>Ga0123335_1002097_pt1 | contig 30718 bp, 29 predicted proteins | sample BiotimSIPDNA_2_FD_89707 | JGI IMG/M metagenome (GOLD analysis project Ga0123335, IMG submission 89707) | Anaerobic biogas reactor microbial communites from Washington, USA - Biogas_R2 time_0 SIP DNA | ecosystem: Engineered > Bioreactor > Anaerobic > Unclassified | place: Washington, USA... | reverse complement strand
TGTATCGAATACGGAGCAGTTAGATATTATAAAATCGGAAGTGGTTCAATTTATAGAGCATGGAGGTGAAATCATGACTACTATTGCAGAAAAATGGATACAGGAAGGTATCGAGAAAGGTATTGAGAAAGGTATCAAGAAAGGTAAACTGGAAGGTAAGCTGGAGGGTAAACTGGAGGGTAAACTCGAAGATGCCAAAAAGATGCTTCAAATGGGTCTGAATATTGATCAGATTATTGAGATTACTGGTTTGGGCAGGGATAAAATTGAAGCGTTAATGGAAAATAAAAACTAATAAATACAAAACTTTCTGAATTTTAAACTTTTCCAAGTAAGCTAAAGCTACATCAGGTCATTATTTTCGCCAAGCGCACACGACCTCCATCGGTAATGATTAAAAATTCGAAATAAGAAAACCGAAATTCGAAACAGGAACAGAATAATTTGATGTTGGGGGCGTGTGGAAACCTGTGAATAGTTCCGGGTTAACGAGAAGCCAGTAAGTAATTAATTATGGTTTTAATCATCCTTATCAGATACAATCAGCGGTGTAGATATTTCCCTTTTGGCGATTTTGGATTATTCTTTATTCACTATTCACCGAATACTACCAACTATCCATTGATCTCCTAAATTCAACAGGGATACGGATTGCGGGTTAACCAGAAGTAAATTGGTACAATTAGAGGCTATAATGATCAAATCCCGACTTTGTCTGCAAAGTCGGTGGCTTATGCGTTCAGCGACCAGAATGATTCTCTAACATCTTCATCAAGTTTTTATTCTCAAATACTCATTAAATTTTTATAGCTTCGTTTCTTCTAAAACATACTCCCCACCATAAACCCTCTTAACAACTCAACGCCGACACCAACCCCGAAATCCGACTCCGAAAAACGGATTCTAAAACTTTTGCTGTCTCTTTCCTGTTTCCAACGGAGTTGGAACTCGGAACTCCGGGTCGGGATCGATTATTAGTTTCCTGTTTTTTTGATTCGATACCGATATCAATCCCGAATTCCGACCCCGAAAATAAGAGTTACACTACTTTGATTGTTTCTCTTTTTCCAGTCTCCATCAGGCGCAACTATAACACAATTAGCAGCGCATATTATTCACCTGACACAAAATCTTGTATTTGCATTTATTGCTTATGTTTCATCTCAATCATAGTTTCACATCATTTTGTTCATAAATCCTCAAAACACTTGACAACGTTCCTTCGAATAAAGTATTCTAAGGGGGAATTGTAGGTAATTGTGGGTAATTGTGGGGAAGCATGGGACGGTTTCTTGGAAAATTTGACTACTCGGTAGATTCAAAGGGTAGAGTAAATATTCCGGCCAAGTTTCGTAAGGCGCTAAGACCTGAAGCTGGAGACGTTTTTGTTATTTGCAGAGCACCCGATGGATGTCTTCGTGCTTACCCCAATGATCTGTGGGAACAATATGAAGCAGAGATTAATTCACGTCCTGAAACAAAGGAAAATTCCCGTTTAAAACGGCTGATATTTAATAGCGTTACAGATTCTACACTGGATTCTCAGGGTAGAATAACACTTACACCAGCCCTAATGGCGATTGCAGGTATTAAAAAGGAGGTGGTACTTTTAGGTCAGTCCAGATATATCGAAATCTGGGAGCCAACGAGGTATGACGAATATCTGGGTGCTGGTGAAGATTTTGATGAGGTTTTCTACAAATCTGTAGAAACAATGATGGGAAATAAATGATCAATACTGATTTTTATCATGAACCGGTCCTCAGAGAGGAAGTTTTGAAACTGCTTGTCACTACTTCGTCGGGAGTATATGTAGATTGTACTCTTGGGGGTGGCGGGCACTTTCGGATGATTGCTGAAAAACTTGACAGCAATGCTACTCTTATTGGAATAGATCGCGATCCCGATTCAATTCGCTGGAACCAAACTCACAAGACCCATGGACCTAGAAGTATTATCGAACAGTGCCGGTTTTCCCGATTTGATTCAGTACTTGCAAAATACAGAATAAATGCAGTAGATGGAATATTGCTGGATTTAGGTGTTTCTTCTTTTCAGATAGAAAATCCGTACAGAGGGTTTTCGTATATGAAAGACAGTGCACTTGATATGCGTATGAATACCGATGAGGGTATTTCAGCGAGTGAACTGTTAAAAACGGAATCGCAATCTGCTATAGCAGAAATTCTTGAGAGATTTGGAGAAGTCCAAAATGCACCAAGAATGGCAAAAACAATCAAAGACTGTCCCTTTCCCCTTGAAACTTCAGCCGATCTTCGTGAATGTCTTAAGCGTGAATATGGACCGAATCTGAAGATCAAGGTTTTAGCCAAGGTATTTCAGGCTTTGAGGATTGCAGTTAATGATGAATTAGGTGAGCTTAAACTGTTTCTGGATAAGGTTTGTAAATATTTGCAGCCGAATGGAAGAGTGGTAATAATTGCATACCATTCTCTTGAAGACCGGATGGTGAAAGAGTTTATGCGTTCCAGTGAGCAGGAGTGTGTATGTCCGGCAGGACAGGTCGTATGTACCTGTCATAGGCACATATTACTTAAACGCATAAATAAAAAGGCAATAAAAGCTTCTGAAAATGAAATAAAAAAAAATCCAAGGGCAAGAAGTGCCAGGCTTAGAGCTGCCCAGAGGACTCAAGAGGTATTAAATGAAGAAAAAAGCTGACAAGTACACAAAACCGGTTGTAAAGTTCAGGCTGGTAATTGCAGGTGTTGCAGTTCTGGCTTTGCTTATATCAGGACCTTTGATTGCTGTCTGGAAACAAGTATATATCAATAATACATCTTTACAAATGGATGAGATGTCGGATTCATTGATTGTACTCAAAAAACAGATCGCAATGCTTACACTCGAATATGAGCGACTGGCAGGGATGGAGCGTATAGAAAAACTGGCAAAAGAAAAGCTGAACATGAATTTTCCGACTTCAAACCAGATTACGATTGTAAAAATTAAAGATAAATCAAAGGATTCGTGGTTGTATACCCCAAAAGGACTTCTTGCAATTCTGCGTAAAACTTTTACAGGAGATAAGGGCTGATGAAGCAGTTCAGGGCGCGCTTGATTTTTATCTCAATTCTTTTTGGCCTGGGAAGTCTGGCCATTATTGCGCGCCTTTTTACAATTCAGGTTCTGGAAAGTAAAAGATATGTTGAAAGAAGTAAAGACCAGACTCAGCAGAGATTAATCCTTACAGCAAACAGAGGAAATATTCTGGATAGAAACAGTTTAAAACTTGCCACAAGTATAGAAACGGATTACTCCCTCAAGTCGCAGATGGTCGGAATTAAACTCAGTAATGAAAAGAAACCGGTCAAAAGGGTATATCGTCTGGGTGAAATAGGAGGATCTATATTAGGGTATATCGGTGCAGATGGATATGGTCTGGGTGGTGCTGAATTTCTGTTTGATAATTATCTACGTGGAGAAGATGGCTGGATTATTCTTCAAAAAGATGGCAGAAATCACAAATACCGTAAGATTGGCCTTCCGGTAAAAGAACCGAGAAAAGGTTACGATGTGGTTTTGACAATAGACAGCAAAATTCAGAAAATTGTTCATGCAGCATTAAAAAAGACTGTTACTGCCTTGAATGCCAAAGGTGGTATGTGTATTGTAATGGATCCAAATACCGGAAAAGTATTTGCCATGGCAAACGAGCCGTCATTTGATCCAAATTATGCATCACGCTACCCTCTTAATCAGCGTAAAAATAAATGTATCAGTTATGTTTATGAACCCGGATCAACTTTTAAACTGGTAACCGCTGCAGCCGCTCTTCAGGAACAATATTTCAAAGAGGATGATCTTTTATACGGAGACAATGGAGTATTTCGAATATATGATCAGATGATTCGGGATCATTCACCTTTTGGATATCTTACTTTTTCAAAAGCGCTAAGCTATTCCAGTAATGTTTGTTTTGCAAAAATTGCCAGTGAAATCGGCAACAAGACAATGTTTGATTATATCAGAGATTTCGGGTTTGGAACAAAAACCGGAATTGATCTTCCGGGTGAAGAGATCGGGATTGTTCATCCTGTAAGATCCTGGTCGGGACGAACACTTGTAACTGTTGCGATTGGACAGGAAATATCATCAACCCTTTTACAAATGGTTTTGCCGTTTGCAGCAGTGGCAAATGGCGGGATACTCATAAATCCTCGTATTTGCGAGAAAGTCATAGACAATAAGGGTAATATTGTCGATTCTGCTGAATGCAAAATGGTTCGTCGTGTTCTTTCAGAACAGGTAGCTGCAAGATTAAGAATCATGCTTAGAGATGTTGTTGATAATGGAACCGGGAAAAATGCACGAATTGAGGGGATCTCTGTTGCCGGAAAAACCGGTACCAGTCAGAAACCGGATTCTGGAACTTATTCTAAAACCCGTAACTGGTCTTCATTTATTGGATTTGCACCAGTAGAAAATCCACTATTGCTTTGTGGTGTTGTAATTGATGAGCCTGCAGGTGGAGAAATGGGGGGAGCTGTTGCTGCACCAGTGTTCAGGGATATAATAACACAAATTATTAGTCATCCCGATCTGGAATTTGCACAAAAAATTCTTCAGAAAAAATCTGTTCCTGTTCCGCATGAAAACCGTTACCAGAATCTACCTGTTTTATGTGGAAAAACCAGAAATGAAGCAAAAGCTCAGCTGGATTCCATGGATATTGACTATGAGTTTTTGGGTAACGGGAATCGCATAGTTTTTCATCTACCGACTGATGGATATTTTGTCGGTAAGAATGAGAAACTGATTTTGTATACCGATACACAAATAACAGATGACAGCAGGCAAACAAGGATGCCGGATTGTGTGGGGAAAGACTTGCGGGATGCAATTAACATTATTAGTATTGGGGGATTCAAGCCATTTGTAATAGGATGTGGAACTGTAAAAAAACAGATGCCGGCTGAAGGTACTGTTGTTCGTTCTGCTGAAATATGTACACTGTACTGTTCGTTTGAAAGCTGACAGGAGGAAATATGAACTACAAGATCAACGAATGCATACACAGTGAAATGGATCGGAGGTCGGAAGAATTCCAGTATTTAAATGCAAACAGCATGAGAGACTTCAATATCGCTGTTATGGACTGGATAAAAAAAAATGCATCCGATTTTAGCGTACAAGGGAATAAGAGTTATGACCATAACGAAGTATTGAGTTGATAAAACGGAGAAACAACAATATGCAGCTTAAAGAGTTGGTTACCCGGGCGAATCTTTTGATAATGGAACAGAATCAGGGAAATCCGGAAATAACAGATATCTGTTATGATTCACGGAAAGTTGTACCGGGCTGTCTCTATGTTTCTATTCCGGGAATAAATGTCCATGGGGATTCATTTATTCCTGATGCCATTGCACGTGGTGCTTATGCAATACTTTCTGAAAATCCTCATCATGATCTGCTGGTTCCATGGATACAGACAAAAAATACCCGGGCTGCACTGGGGCTTCTTGGTAAAGCCTTATGGAATGCAGAAGTGGATAATATTACTGCTGTTGGAGTAACAGGAACTAATGGCAAAACAACAGTGACACACCTTTTCCAGAAACTTTTCGAAGAGCAGTTTTCAAAAGAATATGTATGGATGTTCGGCACTGTTGGAAATTCCTTAGGTAAATCGAAAAATGCTGCAAGTCATACTACACCGGAATCTGTTGACATATTTCGCTCGATTGCAAATGCCAGACAAAAACCCAATGCACTGGTAATGGAGGTATCGTCACATTCCCTGTTTCTGGATAGAATTTGCGGATTACAATTTGACATTGCAGTGTGGACAAATCTGACCCAGGACCATCTGGACTTTCATGTTACAATGGAATCTTATTATCAGGCAAAAAAACGATTGTTTACAAATAATTTGAAAAAGAATGGAACTGCTGTAATAAATATTGATGACAAATGGGGGATGAGGCTTGCAGGTGAAATTAATGATAAACGCATAATGACATATGGCAGATCTTCATCAGCAGATGTTCGCATCTGTTCATCAAGGTGCGACTGGGATGGATGTCTCTTTGAGATTTCCAGTAATGAAGAATCCTTTGAAATCAAATCATCATTAAGAGGTGATTTTAATTTATACAATCTTGCAGCAATGGTTACAGGCGCAATCGCATTGGAGTTGAGTACAGAAAAAATACACTCTGCCTGTAAATCAATACAAACTGTTCCCGGAAGAATGGAAAGAGTCGCAATAGATGCACCGTTTTCAGTTATTGTTGATTATGCCCATACACCTGATGCCCTTGTAAATGTTTTGAAAACTGCCCGCAAGTTGACGCAGGGAAAGCTGCTGTGTGTATTCGGTTGCGGAGGGGACAGGGATAGAACAAAGAGGCCGTTAATGGGAGCAGAAGTGGCACAGAATTGTGATGAGGCAATAGTTACATCAGACAATCCAAGGTCAGAAAATCCACAAACGATAATTAATGATATACTCCCGGGAATTCCCCTGGATTTTCCACATATTACAATTGCAGACCGCAAAGAGGCAATTTCGAAAGCCTTAAAAATGGCAGCACCAGGTGATTGTATCGTAATCGCAGGAAAGGGACATGAGGATTATCAGGAAATAAAGGGTGTTCGATATCATTTTAATGACAGGGAAGTTGTTCTTGAACTTTTTGAAAATATGAGGAACCTGAAATGAATCGTAATCCAGAACATAGAACACCTGTTTTGAAACTTTGCAGCCTTGTTAAGTGGAGCAGGGGAAAAACCGGTTTATCGGATACTGCATTGAATAAAACTGTTGGCAGTGTGCAGAATGATTCACGGAAAATAAAACAGGGTGATGTTTTCCTGGCGATTAAAACAGAAAATGATGATGGTCATAAGTATATAGATAATGCATTCAAGGCAGGTGCAATTGCTGCAATCGTTAATAAGAAAAACAGTGTTGAGTGCAGCGCAAAATACAGGAAAAAACTGATATTCGTGTCTGATACAATAAAAGCCGTACAGAAAGCTGCTTCATGTTTCCGAAAAGAGATGGGTATTCTTTTTATTGGCATTACAGGCTCGAACGGCAAGACAACAACACGTTCATTTGTCTCGGCGGTACTTGGAAAAGGGTTAAAAGTTGGAGAAACATTCGGTAACTGGAATAATCATATAGGTGTTCCATTAAGCATACTTAATTTTACCGGTGATGAATGGGTTGGTGTTATCGAAATGGGAGCCAATCATGTAAAAGAGATTCATGATCTATCAATGATTGTCAAACCGGATATAGGGATAATAACAAACATTGGTTATGGGCATATCGGGTTATTCGGATCTCTTTCAAGAACGACAGATGCAAAATTTGAAATCCTGGACGGATTAAACAGAAAAAACGGTTTTTTGCTTTTAAATGGTGATGATCAGCGTATTGTAAAGGAAGCTGCCAGACATGATGTAAATAAAATATTCTATGGGTTGTCTTCAAAATGTGATTGCAGGGCTGTAGATATAGAAATTGATGCGAAAAAGGGGATAGGTTTTTCTGTAAATGATTTCAGGTTTCAATTGCCAATTCCCGGACGTCATTTCATTTACAGTGTGTTACCTGCAATTTTCCTTGGAAAAAGGTGTGGAATCCCCGATGAAATTATTGCAGATTCAATAAGGTCACTGAAACCGGTGTTCATGCGGGGTGCAGTACAAACGAAAAACGGAGTTGATTTTATTGTCGATTGCTATAATGCAAATCCTTCATCAATGAAAAGTGCCATAAATTATCTGGTTGATGTTTCGAAACCATCATCACGTACAGCCGTTATAGGAGATATGCTTGAACTGGGATCCAGTTCAAAAAGGCTGCACAAGGAACTTGGTAAAATGCTGGCCAGGGCTCAAATACGGAAACTGGTTACTGTTGGCGAATGGGCTTCTGAAGTAGCTCAGGCAGCTATAAACGAGGGAATCAATAAACGAAATGTAAGTATCGTTGATAATGCACATGAAGCACTTGAAGCTGTTAATGAAATTATAAGGCAGGGTGATATGGTTCTCCTGAAAGGTTCACGTGGTATTCATCTGGAAACTGTTTTTGAAAAATATAAAGGGAATAGATGAGAACTGATATCAAAAAAAAGATTAAAGGAACAGTTTCGATTCTGGGTGCTGCCAGAAGCGGTCTGGCTGCTGCTTCATTTTTCAGTAAAATGAATATTGATACTCTTATCAGTGATACATGCAATGAAGAAAAACTTGAAAAAATTCTTTCTGAAAATAATCTGAACAAGGTGACATATGAAGCAGGAAGGCATACAGAAAAAATTCTGGAAAGTGATCTGATAATTATATCACCTGGAATACCTTCAGATCTTCAAATAATTAAAAAAGCAAGATCTTTGGGTATACCTGTCTGGTCTGAAATTGAACTGGGATACAGGGTCAGCAGTGCAAAGTTTCTTGCTGTAACAGGTTCTACAGGAAAAAGCACTACAGTATCTTTACTTGGTGAAATCCTGAAGCGAAGTGGTAAAGAATATGCAACAGCCGGTAATATTGGCATACCGGTTATCAGTAAAGTACCATCTATGTCTGAAAACGGGTATGTCGCTGCTGAAATATCCAGTTTTCAACTGGAAAATATTGATGAATTCAGGCCTCTGGGTGCAGCCGTGTTGAATCTTATGAAAAATCATCTTGATAGATACGACAGTGAAGAAGAATATTACAATGCAAAAAAAGGGATCGCCAGGAACTTTGATAAAGAGAATTGTCTGATACTGAATGCACTAGATAACCGTCTTATGGACTGGGCACAAGCCATGAAAGGACGTACCGGCATCATTCTTTTCGGAAAAGATCTACCGGGATTCGACTGCTTCTGGTGTGAAGATAATCTGATACGATACCGCCTGGGTAATACTGAAAGAACAATAATTGATACAGATGATATGATTCTCAAGGGTGAACATAACTGTTTGAACGCCTGTGCAGCATCGGCTCTTGCCAAAATAGCAGGAATTGATGACTCCTGTATAAGAAGCGGATTAAGCAGTTTTACCGGTCTTTCTCATCGTCTTGAACTGGCTGGCAGATTTAACGGGATCGAATTCTACAATGATTCAAAATCAACAACAGCAGAATCTGTTTGTGTAGCGGTTTCGGCATTCAGAAATGTGCATTTGATAGCAGGCGGTAGAGACAAGGGATGTGATTTTTCTGTTGTTAATGATGCCATACGGAAGCATGTCAAATCCATTTGTCTGATTGGTGAGGCTGCCGGGAGGATGTACAAAGTGTGGAACGGGATTGCTCCTGTTTATTGTGAGACAACACTGGAGTCTGCTGTTGCACAAGCCTTATCCAGATCGGAATCGGGTGATACAATCGTATTTTCTCCAGGATGTTCAAGCTTTGACATGTTTAAAAATTATGAGGAGCGGGGGAACAGGTTTAAAGAAATTGTAAATGATATGACAGGAGGGCCCGAGAATGAATAACAGAATGGCCCGAATGGATATCGGATTATTCGTAGCCGTACTGGTTTTACTGGGATTCGGAATCGTATTTGTTTACAGTTCATCATTTGCAGTTGCTCAGCAAAGGTTCGGAGGATCCGATTTTTTCCTTGCCCGGCAAACGATACGGGCACTGCTTGCCATTATCTCTTTTATGGTTTTCATCAATGTTGATTATCATATATGGGGGAGGTTGAGTAATCTGTTTTATGTTGCATCAATAATTTTACTTGTAATTGTTCTGTTTTTGCCCGAAATCAATGGAGCAAGAAGGTGGATTTCAATAGGACAGTTTTCTTTTCAGGTTTCTGATTTTGCACGAATGGCTCTGATAATGGTCCTTGCAAGAAACTGTGAGCGTGCAGGAGATGAAATCAAAAACTGGAATGTGTTATCAAAAATTCTTCTGAAAGCAGGTATTGTTTGTGGACTTATTCTGCTTGAACCAAATTTTTCAACAGCTTTAATACTTGCACTTATCGGGTTAATGATGCTGTTTCTGTCTGGTGCAAGATTTATGCATCTGGCTACTCTGGCTGTTTCAACTATACCGGTAATGCTTATCCTGGTTTTGAAAACACCATATAGAAAAGCCCGTATTACCGGTTTTCTTAACATAATCAGTGAACAATCCAATCTTGGTTATCAGGCATTCCAATCTTTGATCGGGCTTGGAAACGGGGGAATTTTTGGAGTAGGTCTGGGTAAAGGTGAACAGAAATTTTTCTACCTTCCTGAGCCGCATACAGATTTCATGATATCGATTCTGGGGGAGGAAACAGGATTTATAGGTTTGTTGATAATAATTTCAATTTATGCATTCATAATTTTCAGGGGAATGAAAATATCATTAAATGCTCCGGACCGGATGGGTCAGTTAATGTCGTTTGGATTTACTTCAGTTATTGCAATGTACCTGTTGTTTCATACCGCAGTGGGAACCGGACTGGTGCCCACAACCGGAATACCGCTTCCGTTTCTGAGCTATGGTGGTATGAGTCTGATTTTCATGATGAGCAGTGTAGGAATCTTACTTAACATATCAAGTCAGGCTGATGTTTCAGCGAAAGTGCTTCAGAGTATCCGCTCTGAAAGGCTGATAAAAGTATGAAAAAAAATACTGCATATATTCCGGGGATCTCTGTGCTAAAAGAAAAAAGGCAGAATATGGTTATTATGGCTGCCGGAAACCAACGGACACAAATTTTCCCTGCATTGACAGTATCTATTGAATTACGCCGGTGTGCACAGGCTGTTGATTTGACATGGGTAAGTCTGGGGAACAGCAGAATACGTAACATGTGCAGAAAACATCAAATACATCTGATACGATCATCAATAAACCGTAAGGGAAACATTAAGAAGGTCTGCCAGACAGTAAAGGAGACGGTTCAATTTACAAGAATGTTTGGTCAAAACCGTCCAAAAGCAGTTGTATCGTTTGGAGGTGCAGAATGTATTCCTGTGTTGGCTGCTGCCCGTTTCAGGTCAGTTCCGTATTATCTGTATGAGCAGGATTCTGTGCCGAGTTTGACAAGTCGAATTTTTGGAAGAGGTGCCAGAAAAGTTTTCCTCGGTTTCCCTCATGCAGGGCCCAAGCCATTGCACGGAGCGGCCGAATTGACTGGCGTACCACTTCGTCCGGTCAACAGACCATACGATGAAAAGGTTTATTCCAGGGGTTTTGACCGGAAAAAAAAGACAATACTGATAATAAGCAGACAGGATCAGGCAAGTTTGATCAATCCGTATCTTCTGTTTGTTGTTGAGCAATGGATTTCTAAAGGATATCAGATTGTATGGCAGACCGGAAAGTGTGATTATAAGTCAATTAAACAGAGATTCTACAATAACAGTGGTATATTTATTTTCAGGAATATTAAGGATCTATATCCTTATTATGCAGCATCCAGACTTGTAATCTGCAGGGCTGAAACCAGTATACTTTCGGAGATCGCATATTTCGGTTTACCATGTATCGTTATTCCAAGAACAACAAAAAAAGATAATCCGCTTTGGATCAATGCGGGTGTTGTTGAAATGCAGGGGTGGGGTATCAGGCTGGTTCAGGATGAAACTTTGCCGCAGTTGCTTATGGAAGCTGCCGGAAACATTCTGGAAGATGACTTTCGTTTTGAGTTAATGTGCAGAAAAGCACTGGATCATGCTCCTCTGAATGCTGCTTCAAGAATCAGCAGGACAATATGTGAGGATATTTTTAACAGAAATTAACAAAAATGAGAAAATTTTCAAAAAAAATACACATGGCAGGAATTGGTGGAGCTGGAATGAGTCCTCTTGCTGAAGTTCTGCTGTCACATGGTCACAAAATAAGCGGAAGTGACACCAGGTGTTCTGAAGTAACACGTTACCTTGAACGTATCGGAATACCGGTACAGTATTCACACACACCGCAATATGTAAGAAATGCCGACATACTTGTATTTTCAAGCGCAATAAAGAAGGATAATCCGGAACGTATTTATGCGGATAAGAATGGAATCGTTTCGATACGCCGTGCAGAGGCACTCGGGCAGGTAATGAGAGACAAATATACTATCTGTATAGCAGGAACTCATGGAAAAACAACTACGACATCAATGACAGGTGAAGTCTTTCGTGCAGCAGGAACAAAGCCGACAATTCTTGGCGGAGGAAAATTGCGTGACAATCTTTCTTTTGCAACAACCGGAACCGGAAATGTCATGATTGCAGAAGCCGACGAGTATGATCGCTCTTTTCTTGCCATGTATCCGTCAGTTGCCATAATAACGAATATTGAGGCTGATCATCTCGATTGTTATGAGTCGATTGATGCGATTAAAGATGCATTTATAGAATTCTGCAACCGTGTACCATTTTATGGTGCTGTTATAGCATGTAAAGATGATTGCGGGGTAAGCGGAATATTACCTGACATCCACAAAACTATCATAACATATGCAACTGGTTGTGAAGCCGACTACACTGCTGAAAAGATTACATTTGAAAAGAGAAAAACAGTTTTTTCGGTAAGAAAGTATGGGGATGTTATCGGCAGAATCTGTTTAAGTGTTCCCGGATTGCACAATGTAAAAAATTCATTGGCAGTTGTTGCAACAGCATCTGAAATGGGAATTGACTTTGAAACTATTTCCAGTGCGTTGGCTTCATTTAACGGTGTTTCACGAAGATTCGAAATTGTTGGTGAAATAAACGGAATAAGTGTAATAGATGATTATGCTCATCATCCTGCTGAAATCGACGCAACCATAAATGCGGCAAGAAGTTGTGGCTGTAAACGTATCGTTGCTGTTTTTCAGCCTCATCTTTATTCACGAACACGCGATTTCGTAAATGAATTTGCCGAAAGCCTTTCAAAAGCTGATAAAGTATTTGTATCTGATATATATAAGGCCAGAGAAGAGCCACAACCTGGCATCTCTTCAAAAAATATTGTCTGTAAAATTCATGAACTTGGAAACAGTAATGCCTGGTACGAACCACAGAAAGAAATGTTGATAGAAATTGTACGAAATATTCTTGAGAATGGTGATACAGTTATTTTTATGGGGGCTGGCGATATAGGAGAATGCGCTGAAATTCTGGTAGAGAGAATTAAAAATGGCTAAACGTTTAGGTGCTAACAGCCGTAAAAAACAGATTGAACGTAAAGGAAAAATCAGGAAAAGATTTAAAAAGCTTTTCTTTAGATTGTTTGTTGCCATACTTATGGGTAGTGCTCTGGTTGTGGGTGCAATGGCCGGGAGAAATGGAATAGGGAAAATCTGGAACAAATTTCTGGAATCCAATTACCTTTCAATCAAACAGATAAAAGTGAGTGGAACTGTAAACGTATCCCGTGAAGATATAACACTTGGATCGGGATTAAAGCACGGTGATAAACTATATAAAGTTAAAAAGAAAAATATTACAGAAAAATTGAAGGAAAATCCATGGATTGAGCAAATAAAAATTGATAGAAAGTTAAGCGGAATAGTACTAATCATGATAAAGGAACGGGAACCGGTTGCCCTGGTAAATGATGGTAACATAAGGCAAATTGACAGAAACGGTTTTGTACTTCCTTTCATTCCCGGATCAGTATCATCTTTACCGGTTGTTACAGGATTAAGGATAAACAAGAATGGCACTGATAATTACTGCCAGGCAGTTGAAGACGATTTGAAAAGGTTATTGATGGTTCTTGATGAAGTAGAGAGATCGGAGAAAGAGCTGCTGTCTGGAATATCTCAGATTGATTTAACTGACAAAAATATGATAAAGGTGAAATTACAATCCCTTCCTACAGTAATTGAGATGGATACAGCAAACATTGCAGATCGATTTGACTATCTGGAGGCATTGGAGAATATGTTGTGCAGAGACAATGCACCTGAACGTATAAATCTCTGTTACCAGAATCTGGCATTTGTTACAGATTCAAAATAAACGAAAGATCAAAGGTGCCGGTAACTGAATAAATATTTACATGGCTACGCGGAGGTAAAAAATGGAAGATAATGTATTTGTAGGGCTCGATATAGGAACAACAAAAATTGCTTGTATAATTTCAGAACTTGATTCTAACGGAGAACTTAAAATAGTTGGAGTTGGAGTCAGTTCGTCCGACGGACTCAGAAAAGGTGTAGTTGTCAATATAGATAAAACAGTACGGTCGATACAGAAAGCAGTAGAAGAAGCCGAGTTAATGGCTGGTGTTGACGTAGAATCGGTATGGGTCGGGATTGCCGGTGATCATATCAGGGCAATCAACAGCAGGGGAGTTGTTGCCATATCACGTGAAGACAATGAAATTACGGAACTGGATGTGCTTAGAGCAATAGATGCAGCCAAGGCTGTTTCGATTCCCATGGACCGGGAAATTCTACATGTGATTCCACAGGAATTTGTAGTTGACGATCAAAAGGGGATAAAGGATCCGATTGGAATGTGCGGAGTCCGTCTTGAAACACAGGTTCATATTATAACAGGAGCTGTTACCAGTGCACAAAATATATACAGAAGTGTTGATAAGGCCGGGCTTAAGGTAATTGATCTTGTGCTTGAGCCACTTGCTTCATGCTATTCTGTTCTTGAAAAAGATGAAAAAGAGCTGGGTGTCGCTCTGGTTGATATGGGAGGTGGGACCACGGATATTGCTATTTACTTTGATGAAAGCATTCGTCATACAGCAGTGGTCGGACTTGGTGGAAAAAATGTTACAAGTGATATTGCTATCGGGATTCGTACACCGATTGAACGGGCAGAGGAGATTAAAAAACAATATGGATGTGCCTATTCACCTCTGGTAAAGGGGAATGAATATATCAGCGTTCCAGGGGTAGGAGGGCGTGAACAGAGAGAGGTTTCCAAGGCTGTACTTTCATCTATTGTAGAACCGAGGCTGGAAGAGATTTTATCATTGGCCCTTAGAGAAATAAAACGAACCGAATATGCTGATATGCTCGGAGCTGGTGTCGTATTGACTGGTGGTGGAGCACTTATGGACGGGATTCAGGAACTTGCAGAAAAGGTTTTTGAGATGCCTGTAAAGCTTGGAATGCCTTTTGGGTTTGGCGGGCTTACTGAAGCTGCGCGTTCCCCAATCCACTCAACAGGAATCGGATTATGTATGTATGGAATGGAACAGAAACAAAGTCGTATAGGAAAAAAATCTATTGGAGAGGAAGATAATTTTAAACGTATCTTCGAAAGAATGAAATCGTGGGTAAAGGAATTTTTTTAAAAGCGAAAGTGAATAAATTAATTGAACATGAAAATATTAAATAACCAGCCTTGAGGGAGGAGCTTATGGTATTTACATTGGATGAAAACTTTGATACTGTGGCCAAGATGAAGGTAATTGGTGTTGGTGGCGCGGGTGGTAATGCAGTTAATCGAATGATTAACGCTGGATTGACAGGAGTCGAATTTGTATCTGTCAACACCGATGCAATGGCTTTGGATAATAACAGAGCTGCAAACAGAATACAGATTGGTGAGAAAATAACCAAAGGACTTGGTGCAGGAGCGAATCCTGAAGTTGGAAGGCTTGCCATGGAAGAAGACAGGGACAAAATAGCTTCATTCCTTGAGGGGTCTGACATGCTTTTTATTACTGCCGGAATGGGTGGTGGTACAGGTACTGGAGGATCTCCGGTTGTTGCAGAGATTGCACAGGAAATGGGAATTTTAACAGTTGCTATTGTCACAAAACCGTTTCTTTTCGAGGGGAAAGTGCGTGATCGTAATGCCAATAAAGGTATTGAAGATCTTCGGAAATCTGTAGATACAATTATCGTGATTCCGAATCAGAAGCTTCTTTCAATTGTTGAGCGGTCGACATCACTCATTGATGCATTCAAGACAGCCGATGATGTTCTTTATCAGGCTACAAAAGGAATCTCAGATCTGATATCTGTTCATGGTCTGGTGAATCTTGATTTTGCAGATGTTAAAACTATCATGAAGGGTATGGGAGATGCCCTTATGGGTACAGGGTTTGCAGAAGGTGAAAACCGTGCAGTTATGGCTGCTGATAGTGCAATACACAGTCCGCTTCTTGATGATATATCTATCACCGGAGCTCGTGGAATCCTTATCAATATCACTGGTGGCGAGGACATGACACTCTATGATGTAAGTGATGCTACACAAACTGTTTATGATGCAGTTGGTGAAGATTCTGAAACTAATATCATATTCGGTGCTGTAACTGACTCATCTATGAATGGAAAAATAAGGGTAACTGTTATTGCTACAGGTTTTAATGAAGAGAACCTGGAAAAAAGCAAAAAATCTACTGCTCCTAAAATGATGGTAAATCTTCCAGGACAGAAAAAACAACAGGATAAGGTTGAACAGTTGGCCATATCATTACCTTCAAAAAATCAGCAGGAAGAAAAGAAGGAAGAACAACATAAACCTGTGGAAAATCAGGAGCGTGTATCCGAAGAGGAATCAAGTAGCTGTGATAATCAGCAGATTGAAATTAAATCGGAAGATGGTTTGGATAACGCAGATGTATCACAAATCAAGGTGCCTCCTTTCTTTAAAAAGGAAGCTATGCGCAAGGAAAGAGTTTTTGTTTCAAAAGGCAGTGTGTTGACGCAATACGAAGATGATATAGACGTACCGACATTTTTAAGGAAGCAAATGCAGTAAAGGGCAAAAAGTGCCCTTTTTCAAAAAAGTAATATGGTCAGACCTGTTAAAAAGGGAATTGAATCGTCAGATTAATTCTTGCGATTCAATTGCCTCGTATTATCGTGCATTGAATAATATAGGAGAATGTGAATGGATAAAGTAAAGATGGAATTGTTTAGCAAGGCAACAAGTATTCATAAAAAAATCTATCCATGTGCCCAGAAAACCGACTTTGAAGAGTGTTTTACAACAGATAACAACCAGGTTTATTTCTGGTATAATACAGAAGATCATAGCACACATGTGCTTAATGCAAAAATTACGAAAGAAAAGAAAAGGGTAAAAAAGCAGCCTTTATCCGGGAGGCCAGGTCATTGATCGACCACTGAGAATATGAACATGAATATGAGAAACTGTTTGGCCTGCTTTTTCTCCATAATTGATGACAAGGCGATATCCATTTTGATCGAGAGATTCATCTGCAATTAACTTTGTTATTGCTGAAAAAAGTTTGGATAAAAGTTCCATTTCTGAAGAGGGAATATTTTGAATACCTGCAAAATGTTTTTTTGGTATTGCCAGATAATGGACAGGAGCTTGTGGGCTGATATCTTTAATTATAACAGTAGATTCGTCTTCATACACACGCCGGGCAGGTATTTCATTGTTAATGATTTTACAAAATATACACTGGTCCATGCCTTGTTCTCCATTAAAGGGTAATATTATGGGTGCTTGTACTTTGAACCTGAAACCTGATTGGTTTGACTCTGGTTTAAATATACATTAATTAACACATGGATTTGTTGTTTTTATAAAACAAGGATGTTCGGGTTATGTTACATTACATGAAAAAGGCTGTAGTTTCAAAAGCGTTTTTTTTTTTTGCGTAATCCAATGGAATTACGGGATATAAGGCCTGTATGTATCATTAGAAATTATTTTTTAGTGGAGGGATAAAGCAGTTTTGGGTAAATTAAAAGAGCTGATAGACTGATTATGAAAAAATCATTACTATGGAATAGAAGTATTGTGTCGATTGCATGTATATCCAGGCTGTAACTATTTTTAAAACAATGAAAAACATAGCACAAAACCGAAAAGCTTTTCACGATTATGATATTCTGGAAAAATATGAGGCAGGAATTGCCTTAACCGGTTCTGAAGTAAAATCAATCAGGGCAGGGAAGGTATCTCTTTCAGACAGTTATGGACAATGTTTGAGGGGAGAAATCTTTTTAATCCATTTTCATATTACACCTTACGATAGAGTGGGAGTGTATGCTCCCGATCCTTACAGGAAACGGAAATTGTTACTCAGGAAACGTGAAATATTTCATCTCTGCAATGAAGTTGAAAGAAAGCAGCTGACAATCATTCCTCTTTCACTCTATTTTCAGAATCAATGGGTAAAGGTACAGATAGGGCTTTGCCGCGGTCGCAAGAAGTATGATAAGAGGCAAAAAATTGCTGATGCTGAATCAAAAAGAAGGATTTCTCAGATTATTGGAAGACGCAGATAAGATATGAGCAGAGTAAAAATTGTTTTCATTATCATGCTGTTTTTTGTGTTATCAGTTGATTCACAGGTTTTCCTGAAAAAGGATTCCTCTGGAAAGAAGGTTTCAGTTTTATCGGTTCAGATGGAATCTGTTACATTTGTTTCCATAACAGATATTTGTGAAAATATCGGATACAGATGGAGCTGGGACCGTAATATTCAGCAGCTTACATGTAAAAAAAACAAACGAAAGCTGGATTTTTTTCAGGATAACAGTTTTTTTATATTGGATTCTAAAGTTAAGCAGTTGCCTGTAGCTGCCATAAGGCATGGAGGAACACTTTTATTGCCCGTGAACTTAATTCCTGAACTGTTTAGCGAACAGGGAAGTGAGCTAAAATGGAATGCAGGAACAAGAACTATAGAATACAACAAATCAAAACACTCCATAATTTCTGCCTCATGCGAGAAAAAAAAGAATGGAGTGTTGCTGACTATAGAATTGGCAGATTCCATTCCTTTTGATTATACTTACTTTTATCCTAATCTGATTTTTAATTTTGTAAAAGGTACAGTTGATACACAGACCGTAAAAGATAACAATAGAGTTGGTATAGTTAAATCAATTTCATCGATTCAATACAAAAACTCCGCACAGGTATCGGTTATGCTCGCCAATCATATTGAAGAGCCTGTATTTGATTATGTGCAGGATACAAGAACCTTGATGATATCTATAAAACCGTTAAGTATTAAAAAAAAACCGGTAACATCACAAAAAACAATAAATAAAAGAAATATGGTAATCGTTATTGATCCGGGGCATGGGGGTAAAGATCCGGGTGCAATAGGAGCGAACGGTATTAAAGAGAAAGATATTGTACTCAATATTTCAGCACATCTGGCAGATTTGTTGAAAAAAAAGGATGATATTACGGTTTATTTAACGAGAGATACTGATGTTTTTATACCGTTGAGAGATCGTACCAAATTTGCCAATGAAAAAAAGGCGGATCTGTTTGTAAGTATTCATGCTAATGCGATATCAGGAAGTAAAACCAGAAAAGAGAGTACCCGAGGTTACAAATTTTATTTTCTTTCACAAGCTAAAAATGAAGAGGACAAGCTTGCTGCAATGCGCGAAAATGCTGTTATAGAACTTGAAGAGCAGCCGCAAAATTACAGTCATCTTCAAAATGTACTGATTGATCTTGCAGGTAATGAGTATCTGAAGGAGAGTCAGGATGTATGTATATTGCTCGATCAGAAATTCAATGCATCATTAAAAAGTATACCAAAACTTCATTTGGGAGTTGGACAAGCTAATTTCTGGGTGCTTAACGGGGCTTTTATGCCATCAGTTCTTGTGGAAACAGGGTTTATAACAAACTCTTCTGATCTGAAGCTCCTTGCAGATAAAAAATATCAGAAAAAAGTAGCCTCTGCTATCTGTGATGCTATTGTCAATTTCAAGAAAGAATATGAGATTGGTTATGAGTGATTCTCGTCCTATTGGGGTTTTTGATTCCGGCCTGGGAGGATTAACCGTTGTACGTGAGCTGTTCAGATTGATGCCGGGTGAACGTATTATTTATCTTGGAGACACTGCCAGGTGTCCTTATGGTGGACGTAGTGAAGAAACGATCCGGCTTTTCGGGATTGAGGATGCGCAGTTTCTTATGGACCAGGATATTAAAATGCTTATTGTTGCATGTAACACTGTATCCTCTGTTGCACTTGAGCATATAGAACAAAGAATGAAAGATATCCCTGTAATTGGTGTTGTTTTACCTGGTGCACGTGCAGCAGTACTCAGAACTGCCGAGCGGAAAATAGGGGTAATTGGTACTGTGGCAACTGTAAGAACTGGTTCGTATGCAAGGGCAATCGGAAAAATTGATCCTTCAATTAAAGTTTTTGGTAAAGCTTGTCCACTTTTTGTTCCTTTGGTTGAGGAGGGGATGACAGATAACGATATAACCCGTCTTGCCGCGCAGCATTATCTGTATGAAATGATTGATCTTGGGGTAGATTGTATTATTTTGGGTTGTACACACTATCCACTTCTAATGGAGGTGATTCAGGGAACTGTCGGAACCAGAATACAACTTCTCGACAGTGCTTTATGGACTGCTAAAGAGGCACAGGATATTTTAACAGCAATGAATGCCCTTTCTCCATACAATAATGGTGGATTGGAAGCCAGCAGGTTTCTGGTTACAGATTTAACGCTTCATTTTGAAGAACAGGCTGAAGCATTTCTTGGTAATACAATTCCGTCTATCGAAAGAATTTTACTGGAGGATCTTGTCCAATGAATTTTTTTCATCGAGCAGTATCTCAAACAAAAGTTTCTTTAATGGATTATAATTATAGAAATCCGTACCACCCGCCGCCCGTAAACTCTGTTTATTTGTAAAACATTAAATATTGCAGAACAGAGTTTTTGTTAATTTTTTTATAATCTATAAAATACGAAAAACTATTAACTTAAGGAGAATACATGTCAGGTCATTCAAAATGGGCGACAATTAAAAGGTCTAAAGGAAAAGCAGATGCTGCGCGTGGAAAGCTGTTCAATCGATTGATAAGGGAAATTTCCATTGCTGCAAGAATGGGTGGTGGTGATGTTGATGCAAATCCCAGGTTAAGGGCGGCTGTTTCCAGTGCCAGAGCTGCAAATATGCCAAATAAAAATGTCGAATCCGCGATTCTTAAAGGAACAGGTCAACTCGAGGGCGTAAATTACGAAGAAATTACATTTGAAGGTTATGGTCCTGGAGGGATCGCTGTGATTATTGAATGTATGACTGATAACCGTAACAGGACTGTAGCTGAGGTTCGTCATGTGTTATCAAAACATGGCGGTAACCTCGGGCAGACAAATTCGGTTGCGTGGATGTTCAAGTCCAAAGGGATTCTCAGGGTACCCAAAGGCAGCTTGGATGAAGATACATTGATGGAAATTGTCCTTGAGGCAGGTGCCGATGATATGGTTCTTGATGGAGGGGAGTTTGAGATTACAACTTCACCCGAAACTTTTGAGGATGTGAGATCTGCGCTTGAAAAAGCTTCAATACCAACCGTTTCTGCGGAACTGAGTAAAATTCCTGAAAATTCTGTAAAAGTAGATGCTGACAATGCAACCAAAGTATTAAAACTGATGGATGCACTTGATGATCTTGATGATACTCAGCACGTTTATTCTAATTTTGATATTTCCGATGAAGACATGGAGAAGTTTCAGTAATGATTTTTTTTGGCATTGATCCCGGAACTGCCGTTACAGGTTATGGAGTGATAAAGTCTGTAAATAATTCAGTGACATGGCTCGATTCAGGGGTGATTAATACACGCCCCGATTCTCCTCTTGCGGAGCGTCTGGAACTTATTTACAGTTCACTTAAAAAAAAAATGGGTGAATTCAGTCCGGATCGTGTTTCAATCGAAGAAGCTTTTTATGGGAAAAATATACACACTACTCTTGTGCTTGGACATGCCCGTGGTGCGGCGATGCTTGCGGCTGTAAAATCTGGCGCAATGGTGAGCGAATATTCTCCCCGTGAGGTGAAAAAAGCAGTTTCCGGTAATGGAAATGCATCAAAGGATCAGGTAAAATATATGGTTAAAATGATTCTGTCTGTGCCTGAAACTAATATGAAAACAGATGCATTTGATGCCCTTGGGCTGGCATTGTGTGATTTTTATCATACCGGACGGTCTGTCCAGATTAATAGATAACAGGTTGGGTTATGATTGATTATATTCGTGGAGTACTTACAGATAAAGAGGTGACCAGGGTTTCCGTTGAAACCAGCGGAGTCGGTTTTGACATTAATATTCCACTGTCTACTTATGAAAAACTGGGAGAAACCGGTGCCGAAACTGTATTATATATTCACAATCATATTCGTGAAGATGCGCATAAATTGTACGGTTTCTTTTCACGTCAGGAACGTGAGATGTTTCGTCATTTAATCAGTGTTTCAAAAATCGGTCCTAAAGCAGGATTAAGTGTTTTGTCCGGTATTACAATAGATGATTTGATCAGAAGTATCAATACATCAGATCCTTCCCGTCTTGAGAAAATCCCGGGTGTAGGCGTAAAGACAGCCCAGCGTCTGGTACTTGAACTGAAAGGAAAACTGGGCAGAAACTCTTTTACACCAAAACCTGCTAAAGCGATAAAAAACGGTGATACAGTATCTGATTTTTGTAGTAGTTCTGTTCGTGACGAAGCATTTGCTGCTATGGTTTCATTAGGGTATAATGAAAAGCAGGTTATACGTGCTTTGAGCAGAGTAGATCAGATTTTAGAAAAAGATGCCCAGGTTGAGGACTGGATAAAAAATGCGCTGCAGGTGATATGAAAAATAAAAGCGAATTTATTAAAAAAATCCAGAATGGTTATTCATGCAGAAACCTTTCCTTGACTGGTTTTGATTTGTCACATTCAAATCTGTGCGGAGCAGATTTCCGTGGTGCAGATCTTTCCGATGCTAATTTCAGTTATTGTAATCTCAGTGGGGCAAAATTCCAGAACAGCAATTTGCGAAATGCAAATTTTTCACATGCAATAATTGCCGGAGCTACAATGGTTATTGCACGTATAAGTGGAATTCCTATCGGTAATGTAAATCATACATATTTCCGGTCTGCAGCACTCGCCGGTGCAGATTTTTCACTTTCAAAACTTGAGAAAGCTGATTTTGTTGATTCTGAACTTCAGAACTGCATTTTTGAAGGCGCATTTATAAGAGAATGTGAGTTTGGGAGAACCCGTCTGGGAAAAACAAATTTTACAAATTGTGAAATTCAGAACTGCGATATGTCGAATATCTCGGCACACATGTTATCTGCATCAAAATGCAGCTTTCTTAATTGTGCCTTCCCTTCAGCGGATCTTACAGAAACCGATTTTATAAATTGTGAGTTTAACAATTGCCAGCTCAGTAGCGCCATGCTTGTTGATTCAAAATTCAGACATGTACGGTTAACAGATTGTGATTTTACAAGTGTATATGGGGTAAGGATGGAGATGGTGTGTAATCACCTGATGGGTGTGGTGTTCAACAAAGCTACTTTGGAGCATTCACACTGGGAAGATTGTAATATTTATCAGAGTACATTTAAAGAAGCTGTTCTTTCTGGTGCAACGATCCGTGGCACATCCGGAAGTTCCGATTTCCGTGGGTGTATCGGATTAATCAGAAATGACGGAGAATAACAGATGCAGAATAAGGATCGGATTATTACTGGGGAACAGTTAAGTGATGATGACAAAATGGATGCAGGTTTACGTCCGTTACAGTTTTGTGATTTTGTGGGCCAGGAAACAATAAAAGAGAACCTTTCTGTATTTGTAGAAGCTGCAAAGCGCAGGGGTGAAGCTCTGGATCATATTCTTTTTTGCGGACCTCCCGGACTTGGCAAAACCACTCTGTCACGTATTTTAGCAAATGCACTTGGTGTAGGTATACAGACTACGTCTGGTCCTGTATTGGAAAAAAAGGGAGATCTTGCCGGTAATCTGACAAATCTTGAAGAAAGACAGATCCTTTTTATTGATGAAATCCACAGGTTAAACAGAGTAGTAGAAGAAGCATTATATCCGGCAATGGAGGATTTTGTTTTTGATATCATGATTGGGGATGGACCTGCAGCACGATCAATCCAACTCAATCTGAAACCTTTTACTCTCGTAGGCGCAACTACAAGAGCCGGTATGTTAACTTCACCAATGCATGCAAGATTCGGTTATGTATGCAGACTGGATTATTATAATCCAAAGGAATTGCAGAAAATCGTTCTGCGATCGGCAAAAATACTTGATGTAGAAATAGAATCGGATGCAGCACTGGAACTTGGGAAGCGGGCAAGAGGAACTCCAAGGGTTGCAAACCGTTTGTTAAGGCGATGCAGAGATGTTGCAGACATTAAAGGTGATGGACGGATTACCAGGCTAATTGTCGATAAAACACTTGATATGCTTGGTGTTGATCCGTGTGGTCTGGATGAGATGGATAGAAAAATATTAACCTCTTTGATTGAGCATTACAATGGTGGACCTGTTGGGATAAATACATTGTCTGTTGTGGTGGGAGAGGAACCGGATACTATCGAAGAGGTTTATGAGCCATTTCTGATTCAATCCGGCTTTTTGAAAAGAACTCCTCGTGGAAGGGAAGTAACAATGAAAACGTACCAATATTTTAATTTACTTCCTCCAAAAAATCAATTTTCACAACAGAACCTTTTTGACAAGCCTGGTGATAATGTGCATTAAAATGGCAATAAAATTGCCCGTTAAAAGGAGTATTGATGAATTGGGTTGAAGTTGGAAGATTTTTAATTATTGCTGGAACTGTAATTCTTTTTATTGGTGTGGTATTTTTGCTTTCTGACAAACTTCCCCTGGGACGTCTTCCTGGTGATCTGCAGTTTGGAAGCGGACGGTTTAAAATATACATACCGATTGCAACTTCTATAATTATAAGTATCATTCTGACACTTATATTGAATTTCTTCACAAAAAGATGACCACATATGCAATTAAAACGGCTGGCAATTACTGTAAAGGGTAGAGTTCAGGGTGTCGGTTTCAGGTATTTTACAGAAATGCAGGCTCGTATTTATGAGATTACCGGGTGGGTTTGTAACACTGTTGACGGTGGAGTAGAAATTGAAGCCCAGGGTGAAGTTTCCAAACTGGAACTTTTTCTGGAAAAGGTAGGTGAAGGGCCTGCTTTATCCCAGGTTACTGATATACAGTTCAAAGATATACCTGTTCTTGAAACAGAACGGAATTTTGATATCAGATACTGCTCTTAAATGCTTACTATTAACCTTCGTAATCAGATTCAGGTTTTATTCTGGTCGTAAAATGCTCGGACCATTCAGAGTAGTGTTGTGTAGAATAAGTTGAATCATAACACATTCGTTGTACACGCACAGTAATTCCAGAAAGATTAAGGAATCAGTGGTATCCCAAATATATTTATTCTGGAAAATGTATACACCAAGACACATTCTGTGGGATGGGACGAACTATTTTTATCTGCTTGAAAAATTAAAAAAACAGATAAAACCATTCTCATTTTTAATTCAAAACCTGCTTATAAAGAGATGAATTTTTAGAAAAAAGAGATTGAATTTGATTTGCAGTGATAGTTTAATTATAATAAGAATAGTTTTTGTTGAACAGCAGTTCCACAATTAGTGGGATGTAGTACAACGAAATAAGGCGCGCTATTATCTTTTTTGTTATAATAATCCAGGTACAGGGGGTAAGTTGTTTTAAATCTTGTTATTTGGTAATGCATCAGATTTAACTAATACGCAATGGAAAAACAGATAATGCGCAACATCTATGAATATTTTGAGTATCGGGATTATCTAAAAGATCATTACCATTTTAATAAAAGTCGGCATAAATTTTTTTCATTTCGTTATATAGCTCTTAAAACCGGTCTTGATGCATCATTTTATGTAAAAGTACTCAATAAGCAGAAGCATATTGCAGACAGGTCAATTGAAACGCTGGTGAATTTTCTTAAATTAAGTAAACGTCAGGGAGATTACTTTACAGCGTTGGTCCGGTTTAATAAGGAAAAAGATAGTGATCACAAGAAATTATATTTTGAAAAAATTGTTTCAATGCGTACTTCTCCAGCCAAAGTGCTCGAAAAGGATTACTACGATTATTTTTCTTCATGGTGGAATATTGCTATTCGCGAGGAATTGAATATTGTTCCACTTAATGATAATTATGCCCAAATTGCACAAAAAATTTTACCACCCCTGAAACCATCACAAGTAAAAGAATCTGTACGACTGTTAGAAAAACTTGGGTTAATTTGTCGTGATGAATCTGGTGTTTTCCGCCTTGCGGACGGGTTTTTAACAACTGATGGTGAAATAAAAACATCTGCGGTTAAATCATTTCAGAAAGAGGTTTGCAAACTGGGTATAGAAGCTTTAGACAGAGTATCAAAAGATAAAAGGGATATTTCAACATTAACAATAAGTACATCCTATCAATGTGTGGATATTATTCGTAAAAGACTGGCTGAGATCAGGCGTGAAATTCTGGAATTGGTACGTAATGAAGAAAATGCTGAAGAAGTTTTTCAGATAAATTTTCAAATCTTCCCATTAACATGTAATAGTAATTCGGAGTCTGAATAATGCGGCTGCTAATTGCTTTTATTACTATTACAGGTTTGTTTATCTGCGGATTCTTGTCATGTGTTTCTCAACCCGTTTCCGGTGGTTCCGGTACAGAAACTATTAATAGTTTTGTGTGTCTTTCTGATGGCAAACCGGCTAGAGGTGCATCTGTTGCAATCATTGATGCAAACGGATGGATTGACAGTGTTCAGAAAAATGTCTCACCTGTAATTACAAGTACTGTCACTGATTCTAATGGTTATTTTACATTGAATGTTCCCAAAAAGCGTACACTTAATATTCAGATCGATCACTCTGAGCAGGGCGTTTTTATACCGGATGTTTATTCCTTGTCAGTTTTTGATTATTCTTTTAAACTTAAGGAGTACGGATCATATAAAACCGCATTTAAAGAAAAACAACATCAGATTTCCCGGTTAAATTTGTCGGGGTCCGATTATACATCTTCAATTGGAGCTGAGGGAGATTTCTATTTTGAAAAGATCTCGCCAGGATTATTCTCAGTTATTGGAATAAAAAATGATGAAATATCAGATAGTTTAACCATGTGTGGAGCTGTATCTCTTGGTAGTGGAGAGAGTAAAATCGATTCATCATTAAACCCATCCCGGGACAGACTTCTTTTAGATAACTTTGAAGGTAAATTCGGATTAACTATTCCAGGAATGGTTTATCCGGAAATATACTGGTATGCTGTTTCCGATTTGGGACTTTTGTTCTGGAGTAATCCTTTCAATATCTGGAAATGGATTACTCATGAATATCCACTCGGAAAATCTTATATCTCAATAAGGCCTTTAAAAGAAGAGGCCGGTACAGCAATGAAATTCGCTGCGGTTCTTGACGTTATGTCTATTTACAGGTATTCAATGGCAGGAATCTCTTTCCGTGGATTCAGCGGAAAAGAATATGCAGATCTATCCGCAATGAGGGAGTTTTCTTTAACTGCAAAAGGTAATGGAACAGTATGGGTCAGGTTCAAGACTAAAGAACTTAAATATGCTACCAATTCCATATCCCATTATACATACCCGATTGAATTGAATGAAACATTAACTGAATACACAGTTCCAGTTGATTCGCTTCAGATTCTTCCAGGTAAATTATCAAAAGAGATATACCCGTGGAGCAGGGTTGCAGCCAAAGTATCGCAGATTGAATTTGATTTCTATTCTTCAGAGAACTCTTCGGGAGATACTTTAAAATTAATACTTGATGACTTTTATCTGGATGGAGTAAATCTGGATAAGTTTTATAAGTAGTACTGCGTTTTTTACGAATCACCGTAATTCATATTTTCTCCAATCTGCAAAAATAGTGGTAGACTGTTTTTTTACTCTTATCTGCTGCCATAGTTCGCTCCGTTAGCGAACAACAACCACTTTTTTTTCTCTCTCTTAGAAAAAACAACCCAAAATATCCCATTCTTGATTTGGATCAAGGTTCTTTTATCGTAAAAAACGGATATTAGTAAGGATTGAAAAAAAGGTAATCAATGAGTGTTACCTTGTTGAAGCAAACGATTTATTATCAAAGGAGCTTTTATGAGTATGTTTTGTTATCAGTGTGAGCAGGCTGCCAGAGGAACCGGATGTAATGTGTCTGGAGTTTGTGGGAAAAAGCCGGATACTGCATCATTGCAGGATCTGATTATTCATCAGGTAAAAGGCGTAGGTTATCTTGCCCATGAGTTACGAAAGAAAGGGCTAAAAGATGCAGATGCAGATCGGTTTGTAGTTGAAGCGCTTTTTAGCACTGTTACAAATGTTAATTTTGACAACATACGTCTTGAGCAGATAGTTCACTGTGGGAACGAAGTAATCTCAAGATTAAAACAACTGTTATTAAAAGAAACGGGAAAGAAACTGCCACAATTATTAGCTTTTGAACCTGCAAACAGTATCGATATGTTGATAACACAGGGGGAATTGTATAGTATTGTGTCGTTTAACAGTGATCAGGATATACGGAGTCTTGAACATCTTCTGTTATATGGTTTAAAAGGCATGGCAGCATACGCAGATCATGCTTTGATTTTAGGTAGAACCGATGATGAAATATTTGCTTTTATCCATGAAGCGTTGGCTTATTTATCATCAGATCAGCCATCGGTTGAGGAACTGGTCAAACTGAATCTCAAATGTGGTGAAGTAAATGTGCGTACAATGGAAATACTGGATGAAGCTCATACTTCTCATTTCGGTAACCCGCAGCCGGTAAAGGTGTCTACCGCCTGGAAAAAAGGGCCTGCAATTATTGTAAGTGGTCATGATTTGCTCGATCTCGAAGAGCTTCTGAAACAGGCTGAAGGTACTGGTGTAAATGTATATACTCATGGCGAAATGTTGCCGGCACATGGTTACCCACAATTAAATAAGTATGAGCATCTGGCGGGTCATTTTGGAACTGCATGGCAAAACCAACAGAAAGAATTTACAAATGTACCTGCTGCTTTTCTGTTTACAACAAATTGTATTCAAAAACCATTGGATAACTATAAAGATCAGGTTTTTACGACAGGTCTTGTCGGGTGGCCCGGCGTAAAACACGTGGAAAGGACGGATTTTTCGGAAGTTATTGAAAAGGCGAAAGAACTTGGTGGACTGGAGCAAAAAGAAGGAGGGCAGTTGATGACCGGGTTTGCCCATAATGCTGTGCTGAGCGTTGCAGACAAGGTTGTTGATGCTGTAAAAAGTGGTGCTATAAAACACTTTTTTCTTGTTGGAGGTTGTGATGGTGCTAAACCTGGACGCAACTATTACACGGAATTTGTAGAAAAAACTCCAAAAGACAGCGTTATACTGACCCTTGCATGTGGTAAATTCCGTTTTAACCATCTTGATTTAGGTGATATCGGTGGTATTCCCCGACTTCTGGATATTGGTCAGTGTAATGATGCATATTCGGCAGTAAAAATAGCTCAGGCTTTGGCTGGAGCTTTTAATTGCGGAATCAATGATCTCCCTTTATCGTTTGTTTTATCGTGGTATGAGCAGAAGGCTGTTGTCATTCTTTTGTCACTTCTTTATCTTGGAGTAAAAAATATTCGTTTGGGGCCAACTTTGCCGCCTTTTATTACCCCAAACATACTTTCATTCCTGGTTGGAAAATTTAATATCATGCCAATAACAACTGCCGAAAAGGACCTTGAACAAATATTGAATAATTAAACTCAGAAAAAATTAACTGAAAAATGTTCCATGTTTCCTGCATGGAACTTTTTCATTTTTATGTAATGCAGCAACCCTGTAAAGCTATCAAAATTGACAAAAATAAAAAAACAGACGAATTCCTTTACGCGAGTCTTTTTTTGCGGACATTGCACTTTAAGAATTGAGAATCATGAATCAAATCAGACGCTCTACTATTCGTCATGTAGAAGTTTTGTACCCAGGTCATACTCTGAATACAAAAAGATAGTTTGCCAATAATACAAAACAAAAAAAATCCCGGATAAATTACCCGGGATTTTAAAAAATAAAATTTAATTGTTTTTGAATTATTTATTAACAATAGCAACAACATCTCCCGTTGAAACCTGGTCTCCAACTCTAACAGAAATTTCAGATACTGTTCCGGCAACTGTCGCGTCTATAGCTGTTTCCATTTTCATTGCTTCAAGTATAAGGATAGTGTCTCCAACGTCAACCTGTTCGCCAATAGCTGATACAATTTTGAAAACTTTACCTGGCATAGGTGCAGTGATATCAATTCCCTCACCACCCGCACTTGCTCCTGATACTGCTGCCGGTGCTTCTGCACCTTCTGATATGGCTGTATTGAATGTTTTTCCGTTAACAACAGTTTTGTTCCCATCAATAACGACTGAATAGTTCTTACCGTTAATGGTAACTGTATAACTGCCGCTGCCTTTTGAGTCTTTAGAGGATGTTTTTTCCTGTTTTTCAATTTTTCTGATGCCAAGCTCTGCCTTACCCTGAAGAAAAGTGATACCTTTTTCTTTACAGGTAGCTACTATAAAAATATTTTCATCAGTTTCAGGAATCTCATTTTCTTTAAGTATCTTGCGGGCAGCTTCAACACCTTTATCAGGATCTGCATCGTTGATTTCAAGCACTGTTTTGGTTGTCGGTTCCATTTTTAATTGCTCTGCTGCTATTTTTACAACTTCAGGATCTGGTTCAACAGGAGTCTTTCCAAAATAGCCAAGAACCATTTTTCCATAACCATCAGCAATACGTTTCCATTCTCCGAACATCACATTATTAAATGCCTGCTGGAAATAAAACTGGGAAACCGGCGTTACAGAAGTACCGAAACCGCCTTTTCGAACTACTTCACCCATGGCTTTGATGATATCCTGATATTTTTCCATTATTCCGTTATCACGTAACATTTGAGTGTTTGCAGTAAGTGCTCCACCTGGCATCGGACTCCATGGAAT
>Ga0123335_1002096_pt1 | contig 30723 bp, 28 predicted proteins | sample BiotimSIPDNA_2_FD_89707 | JGI IMG/M metagenome (GOLD analysis project Ga0123335, IMG submission 89707) | Anaerobic biogas reactor microbial communites from Washington, USA - Biogas_R2 time_0 SIP DNA | ecosystem: Engineered > Bioreactor > Anaerobic > Unclassified | place: Washington, USA... | reverse complement strand
TCCAGCTTCCTTCAGATTCCGCCTCACGACGGACACCCTTGCCTTTGGCTAACGCTTCCTACTACCAAGCGCGTAGTGGACTTACACCACCAAGTTATCGCCCATGTCGGGCGCACAAGAAAACGACAGGTCACTTCATATGACTGTCGTTTTCTTTTATTATGTGTGTAGATGTATTATCCGGTTTAATGCGGCGTTAACGCGGCGGACGCTAAGCATCCGACGGGCGGTTCATATGTATCTGTCGACCACGGCGGCGAGCCCGTCCGCGTCGTTATCCGGCGCCACCCAGGCGGCGGCTTCCCGCAGCGCCTTATGCGCGTTTCCCATAGCTATGCCGAGTCCCGCGCGCCGGATCATCTCAAGGTCATTAAATCCGTCTCCCACCGCTATAGTCTGATAAAGCGGAACCCCCGTGATTTCACATACGCGCTCCAGGCCCGCGGCTTTTCCTGCCCGGTCGCTGTAAAACTCCAGAAAATTTTCCGCCGAGGTGCAGCACGAAACTCCCGGATGAAGCTCTTCACGCCACCTATCCCAAAGCTTTCCGATAATCTCCGGAGCGCCTTCCAGGATTATTTTCGTGACACCCTGTTGCGCCAAAGAATCCGGATCCGAGAGCATTTTCAGATCAACGTTTTTATATACAACTTTGTATTTCCCGATCGCCGGGCTCATTCGAGTCGTATAAACATCCCCGCGCGACCAGGCAATAACGCTTACTCCCTCCCGTATGCCTCTTATAATTATTTCAAGCGCGGACGTCGGCATAAGGTCGATATGCACAAGCTCAGGCCCCCCGGGCGATGTTATTATCGCTCCGTTGCAGGTAATGACGGGGGTCTTATCGTCCAGCATCGCAAGATAGCTGACAAGTCCGCTTATGGGCCTTCCTGTGGCAAATGTGAAAATAACGCCGTTATCACGCGCTTTCTTCACCGCAGACTCCACTGCCGGGGTCAGCTCCCCCTTGCTGTTTAAAAACGTCCCGTCCACGTCAGCCGCGACAAGCCTGTATTTCATAATATGCCTCCGGGTCATCGGGTATTCGGCTTGTCCCAGTGTATAAGCCGGCTGCCCTTGACAAGAAACGCCTCGCCCGCCAGTTCCGCAAGAGGCGTATCGCTCTTAGAGTCGGAATAGAACCTGTCGACAACGGCGTCCGGAAACTGCTCAAGGAGTCTTAATACCTTTTCCCGGCCGCGGCAGTTCTTGCCCCGGATTCTGCCCGTTTCGGGATCAACACAAGTCGCAATGAGCCGAATGCCCAGCCTTTTACACGGTACGCGGAGCAAGAACTCGGGCGAAGCCGAAATCACTATATCGTCGTCCCTGCGCTGATCCAGGTACCACTTCTTTATCCCTGCGAAATTTTCATCCCAGAACGCTTCCGCCTCCGCTTCCGTGTCCGGCAAAACGGTCAAAAAACGGTAGAATATCTCTTTAACACGGGTCAGGTCGGATATACCGAGCGGCACACCGAGCAGTGCGAAGATCGACGCGGGCAGCACACGTAGCGCGGGAGGATATCTCCTCGCACAAAATCTGAAGAAATCTATCGAGCTGTCCCTTACATATAAGGTTTTATCGAAATCGTATATATTCATAAGTCATTCCCATATCCCGGACCGTATTTTTCGGTGCGCTTTCCCGGTCGTTATTTTTCCCGCCGCTTTGTTAACCCAATATAGCAAATACATACTTCTATGGCAAGGTATGTATTTTTTTCATTTTCTTATTGAAAAACCATACTGTGCGTTGTATAGTATTATGCGAGAGGGGGTATGTCTGTGGACATACAGCTCAAACGGGGAATTCTTGAGATTTGCGTTCTGGGTGTTCTGCTGCGCGAAGAATCCTACGGATACAAGATAATAAAGGATCTGTCGGATCATATCGAGATTTCCGAATCCACCCTATATCCGATCCTCCGGCGCCTGGAGAGCAGCGGCGCTCTCACCTCGTATTCAAAGGAGCACAACGGACGCCTGAGGAAGTATCACGCCATCACGAACACCGGAAGGGCCAGAGTACGCGAGTTCCTTGAAGAATGGAAAAGCATCATGGAAGTTTATGAGTTCATAAAAAAGGAGTCGGAAGGGTCATGAGCAAGGCGTTATTTTTAAATGAGCTTGCCGCGCGCTTATCATCGCTGCCCGCAGATGAAGTTCAAAGGACAGTCACATATTATTCCGAGATCATCTATGACAGGATCGAGGACGGCATGGGCGAAGAGGAAGCGGTCGCCGGTCTGGGAAATGTGTCCGACATAGCCGATCAGATAATTATGTATACCTCCCTTTCGGCAATTGTCAAAACAAGAGTGCGGGGGCGCAGACTGAGCGCATTGGCCGTCGTACTGCTTATTATCGGCTCTCCTGTGTGGCTGCCGCTTCTTATAACCGCATTTGCAATACTTCTGACGATCTATGTCGTACTCTGGTCCGTGGTCGCGGTATTCTGGTCGGTTGTAATCTCGTTTTGCGCCGGTGCTTTGGGCGGTATGATATCGGGCGCGGTTCTTATGAGCGGCACCGGATTTGCCGAAGGAACGGTTTTATTCGGCTCCGCGTTAATCTGCGCCGGTCTTGCGGTTTTTTCCTTTCACGCCGTACTTGCTCTCACAAAAGCCTTCTTAAAGTTTACCGCAGCAGTATTTCGCAAGTTTAAAATCCGAATAGCATTAAACAGGAGGTCATCAAAATGAAACAGGCAGTGAAGATATCGTTAATCGTCGCCGCGGCTTTGATTTTGGGAGGAATAGTGATAGGTGTGATAGGGCTTTCAAAAGCGGACTGGAAACGAAAATCCGACGATGTATTCGAGCGTCATGAGCTGTTCTTCCCGGAAAGCGATATAAGCGTTATAAAAACAGACTGCTCCTCCGCGGATATAAAAGTCACCGCGAATACGGACGATACTATTAAAATTGTATATTACGACAGTGAAAGCCGGCGATACTCCGTACAGGCGAGCGACGGCCTGCTCATGGTTAAAGACAAAGACAACCGCAAATGGTACGAGTTTATTACCCCTTTTTGGGTCAGCTGGCAGCAGTATGAGCTGCAGATATCAATTCCCGGGGACTTTCGCGGAGAGCTTGAAATTTATAATTCTTCCGGTCTTATTGATGTAAGCGGCATATCCATATCCGGCAGTTTGAAGCTTCGGGCGTCATCCGGAGATATCATAATAGATAATTCCTCCTCGGGAGGAGCGAAAAGTGCCGGTCTTTCAAGCGGCAGCATAAAAATTAGCGATACCGGATGCGGCGGAAGCGTTGAGATCAACTCGTCCAGCGGCGATGTCTTCATAACGGACCTTTTAATGGACGGTCAGCTCAAAGCGGACTTGTCAAGCGGCGACGTCAGCATAGAGAACATTACCGGAGCCGGCAGCGTCACGCTTACATCTTCTTCGGGCGGCATTCGGATGAGCGGGATACGCGCTTCCTCCTTTGATATAGACGCGAACTCCGGAAATATCGTCTTCGCGGATTTAGTACCGGTGAAATCCATGGTTCTGCGCTCATCCTCCGGAAATATAAAAGGAACGATAGACGACACTATAAACAGCTTTACGATTACCAGCAAGGCATCCTCGGGCGATAACAACCTCCCCGGTTCTTTAAAGCTGGGTGATATAATTCTGGACGTGCGCGCCTCCTCCGGCGATATAGACATAAGCTTCGCGGATCGGCAGTAAGCAGCGCCTGCCGAACAAACCGGGACTCGGTTTGCTCGCGCGCTTTCCCGCTGCAGCCATTGAAAACGGCTTTGTTTTCAATGGCTGCAGCACTCTTTAATGCGTCCTGAACACCCCGTTTCTCCGCGGCATAAAACCGTTTACTAATCGCATGAAATGTGTTATTATTTATGCTTGTGAAGACCGAGGGGGAGCGAATTTTGAGAAAAGATATGACCGCCGGGACGGAATGGAAGCAAATTGCGCTGTTTTCGTTTCCTATTATGGCAGGCAATATTCTGCAGCAGCTTTACAACACCGTTGACGGTATTGTTGTAGGAAACTTCGTAAACGAAAGCGCGCTTGCCGCCGTGGGCACATGCGGCGTGCTCAGCTTCCTTTTTCTTTCGCTGTCTATGGGTTTAGGCAACGGCGCGGGCATAATGATCGCGCAGTTTTTCGGCGCGAAGAGGATGCACGAGCTTAAATCCTCTATGTCTACGTCGCTTATTCTGCTGGTTTCCATCGGCGCCGTTCTCTCCGTCTTCGGCATCTTCGCGGGCCGCTGGCTCCTGAGTGGGCTGATGAATGTTAAGGATCCCGTGATTTTAGATTATGCCGCGGTTTATTTTGAAATATATGCCGTCGGTTTTATACTTCAGTTCGCGTACAACGCCGTAGCGGCTATACTTCGCGCCGTCGGAGATTCAAAGGCGACTCTGCTTTTCCTTTTCGTATCCGCCTTTTTAAATCTGGGACTTGACCTGCTGTTTGTGATTACATTCAATTGGGGTGTCGCGGGAGCCGCTGTAGCCACGGTTATATCCCAGGTAGGAAGCACGGTTGTGAGCATTATCTATATGTTCAGGAGATATCCTCAGTTCCGCTTTTCCAAGGGAGAATTCGTATTCGATCCCGACAAAGGCAAATTGTGTCTGAGGCTCGGGATCCCGACCACCATTCAGCAGTGTATTGTATCCTTCGGAAACGTATTTATCCAAAGGCTTGTCAACTCGTTCGGAAGCGTGACGATGGCCGCCTACACCGTAGGCAGCCGCATCGAGAACTATCTTTTCGTCCCGACAATGGGCTTTTTCACCGGTATGTCCACCTTCACCGCGCAAAACATCGGAGCGGGAAAGATCGACAGGATCAAACGAGGCCTGGTCGGAACAGGGGTTTTATCCGCAAGCGTCTGCATTATTTTATCCGTATCTCTTTATATCTTCTCCGAACCCGTCAGCAGGCTGTTCGGCGTCTCGGATGACGCTTTAGCGCAGGCCGTTGAGTTCTGCCGGTTCTACAGCAAGATATTTATCCTCTTTGCGGCATATATGCCCGTAAACGCTCTTTTACAGGGGTCGGGCGATGTGATATACGCCTCCTCAACCACCATGACAACGCTGATAGTACGCGTCGCTATGGCTTATGTCATGGCATTGCTGCTTGACGTCGGATATTCTTCCTGCTGGAAGTCGACTCCCATAGGCTGGTCCGCGGCAGTTGTCATGGCGTTCGCGCGTTACGCGAGCGGGAGATGGAAAACCAAGAGCATCGTCAAAAGACCGGCAACGGACATCGAGCTGCAGATGTAGCGTACTGTTCCCGCGGCCTGAATAAGTTAATTAGCCGCTTCCCGTAAGAGAACTTCTCAAAGGGCTTTGCCGAAGGGTCTGTTAAGCCGGTAATCATCAATCGGAGATACATCAGTGAACCGCACCGAAGTGTAATATCTTTAGTGTGGTTTTACTGTTTTTATCGGGAACCGGCGCCGTATATCAGCTTCGGGAGAATTTAAAAATTTTCCCGACCACATAAAAAGTACAAAACTTATTGGTATAATCGATCTATCAGGAAATAAAGACACCGGTAAGAATGTAATCATACCGATATACCGTTAAAAGAGGACCGAATATGCCGGATCAGATAAGAAGCGAACACATAATAATCGGAGGTATGACTTGCGCTGGCTGCCGGACGCGCATTGAGAATGCCCTGCGCAATACGCCGGGTGTGCGCAGCGCGAAGGTGAACTGCTCAGGCGGGTTTGCCGATGTTTCCTACGACGCTTCGGCGGTTTCCGTGAGCGAAATTCGTGCGTCAATTGAACGGCTTGATTACAAAGTCCTTTCCCAGGGGTCGCTGCCCGGTAAAAAGGATTCGGGAAGCAAAGTGAAAACATGCCGTGTTTTCGGTTTAATTATCATTATTGCGGCGCTGTACTTTCTGATAACACGCCTTAAGCTATCCGACTCGCTCCCGCTTGCCGAGGCGGGAATGGGCTACGGTATGCTGCTGCTTATCGGGCTGCTCACGAGTGTGCATTGCATAGCTATGTGCGGCGGCATCAACCTTACGCAGTGCATACCGCAATCCGGCGGCAGTCCGCTTCGGGCGAGCGCTCTATATAACATCGGGCGTGTCATCAGCTACACGGTTGTCGGATTCATAGTCGGTGCGCTCGGAAGCGTCATAACTTTAGGCGGGGTTCTCAAAGGCGCTGTGCAAATTATCGCGGGCATGTTTATGGTGATTATGGGAGTGAATATGCTCGGTATATTTCCGTGGCTGTACAAGCTCACACCCCGTATGCCCTCGTTTATCGCTTCGAGAGTGAACGCCGAAAATGGGAAAAGCAAATCACCGCTTATTATAGGACTGCTCAACGGTCTTATGCCCTGCGGACCCTTACAGGCGATGCAGATATACGCACTTTCCACAGGCTCACCGATTAAAGGTGCTGTCAGTATGCTGCTTTTCAGCATCGGAACCGTGCCTTTGATGTTCGGACTCGGTGCTCTGTCTTCACTTCTGACGAAAAAGTTTACACATAAGGTAGTAACGGTCGGCGCGGTATTCGTAACCGTGCTTGGTCTTACGATGCTCAGTCAGGGTGCGGCTTTGTCCGGATTATTCTTTGGCAGCCTGCTCCCGCAGACACAAAGCGCAGCGGATGGCAGCGCGGCGAAAAATGAGATTGTTGACGGCGTGCAGATTGTAGCGTCCGTGCTGTCTTCCGGAAGTTACCCAAAGATAACAGTACAGCAGGGCATCCCCGTTAAATGGACAATTGATGCGCCGCAAGGCTCAATCAACGGATGCAACAATCGCATTTACATTCCCGAGTACGGTATTGAATATGCCTTTAAACAAGGTGTGAACGTTATTGAGTTTACACCCGATGAAACAGGCCGTTTCCAGTACAATTGCTGGATGGGTATGATTCGTGGCATTATAACGGTTGTACCGCAGCGCACAGAGGTAAATGCTTATCCGGAAGCGACCGCTACGACACAGTCGAAGAACAGTATTTTTGTCGAGAGCCTCGCGGCAGCAAAGATAATCTCGCAAGACTCCGGCGGAGCGGACTATGAATATCAGACCGTCACAATAACGCTGACAGACGAAGGCTTCAGCCCTGCTGTTGCGGTCGTTCAAAATGGAATCGAGACCGAATGGATAATAGATAACCAAACCTCCGACCCATTCAAAGCAGCTCTCCGTGTGCCGCTGTACAACACGGAGGTGCCGCTTATAGACGGAAAAAACCTTCTCGTCTTCTCCCCGTCTGAGAATTTTCAATTCGGCAACGGCGATGACCCCGCATTCGGTTATGTGAAAGTGGCAGACGACATCGGTAACGTGAATGAGAAGGAAATCAAATCGGAGGTAACGGCGTTTACGCCGATAATCTATCCGGCAGAGCAATATGAACAATCCGGCGGCGCAAGCTGCCACTGATTGAGAGGAAACCCAATGGAGTTCATTTTAAGTCACCGGCACTGCATTTCGCCTGTTGCGGCAATCGGCATTGCGATTTCTTTTTACGGGATAAGCATAAATCATAAATAAGAAAAAGATAACGGAGAGTTGAGGAATGAAAAAATTTTTATTACTGATTACGGCAATTACTATGCTGATTGCTTTTCTTGCCGCCTGTTCCGGTAAACAGAGCGGGGAAGAAAGCGGCAATGAGCCGTCAAATGCTGTTGCTGCGGAAGATACCGATGTCGTGATCGATAAATCTTTAATCTCGGAAACGGCGATATTTATTCCCGTGACTGTAGACGAAACGAAGATGGAGATAATCGCCGTAAAAGCACCGGACGGGACGCTTCGCACGGCATTCAACACCTGCCAGGTCTGTTACGACAGCGGACGCGGCTATTACAAGCAGGATGGAGACGTACTTGTTTGCCAAAACTGCGGCAACCGCTTTAAAATGAGCCAGGTATCAGTTGAGAAAGGCAGCTGTAACCCCGTCGGAATATCCGAGGATATGAGAACCGAAACGGATTTACAGATAACTATTTCGCTTGACCTGCTCAAGCAGGCAGTCCCTTTGTTTGCCAACTGGAATAAATCGTGAGGTTAATATAATGCAGACACATACATTATCTGTCGGCGGTATGACCTGCGCGGCTTGCGCGGCGAGGGTACAAAAAGCCATATCGAAGCTTCCCGGCGCGGAAAACGTGGTCGTCAACTTAGCCACAGAGAAAGCCTCGTTCTCATATGATCCCGATGTGCTGCGGCTTGCGGCGGTCAAAGAAGCCGTGATAAAAGCAGGCTATAAAATTCTTGACGCCGCGAGCGCGGATGAGGACAAGGCGCGCAAAGAAAAGGCTGTCCGGGTTCTGTGGATAAAATTTATAATCTCTGCCGTATTCGCCCTGCCTCTCCTGTACATCGCAATGGCGCCGATGATTAAGTTCATCCGCCTGCCGTTCCCGTGGGGGCTGGATCCGATGAATTTTCCCCTTCTGTACGCGATTGCGGAAATCGCCCTCGTCCTCCCCTGTATAGCCGTAGGGTATAGGTTTTACACGGTTGGGTTCAGAGCGCTGGCAATGCGCTCTCCCAATATGGACAGCTTAATCGCGGTGGGAACTACGGCAGCGGTCATATACAGCGTTTGGAACACGTTTCAAATAGCCGGCGGCAATTTCGCCGCGGTCGACTCGCTGTACTTTGAAACGGCGGGCGTAATAATAACGCTGATACTGCTCGGCAAGTCTCTGGAAGCAAGAGCAAAAGGGCGCACAAGCGAGGCTATCAAAAAGCTGATGGGCTTGCAGCCGAAAACGGCAATCATCATCGATAAAGACGGCACGGAGCGAGAAATCTCCATAGACGATGTAGAAATCAACGATATTCTGCTCGTAAAACCCGGCGCGAAAATCCCGGTGGACGGAGTTGTTGTTGACGGTCACAGCGCGGTCGACGAAAGTATGCTCACGGGCGAGAGCATCCCCGTTGATAAAAGAGCGGGCGATAAGGTTTACGCCGCGACAATTAACGTAAACGGAGCGCTTCGGTTCAGGGCCGAGAAAATCGGGTCAGACACGGCATTGGCGCAAATAGTGAAGCTCGTTGAAGACGCGCAAAGCAGCAAAGCTCCGATTGCGGCACTGGCAGATAAAGTGTCGGGCGTGTTTGTTCCGATAGTCATTGCGATTGCGGTCGCGGCAGGAGCGGCCTGGCTGGTCGGAACGCGTGATTTGGAACACTCGCTCACGATATTCGTATCTGTCCTCGTGATTGCCTGCCCCTGCGCCCTGGGGCTTGCCACACCGACGGCAATAATGGTAGGCACAGGCAAAGGCGCGGAAAACGGAATCCTGATAAAAGGCGGCGAAGCCCTTGAAACTGCGCACAAAGTAGAAACGATAGTCTTTGACAAGACAGGCACAATAACGGAAGGCAAGCCCAAAGTAACTGATGTGCTTGGCGAAACAGCAGCGAACGATGAACTCCTGTCGCTTGCCGCAAGCGTAGAGAAACTGTCGGAACACCCCCTCGGCATTGCGGTTGTGGAAGCCACATCTACCGTATATGAAGCGTCGGAGTTTGAGTCTGTAACCGGAATGGGTGTTCAGGCGCTCGTAAACGGCCGGCTCGTCAAGGTTGGCCGCGCGGTCTACGCAAACGCAGACAAATCAATCGGCGACAGGCTTGCCGATGAGGGAAAGACACCCCTGTTCATATCAATTGATGATGTTTATGCCGGGGTAATCGCTGTGGCCGATACCGTAAAGCCGTCAAGTATAGCGGCGATTGAGAAACTCCACAAACTCGGCGTAAGCGTTGCGATGATTACCGGCGACAACGCCAAAACCGCAGCCGCTATTGCTAAGCAAGTGGGAATTGACACCGTCCTCGCCGAGGTTCTGCCGCAGGACAAGGCAAACGAGATTAAAAAACTGCAATCGGACGGCAATTGTGTGGCAATGGTCGGCGATGGGATAAACGACGCTCCCGCACTGGCTCAGGCCGACATCGGCATCGCGATAGGCAGCGGTACGGACGTTGCGATGGAAAGCGCCGACATTGTGCTTATGCGTTCAGACCTGAACGATGTGCCAACGGCCTTGAAACTCTCCAAAGCGACGATTCGCAATATCAGGCAAAATCTGTTCTGGGCATTCGGGTACAATGTGGTGGGCATACCGATAGCGGCGGGCGTGCTGTATTTGTTCGGAGGACCGCTCTTAAACCCGATATTCGCGGCAGCCGCAATGAGCCTGTCCAGTGTGTCCGTATTGACTAACGCGCTCAGGCTTAAGGCCTTTAAGGCATAGGAGGGTCGCCGCAATGAAAAAAGCAGTTTTATCTTTTATCTCCCTGGCTCTGGCTTTTGCGCTTACTGCCTGCAGGCAGCTGGATGTTGTCGGGAAAAAATCAATAACATCCTTTGAGGCTGTGCTTTCAGCAATGGGCGACAATGTCGCGGCGGACGATATTCACGGCGGCTGGTCGCTTAAAGCTCCGGACGGCACAGTGCGCTTTATCTGGAGCAAGGACTACAGCGAAAGCCCGCTTTATGATGTAATGCTTGAATATGACGCAAAGCCGTTTCTTGACGCCGGGCTCGATACCGGGAAACTTCCGGACACGATTTTCTTCCGCGAGGGCAAACTGACGGTGGGTTCGAAGCTCGGCAGCGACGAACTCATATACAGCGGCGATATCACTCCGCTTGCCTCATACGAACAGATCGTGAATAAATACAGAAAGTCGGTCAGCTATCACACTGCCCTCGACCATTTCAATGTGGATCTGGGCGGCGGCAATATGTTTGAATGGGCAAAGGATACGACAATAAATGCCGCCACGGACAGCGCGCAGGACAAGGACATTGTGTTTGTGCTTGACCCTGCCGTATTTATCGTGGCAGGTGTCGACCTAAACAAGGTGGAAGGCTGGACATTTGCCAAGGTTACGGCAGACATCGACGGAAAACCCACACAAGCGGACAAGTTCCTCAAACCGTTTGACATCCGGCAATAACTATAGAAAAAAGCAAAAAAGGAGTAAGATGGCTATGACTAAAACAGCGATTAATGTGCAGGGCATGTCCTGCGAACACTGTGTGAAATCTGTCGAAAACGCGGTGAAGGCACTCCCCGGTATAGAAAAGGTGGATGTGAATCTGAAAAAACACACCGCCAATGTGAAATTCAACGAGAATATAATCGCGCTTGAAGCCATAAAGGAGGCGATTCGGGAAGCCGGATATGACGCAGAGTAAGACTGTCCTCGTCGTCGACGACGAACCGAATATCTTAGAGCCTGTAGCGGCATACCTTCAAAAACAAGGCTATAACGTCCTGACTGCCGAGCGCGGCCGGGACGCTTTGGCGCTTGTCAAACGCGGCGGCATAGATATCATGCTGCTTGACCTTATGCTGCCCGACATTTCAGGAGAGGATATTTGCCTCATAATACGCAGGACAAGCCATTTACCCATCATCATGATGACAGCGAAGGTCGCGGAGAGCAGCCAGTTGGAGGGTCTTCGGATCGGTGCGGACGACTATGTAACAAAGCCGTTCAGCTTAAAACTGCTCGCGGCGAGGATCGAGGCGGTCTTGCGCCGGCTTCCCGAAAGCGAACCGCCCGAATTGTTCGCCGACATACAGCTGACCGCAACCGAGCGTAAAATCGTAAACGCGCTCTCCCGCCGTCCGAGCCGCGTTTTCACACGCGAGGAACTTATACGCGTTGCCTTCGGCGATGAATTTGACGGCAGTGACCGCGCGATTGACACGCACATAAAAAACTTGCGCAAGAAAGTCGGGATCGGCGTTATCGGGACGGTTCACGGGCTGGGCTACAGATGGGGATTGTCGGAATGAAGTATCTGCTTATCGGGATTACACTCCTGCTTTCCCTGCTGGGAATCATCTTTTACAGCAATATGATGCATACGGCCTGTATTGTTTCGCTTCTTCTTGCGCTTGCCTGCGGCGCTCTGTTCGCGCTCTGGTTAAACAGGCAGTATATCGGTAATATCGAAAAACAGGAGGAGATTCGCAAGCGACTGACGGCCGATGTCGCTCATGAACTTCGCACACCGCTCGCAGCGGTCAGCGCGAACCTCGAAGCGATAGCGGAAGGCGCGCTTGAACCTACGCCGCAGCGCATGAAGAAATGTTATGATGAGATTCAGCGGCTGATTAATCTTGTTTCCGATATGGAAAAACTGGCAACCGCCGAAAGTGACGTTCTGCACCTTAATAAGCGGCTCATTGATTTGCTCGCGCTTACGCGGGAGGTTTTCGCGGAAGTCTCGGGAGTTCCCGTTACGATAAACGCCGACAGAGAACGGCTTCTCCAGGTGCTTACAAACCTGAAGTCAAATGCCGATAAATACGGCGGAGGAGCTTTATCCGTCGCTGTTGAGGATAAAGGCAAATACGCGGAAATCATAGTCACCGACAACGGCCAAGGGATAGCGCCGGAAGATTTGCCGCACATTTTTGAGCGTTTCTACCGCGCGGATAAGTCGCGCAGCCGCTTAAAAGGCGGTGCGGGCATCGGCCTTGCGATTGTCAAAACAATTGTGGACGCTCACGGCGGCAAAGTCCGCGCCGCGAGCGTGGTCGGCAAAGGCAGCTCATTTTCTGTTATAATGCCCAAAAAATAAGAACGGTCCATTTTTTACGATTACCACATCCGCCGCGGAGCGAAAAAATCGGCGAAGCAGGTGCCATGAGATTCCGGTATTACATAGGCTTGAGGTTTTTATTAAGGCGCTCGGTTATCCGCCCGAGTGTCTTAAGGCGCGTCTGCTCGCTTTTACCCGACATGTACAGAGCTGTATACGTTTTTTTGACTGATCTGGACATGTTCATAAAGTTGGTGAAGGCAGGCTCAATACCGGCCAATCTATCTTCCAGCACGCCTATTTGTTCATCCGATACAGCCTCCGGCCGCGCAGCATCCCATGAGCCGTTTCTTTTCGCTTCGATAACCGCCGCCTCGCCGTACTCCGTCATCAGCCCTTTTTCGATGAGCATCTGTGCTATCGCCTTGTTTTTTTCGGACCAGACGCTGTTTTTCCTGCGCCGGGAGAAGTATTTGAGGTATTTCGTATCGTCAAGGCTGCGTATCTGTCCGTCTATCCATCCGAAACACAGCGCCTCCTCGAGGGCGTCATTTGCCGAGAGTGTCTTCAGCTTGTTTGACTTTCCGAAAGTCAGCCATACGCCTTCACTTCCGGCGGCATTGCAAGAAAGCCATTCACGGAAGGATTCCCTGTTTTCGAACACAAGTCCGCTTATATCCGATGCCATTTAAACTCCTCCTTATCTTCGTAAAAATATAACCATATAATGCCTTATGCGTCAAGGCGGGAGGTTCGGATATCACCGTTTCTCTTCGTTTGCGGGGGGCTTAAACGGGCCGGTTTGCCGCATCAAAGAGCACTGTATCATATGATAGTTTAAAACGCCTTATTGACTTCTGTTTACATGCTGATATAATCTTTATGAATAGTAGAATCAATTCTATAATATATATTAGGGGGCAACTGATATGGCGAACCGCACCCTTGAGGGTATCAAAGTAGTCGAGATGAGCACCTTTATCGCGGTGCCTACTTGCGCGCGCTTTTTCGCGGATAACGGAGCCGAAGTGGTGAAGGTTGAAGCAGCGGGCGGAGACCCGATACGCTGGAACGGAACAAGCGAGGGGAGACCCGACGATCCTTACGAGAACACAACATTTGATCTTGAAAACGCCAATAAAAGGTGCATCGTTTTAGATCTTAAAAATCCCGAGGGCAAGGCCGTTTTGTTCAAGCTGCTTGAAAATGCGGACGTATTTCTGACAAACTGGAGGCCTCAGGCTCTGGCTAAAAACAATCTGACGTACGAACAGCTGCACGAGAGGTTTCCCAAGCTTGTCTACGGCAGTCTTACCGGATACGGCGAGAAGGGGCCGGACAAGGACCTGCCGGGTTTTGATTTCACGGCGTTTTTTGCGCGCGGCGGCTTTTTGGGTTCCCTGTACCAGAAGGATACATGGCCGATGAACCTGATTCCCGGTTTAGGGGACCATCAGGCAGGCATGTTTCTTGCTTCAGGCGTAATGGCGGCGCTTTTCAACGCGCAAAGAACCGGATGCGGTGAAAAGGTAACCACAAGCCTCCTTCACTCGTCTGTTTTTGTACAGGGCGTCATGCTGCAGGCCGCCCAGTATACCGACATAGGAAATAAATATCCCATAGACCGTCATATGGTCAATAATCCGTTTAACAGCGCCTACCGCACAAAAGACGGCCGTTTCCTGCAGCTGGCCATGCCCGCTTACGACACTTATTATCCTAAATTCATGCCCCTGATCGGCAGGTCCGATCTGGTGGGAAATACGAGATACACTATGGAAAGCATAACCTACAACAACTTAAATTCCGAGTTCGTGGATATCCTTTCAGACGCGATAGAAACGAAAACAGCTAAAGAGTGGGCTGACATATTCACTGAAAACGATATCCCGTTTTCTATAGCTCAGGTTTGGGAGGAAGTGCTCGAGGATCCTCAGGCATGGGGTTCGGACGTTTTTTATAAGATGCGCTATGATAACGGCGCCGAGCGCACTCTTGTGCGTCAGCCTGTTTTTATAGGTAAGGACTTGCCCGATTACAACAGATCACCCTTGCTCGGCGAGCATAGCGAGGAGATACTCAGGGAACTCGGATATGACGACGAAGCAATAAAAAAACTGCACGAAAATAACGTTTTTAAAACCTGGAACGATCTGAAGGCGCAATATAATGGCTGATACCTACACCATGGGGGTTGATATCGGATCCGCCGCGTCCAAGTGCATTATTTTAAAAAACGGCACTCAGATAGTCGGCAAGGCCGTTATACCCTCCGGCACGGGAACCTCAGGGCCCTCCAGAGCAATCAGAGCCGCGCTCGAGAGCGCTTCGCTGTCAAAAGAACAGATATCCTACCTTACGGCGACCGGGTACGGCCGAAACACGCTGGAAGGCGCGGATCTGCGGATCAGTGAACTCAGCTGTCATGCCGCGGGCACTCACGCGCTATTTCCCGACGCCCGGACCGTAATCGATATCGGAGGTCAGGATGTTAAAATATTAAGCCTCAACGAGGACGGCACTCTTGACAGTTTTGTAATGAACGATAAATGCGCGGCCGGCACAGGCAGATTTCTGGAGGCTATGGCCCGTGTTCTGGAAACCGATGTGCAGAGCCTGGCGGACCTTGATTCAAAAGCCCTTAATGTTGCGAAGATCGCTTCAACCTGTACTGTATTCGCGGAGTCGGAGGTCATATCACAGCTTTCAAACAATGTTAGCATATACGACCTTGCCGCCGGAATACACGCCAGCGTCGCGGCGCGCACCGCAAGCCTCGTAAGGCGGCTCGGATTTCGCGAACCCGGTGTCATGACAGGCGGCGTGGCGCAAAACGCCGGAGTCCGCCGCGCCCTTGAAAAGGAGCTCGGGACGGTGCTGCTCGTGTCGCCGATGGCCCAGCTGAACGGAGCTTACGGAGCGGCACTGCTTGCGTGGAAACATTTTTCTAAAACAGGAGATGGTACGAGTGACTGAGAATACGGATAAAAAACCCGCGAAAATAATCCTTCGGGAACTGCAGGACGAAATTGCACGTGAAGTGTGGGAAGCAAAGGAGCGCGGCGAAAAGATCGGCTGGTGCGCATCTAATTTCCCGCAGGAAATAACCACAGCCATGGGTATTCCGGTTGTATATCCCGAAAATATGGGAGCCGCGGTCGGAGCCAAGGGCGGCGGACAGCGGATGTGCGAGTATGCCGAAGGTTTGGGATATTCAAGCGATCTTTGCTCTTATTCGAGAATTAACCTCGCCTACGCGCAGCTCAAAGAATGCCCCGAGATCGAGATTCCGATGCCTGATTTTTTGCTGTGCTGCAATAACATCTGCAACTGCCTGATGAAATGGTTTGAAAACCTTTCCTATGAGCTTGATATACCGATGATCTTAATCGATATTCCCCATCTGGACGCATATGAGTGCGATGCGGATCGTGTCCGTTATATACGAGCCCAGTTTGACGATTGTATTGTCCGGCTTGAGGAAATAACCGGAAAGAAAATGGATTTCGACAAACTGCGCGAGGTTATGGACATTTCCCAGCGTTCCTCAAGAGCGTGGCTGCGGGCTGTGGGTCAAATGCGCAATACCCCCTCGCCTTTCAGCGGCTTTGATATATTCAATAATATGGCTGTCGCCTGCATCGGCCGCGGAACGGAAAAAGCTGCCCGGGCTTTCGAGCAGCTGGCGGATGAATACGCCGAGCTGGCTAAGGAGGGCAAGTCAACGTTTAAAGGCAATGAAAAGTATCGTATCCTGTTTGAGGGGATAGCTTGCTGGGCGAACCTGAGCTATACATACAAAGCGCTGCAGAGCAGGGGCGTTAACCTGACGGCCACTGTATACGGTCCCGCGTTCAGCTTCCTTTACAGCAACCTTGATGAGCTTATGGCCGCGTATGCCTATGTTCCCAATTGCAACGACTTTGAAAGAGAACTCGAGCTGCGCGTCGGGGAAGCTATCGATAAAAAGGTTGACGGCGCGATAATACACATAAACCGCAGCTGTAAAAAATGGAGCGGCAATATGTATGAAATGGAACGTCAGCTCAAAGAACGCGCCGGCATACCCGTTGTCACCTTTGACGGAGACCAGTCGGACCCCCGCGCTTTTTCCGAAGCACAGTATGACACGCGCATACAGGCTCTCGTAGAGATAATGGAGGCCAACAAACTGAAGAACGGGGGTGCAAACGCTGATGCATAACATAAACTCTCTGTTGAGCGAATTCGAAAATATTGCTTCAAACCCGCGCAAACAGCTCGATAAAATTCTCTCGGAAGGCAAAAAAGCCATAGGCGTGATGCCCTACCTGTGCCCGGAAGAGCTCGTCCTCGCCGCCGGAATGGTTCCTTTCGGCATTTGGGGCGCCGAAACACAGGTATCCGAAGCGAAGCGCTATTTCCCGGCATTTATATGTTCTATACTTCAAACCACCCTTGAGCTCGGTATCAGGGGCGCGTACGACGGTTTGTCGGCAATCATGATACCTTTCGCCTGTGACAGTCTCAAGTGCATGGGCACGAACTGGAAATACGGAGTTAAGACGATTCCCGTGATTGATGTCGCTTACGCCCAGAACAGGTCTTCCCAAGCCGGTATAGAGTTTTCCGTTTCCCAGTTTAAAAAGATAGCCGGCAGCCTGGCTCAGATAGCGCAGAGGGAAATTTCAAGCGAAGACGTAAAAGAAGCTATCCTCGTTTATAACAGGAATCGGGCCGCACTGCGCGCCTTTTCAAAGGCAGCTGCGCAGCACCCCGAGGCTGTAAGACCCGGTCAGCGCTGCGATGTTATTAAAGCCGGTTATTTTATGCCGAGGGATGAGCACACGGCGCTTGTTGAAAAACTCACCGCGGCTCTGGATTCATTGCCTCCGGCAAAGCAGGACTGCCTTCGCATCGTAACTACGGGCATAATCGCGGACTCCCCCGCCCTGCTGAAAATACTGGCTGAAAACAATATGTGTATAGCGGACGATCAGATTGCGCACGAGTCGATATTTTTCCGTGAGGATACGCCGCTGACCGATGATCCTTATGTCGGAATGGCCCGGCGCATAGGAAACATTCAGGGCTGTTCGATATTGTTTGATCCCGGGAAAAAACGCGCCGCTATGCTCGCCTCGCTGGCAAAGGAAGCGCAGGCAGACGGGGTCCTCTATATACAGACAAAGTTCTGCGATCCCGAGGAATTCGATTACGTTCCGGTCAAAAAGGTCATGCACTCGGCAGGCATACCGATGCTGATGGTCGAGGTGGATCAGCAGATGAGCAGCTTTGAGCAAGCTCGCAGCGCTGTGGAGACCTTCGCCGAAATTCTCCGGCAAAAACGGCTGTAATACGGTTCTTCTCCAGACCGGTGTAGCATAATCCAAGGCCGCGGGCGTTTCGCCCGCGGCCTTGGATTATGCTTATATTGTAGCCCCGATACGTTCTCAGGGTTTAAGAGCCAGAATGATGAATGAAATATAAGCGTCCATCCTCGCGACTATATCATAGCTCCCGTCGTGCCTGGACCAGTCTGATGTGACGGCTCGGACGGAAAGCAGTATGTATTCGGCAAGGATATCGGCTCCGTAAGCGGAAGTGATCTGCAGCTTATTCTGCCCGGCTGCTATAATGTTCTCCAATTTGATAATGGACAGGCGCTTATTCCCGTTGTAATCGATATTAAAGGGCGGAGCGCCGCTTATAAGCTTTGATCTGTCTATGCCGTGCGTATTTACATATATCGCCCATTCATGCGCAAAACGCTTTATATTCACCAGCTCGTCCTCATCGGTAAGCAGGGGAAACACTTCGTCCGCCATATAGTCGTCTATGAGGCTGAGCAAGCCGACCAGCAGGTCCGATTTCTTATTAAAATAATGGTAGAACGATCCTATCGATATTTCCGCGGCCCGGCATATATCCGCAACGCTGAGTTCATCGAACGGCGTGCTGTTCAGATACGGAATAAGCTTTTCGATTAGCTCGGAACGCCGCTGGATCTGTTTGAATTTAACTTTTGACATCATTTACTCCGTATAATATTCCGACTTATTATGTATAAGCTGTAATATATTCTAAAATACATTATATAAACGAGAATCCGCCCTGTCAAGGCGGATTCTCTCATTACAAATAAGCGCTGATCATCCTCAGACGAGAAGCTTATCGGGTTTTGCCGGGACGGCATTATTATCTGCGCAGTTAAAACTTCGCATTCTTCTTAACAAACTGCCTGATATGAAACTTCATCAGCTCCGAGGGCGCCTTATTGCTCACGCTTACGCTGTCGCAGAAAAATATCCTGTTCGGGTCGTCATCCGTGTACGGTTTCCACAAAGGCATATCCGATCCGTCCGCGTCCGTGCCGTTCGGGTCGCCGGAGCGAATGAAGTTGCACCAGTAGTTGCACATCATGCGTGCGAGATCATAATGCTTGCCCACGAAAGGACGCCAGCATTTTGCCAGAGTCTCAAAGAAAAACCACAGATCCGAGGAGTGAAACGCTCCGGGGTTATCCCATCCGGGTATTTCGGGATTAAATACCCAATAGTAGAACGGCGTTTTCTCTCCGGTTCGGGCTTTCGCCAACCCCAGAAGCCTTATGGAATACTCCAAATGACTTACAGTGGCTTTATGGAGCATTTCCGTTATACTTCCGTTAGAGGAGCTGCACAGCTTTAAGAACTCATCGGCGTCTTCTCCGTAAGTCTCTTTGGCGTATGCCTTAAACTCCTGGGCGGTATTGACTCTGGGTCTGTCCGGGAATTCGGTTGCCGTGTGCCCGAACATCATCGGAACGAGCTGACATTCATTGGCCATAAACAAGTCGTTGGCGTTGCCTACGCAGAACTTACCGTCAACTACGGTTCCCCAGTGTTTTTTAAACTCCACGGCCTTGTCTCTGAGATATACCGCATCCAGCTTCCGTGCCTCCGCCAGGGATGATACGCCCAGGAAATCGAAGAATTCAACGCCGGTTTTTTCCACCTGTGATAAGGATCTGTCAGGACCGAACATATTGCCCGGATAGGCGGTCATCATCAGGCCGCTGTCCACAATAGCCTTTTGAAATAAGCCTTTGTTTTGAGGCGAGGTTACCTGGGCCATAACGCTGCCTCCGCCGGCCGATTGTCCGCCGATTGTGATGTTTTCGGGATCTCCGCCAAAGGCCGCAATATTTCTTTGTACCCAGCGCGTTGCAAATTGCTGGTCAAGATTGCCGAAGTTGGCCGGAGCTTCGGGATTTTCCGCCGTGATTTCCGGGTGGCAAAGGAAGCCGAAAACATTCAGCCTGTAATTGATTGTGACAACAACGATACCGCGTCTGGCAATGCGCTCTCCGTCGAATTCCATCTCGGCCGTATTGCCTTCCTGAAGGCCGCCGCCGAAATACCAGACAAACACGGGAAGCTTTTCGTCCTTACTTTTCGCGGGCGTCCAGACGTTGAGCATAAGTGAATCCTCATCCATTTCTATAGTCGGATCCACATTCCACTCTCTTGAATAAATGTTATCGGGATTTTCGCCGGGCACATGCTGCATCGAAATAGGAGCGAACTTGTACGCATAGAGCACTCCGTCCCATTTTTTCGCCGGCTGCGGTGCTCTCCAGCGGTTTTCGCCGACCGGCGGCGCCGCATACGGGATGCCTTTAAACGACGTTATGCGCGGGTCGGCTGCGGGTAAACCTTCAACTATACCGGTTTCAATCATAACCTTCCTTAACATGTGTTCCACCATCCTCTTATATTAACTGTCGGGGTATAAATTGACTGTTATTACTGTTCCTCACGATAGATCAGCATTCTGATCCTCGCGAGCAGTTTTTTCCTTGTGAGAGCGAAAATAACCAACGCAATCACGGCCGGAATGATCATAAGCCTGTACATCGCGGCAAATCCCGTAATTTCATTGCCCGTACTTCCCTGCACACTCGAGATAATAGCGCCGGCAAGCGGCGGTCCTACCAGAAAACCGCAGTCGATCCCCAGAAAATTCGTGTTCCCGGCGGCACCCCGCCTTTCCTTGGGAACCAGCTGCATATTCATTGTTTGAATCATGGGCTGACTGATTCCGAAGCCAAATGCGGTAATGACTCCGGCCGCGAGGAACATCGGAAGCGTTCGGCTGAAGCTGATAAAAACAAGCGCGATCATGAAGATCAGCATGCCCGGAAGAACCGTCTTGTCAATGCCGTATTTGTCGGCTATTCTGCCGCTTAGCGGTCTGATGAAAATCAAGGTTACGGCGTTTGTCGTAAAAAACAGACCGATATCTTTAACTCCGCAGATCCCGCCGTATATGGCCAGAAAAGAATTTATGCCCGAGTAGGCCACAACCAGAAAAAACAGCACGAGAGTAGATAAAAGAACCTCAGGCGCGACAATCTGGTTTAAAGATATCCGGAAACGCCCTTCCGCGGCCGGTGAGTCTGATCTAAGCATGAGCGAAAGCAAAAAACTTATGAACATCAAAGCGGCGCAGATAAAAAAAGTGAGATTGTATCCTATAGCGGCCGACAGGCTCAGCCCTATTGTAGGTCCTGCGGCCGTGGCTACCGCCGAGGCAAGTGAAAAGATTCCCAATCCCGAAGCCATTTTCTCGGCCGGAAGAGCATTGCTGGCCATAGCCAGACAAAGCGGTGACGCGCAGCCGACGCCTATACCGTGTATCAGGCGTGCGGCAATCAACAGCCCGATACTGTCGGCGAAGCCGTAAACGATATATGCAGCCGTAATAATACCGATTGCTATCGGAAGCAGCTTGTTTTTCCTGAAATGATCCATAGCCGGACCCGCTACCGGCCGTATTCCGAGCGCGGTCACCGCGAAAATTCCGGAAACCAATCCGGCAACAGAGGCCGCGCCTCCGAGTTGGTACGCATACTTGGGAATTAGAGTATTCATCATAAACTGTCCGGAACTCATAGCGAAGTTCACAATGAATATTTTAATAAACGAACTGTTCCATATCCTGCTGCTGTCTCTTTTGTCATTAACGGTGTCTGCCATATTATTACCCTTAATCAATTATTCCCCGGAGAGATTTTGCGCGGCATAAGGCATCGCCCGCGGGAGGAAACCCGCCGCGATATGTCAGGCACCGCCGATTCATACTCTATCTGCAATATGAAAACCTGTTTCCGTTAAGCTTATGCCATACCTCATCACATTGTCTGAGTATATCCGATGAAAGCGGGCCCTTGTTTATGTACGAAAGGTTTTGCGTTAAGTTATCAAGGCGGCTGACTCCGATGATCGCGCTTGTTACATAATCATATGAAACGCACCACCGCAGCGATAGCTCCAGCAGTGTCATACCGTATGTTTTCGCGATTTCACCGAGGCTTTCGATCGCCGCGAAGCTGTCATCGTTCCAATATCTCTGGCGATATCCCGGACCCTCGAATCTGGTGTTCACGGCAGCGCTGTCCTTTGTATGCTTTCCTGTCAGCAAGCCCCCCGCAAGAGGATTGAAAATCGTCATGGCGATCTTTTTTTCCTTTAAAAACGGCACAAGCTCGGTTTCGATTCCTCTGGCAAGTAAGTTATATACGCTTTGAGTAACGCAGGGCCCGGTCAAATTGCGTACGCAGCTTATATGCAGAGCGTCCATCATCTGCCACGCGGCAAAGTTGCTCATACCTACATAACGGATTTTCCCTGATTTGACCAGGGAGTTCATCGCCTCGAGCGTCTCTTCGAGCGGTGTCAGAGGATGCGGGAAATGCATATAGTACAGGTCAAGATAGTCGGTATCCAGTCTTTTCAGGCTTTTTTCCACCGCGGATACTATGTGCTTTCTGCTCAGTCCGCTTCCGTTATATCCCTCTTCGGAAGGGCCTCCTACCTTGCTTGCGAGAACCACCCTGTCCCTGTGCCCTTTGAGCCCTTTTCCCGTTATAGTTTCGCTCAGTCCGCCGGTGTAAATGTTCGCGGTATCGAAAAAATTAATTCCGCTGTCCAGGGCAGTTCGGATAACGTTAATACTGTCATCCTCATTTAACTGTCCGCCGAATGTCATGGTTCCCAGACATACCCGCGATACAACCAAACCCGTTCCCGTTAAATTTACGGTTTCCACAGCTTTCATCTCCAATCTCGAATTATGCGCCCGATACAAATTGTTAAATTATTTCCTTTTAAATACGCGAAGAAGCCGGCCGGTTAATACTTGGCCGCGCAATAACCGGCCGGCTGCTTAGATCGCTCATTTATGCGTTTTGTACCAGTTTTTTACATAGTCGAAGTAGAAATCCTTGACGAACTCCCTTTTCTGAACATATACGGGATCATTCGTATTGCCCACCATCATGGCACTGAAAACGAAACCGCCTCCGGGCGCGAATGTGTCGACGTACTCGACCAGGGCGTCTCTGAGAAGGTTTCTGTCTACGTCCGGTTTGGACATCTCGCCCTGACTGTCCCAGCCGCCGCTGATTATCAGACGTCTGCCGTATTTCTTCTTGATGCCCTTCAGATCGTTTGTGACCTGAGCCGGATTCCAGGAGCTTATGCCCATCTCAAGCCAATCCTCGATAAACTGCTCGCATTTGCCGCAGTCATGCCGGTCTAAGTAGCAGCCGTTTTCAAGCGCCAGATCGGCATGCCTCTTGTGCAGCGGCTTGAAAAACTCCCTGTACATTTCAAGGGAAATAAACGGCGCACGGTAGGCGGCGTCGTCGTCCATGATTCCGTAGACATCGGGCTTGACGTAATAAAGCTGCTGTTTCATTACCTCGATATAGAAATCCGATACATACTCCAGCAGAGCCTTTACCTCCTCCGGCTCCTCATACAGGGCAAACATCGCGTTTTCAAAGCCCATGAAGGAAATAAGCGTCAGAAAATAGTCTCCCCCGCCGCCGATATAGACGACATATTTCTCGCGGTCAAAATCCTTTGTCTGTTTTTTATAGTAACCCTCCCAGTCGCGTCCCGAGGTGTCCGGCCTTTTTATGACGTCGCGCCACTTGGTGATGTCATCAAGCAGAATCTTGCCCGGCGTCGGCATCGCGCCGTTCATTAAGTCCTTGCTGCCGACATACTCGACTCCGAGAGCGGTAACTATGAGGCCGTTCGGAGCGGAAGGCGGTGTCAAAAGCTCTTCCGAAATGCCGACCTGAGACTGCTCGAACATAGAGGGAATATACTCGGGGATCTCCTGCCTGTACATCATAAGTCTGTTTTCTCTGGGTGTGATACTCATTTTTTACCTCCGTTTATAATGGGCTTATTTGCCCGAATTGTACACCGTTTACATATGCTCCGACAACAGTGCCGGTTGTATTAAAGACCGTTTACCACAAATACGGGACGTTCGCCCCTGGAGATCGCTGCGATGTTTTTCATTATGTTCCCGTAGCCTCTGATAAAACACCCTGTGGTGACTCCCCCTATATGCGGCGATAAAGCGACGCGGCCGCGAGCCTCATCCGGAAGCGCACGTAAAAAGGGATTGTCGGCGGTAACCGGCTCGGGCGACAGAGTGTCCGCGCCGAAGCCTCCGAGCTGTCCGCTCACAAGCGCCTGCGCAACGGCCGCGTTATCGATAAGCTCACCGCGCGCGGTGTTTATAAGTATGGCGCCCTTTTTAAAATGCCTGAGACTTTCCTCGTTTATCATGCCCTCCGTTTCCTCGGTTACCGGAACATGAAGACTTACGATATCGCTTGCCGCATACAGCTCCGTCAGCGGCAGGTATTCGACCGAGGTTACGGGTTTGTACATATCGTAATAGCAAAGACGGCAGCCGAAAGCGGCCAGCCTCTCGGCGAGAGCTTTCCCGATGGCGCCGAGGCCGACAATACCGACGCTGCACTCACCGAGCTCCCGCATCCCGTTTATAAAGCATGCGGTCTTCGCTTCCATTTGTCTTCCGGCGTATACCATATCCTCGTTGACTCTGTAATTTCTGAGTAAAGACAAAGTAAGCAGCACGACCTGCTCCGCTACAGCCTGCGCGTTAACCCCTGCGTTGTTGCATACATATATGCCGCGGCGATTAGCTTCCTTCAAGTCTATGGCGTTATATGCCACACCCTGTGAGTGTATCAGTTTTAAATCGGGCATAGCCGCGATTATATCGGGTCCGATTTTCATCACTGCATCTACTACCAGCACATCGGCACGCGTCGCGATGATTTCGGTTACGTCCGGCTCCCCGTTCCCGATGTGTATCATTTCCCATTCAGGCGGCGTATTCGGCGCGTACCTCTCGTAATTGTCCTTGTTAACCAAAAGCGCTACTCTCATATGTTTCCCTCCGCGTTTTATTGACATTTAGGGTCATCTCTTTGGCTGTATTTCCGATTTGAATACATCGTTTTTGTCAATATAGTTCATAAAATCGTCAAAAGCGCTGTTGTGAGGAACCGACTTGTTCCAGATCAGATTAACATTGTATCTGAGCGGCGGTTCAAGCCGGATTGACACCAGCCCTTCCCAGTCTTCCACCATCTCATATGGCAGTACCGCATTGACCGCGCCGCCGGCAATCGCCATACGGACAAGATCCTGCTGACTTGTACTCAGTACGATATTCGACAAACGAAGCAGCGAAGGTATCGGCACACACAAGGACGCCATCGGGAGCCCGGCTATTTCATCCAGGGATACTTTCTTGTTTTTTGATAACGGACCGGATTTGGAAGTGCAAAAAACAAACTGGGATTCGTAAAGCTTTCTTGTTCCGAGAACCGAAGCACCCTTGACCTCATGGGGGGTGATAAAAAAGTCTACATCACCGCTTATCGTTAAGTCAGCCGACTCCGCGGCCGATGCCTCGGTCACATAAAGGCATATATCGGGATATGTTTTATTGAATAGGTTATAAACTTCCGGAATAAGACATTTCCCGTTTGTGGGCGTGATGCCTATCCGCAGCACTCTTGAAATCTGAAATTTATTCATATGGTGGATCTTATCGATTGTCAGCTCATATGATTTGGTAAATTCCGCAAAAAGCGTATACAGTGCCTTGCCGTGCTCGGTTAAAAGCAGGCCGTCGTTTGTCCGAATAAATAAAACGGCCCCCACTTCACTTTCCAGATCATGAATCGCTCTTGATATGACCGGCCTGGAAATAAAAAGCGTCTCGGCAGCCTTTGTTACACTGCCGCTGGTACACACGGCTTTGAAATATTGAATCTGTTTTTGCGTCATGGGCGCCCTCCCCCTGATGTGGTAATAACCGGCAATGGTAAATAATTATCACACGGTGCTTAGGCATATCCGGGTGTTCCGCACTGAAAAAGAGGAATACATTCTTCACTTTCGCGGCGGACTGCCGCGGGCGTTCATCCTTGAGACTTCCGTTTTGACGCGGACGCATACGCATACATTCTAACAGGAAGTCCGGGCTTGTGTAAAGTACCTATGTCATGACTAATGTAGCTTATTTGCTAAAATACTCTTATAAGTGAAGAAAAATCCGTAGTATCCCGCGGGTTCATACCTTTATAACGCCATAACGCCGAACAACGCGCGGACTCGACCGCGCGTTGTTCGGCGTGAAGCTATTCTATTTTAGTTATCTGTCGGTTTAAGTTAAGCTCAGCCCAACCCCGCCAGATAGTTGTCATACGCGGTCTGATAGATATCGAAAACTTTGCCGAGATCCATTTGATCGTACATCGTCTGGACGTAGGAATCCCATTCGCTGAAGGGCTTGCTGCCGTCGAAGAACTGCGGAAGCATTTCCGACTGATATGTCGCGATATCGGTCGTATATTGGGCAAGCTCGTTCTTTTCTTCGGTAGTCAGCTTAAACATCGGTGATATATCATAGGCTCCGTCATAGTTAAGATCATTCCAGTAAGTGCTGATATCATAGTAGCGCTCGCCTCCCGGATATGCGAAATTGCGCTTCATAATTTCGATTCCGCCGTCTACAATGACGTTGAATCCAAACAGCTTAAGCACCCATGTCAGCGCTATTCCGTCGGGATTTTTCATTGCCCAGTCCGTGCAGGTCTTTTCGCCGTTTTCGTCATATTCCCAAACAATGCCTTCGGGGCCCCATGCGGTATAATCGGCTCCGAAAGGACTGTAGCGCCAGTCAAGCCAGGTAACGGCGAGTTCAATATTCGGGCATTTTGCGGAAACCGAGATATTGCCCAGCGAGGTTCTGGCCGCCCAGCAGTTGTAGTGCAGCACCTGGCCGGGGTATCTGAGCGGTTTCTTAATCGGTACCCATTGTGTATCAGCGTCAACGGACCTGCTCTCGTAGCCCTCGTTTTCCGATGAGTGCATGATTGTGAAGCCGATCTGACCGTTAAGAATACCGGCCTCGCAGGAAGAGCTTTGGGTGTAGCCGGCGTAGTTCGGGTCAACCAGTCCGTCAGCCCACCATTTATTAAACATCTGCATCAGCTCTTTGTCATTTTCGCCGATATTGATCATTTTAATTTCATTGTCCACGACGTAATAGCTCAGCGTATTGTAAACGGTTATATAAGCCATCGTATCATAAGCTACAAAACTCCTTGCACCGTCTATCATATACCACGGAGCATAAGGGTACTCGCAGGTATCATACTGGCTCTTCATTGCCACGAGCATATCATACACATCATCATAGGTGACTATATCATCGTTTGTCATACCCAGATCTTTGAGCCAGTCGCCCCTGGCCTGAAGATCAATGGATGTGTAATAGCCGTCATAAAGAGCGTAAAACGCGACAATCATTTCCGGCTCGAAAAATACCGATGCTTTTGTCCGCTCATCGGCCTTATCATAGTTAACGACGTAATACATATAGTTGGGGCAATAATCCTTGTAGTCGTATATATTCACATAATAGCCGTCGTCAACTGCCTGATCGAGGGTACCGGAGGTGTAAAGATATGTCCCGTGCGAGAAAATATCAGGCAGATCATCCGAAGCCAGCAAGGCTGCGAAGTTCTCGCCTCTTGTATTATAACTGACCACAATATACTCGATATTTACTCCTGTATACTCTTTAAATCCTTTATAATAATCTATGGCCGAGTAACCTTCTTCGGGGACATACTGAGGAGTGAAATTCGCGGTCCAGTAAGTGAACGTTTCGTCGGTCGTCGTCAGCGGCAGCTCATATTCGTATGTGCTTATCGGGTACCCGTTTGCGTCTACCTCATACTTGCCCACCGCATAGTTGTATGGGCCTTCATCAACAGGTGCAGGAGTCGCTTCTTCCGCGGGATCAGGCGTTTTGCTTGCTGCGGGTGTTGCGGCCGGCTGATTTGTGGGCGCCGCAGTTGAATCGGGAGCCGCAGTGTCGGGTTTGCTGCCGCACGCAGAAAATAGCGAGAGCAACAGTGCCAATACCGCAATCAGTGCCAGGTGCTTTCTCATGATCCTTCTCCTTTATAAATATGTTTTCAGGACTATTTATAATAATCCCGTTTTAACAATTTGACAGGATCCCCGCGAAATTCCTTATGCGAATTTTCATTGTTTCTTCATACTTTCTTTAACAATCTACATTTATTATTTGCATGAGTAAAGTATATAATTTGCTACTGATGTAGCGGACCGGCTAATCTCTGCCGACGGAGCCGATTGCCGGTCCTGCCGCGCTCATACCGAAAAAGCATCTGATAAAGCGCGGACGCGTCCCCGGGTGAGGGCGCGTCCGCGCTTTTCAGGCAAACAGTATATTTAACAGTTAGTCGGCGTGCTTACGAGGTCACGGGGCAATAACGCTTACGGGTCTGCCGGACAGCCAGTTTTTAAAATTGGAAGCCGCGAGCCTTATCGTTCTGCGCCAGACATCGTCCTGAAGCCAGGCGATATGAGCCGTGATTATAGCGTTATCACAGTCCATCAGCGGTATTCTTTCTGTCAGCGGCTCGCCGGCGACCACGTCGAGTCCGGCCATATATACCTTCCCCGACCGCAGCGCGGCAGCGAGGGCTTCCTCGTCAATGATAGCGCCTCTGGCGGCATTAAGGATTATAACGCCGTCCTTCATCCGGTTAAACGCGCCGCTGTCCAGAAGGTTTCTTGTGTCATCGGTCAATGCGCAGTGGATAGATATGACATCGCTGCTCTTTAAAAGCTCGTCCATATCGACCTGCCGGATAAACCGATATTTCTCTTCGGTTTTTTTAACTATGTCGTACGCAATAACGTTCATGCCGAAGGCTTCAGCCATTTTCGCCAGCCTGTATCCTATGTTTCCTACTCCTATTATCCCCAGGGTCTTGCCGCAGAGACCTATCTGCTTTGAGGCAAGCCTGTTTTCCGGGCCGGCCGGTATGTGTTCCGTGAGGCGTTTTTTATACAGCGCGTCCTGCGCTCTTATGTTGTGGCATATGTCAAGAAGCATAGCGAACGTATATTGGGCTATCGTGTAATCACCGTATATAGTGTTCGTAAACGTAACGTTGTGCTTTCGCGCCGCGTCCGCATCGATCTTTCCGAATCCGTGAGCGAATGTAGACACGTATTTGAGGTTAGGATAGCGCTCCAGGAGCTCATCGCTGAAGTATCCGTCCACTATGAAAGCGCCGAGCACCGCATCCGCATCCCCCAGACATCTGTCCGGATCCTTCGGAGAAAAGCGCCCTTTGAATTCATATTCTATTTCGGGGTTTCCCGCAAACTCCTCGCGCCATATCTCCATCATTTCCTTTGTATCCGATACGTCATCGCCATTGAAAATATGCACCTTCAAATCATTTCACTCCTTGCAGTTATCCGTTTGCCGGACGGAAGCTTTCTGTGTTTCATGGTATTATACAGCTAAATAAGCATTTAGAAAAGGCCTTTCTGTATATGAGGTCAAAAGAACCGACAGGCGGCCGCATATGCATATGTAATACTGATCCCCCATAAAATATGGAAGATCAGTATTAACGGCCATGTACGCGTCGGACGCCCACGGCCTTAAATACCGGGAGGATCCGTTATGAAGCCGCTGAGAACGTTAATGCCCGAAACCGTATTAATCCTCAAACGTCGCCGGACAATGATAATTGCCGGTATCCTGCTGGCCGCCGCAATATTCGCCGTGATATTCAGCCCCCGGGTCGTTGGTGTTGCGGCAACTACGCGAGTGCTGCCCATCTACAGCGTACAGCGCGACAATAAAGCCGTATCTCTCACTTTTGACGCTGCATGGGGGAATGAAGACACAGACGATCTGATTTCGATTCTCGGAAAGTATAATATAAGGGCTACGTTTTTCCTTGTCGGTAACTGGGTCGATAAATATCCCGAATCGGTAAAAGCGCTTTCAGACGCCGGCCACGAGGTTATGAACCATTCAAACGATCACGCGCATTTCGCGAGGCTGTCTGCGTCTCAGATAGCGGCAAACGTCAACGCCTGCTCGGATAAGATAGAGGCCATAACAGGCGTGCGGCCAACGCTTTTTCGCTGCCCGTACGGCGAATATGACGACAATGTGATAACCGCCGTTCAGAGCACAGGTACAACGGCTATTCAGTGGGATGTTGACAGTCTCGACTGGAAAGATCTTGACGCGGCGACAATACGTGAGCGGGTGACCTCCAGGGTCAGACCCGGCTCCATTGTCCTTTTCCACAACGCGGCGCTGCATACTCCCGAGGCTCTTCCCGGTATAATCGAGTTCCTCTTACATAACGGTTACTCAATCGTTCCGGTTTCCGAGCTTCTTCTCACCGGAGACTATTACATCGATCATACCGGGAGGCAAATTCCGATGTAAGCATACAGTACATATCAGAAAAACCGGGCGCCGTCAGCCACATGACGACCTCCCGGTTTTCTGATTGAAAGGAGACGAAAGAATCTCAAATGAAAAGCCCTGCGCTGCGCACCAGGCTCATAGAATCAAAAGCGCTGCGGTTTAGCCTGTCGGCAGTATGCCCGTATGCGAAGATAAAAAGACCTGTATTTTTGTGCATATTTATCATAGCACCGATGATTTAATCGGTTAATGTATCACTAGTATAGTTTTTTTAGATTATTGCTGTTCTATCAGTATAGTATGAAGCATCGTAAATGATTGTTATACGCATTTCAAGAGATACATTCCGGAATATCCCGTAAAACACACCATTATACAATCGAGTAGGAGGTCACCCATTAGCTGAGTGACCGACCTCTCACACCACCGTGCGTACCGATCGGTACACGGCGGTTCAACCGTTTGAGTGCAGAGACTCGTACCGGTCTAGGATACTGTAG
>Ga0123335_1002091_pt1 | contig 30754 bp, 28 predicted proteins | sample BiotimSIPDNA_2_FD_89707 | JGI IMG/M metagenome (GOLD analysis project Ga0123335, IMG submission 89707) | Anaerobic biogas reactor microbial communites from Washington, USA - Biogas_R2 time_0 SIP DNA | ecosystem: Engineered > Bioreactor > Anaerobic > Unclassified | place: Washington, USA... | reverse complement strand
GCTTTGACCTGCTCAGCGGCATCGCTCTGGCGGGAGGCGGCTTCAGCACGGCCTTTTTAGTCCATGTTTTGCATAAGGATAAGTACGCTCCCGTTGTCCGGGCCGCGCTTCTGACTTCCCTGCTGGGTTATATAATTGCCTGCCTAAGCCTTTTCCTTGATGTAGGCAGATGGTACAATTTCTGGCGGCCCTTTGTTTACTGGGGCTACCACTCCGTTTTGTTTGAGGTGTTCTGGTGTATTTCCCTTTATACGGTGGTGCAGATAATTGAGTTCGGTGATATTTTCCTGGAAAAAGTGAAGTTTCCCGCTTTGAAGAGGATCATCGAGAGGGCTATGCCCTTCCTGCTTATCCTGGGAATAGCGCTGCCCACTTTGCACCAGTCCTCCCTGGGTTCTCTTTTTATCGTAGCGGTGGGCAAACTTAATCCCCTGTGGTGGTCCATGTTGATACCCTTCTTCTTCGTCTGGTCAGCCTTTTTCCTGGGTCCCGCCATGGTTACCCTGGAGGGGACAATGGCCGCCCGGGCTTACAAAAGGGAACCGGAATTGCCTGTTTATGCAAGCTTGACTAAAGTAACCATGTGGATGCTGATTATCTATTTTATTGTTAAAATAATCGATTTGAATTATAGGGGCGTCCTCTCCCTTGCTTTTAACGGTTCCTTCGAAAGTAATATGTTTTTGCTGGAGATGGTCGTATTCGTTGCCATTCCCATTATTATGTACGCTATCCCTTCTATTCGCAATACCCAGTGGGGGGTTTTCACTGCTTCGTTCCTGGTGGTGGCCGGGGTTATTCTGAACCGCGCCAATGTCTGCTTTACCGGCATGGCTCAAGCGGCAGGCGCACCTTATTCCCCCAGTATCTGGGAATGGGCCATTACCCTCGGCCTGTGGAGCGTTTTAATCCTGGGCTACTGCTTTATCGTTGAAAATTTCGCCATCCTGCCCAGGGAGGAACACGGGAAAACTGTTACCTCAAGCTCCGGAGTTGAGCTGCGCGCCTGATTTGCACCGGCTTAATCATGTAAATCTTGCGGCAATCATATGTTTTATAGAAGTAAAGGAAAAGGAGGAGTTTCCACTCCTCCTTTTCCTTTACTTCTAAAGGTGAGCCGGTGGATGAGTCAAAAGAGTCCCCTGCCTCACCTTGCACCCGGTTTTCAGCATTCCAGTTATCAGCTCTTTCAGGGTATGCTTCCTTCCCCCCCGATGCAATTCCTGCCCCTGATATACCGATAACTCATTTTTCTATCGTGATATCGGCAGTATCCGGCTGGTTTTGCAAGCAGCCAATAGGATGCTTCATAGACAACCCGCCTTTACTCATATCTCAACATCCTCCACGCTCCTTGCCGCGATATACTCGCCACCGTGAGACTTGAATGTCAAGGTCAAAATCCTTCTCTACCGGCGACTGGTGCCCATACGGAGTCTTAACCTCGATCAACACGGACCGTCTCCGGCTCGTATGGCATACAAGTCAGCAATGCCCTTGTGAGAGCCCAAAGACTGGTGGATTTTGACCATGAACTAGCTGCCCCACCGAAGGTATTCTTTGATCTGGCGTTGGATGTCAGATTCTTTAAGTTTCGGCGCAGTAGGCTTAGTATTAGCAATGGCTCCATTCCTGAAGCGCTGGTTATATTATTCAAGTTGTTTTGCCGAGAACCTGGCCATTGTATTTCCCACCTCAACATCAGGCGCGCTGGGTGCTTGAAATTAGACTTTGGTAACCTTTTCCATGAAAGAGCATATTATGGCTCTAAAAGGAGTGTTTATTTTGAGCTCGGAAAAACAAGATTATCAGAACTATCACGTCCATGAACATACTGGCTTAACCACCTGCAACGACGGACATTGTCACATTCACCCAGGAGTCACCAGTATACCGATACAGCATGGAACTTCCCATTACCATGAAATCGTTGGTGCAACAACTTATCAAGACGGCCATTTCCATGTGTACCGCACCAACACAGGATTAGCAGCACCTCTTTCTGGCGGATATCATACACACTACGCCAGTTTTGCGACCAGTTTTGTGGATGGCCATATACACAACGCTGCGCTATATGTAATGGCCGTACAAGATAATTAGCAGATTGGACTATTTATTTTGACTACCCCTTAAATCTTCATGGGGTTAATTTCCATCAAATGTAAAGACTCCTGATAAAAGCCTCTTTCCTGTTGTCTGTTGCTCGGCTTTGCTGGGGCTCTCGGTTTCTGTAGTTGTCCCTTCTCAACTGCACCATCTGCATACTTCTTGACAACCTCCTGCCAGAGCCCGTTTCGGCAGACCACTGAAACAAAACCTCCAGGTCGTGAGGCTAGATACACCTACCCCCTTCATCATTAATTCCGTAGTGACTAGCCAAAGGAAAGGAGGAATTTACACTCCTCCTTTCCTTTAGTTTTATTGGTGAGCCGGTGGATAAGTCAAAAGAGTTCCCTGCCTTACCTTGCGCCCGGTTTTCAGCATTTCAGTTATCTGGTTTTCAGGGTACATTCTCATCCGGACTGGCCATGCTCAGTAGACCGTGATTAGGTCCTTCAGGGCGTCAAATTTCTTGTCTCCAATACCGGAGACGTTTTTGATATCCTCAACTGCCCCGAAGGGGCCGTTCGACTCCCGGTAATCGATAATCCGCTGGGCCAGGGCGGGCCCGATGCCGGGCAGTGCATCCAGCTGATTCAGGTCCGCCGCATTAATATTGACAAGTGCCGTCCCGGAACTGCCTGACATAGATCCTGCGGGAGGAGCAAATATGTTCTTAGTTGAAGATATAGCGGGGGTTCCAGCCTGGCTGCCGGTAACGGCGCCGGCCTGAGCGGCATCCTGCAGGTCCCGCAGGCCCGGCACATTAATGGTCTGACCGTCAGCAACCGGCGCAGCCAGCTTTAAAGCATCCAGAACTGCATCTGCTGCCGGGCCGGCTATTTGAACAGCGTCAATAATCCTGGAACCCCGGGGCAGTTGGTAAACCCCCGGCCTGGCAACCGCGCCCGCAACATGAACTTTGATTCCATCATTCTCCTTAATCTCCTCTTGCTCCAAAACCGGCTTGTCGTTTTCAGCAACCGGCTGCTTTGTCTGGGCAAGCCGGTATCCCGCGCCGAAAATAATAATACCAACCAGTAGGATAACCAGAAGCTGCTGCCTGCGTTCGAGCTGGATCATAATCTTGCACCGCCCCGAACTGAACCATTCAGGTTCACTTTTCAACTCTGATATTTTTATGTAAAATACCATTTATTGTGGTTTATTCTACCAGCTGTGTCTATTTCCTCCTCTCAATTGGGCGATAAAGATAAATTCTTTGAAAATTTTGCAATTATCAGCGATGATACCTATTTAAGTGTATAATACTATAAAATTCCTGTTATTCTCTTACTTTTTACTGACAAAAAGCCTGCCATCCGTTCCCAGGGTTGCAAGCAGAACTTTGCGGGGTGTAAGGCCTTGCTCTTGCAATACTTGGCGTAGCCAGTTTTCATCCAGATCAATATCATTTAAATTTTTAATCATTGTTGTACCATCCATAACCAGCACCGTGGGCAGCCCTTCGTAAGGTGTCGGGATTCCCAGATCCGCAGGCGTAACCGGCCGGTGCTGGGACTTCTCGATAACGCTCAGTTTTCCGGACGTTTCGAGCACGGCAAATTCCACATCAGCCGGGTCAACAATCCCCTTTTCCCGCAATTGAGCCAACAACTCGTCAAGGTTATAGCGCGCTTTCCGCATTTCTTTCCTCAGAAGAACTCCGTTTTTAATAATAATCTGGGGATGCCCGCAGATTAAACCCCGCAGGGTGTGGCTGAAAAGAGTGGCGTAGGAAATAATAACTTCCAGAGCGCCAAGCAAAACCAGAGGCAAAATACTATGCCAGATTGGCAGGTCACTTTTTTCCAGGGGTATGACAGCAAGTTCAGCAATTATGATGGCCACGACAAAATCAAAAGGGGAAAGTTGGCCGATTTCCCTCTTTCCCATTGCCCTAATTACAATTAAAACCAAAAAATATATAAAAATGGTGCGGTAGATGTATTCCCAAAGCAAACAAAACCACCATCCCGTCCACATTTTTTGTACCATGGTTTATGATTTGCCGTATTTAATAAAAAATATTACTTTACAATAACTAAAAAACGAGTAAAATATTAATAGAGTTATTTTTGTGTATTAATATGAGATTTATGTCATATTGATACAAGCAATATTAACTCTGGGGTTTGGCATTCAGAACTCTCAATGTGATACGAAGTGGTTGGTTGATTCGACTACCCCCGGAGGTATTATTCATACTCAGGAGCTTACCAGAATTCCGCAATGTATCCAATATACAGTAAACAAAATACTACTTAAACATAAAGAGGTAACATCATGGCTGAAACACTATCAAAACTTTCTCCTCAAAAAATTATAATCCATAAAGAATGGTGTAAGGGTTGCGGTATTTGTGCGGCTTTATGTACCAAAGTGCTGGCCATGGACAGCCGGGGCAAGGCTACCGTGGTGAATCCTGCCATGTGTACCGGGTGCCGCAGATGTGAATACCATTGCCCGGACTTTGCCATTCATGTTGGACAGGAGGTGAGCTGAAATGAGTGCAGTATTACCCCTGGCCCGCTTAATGCAAGGTAATGAAGCTATAGCTGAAGGAGCCCTGGCGGCCGGTGCGCGCTTTTTCGCCGGCTACCCCATTACCCCATCTACGGAAATTGCTGAAATCCTTTCCGACAAACTCCCGACTCTGGGAGGGAAGTATATCCAGATGGAAGATGAACTGGGCAGCATGGCCGCTGTTATCGGCGCCTCACTCACCGGTCTGAAATCCATGACAGCCACCAGCGGCCCCGGTTTTTCCCTTAAACAGGAGAATCTCGGCTTTGCCGCTATGGCGGAAGTACCCTGCGTGGTTGTAAATGTTCAACGGTTCGGCCCGAGCACCGGCATTCCAACGGCGCCGGCCCAGGGAGACGTGATGCAGGCGCGCTGGGGAACACACGGCGACCACTCGATCATCGCCCTCTGTCCTGACTCAGTACAGGAATCATATTCCTTAACAGTAAAGGCTTTCAATTTGTCGGAAAGATTCAGAACACCTGTTATTATTCTCACAGACGAGGTTATCGGCCACCTGCGGGAACGTGTATGCCTGCCCCAACCGGGTGATCTTCCCGTTGTCGACCGCAAAAAACCACCCGCCGGTCTCAAAGATTACAAACCCTACCAGCCCGGCGAGGATGGTGTACCGGTTGTTGCCAACTTTTGTGAGGGTTACCGCTTTCACGTAACCAGCCTGGTCCATGATGAAAGCGGCGCTCCCAGCACCAATCCTGTTGTAACTGATAAATTGATTAAGCGTCTGCATGACAAGCTTATGAAAAACCTCGACGAGATCATCCTCAGTGAATTCTGCCAAACGGATGACGCTGAGATAGTCGTTGTAGCATATGGAGCGGTTTCCCGTTCGGCACGGCGGGCAGTGAAGGAAGCCCGTGCGGAAGGAATTAAGGCAGGTCTCTTCAGGCCTATTACCATCTGGCCTTTTCCGGAAAAAGAAATAGCCTCTCTTTCCCGCAAGGCCCGGGCTATCATTGTACCCGAAATGAATATGGGACAGTACAGACTCGAAGTAGAACGCGCAGCACAGGGCAACACCAGGGTTACCGGTGTTAATAAAGTTACCGGTGAGCTGATAACTCCTTCGGAAATCCTGGCTGCCATCAAATCGTTATAGGAATGGGTGAGCCAAAAATGCAGCAAGAAGTTCAAAAATATTTACGATATGATAAACTCCCCCACATCTGGTGCCCCGGATGTGGAAACGGTATTGTTCTGGGCGCCCTGATCCGGGCTTTTGCCAAGATCGGCTGTAATCAGGACAATACCGTAATCGTATCCGGGATAGGCTGTTCCTCAAGGGCCAGCGGCTATCTGGACTTCAATACTCTACACACAACCCATGGGAGGGCCCTTGCTTTTGCCACCGGAATCAAGTTTGCCCGTCCTGAGTTAAAGGTTTTTGTTCTGATGGGCGACGGTGATGCCGGCGCAATTGGTGGAAATCACTTAATTCATGCGGCCAGACGTAATATCGACCTCACGGCCATCATTTTCAACAATAGTATTTACGGAATGACCGGCGGACAGTACTCCCCCCTCACCCCTCAAAACTCCCGCGCCTCCACAGCATCCCGGGGAACAGTAGAACGCCCCTTTGACCTGGCGGAACTGGCCAAAGCTGCAGGGGCTACATATACCGCCCGGGCCACAACCTATCATACCAGCTTGTTGACCAAACTGATTTGCAACGGTGCAAATCATAAAGGATTCAGCCTCATTGAAACGGTTACAGCCTGTCCGGTAGCCTACGGAAGGCGGAATAAAATGGGGAGCGGCTACGACATGCTGATGTGGCAGAAGGAACATGGGATACCTGTGGAAAAAGCAAAAAAGCTAACGCCGGAAGAGTTGAAGGGCAATTTTATCATAGGCGAACTCTATAAAACAGAAGCTCCTGAATTTACAGAAGCATACCAGCAGCTCATAGAAAGAATATAATGATACCCGAGGAGGAATGATCCGTGACTCAAACCAGTGAAATTATTTTAAGCGGTTCAGGCGGCCAGGGGCTGATTCTGGCAGGACAAATACTGGCCGAAGCTGTAATCAGAGACGGGAAAAACGCCGTGCAGACCCAGTCCTACGGGCCGGAAGCCCGGGGAGGAGCCAGCAAGGCGGAGGTCATCATCAGTAATGATGATATTGATTACCCCAAGGTAACAAAACCCGACATCGTGCTGGCAATGAGCCAGGAAGCCCTGAGCCGTTACGCAGGTGAACTGGACCCCAACGGGACTCTGATTATTGACAGTACTTATGTTAAAGCTCCGGCCCAAACTGACGCCAGGATGATCTCGGCGCCATTCAGCCGGCTCGCTAAAGAGTCCCTGGGCAAAGAAATGGTGGCCAACGTGGTGGCCCTGGGAGCCCTGGCTGCTGTAACCGGCGTAGTTTCCATGGAATCGTTGAATCAGGCCTTATTGTCCCGCATTCCCCCGGGAACAGAGGTTTTAAATAAAAAAGCTCTTGAACTGGGCTGGAAAAGCGCCCGTCAGGCCGCTGCCTAGAGTTCCCTTCTCCGGCTAAAGATTATTAATAAAGCAACAGGCGTTTTTGAAGATTAATAGTTCCCTTTTACGTCCATCCATAAGTTGCTGCCAACCTGTTGCTCCTTGCACCGGAACATTTCAACAATTAACCTCCAGCTGTATTACGCTGATACTATTTAAGGTGGTTTGGCGCCACATGAAAAACTGAACCGGCTCTCTATCAACGATTGCAAGTTAAACAACGGCCTGAACCGCCTTATTCAAGGCGGTTTATTTTTATATACATTTACGATCAGGTAGGATAATTATCTGCCTGGCTAGAATACCATAACATTTGATTATTTATTACGGGGAGCTGCCATAAAATGACCAGGCTTGGACAGGTAAGCGAAAGCGGTCAGAAAATAGCTGAAGCAATAGCCACCGTGCTGAAAATAGAGGTAGAAATCATCGATACGGACCTGGTGCGCGTAGCCGGCACCGGAATTGTCCGGAACGATGTGGGTTCCCGCCTTTTGCGCGGGTTTGTGAACAAGCACGTTTTGCAAACCGGCAACCATATATTTATCAGTGAAGCCGGGTTCCACGAGATTTGCCTTTCCTGCCCCCTGACCGGACAGTGCTTTTATAAGGCCTCGATTGTTTATCCCATTACTGCGGCATCTGAAACCATCGGTACAATCAGTTTGATCGCCTTTAATGAGGAGCAGAAGGAAACGCTGGGCACAAATACAGATTCCCTGATTGAGTTTATCGGAAGAATGGCCGATCTAATCAGCAGCAAGGCCCTGGAGCAGGAAATATTGACTGAGCGGATGGTCATGGCCAACCGGCTCGAGGCTGTAGTAGATTCTGTGGACGAAAGTGTTATAGCCGTTGACAGCGATTGTGTAATCACCCACTTCAACCGTTCTGCGGAACGGGTTTTTGGAACCAGAAAAAAATCTGTAATTGGCAAAGATTCAAAAGATGTGCTGCCCTCCCTGCCTCTGGCGGAGGTCTTAAGGGATGGTAAAGGCTTTCACTCCAGGGAAGTGTTTATTAATTACGAGGGTCGCAAGCTCCACCTGCTTAGCACGGTTAAGCCCATCAAAATGAAAACCGGCCAGGTTGTAGGCGTCGTGGCTTCTTTCAGGGATTTCAAGGAAACGCAAAAACTGGCTTATGGGATCATGAATAACCAGGAGATTATCGATTTCGAGGACATCGTAGGGATGAGCAAGCCCTTGCTGGCGGTTAAAACTAAAGCCCAAAAAGTGGCCCCCAGCAACTCCACCGTACTGATAATTGGCGAAAGCGGCACCGGTAAAGAAGTATTTGCCAGGGCAATTCATGCTGCAGGTCCCCACGGCCATAAACCCTTTATTACTATTAACTGCGGCGCTATGCCTGAAAACTTGCTGGACATCGAGCTTTTCGGCTACGCCGAAGCGGCTTTCTCCGGAGCCAAGCGGGGCAGCAAACCGGGTAAATTTGAACTTGCCGACGGGGGAACCATTTTTCTGGACGAAATCAGCAACATGTCCCTGTACCTGCAGACCAAGCTCTTAAGAGTTTTGAAGGAACGCAGGGTGGAGCGGGTTGGCGGTACCCGTTTGATCCCTGTAGACACAAGAGTAATCGCGGCAACCAATTCTGATTTGCAGGAAATGATCCGCAAAAACATTTTTAGAGACGACCTTTATTACCTTCTCAGCGTCATCCCCCTGGTCATACCTCCTTTGCGGGTAAGGCAGGAAGACATCCCGCTGCTTCTGGAGCATTATATGAAGCGGTTCAACAAGTTGCTCGGTAAAGAGATTACAGGGTTCTCCAGTGAAGCTTTAAACGTCTGCATGAATTATTACTGGCCCGGCAATGTGAGAGAGCTGGTCTATGCCGTGGAATATGCCATCAACCTGGAAGAAAGCAATATCATTACCGTTGAAAGCCTCCCACCGACCTTACGGGAAACAACAAAAAAGGGCCTTCCCAATGATATCACCAGTGACGGGAGACTCCTGCCCCTGGCCCAGCTGGAGAAGGATGCCATCATAACGGCGCTGGACCGGTACGGTTGGACGGACGAAGGAAAAACCAGGGCTGCCAGGGTGCTGGGGATTAGCCGTGCCACCATTTACAGGAAAATTCAGCGGTACGGCCTGCAGCCCGACCGGGGATAATTTGCTGCCCCAGGGATCTGCTCCCGCCTCTTTGTTTAATCAGCAGTTAATTAAGAAAGACAGACAATATCCTGGCCGTTTTTAGTAATGGAGCCCGCTGCTTGCCCGGGCAAAAGCATGCGGGCTGTGTGCCCGATATGAGGTTTTACTCCTATGTACCTGTTGAGGTTAGGCCGGAAAACTCTCAGTTGAATTAAGGCGCATCTCTCTTTAAATAGAGCAGGGAAACCACTTGCATGGCTTCCCTTGAATTAATATATTTGACATGGCTCACAATCATAGCCTGGACATAATTGTTGAATACTAATCATGCCCAATGCCCGTCTTGTCAACGCCTTTTAGGACATGTTTACACAACTTACTTGACCACAATATTAACCAGTTTTCCAGGCACCGGAATAATCTTAATTATCTTCTTGTCCTGGATCAACCTTATTACCCTGGGCTCCTGCAGAACTCTTTCCCGCATTTTTTCCGGGGTCAGATCCGCCGGCACCAGCAGTCTCTCGCGCACTTTACCGTTAATCTGCACTACAATCGTAATTTCATCTTCCTGAATAGCTTCAGGATCGTAAGCCGGCCAGGGCTGCTTGTGGATGCTGCCCTCATGACCTGTAGCCTCCCAGATTTCTTCGGTGATGTGAGGCGCAAAGGGCGCCAGCAGGAGCAGCAGGCTATCCAGGGATTCCCTCAATACGGCAGGGCTACGGTCAGTTTCGGGAATTTCTTTGTACTGGTAAAGGGCGTTCACCATCTCCATAATGGCGCTGACCGCCGTATTAAAGTTGAAGCGGTTGCTGATATCCTCAGTTACCTTTTTAATAGTATAGTGCGTAATTCTGCGCATTTCCCGGTTTGCCCCCACAAGGTTGGCAGCAGGCGCCAGTGGTACGCCTTTAAGGAAATCAGCCAGGGGCGCCGCCAGGCGCCAGACCCTTCTCAGGAAGCGGAAGCAACCTTCAACCCCTTGATTACTCCATTCCAGATCGCGCTCTGGCGGAGCTGCAAAAAGAATGAACAGCCTTGCAGTATCAGCTCCGTAACGGGCCACAATATCTTCCGGACTCACAACGTTCCCCCTGGACTTGGACATTTTAACCCCGTCTTTAAGAACCATGCCCTGGGTGAGAAGATTGGTAAAGGGCTCCTGGTTGCTGATCAGATTCAAGTCATAAAGAACTTTGGTAAAAAACCGGGAGTACAAAAGGTGCAGAATAGCATGTTCAACTCCGCCGATATACTGATCGACGGGAAGCCAGTAGTCAACTTTCGCTTTGTCCCAGGGACCTCCCGTTTCCCGGGGGCTGGTATACCGGTAATAGTACCAGGACGAACACATAAAGGTATCCATGGTGTCGGTTTCCCTTTTGCCGGGTCCGCCGCAGGCAGGGCAAACAGTATTCACAAAGTCGGGACAATCCGCCAGGGGTGAACGGCCGGTTGGTTTAAATTCAACATCCATGGGCAGCAATACGGGCAGTTCGCTTTCGGGGACCGGAACCGCTCCGCATTTATCGCAGTAAATGACAGGAATGGGCGCTCCCCAGTAGCGTTGCCGTGAAATCAACCAGTCCCGCAAGCGGTAGTTCACCCGGAACCTGCCCTTCCCCAGCTTTTCCAGTTCACGGGTTATGGCCTTCATGCCCTCCTTATTGGGCAGCCCGTCAAACTTGCCGGAATTAACCATTACGCCTTCCCCTTCGTAGGCAGCCTCCATGGTTGAAGGTTCCAGCTTGACCCCGGCGGGCTGAATGACCACACGTACAGGAAAATTATATTTACGGGCAAACTCAAAATCGCGTTGGTCGTGGGCGGGAACACCCATCACGCAACCTGTGCCGTATTCCAGCAGGACATAGTTTGCGATTAAAACTGGAACCTTTTCTCCGGTCAGAGGATTGATGCAGAAGGCGCCGGTGGACAGACCGATTTTCTCTGTTTCAGCGGAAGTGCGATCAATATCGGTCAAGTTCCGGACCTTGCGAATGAATTTACGGATTTCAGCTTCTTCACTTTTACCGGCGATTAATTTCTCCACCAGCGGGTGCTCTGGGGCCAGGACCATATAGGTGACGCCGAATACAGTATCAGGCCGGGTGGTGTAAACGGTAATTGTATCATCCATTCCATCCACCTTGAAGTCAATCTCGGCGCCTTCGCTGCGTCCGATCCAGTTCTCCTGCATGATCTTGACCTTTTCCGGCCATCCTTCCAGAAGCTCCATGTCTTTGAGCAGACGCTCGGCGTAAGCGGTAATCTTAAAGAACCACTGGGCCAGTTCACGTTTTTCCACCGGAGTCTTGCAGCGCTCACAGCCCCCGTCCTTAACCTGCTCATTGGCCAGCACGGTAGCGCATTCCGGGCACCAGTTCACAGCCGCCTTCTTTTTATAGGCCAGTCCCCTGTGCAAGAGCTGGAGAAAAAGCCACTGGGTCCAATGATAGTAACCCGGGTGGCAAGTAGCTACCTCCCTGTTCCAGTCATAGCTAATCCCCATTTGCTTCAGCTGGGCACGCATATTATCAATATTGTCAATAGTCCATTCAGCCGGGTGAATCCCGCCATGCTTAATGGCTGCATTCTCCGCCGGCAGGCCGAAAGCGTCCCAACCCATGGGATGAAGCACATGAAAACCCTGCATGGTTTTAAAACGGGCCACTACGTCACCGATTGAGTAATTCCTCACATGACCCATATGGAGTTTTCCGGAAGGATATGGAAACATCTCCAGACAGTAGTACTTTGGCCTGTCAGAAAAATCGGATACCTCGTATATGCCCTCTTTTTCCCAGCGAGCCTGCCACTTTCCTTCCACGTCTTTAAACACATAATTGTCGTTCAACTAAAAAGTCCCCCCTAGATTAACAGGCGCAAGCCGCTCAAAAGCAGCCAGGTAACCAATTGTCTTCTTCATTCACAGAGTAGCCGGCAAATTAATCAGTACCAAGCCGGTAATGATGAAAAACCGCATTCACAGGCACTAAGCTGACTAAATCAATTATTCTTCCTTACAAACCCACATATAATAACAATAAAAGCAGCAGATGAGGTTTTTTCGCACCCTATCCGTATATCTGCACCGTTAAAGCCATACCGTCCATCTGAAGATTTTATCACAGAAACAACAATTACTCAAGTTTTAAGCAGAATCAATCTTACAGGCATTCAGTTATAAACATTTCAATGGCCATTTCCGGGATTTTGCTTTTGGGATCTTTGCAACTGGCAGGTTGGATAAGACCCCAAAAAGCAGCGTACCTGTTAAAACATAAAAAACCCCTGCGTCCACTGTAGGGACGAGAGGTTCTCCCGCGGTACCACCCTTTTTGGCAAAGCACGACCCTGTTGAGTGGCGGATAACTGCCGTCCGCTTCACTCTCCATAACCATTAAGGCTGTATGCTGTAACAAGCCGTAGCCCCACTTCTTTGCCCTCTTTACGCGATAACGGTGCGCTACCGTTCTAGAGTAATAACCTTCCCCCAGACAGCTCAAAGGCGAGTTTCAACAGCCTGGCACACCGCCTCGCACCTTCCGGCGGCTCTCTTCAGAGTTGCGCTGTTTACTGCCCCTTATCATTGCCTTAATAAGTTTAACTAATACTTTTTATAATATGAGGACACTTTCTATATAATATAATAAAGGAGAATAAATCTAAAAAACATTTTTTAGACTAAATTGGTTAAATATTTACAGGCACTCCCACCACAGGGGCGTCTCCCCACAGGCGCTCCAGGTTATAAAATCGCCGTTCAGCTTCTTGAAAGACATGAATCACTACATCACCGTAATCCAGCAAAACCCATCCACCTTCCCGGAAACCCTCCCGGCGCAAGGCGTTGTAGTTCTTTTCCTTTAATTTATCCTGAATGTTTTCAACAATAGCCTGCACCTGGATGCTGGAACGGCCGGTGCAGATCAAGAAAAAATCCGCAATGATCGAAACCTCACGAATATCAAGAACGGTAATGTCTTCCGCCTTCTTATCCTCTGCCGCTTGTACAGCAATATTGACCACTGCCTGTGGACTTAATGACAACGCCACTCCTCCTTATAAATTTTGCTATTGTTTTAATTATACTATTCTATCAGAGCTTTAAATTTCCTTCAATGAAACCATTGTTAATAGATGCTTCTTTTTCGCTTTGTCTAATATTATCTTATCCAGATGAAATTAATTGGTAACCGACATTTTTGAATCTTCTCCTATAATAAACACATGAGAAAAAACCTCCTTGCGGAGGTTTTTCAAAATTTAGCGCTGATCATCCCGTGCTTTGGCCTCATTCACTGTAATAACTCTGCCGTTAAGCTCCGTCCCGTTCATCGCGGCGATCATGGTATCCGCATCTTCGTCCCGCACTTCAACAAAGCCAAATCCGCGCGAGCGACCGGACTCACGATCAGTAATAACGCGGCTACTCAAAACTTCACCGTGCGCGGAGAAAGCGTCGGCAAGATCTTCGGCTTTAGTAGCCCACGGTAGATTACCAACATACAAGGTACGCGCCATTCACTAATCACCTCTTTCCCAAAGAAACTTTTTTTCTTAAAGCTATTATTTGCAGAAGGAAATAACCTAATGCAATCTTAACCAGGCAAAGATTTTTCCAAAATCAATGCCCGTAAATATTGTTTTTAGCAATATATTCTTCCACAAGTTCAGGTAAAAGGTACTTTACAGGCCTTCCTTCCCGCAAACGCTGCCGTATATCCGAAGATGAAATAGCCAGTGCCGGTACTTCCATACAAAAAATATTATCTTTTAGTTCCACGGGCAACCGGTTCAGTTTTTCCCACATGTCATCCATGCGGTACCCGGGCCGGGTTGCAGCAATAAAGCGGCAGATGGACAGCAATTGTTCCGTGTTCCTCCAGGTCAGGATCTCCGAAACCGCATCTGCACCTGTTATAAAGTATACCTGCATCCCGGGATTGAGCAGGGCAATTTCCTGCACTGTATCAATGGCATAGGAAGGACCGGGACGTTCCACCTCCAGAGGCAACACCTGAAAAAATGGATTGGATTGAACCGCCAGTCTGGTCATGGCGAAACGTTTCCAGGGATCGGTGATCTTATAATTGGGTTTGTGGGGCGGCCTGCCCGCCGGCACAAAAATTACCTTTTCCAGATTAAACTCATAGCGGGCGCCTTCAGCGGCAACAAGGTGTCCGTAATGAATCGGATCAAAGGTTCCACCCATGATTCCCAGGCGCCTACACTTAGAATCAGCCTCTTTACTCATATGGAAATTGTACAGTCTAGTCCGGAGAAAAGCAAGACAAAATGTCAAATAGGGTAAAATAACGGTTTAATGTTTGTTCAGGGTCCCTGGAAAAATAAGTGCCCTTTCGTTACAGTTCCAGCACCAGGTTGTTCCGGTGCACAACTTCGTCGTAGTCCTTATGTCCAATAATGCGCGGGATATCCCTGGACTGCTCCCCTTTGATCAAATTGATTTCAACTGAAGAATAATAGACAATGCCCTTGGCGATTTCCCGTCCGTCCGGGTCCGCAATTGAAACTGTATTGCCCATTTCAAAGTTACCTTCCACTCTGGTGATGCCTGATGGTAAAAGACTCTTCCCGTTCTTTAAAAGCGCCCGGGCTGCCCCTTCATCCACATGCAGCCTGCCGCACACGGAAGAATTAAAGGCAATCCAGCGTTTTTTATTATCCATTTTATTGGCACAAGGCCAGAAAACAGTCCCGGCCGGCTCACCGCTTAAGATGTTGCGCACAACATCCTTTTCTTTTAAATTCGCCAGCACTGTAACCACACCGGAATGCATAGCAATTTTTGCCGCTTGCAGCTTGGTCGTCATACCTCCGGTGCCCAGTCTGCCGGAACCGCCAGCCAGTGCCTCAATTTCAGGTGTAATTTCCCGGACTTCTTTGATCAGGCAGGCATCCGGGTTTTTTCGGGGGTCGGCTGTAAAGAGTCCGTCAATATCTGAAAGCAAAATCAACATCTCCGCATCAATAAGGCTGGCAACCAGGGCTGAAAGGTTGTCGTTGTCACCCAGTTTGATTTCATCCACGGCTACGGTGTCATTTTCATTGATAATCGGAATTACACCATATTGAAGCAGGGCGTGCATGGCATTCCTGGCGTTTAAAAAACGCCGCCTGTCGGCAAAATCCTCCCGCGTAAGGAGCACCTGGCCGACAGTCACTCCGTACTCCGCAAAAATTTTTTCATAAATATGCATTAAAACACCCTGACCCACCGCTGCAGCCGCCTGCTTCTCGGGAATGGTTTTCGGACGCCCCGGCAGGCCCAGTTTTCCGGCGCCGGTTCCAATAGCCCCTGATGTGACCAGAATTACTTCTTTGCCCAGGTTATGGATGTCAGATATTTGCCTGACCAGGCTTTCAATCCGGTAAAGATTGGGTTTTCCGGTATCATAGGCAACCGAACTGGTCCCCACCTTCACCACAACCCGCTTGAATGATTGAAAAGCGCTTCTCTTATCGCCCATATCAGATGCTCCTGCTCCCGAATTTGATGGAAAAAGTATATCACAACTAACTACACTATAAAAGTACAAACACCATACCGGAGCGAAACAGAGTTCCGCAGCCGGCTATTCAACGTACTCAAATTCCAGCTTGCCGATTTTGACGGTGTCGCCTTCTTTAATCCCGGCCTCCTTGAGGGCATCCTCAATACCGATGCGCTGGATAATCCGCTGCAGGCGTTCCACTGCCTCATCTTGCTCCATGTCGGTCATGGCCACATGACGCTCGATTTCTTTTCCCCCCACCAGGAAGATTCCATCCTGGCGGTTTATAGTAAAACGGGGCTCCGGCCGGTGAACCACGTGTTCCGTCTCGTCAGTGACCGTTAATTCCCGGGGAAGACCTTCCAAAAGTTCGATGATCCGGTAAATTAAAGCATCCAGACCTTCGCCGGTAGCGGCTGAGACCGGGAACACTTCATATTCTTCACCGCAGGCATCTCTGAGTCTGGCCAAATTTTGGGCGGAATCCGGCAAATCCATCTTGTTGGCGCAAATAATCTTGGGCCTTTGCCCGAGCAAAGGATTGTAAAGGGAAAGCTCCCTGCTGGTTACCCGGAAGTCCTCCACCGGGTCCCGTCCTTCGCTGCCTGCTGTATCGAGAACATGGACAAGCAGTCGGGTCCGCTCCACATGGCGCAAAAATTCGTGGCCAAGTCCGGCCCCTGCATGGGCGCCTTCAATCAGGCCGGGAATATCGGCCATCACAAAACTGCGCCCGTCCTCCACCCTAACCACACCGAGAACAGGAGCAACCGTGGTAAAAGGGTAATTAGCAATTTTAGGACGGGCGGCAGAAACACGGGAAATTATAGTGGACTTCCCGGCATTGGGGAAACCCACCAGGCCTACATCCGCAATTAATTTTAGTTCCAGAAGCAGCCGGCGCTCTTCCCCGGGTTCTCCCAGTTCCGCCATCCTGGGCGCTTTATTGTTGGGGGTGGCAAAACGGGTATTTCCCCGGCCTCCCCGGCCCCCCCTGGCTACAACAACTTGCTGACCATGTTGAATCAGGTCGGCAATGATCTCCCCGCTGTCGTCATCCCTGATCACAGTACCGACCGGTAGCCGCAAGACAAGGTCGTCCCCGGATGCCCCATGCATGTTTTTACCCTCACCATGCCTTCCCCGGTCCGCCTTATAATGCCTCTTGTACCGGAAATCCACCAGTGTACGCAGTCCTTCGTCAGCCAGGAAAACAACATCACCGCCACGTCCTCCGTCGCCTCCCCAGGGACCGCCTTCCGGTATGTACTTTTCCCTGCGCATGGCTACGCACCCATTGCCGCCGTCGCCACCTTTGACATAAATCTTCGCTTTATCAAAAAACATCATTACCACCTGTGGTTTAGTTTAACCAATTATTGTTTTTCATTACCCGGAAAAACTAAAAATATTTTTACCCCGCCATTTGCCACAGCCATATTGACCCAACCGCCGCAAGGACCCAACAGACTCCCCACAGAATTCAGTTCATTTTCAAAATGGCTGAGGTCCCCCAGCGGGGGTTCGGGAAAGAGAAGGCGGCAGATATTGTTTCCTTCACTCTCCTCAAAGTACACCTTCATGAACCTTTCCTGAGCATGCGGGGATTCCATCGATTTAAAGAATGGAATCATGCAACGCTCCAGTGCTTCAGCCACGACGGGACCCGGTACAACACAGCCGGTAAAATCGGAAGTAACCTCCAGTTCCAGATCAACCTGGTTCATAGCGGCATCATAGTATGTATTTAAAAGGCAGGCCGTAACATCAGGAATTTTAATTCTGGCTGTTTTACTAAACCTGGCCAGCTCTAAACTAATCTGGGCCAGGTAATCCCGTAACCGTTCCTCTTTGTTTAACTGAAGCAAACCGGAAATGACCTGTAAGTGGTTTAAGAAGTCATGCCTCTGTCCCTGAATTACATCTAAAAGTTTTCTGAATCTCATTTCCACCCCTTCCCGCAGGCACCTTGTCCGGATCCGCTCTCAAAACCCAAAAGGTTACTCCGTTTTGCACTAAATACTCTTACCCGGCCCCGTGGAATACTTGTTCCAGAGTCTTTAAAAAATAAGCGGTCCCCTTATAGGACCGCATCTTTTCCAGTACTTATACTCCAACTGCTGCCTGGGGAGTGACACTGACGGTTTTTTTGTCACGGCCCTTTCTTTCAAAGCTGACCACACCGTCGACAACAGCAAAAAGGGTATCATCCCCACCCCTGCCAACGTTGCGGCCAGGGTGAATTTTTGTGCCGCGCTGTCTGACCAGAATGCTGCCGGCCAGAACAAACTGACCATCAGCCCTTTTAACGCCAAGCATTTTTGGCTGGGAATCCCGGCCGTTCCTGGAACTGCCTACACCTTTCTTATGTGCCAATGATATCACCTCTTTTTCATGTTCATCTGTGATTGTAAAACTAAATTCAAGCTTCTATTTTTTCCACAATAACCTGGGTAAATGGCTGCCTGTGACCCTGCTTGCGGCGATAGTTCTTTTTGGCCTTAAACTTAAAAACAATAATTTTTTTCCCCCTGCCGTGCCGGACCACCTTTAAAATGACCCTGGCATTCTCAACCAGAGGTGTGCCGAATTTAAACTCGTCGTCCTTGACTAAAGCCAAAACCTTGTTCACTTCCACAGTTTCACCTGCTTCAAAAGGGAGTTTTTCCAGATAAAGCGTGTCACCCTCCTGAACGCGGTACTGCTTGCCGCCAGTCTCAATAATTGCGTACAACAAATGCACCTCCCGTTACTTAAGGACTCGCCGGAAAAGGTAGGGACAACGCGCAACACAGCTCCCTTTAGCATAAACCCGTTCCGTGCGGTGTTAAATAGGTTCAATCATACCTACGATATAACATTCTAACATATCCACCTGCAATGTCAAGGGATAAACAGTGTTCCCACCCGTTGCAGGAAACGGAACCGGCATATAAACGCTCCTAACCAGGTCTTAAATTTTTACCGGGCGGGCTTTGGCGTAGGTCCGGTAAACCTTACTGACCTCCACCGGAATTGTTTCACCAATAAGGGAACCGGCGCCCTCGATATCCAGGATGAACCCGTTGACCCTGGCTATGCCGTCATTAATATTGGAAACATGTGGTTCCTCCACCTTTACTTCCAGCACTTCGCCGGGTTTTACCGGAAAGGTATGGGCCTGAACACCTTCGTTGTCCTGCAGGGGCCGGATTGTTACGGACTCGATATGGTGGTTGGTGGAGCCTCTGATATAAAGGCTTTTACCGGTTTTATTTTCCAGGTCCTTTAAATTTGCTCCGCCGCTGCCGATTAGCCGGGCCGCCACCACCGGGTTGGCTTCCACCAGAATGGTCTGGGCCGACGTCTGCCGGGCCATATTATAGATTTGATTCTTATAATGGATGCCCAGCGTCTCTTCAGAAAGCACCTTGCCTTTACCTTCACAATAGGGGCAGGTTTTCTGGAGAACCTCGGCCAGGCTGGGGCGCACTTTTTTACGGGTCATTTCCACCAATCCCAGCTGGGTGATGCCAAGGATGTTGGTCTTGGTTTTATCCCGTTTAATCTCCGCTTCCAGGGCCTGGAGCACCTGTTGGCGGTGGCTTTCCTCCGACATATCAATAAAATCTACAATAACAATCCCGCCGATATTCCGCAGGCGAAGCTGCCGGCCGATTTCCTGGGCTGCTTCCAGGTTTGTTTTAAGCACCGTATCTTCCAGGTTGATTGTTCCCACATACTTGCCGGTATTAACATCAATGGCTGTCAGCGCCTCAGCCTGGTCGATTACCAGGTAACCCCCGCATTTGAGCCAGACTTTTCGCTTTAACGCTTTTTCAATCTCTTGTTCAATACCGTATTCCTCAAAAATATTTTCACGCTCGTCAAAAAAGACTTTTAATTTCAGCCTTGGACCTGTAATATCCAGAAGGTCCAGAACTTTCTCGTATTCGTAGCGGGAATTCAGGGTCAGGCGATCGACATCCTCCGTAAAAATATCCCTCAATATCCGCTGGACCAACTCCAGGTCCCGGTGCACCAGGTTGGGCACCGGTCCGTAAGCAGCCCTGCTGAGGATTTTTCGCCACAGCTTTGTCAGCAAGTTGATATCCTGGCGAAACTCCTCTTCTTCTACACCTTCAGCTACAGTACGCACAATAACACCCATGCCCTCCGGCTTAACCCTGGCAGCCAGGTCTTTGAGCCGCTCCCGCTCCTTTTCAGATTCAATGCGCCGGGAGATCCCGATATAATCCACAGTGGGCATTAGTACAAGATAACGCCCGGGCAGCGTAACGTGGATGGTTACCCGGGGGCCCTTGGTACCTATAGGTTCTTTCACAATTTGAACCAGAACTTCCTGCCCCTGCTTTAAGATGTCACAAATATTGGCACCCCCCAAAGCAGTACCGCCCTGATCATTGACTTCCGGCGAACGTGCGGGGATGGCGTCTTCCACGTAAAGAAAAGCGTTTTTTTCTAAACCAATATTTACAAAGGCAGCCTGCATGCCGGGTAATACATTCTCTACCCGGCCTTTAAAAATATTACCCACCAGGCGCTGGTTGACAGATCTTTCAATATAAATCTCAACTGGCACATTATCTTCCAGTACTGCTACTCTGGTCTCTTCCTCGCCAACATTAACAACAATCTCCTTAAGCATAAAACCTTTCTCCTCTAGTGAATTACCCGTAAATTTAAGAACACTCAAGTCTGCCACAGCATCTTTTTTTCTTTTCCAGCTACAGTGTAAAGATTGTTCCTGAACAGCGCATAGCCGCCCTGGACAGGTAACCGGCTGGATTTTAGAAAAGCCTCCAATACCTCTTCAATCCTGACGTTTCCACTACTACCTGTTTTTAGTTCCGCTTCTATTTTTATTATATCGTTATCCAACCTGCCTGACATAACAAATATGCCCGGCCTGAGATCATACAGGACTTTTTTTCCTTCATTATTTTTCCTCTCCACCAGGATTTCCTGCCTGGAGAGAAATGATCCGAGAGCATCTTTCAATTCCCCAGCGGTTACTGGACCGCAGGTCTTCGCTTCAACCCGGTAAGATGCCGACCTCACCATTGCCATCAGGGCAGGACCGGCCCCCTTTAGCTGCCTGACCTCAAGAACGCGCAGGCCTTCCGGCAAAGCATCCGACAACGCCCTGGCAACAAAAGGCGCAGGGATTTTTTCGGTAAGTTCCAGGTCGGCAAATTCTGCTTCCCCGGAGATACCCACAGCCAGAGGGGCTGCAAAGGTGATTTTGGGATGGGGATTGAAACCCTGGGTAAAGGCCAGCGGCAATCCGGCCCGCCTGGCCGCCCTGCCGAAGGTCCTGAGCAGATCCAGATGAGAAATAAAGCGGGCCGGCCCCACTTTTTCATACATCATTCTATAGCCCGGGATCCTAATCACCCCCCGCGAAGACCGGTTCGACTTCAAGGGTCGTACAAACCCCGCAACCGGGACAGGATTCCGTACGGCAATCGCCGGTTACAAGTCCGGCCATGGCCAGCTGATGCTCCCGGACAAGGTACTGCCTGGAAACTCCGGTATCGATATGGCCCCAGGGCAGAGGTTCATCGTACGCGTAACGGTGGTTGGCGTAATCCTCCGGGTCTAATCCGGTCAACCGGAAAGCTTCCAGCCAGCGATCCAGCTGAAAGTGCTCGGACCAGCCGTCAAACCTGCAGCCTAAATCCACCGCCCTGGCCAAAACCGCCCCCAGTCGCCGGTCTCCCCTGGCAAAGGCAGCCTCCAGGAAACTCAAACCGGCATCATGGTAATTAAAGACAATACCTTTTTCTTTTAACCTCTCGGACAGGTAGTCCTGTTTTCTCTGCAGTTCGGCCAGGGGGGTCTGGGGCTCCCACTGAAAGGCTGTATGGGCCTTGGGAACGAAAGACGAGGCGCTGATGGTCACCCTCAACCGCCCCCGGGGCACGCCCGCCTTCCGGCCGAGAGTCAGTACAGCCCTGGCCAGCCGGACGATACCATCCAGGTCTTCATCGGTTTCCGTAGGCAACCCGATCATAAAGTAGAGCTTAACTGCCTTCCAGCCTTCCCTAAAGGCGGCGCCTGTTGCTTCAATCAAGTCTTCATCCTTGACTCCTTTATTGATGACATCCCTGAGACGCTGGGTACCGGCCTCCGGGGCAAAGGTTAGACTGGAACGGCGCACCCGCTGGACTTCCTTGGCCAGTTCCACGGAAAAATTATCAGCCCTAAGGGACGGCAAGGATACTCCCAACCCCTGGCAAGCATGTTTGTCCAAAAGTGATTTGACCACTTTCCGGACCTGCGAATAGTCACTGGTGCTGAGAGAAGTCAGAGATATCTCCTCATAGCCGGTGCTCTGCACCAGACCGGCTGCCTGCTTTAAAACTGTTTCCGGCTTTCTTTCCCGCACCGGGCGGTAGAGAATCCCTGCCTGACAAAAACGGCAACCCCTGGTACACCCCCGGAAAACCTCAAGCATAATCCGGTCGTGCACCACTTCGGTAGACGGAACAATGGGGCGTTCTGGAAAGGGGGCGCTATCAAGGTTCCTCACGACTCTTTTGGTAATTCTTTCAGGAACACCGTCCAGAGACGGGACAATTCTGGAGAAACGGCCGCCTTCATGGTAAAAAACCCTGTACAGCGAGGGTACATAAACACCCGGCAACCGAGCTGACTCAAACAACAGCTCCTGCCTGGAAACATTTTGCCGTTTCAACTTAATCAGGACATCCAGCAGCTCTCCAATCGCTTCTTCCCCTTCCCCTATGACAAATACATCAATAAAGTCCGCCAGGGGCTCCGGGTTGTAAGCACAGGGTCCCCCCGCCACGATCAGGGGAAAACCGTCAGTCCTCCGGCCTGAATCCCGGGGGATGCCCGCAAGGTCCAGCATATTCAAAACATTCGAAAAGCTCATCTCGTACTGCAATGTAAAGGCTACCATGTCGAAATCCAACAGGGGCCGCCGCGACTCCAGGGCAAACAAGGGAAGACCGCCTTCTCTCATTTTTTCCTCCATGTCTGTCCACGGGGCGAAAACCCTCTCCATCAGGGTATCGGAGCGCCTGTTCACAATATCGTATAAAATTTGCAGCCCCAGGTGAGACATGCCAACCTCATAAACATCAGGAAAAGCAAAAGCTACCCTGTATTCCACCGTCTCCCAGTCTTTGCGGACAGCGTTCCACTCACCCCCCGCATAGCGGGCCGGCTTTTTTACCAGGGGCAGTATCTGTTCCAGAAAATCCAATTCAGTCTTCCCTTCCATAACTTTAACATATATTACAAGATACTTTAAAACAATATATAGAATATTATACCCAAAAAATAACAAAAAAAATATTCTATGCAATTTATTCTACACACGGTTAGAAAAACCTGCAATAGTTTAGCCGTTACTATTATTTGGTTGCTATTCCGGCTTGATCAGGCTGCCTACGGGGGCGTCAACACCCTGGTTCAAAAGGGCGTCAATCACCTGGACTTCGCTAACAACTCCCCGGTATTGCCAGTTTTCGTCAAGCAGCATGATCACGTGAAAGCGCTGCGGGACGAATGATTTGATTAGCTCCCCCATACGGACGGTTTCAAAGGATACCAGGGGTTCCCCCGGCAACACTCCGGCTTTTGCCAGTTCCTTCTTTTTCTGCGCCAGGTGACGGATAAAGTGAAAAGAGGCCAGGCTTTTTTCCCGGGTTGCCGCATAAAAGAGAAAGATACCGGTAACCGGGATATCCAGTCCGGATATCCCCATAACCAGGCCGGCGGTTCCGCAAAGAACAATGACTACACCCCAGAACTGCCCCCACCAGGAGGCCTGGTAGGTTGCCTGCTTAAAACCCACACGCCGCGCCAGGTAGGCGCGAAAGATCCGTCCACCGTCCAGGGGAAGGGCCGGTAAGAGATTAAAAGCAGCGATCATTAAATTACACTGGAGAAAAAAACGGCCAAGCTCGTTATCCCAGAGGCCGTAATTGTTGAGAGTTATGACCAGACCGGTCAAAAGCAGGTTGGCTGCCGGTCCGGCAAAAGCAACGCCGACCTCTTTTGAAGGGTCAAAAACCACCTCGCTGCCCATACGGCTGACACCGCCAAAGGGTAATAGCTCCACGTCTTGCACATAGACACCAAAACGGCGGGCAGCAGCCACGTGGGCCAATTCATGCAGCAGGACCACTGCAAAGGCAATCAACCCTTTTACCAGGACACCGGCTACAAAAAACAGCCCGAGAAGGGCCAGAAAAGCATTGTTTAAATGAACCTCCACACCGGCTAAACGGCCGATTCTCAAGTAATCTCCCCCTTATCCGCCTCAATTCTGATTAATCATCAGCTTTGTCAACGGGTCAATTAGCTTATTGTTCTCCCTCAGCTCAAAATGCAGGCCGCCCCCCGGAATATCTCCCTCGGTTCCCACCTCACCGATAACCTGACCCGCCGGTACCTGCTGGCCTTCTCCCACTGTGGCCCTGGCAAGTCCACCGTAAAGTGTAAAGAATCCCTCTCCATGCTCAATTAAGATATATGTACCAAATACGGAACTGTCGCCCAGCCGTTTGATTACTCCGCTCTGTACAGCCCTCACGGCGCTCCCAATGGGGGCAGCTATGTCAATTCCCGAATGAAACCGCTCCATATTATCAATGGGGTCCGTAACCATGCCGAATCCACGCACGACCTTGCCTGAAACCGGAACCGGCAGGCTTCCCGCCGCAACGCTTTTGTCCGTTGGGGACATTACAGGCTGGGGATTGCTGAACAAAGGCCAGTCCAAATCCGCCAGCTGCAGACCGAAGTAAACAATCCTCTCCATGACAGGCTGATAGTTCCAATCAGTGGTCAAGACCTTTTTTAAATTTTCTCTAGCCTCAAGGCCCCAGGGATTGCTGGTTTCTTTCAAGGCCAAAAAAACTAAAAAAATCAATAAGGCCACACCAGCTCTATAAAAATTACTTTTGCCGTACCGGAGCTGATTTGGCTTTCTCCAGTGCTTGTAAGCTGAATTCAGGTTCTCCGGCTTGAAGGCCCCGCCGGGTTTGAAATCAGTCATATGAATATTCCCCCTTCAAAAGCTTGTCTATAGAGTATATTTCCTTTTATAGGAAATATGATAGTTTGGTGAAAAATATAGCTCCCGCCGGATTCATCCCGGCAGGAATAGGTATTTTAGCCGTGGAATACTTTATTTAGCGTTCAGTGCTCCAGATCATCAATGAAATAGAGGGTGTCTTCATGCGAGGCTCTTTAGCTATATATATCCGGGAAACCCGTCCCCAGTTTCTGATTTTAACCCCGGTGTGCTGCCTGGTAGGCGCAGCTGCCGCCTACTGGAAAACCGGAACCCTGAATCTTTTATACTTGATTATTGCCCTGGCGGGAGGGCTGGCCGCCCATGCCGCTGTAAACGTCCTAAACGATTATCATGACTATGTAAGCGGGCTTGATCAGCATACCACCCCCACACCTTTCAGCGGCGGCAGCGGTTTGCTGCCTGCCGGGATTCTGCAGGCCAAATCCGCCCTTGTTCTGGGACTACTGACCCTGGCTATAACCGTGGCGGTGGGCCTTTATTTTCTCATTGTGCGGGGCTTCGGCTTATTGCTGGTAGGACTGCCCGGTATATTGCTTATCATCCTCTATACCCGGTACATAACCCGTTCTCCACTTTTATGCCTGCTGGCGCCGGGACTGGGCTTCGGCCCCTGCATGGTCCTGGGGACCTCTTACGTCCTGCAGGGAACTTATGACCTGAACTCTCTGGCGGCTTCACTGATACCTGGTTTTCTGGTCAGCAACCTGCTGCTCTTGAATCAGTTTCCGGATATCGAGGCGGACCGCATCGCCGGCCGCCGCCACCTGCTCGTCTTACTGGGAAAGAGCAAATGTGCCCTGGTTTACTCTGTCCTGGTACTATTGACTTACACCAGCATAGTCCTCGCAGTAACCACCGGATTGCTGCCCGCACCGGCCCTTATAGCCCTGGTGACACTGCCCCTGGCCCTAAAAACTGTTGGAGGCGTTCTTAAAAACAATGAACAGCTGTCCGCCTTGATTCCCCTGCTCGGTAAAAATGTAGCCTTTACTCTGATAACGCCTTTCCTGCTGGCTGTGGGCCTGTTTTTAGCCTAGCAGTCAAGCATCTTCAGTTCTTTTACCAACCGCTCCAAAAACAAAATAACTAATATAACAGATAAGAGAAACCGGTGCGCCCCACACCGGTTTTTCATTAGAATAATATTTTCTGTCTTCGCATGTTGATATTCAGGACCATGCCGATGGCAGCCAGGTTTGTGATCATATTGCTGCCCCCGTAACTGAACATAGGCAGCGGGATTCCAGTCACCGGCATAACCCCCGTAGTCATGCCTATGTTAACCAGGACGTGAAAGGTGATCATGGAAATAACACCAACAGTCAATAGATAACCAAAATCGTCCTTGGCGTTAACTGCGATATAGGTACACCGGTAAATCAGGGTAAAAAAGAGAGCCAGGAGAAATATGGCTCCTACAAAGCCAAACTCTTCCCCGACAACAGAAAAAATAAAGTCTGTTTCCTGGATTGGCAGGAAGTTACCGTGGGTCTGGCTGCCCTGGAACAGGCCACGCCCAAAGAGGCCGCCCTGACCGATAGCGATCTGTGACTGGATCACGTGATAGCCGTCCCCCAGCGGGTCCTTCCAGGGGTCGATAAAGATGAGTAATCTTTCTAACTGGTAATCTTTCAGCGGTATCCATAAATTGAAGCCGCGGTTGGCCAGCAGCCAGAAATGACCCCAAATCCATAGGGACGCCGCCCCGAGGCCCCCTGTAATCAAGCTGATTAAGAGCAGGGGCCTTGCCCCGGCTGCAAAAAGCATCCCGAACATAATTGCCAGAAAAACGAGGGAAGTGCCCAGGTCCGGTTGTTTCACAATTAAGCCCAGGGGCAGCGCGATAAAGGCGAAGCAGGGAACCAGGTCCCGCATGCGGTTCAGTTTTCCCACCCGCGGAACCAGAAAAGCCGCAAAGCAAATAATAATAATCAGCTTGGCGAACTCCGACGGCTGAAATCTGAAAGGACCGATTTCAATCCAGCGCGTCGCCCCCAGGGCTGAATGACCCATGAAGAGAACCGACGCAAGCATGAGCAGGTTGAGCACATATAAGAACTTAACGTGCTTGCTGAGGTTTTCATAATGCAGGTAGAGCAACACTGCCATAGCAACGAAGCCCAGCATTATATTCAAAACCTGCTTTTTAAAAACTCCCAGGGGGGCTTGATTGACGACCGGAGAATCTACCATTGACAAAAGCTCTGCAGGCTTTGTGGCGCTGTAAATAACGATCAGGCTGTAAGCAATGATAATAATTACTGTAAAAAGTATAGTATAATCGATCTTTTTTAACATTCTGCTCTGCGTAAACATTTTCTACACTTCTTCCCCAACCGGTAATTCTAATATTTTTAAAACGCCTATCCTATTATAGATCATAAAACAGCATAAAAAAAGCCCGTCATAAATCAACGAGCTGGTATTGATTCTCTATTTGGCAAGATATATATTTATAACAAAATTTTTCAAGATTTTCTTTTCATACCTCTGACCGGAATATTGGCTACCAGCGCCACCGAGTTGCCGCTGGAATCCAGGTTTACTTCCAGCCCCTGCTCGTCGATATCCATATAGTTTGAAATCACTTGGATCATTTCAGCTTTTAATGTCTCCAGCAATTGTGGAGAAACACTACTTCTGTCATGTACCAGCACCAGGCGCAATCTTTCTTTTGCTACATTTTTACTACCGCTATCCCTGCCAAAGAGCCTTGCTAAAAATTCCAGCACACGGTATCCCCCTTCCCGGTCTACTTTATACCAATCATTTTTTTCAGTTTTTTGAAAAAGCCTTCGTTTTCGTCAAAATTAAGTACAGGCACTTCTTCACCGGTCAGGCGGCGCACAATGTTCCGGTAGGCCTGTCCCGAGCGTGAATTCTGATCCAGTACCACAGATTCACCACGGTTGGTCGTAATAACAATCATTTCATCTTCCGGTATGACCCCCAGCAGATCCACGGCAAGAATGTCGATGATGTCTTCAATGCTCATCATGTCCCCCTGCCTGACCATTTTGGGCCGAATGCGGTTGATGATTAATTTCGGTTCGCGCAGTTCAACAGCTTCCAAAAGACCGATGATCCGGTCGGCATCCCGGACAGCTGAAACTTCCGGGGTTGTCACAACAATTGCCTTTTCGGCTCCAGCTATGGCATTTCTAAATCCCTGTTCTATCCCGGCCGGACAATCGATGATAATATAATCAAATTCTTTCTTTAAATCCGAGCACAACTGACGCATCTGCTCGGGGTTAATAGCAGTTTTATCTTTTGTTTGAGCTGCCGGCAGCAGATGCAGTCCCTCAAGCTTTTTATCCCGGATTAACGCCTGCCGCAACCGGCAATTCCCGCTGGTAACATCAACAAGATCATAAACTATTCTATTCTCTAAACCCAGGACAACGTCCAGGTTCCTCAGTCCAATGTCCGTATCTACCAGTGCCACCTTATGTCCCATTGCTGCCAGACCTGTTCCAATATTGGCAGTAGTAGTGGTTTTGCCCACCCCCCCTTTGCCGGAAGTAATGACGATGATTTCGCCCATGCTCTAAGTTCCCCCTCTTATAATGTGGTCGGTCGCCGGACGTAAGGCCGGTTGCAATTATAAAAGCTATGCTGGAGCGCTTCGAACCTGTCCATCAGTTGCTGCCTTATGACCGACGCTGCCTGGTGGGTCCATTTAATAATTGCTCTTGGCTTTAATCTGGAGGCTTTCTTCCTAGTAATAGCGGTACATAAACCAGAACATCCAGGGCTACCTGCCTAGACAGGTTTTCCCTGGCGCTCTCCACCCGTTTGAAATGCTTCTATGGTCACCACTCCGTCCCTTATTCGCGCCAGTTCGGGTAATTCCGGATCAACTTTTTCATTATCCGGAGGACGTGTGATATGATTAGCAATCCTTAGTTGGGTAGGTTGAAGCCGGAAGGCCATGATCACAGCTTTTTCATCCCCGTTTGCCCCGGCGTGTACAACCCCTCTCAATGCTCCCATAACAATAATATTGCCTGTTGCAGTAACCTCGGCCCCCGGGTTGACATCTCCAAGTATAACAACATTTCCACCGTAACGAATACTCTGACCTGAGCGTAAAGTCCGTTGAACCAGAATAGTGTTCTCGTCCACCATATCCTCGTAATCTGACAGGGTGCCCTGGCCGGAGCCCGAGAGCGTATTTTGATGAATACCCCCCTTTAGATAAGCCAAAATAATCTCCTCCTGAATCACAACTACCAACAACTACAGTTTCTACGAACTTAAAACCAAATCCTGCTAATGAGAAGTAAAAAAAACCGGGTAAAATAATCCTATTTTTTTACTTCTTAGACATAATTCTACTGTGAAACACCCGCTGCCTTCTGTCCGGGTATAGGCAATTCAAAATAGGCGGCCAGCATGTCTTCAGCCACCGGGCCGGCCACGGAGCCGCCGTGCCCGGCGTGTTCAACCACAACCGCCACGGCTATTTCCGGGTTATCGAAGGGGGCATAGGCTACAAACAAAGCGTGGTCGTCCCTGCCCTGAACCTCCGCTGTGCCTGTTTTGGCCGCCACCGGCGGAAAACCCTGAAAAAGGCCTACAGCGGTACCGTCCGGAGGCAGGGCCACCTCACGCATACCCTGTTGAACCACAGCCAGTGTTTCCGGTGAAACCCCCGCGCGTCCCAATTCCACGGGAAAGTTTTCTTTTAAAACCCTGCCGTTCTGATCAACAACTTTTTGGACCAGATACGGCTTATAACGGATACCTCCATTGGCAACGGCTGCAACATAGTTGGCCAGTTCCAGAGGAGTATAGCGGTTGTCACCCTGGCCAATAGAGGTGATAATCGTATCATAGTCGTGCCAGTCCAACTCCCATTCAACAGCCCTCAATTCCTCCGACCTCTTTTTTAAAAGATCCCTACGCTGACCTTCATCGGTGGTTTTAGCCAGTAACTCTTTATACTTGCGCTCAATATCCTGGGCCTTTTCCCTGGATTCCCGGCTAAGGTAGTTCAACCTTAACTGGAGTTTGGACTCGGGACTGGGCACTACACCGCTTTCTTCTCCAGGCAATTCGATCCCGGTTTTCTCACCCAGACCGAATCTTCTGGCCATGCTGGTAATCTCATCTATGCCCATCCGCAATCCCAGCTGGTAAAAGTAGGTATCACAGGACACCTTGAGAGCTTTCACCAGGTCCACACTGCCGTGCCCTCCGGGCTTCCAGTCTCTAAATGTCGTACCCCAGAAAAAGTAACCGGGATCCGAGATAGCCTCCCCGGGGGTTGTACTGCCGGACTCCAGTCCGGCCATGGCTACGATCATTTTAAAAGTCGAACCCGGGGCATAAGCAAGCAAGGCCCTGTTCAACACCGGCTTCCAGGGTGAGCTGAAAATCTCCTCGGATTCTTTTTGGGTCAGCACGCCGGAGAGTTTGACCGGGTCATAGGTGGGATAACTGGCCATGGCCAGAACCGCGCCGCTCCGGACATCCAGGGCTACGGCCGCGCCGGCCCTGGCCTCGGCATAGCCCTGGGCAAGCGCCGCCTGGGACGCCTTCGCCAGAGCAGCTTCCGCCGCCGCCTGAACCCGGCTGTCAATAGTCAAGATCAGGTTATTGCCCGGTACTGGGTCCTTAACTCCTAAATCCCGCACCGGCCTGGCCATGGAATCCACCTCTACCTGCCTGCCGCCATCCTCCCCGCGCAGGAATGATTCGTAAGTATATTCCAAACCGGTTTGACCGAAGGGGTCACCAAGCCTGTAACCCTTATCCCTGTTTTCCTTCAACTGTTACTCATTAATCTCCCTCACGTAACCCATAACGTTGGCCAGCATAATTCCGTTGGGGTAATCCCGCTGAGACTCAATATCAATGTCCACACCGGGCAGTTCCAAT
>Ga0123335_1002089_pt1 | contig 30779 bp, 29 predicted proteins | sample BiotimSIPDNA_2_FD_89707 | JGI IMG/M metagenome (GOLD analysis project Ga0123335, IMG submission 89707) | Anaerobic biogas reactor microbial communites from Washington, USA - Biogas_R2 time_0 SIP DNA | ecosystem: Engineered > Bioreactor > Anaerobic > Unclassified | place: Washington, USA... | reverse complement strand
TATACCAGTTAAAAATTTACGAGGGTGATCTCCTGCTGAAAAGGGGATTTACAAAACAGGCACTAAAAAAGTATAAAGAAATAACATCCAAGAAGGTAAAATCAAGTTCCTATTACGCTCAGATGGGTAAAGCGTACTTAAAAACCCGTCAATGGAAAGATGCGGAAAAGATGTACTCCGAGCTTCTTAAACTTGATCCCGATCATTACATGGCGCACATGGGCGTTGGTATTGCTAATTTTAACCTTTCACACTATGAAGAAGCGCTCGATCATTTGCTCGATTCTGTTACACTGAACTTTTATAACTATGTTTCCCATTACAATATCGGACGAACGCTGATCGAAATGAACGATTGGGTGAATGCTGCAAACGCCCTTGAAATATCCCTGAAAATAAATCCAAACTTTGGCACTGCCCGGAATGTGCTAATTGATTTATATGAAAATAAAATGAACGCACCGGATAAAGCATTAAAATTGAGGGGTAAGGAGAATACAACACCAACGCTTCAAGTATCCTCCGGGGAAGAAGAATTATTAATTGTACCCATATCGGAAGAGTATGATTATGAACCCATCATTGTAGTGAGCGGGCTTCCCCGTTCAGGAACCTCATTAATGATGCAGATGCTCGATGCCGCAGGAGTCGATATTTTTACAGATGGTATTCGAAAACCCGATGAGAATAATCCCAAGGGTTATTTCGAACATGAAAAAGTAAAGCAATTGATTAAAAATCAACAATGGTTAGTCGATGCAACCGGCAAGGCAGTAAAAATTGTTGTGCCCCTGCTTTATAAATTGCCCAAATTATTCAAGTATAAAGTAATCTTTATGCTTAGGGATATTAATGAAGTAGTAGAGTCGCAACATCGAATGCTGGTCAGGGATGGGAAGATTAAAGAAGAACACTTTGCTGTGGGACTAAATGAGACCTACCAGAAATATCTTGAACGGTTGAAACCTTGGTGCCTCAAGAATAAAAATGTGGAAATTCTTATGGTCGATTATAGGGAAACTATCGATAATCCTATAGAAACAGCGGAAAGAATAGCTGTTTTTCTTGGAAAGAGTTTGGATGTGGAAGCGATGAAAAGCATTATTACACCGGAACTTTATCGCACAAAATTTTTTTAAAAAATCAAAATAACTATTGTAATATCAATTTGTTATGCCTACTTTAGACCCGAAAAAACCTTATTCTGTAAATCTATGAAAGAAATAGCGAGAAAATTGACACGTTATTCAACAGCTGCAGGAGCACTGTTGGCTGTTTCTGCCGGAGCTCAAGCCAATCCTCATTTTGGCACTATGACGGGTTCTGATGGAAACTTAACCTTAAATCACGACAATGACCGGGTGTTTATTGATGTAAACAACGATGGTAAAAATGATTTTTTGGGGGTAATGTTTACTAGTACTACTTCAACCTCCTTCTACTCCTCATCCTATGGATGGTACTATTACACGTTCTTGTATAAGACTGTGTTTTTTTCCAGTAACTGGTTTAGCGACAATGGGGCTGATGATGCCGTTGAGCTGGATGGTCCAACTACGATTAGAGCCAAAAAGTTCTTTATGAACGATAGAATTGGTCCTCTTTCAAATGAATACTATTATGGGTTAATATCCAATTGGTCAGGACCTGCAGGTTCAGGTGGCCCTTACACAACTCCTGCACTGGGAACTCCATTCTCTTCAGGTGGCGATGAAGGGTATATTGGGTTTTCTACTCAACTTTCAGATAATGAAAAATATTACGGATGGGCGAATGTCTTATTAGATGGCTATGGAAATGTTGAATTTATCTCTGCAGCCCTTGAAAATAGGAATCAAGTTCCAATTCTTGCTGGCGATAGTACTCCTGTGCCTCTGCTCCCGATTGCTTCTGCCGCAGGGTTAGGTCTCGTAGGTTTAATGGCAGCATTGAAACGCAGAAAGAAAAATGTAACTTTATAAATCCCGGGAATTATGAAAGCAATATATACAATTATTCTTGTTTGCTTTTTGGCAACCATTGCCTCAAATGCAAAGGCTGATAATGCAACCCGCGATATCAGAAAATATAAAACCGAATTAAAGCTGACCTCTCAGCAAATGCAACAGCTTGATGCAATTTATAGTAATGCTGAAAGAGCGAGGGCCAAATTAAGTGCCTCACCAGCAAATGGTCAGGCAAAAATGGAACAACGACGTGCTTTGATGAAAAAACAAAGGCAAGATGTCAGGAAGGTCTTAACTCCACAGCAAAGGCTTGCTTATGCCAAAATGAATGGCGTGAAACCGAAAAAAGGAAAGAAAAAAGAATAAAAAAAACCGCCTTAAGGCGGTTTTTTTTATCCCTGAATTTCATCACTCTCACCCCAAAATAAAATGGGAAATACGATGATAAGGTTTTCTGTGAACAAAAGATTCCTTTGCAAACTCACCCCCGGCACACGCTGAAAAGCACCACCCTTGATATCAAACCCGGCCAGCTGGGGCTTTGCAATTTTGTATGGGCTGTAAATCTCAGGTTAATAGAATCCATCCATAGCAGCTTTGCATAAAAAATTCTATTTTTATCGGCCTAAACAGAACCATGCTTTTTAATTCGCTCATATTTGTAGCTTTTGCCATTGTTTATTTTGTCGTATCGAAATTCATAGGTAAAAGGGTGAAAGCTAGGTTATTCTGGCTAACGGGAATGTCGTTTTTTTTCTACGGATGGTGGGACTGGCGTTTTCTTTTTCTGATCATTTTTAGCGGATTGATCGATTATTATGCTGCACTGGCCATGGTTCGTTGGGAAAAGTACCGGAAATTACTGTTTTTCCTTTCGATGGCTGGAAATATCGGCTCTCTCTCGGTATTTAAATATTCGGGATTTATTGCCCAAAACATCGACATGCTGTTTGGTCTTACCGGAGCATTTTCGCTTGCAGGTAATATTCCACCCTTCTTCCTTGTAACCCCTGTCGGAATTAGCTTTTATACTTTTCAAAGCATGAGTTATACTCTCGATGTTTATCATCGAAAATTTACGCCGACAAGGGATGTTATCCATTTCTTTGCTTTTTTATCTATGTTTCCTCAGCTCGTTGCCGGCCCAATTATTCGTGCAAAAGAAATGTTGCCGCAACTTCTTGTTGTGAAGAAGGTTGAAAGCGATGAAAAATGGGCTGGTTTTCGCTACGTGGTGAAAGGGTATTTTATGAAAATGGTGATTGCCGACAATTTAGCTCCTTTGGTAGTAACTGCGTTCAGCGCCCCGCAGCCCAGCAGTTCTTCGGCATATTGGTGGGGAGCCATTATTGCTTTTGCCTTGCAGATTTATTGCGATTTTGCAGGCTATAGCAATATTGCGCGCGGCCTTGCCAGATGGATGGGCTACGACTTTCCCGACAATTTCAATCATCCCTATATATCGGTTTCTCTTCGCGAATTTTGGACCCGATGGCATATTTCACTCTCTACATGGTTTCGTGACTATCTTTATATTCCGCTGGGAGGAAACCGGAAGGGAAAATGGCGGTCGCACCTTAACATGGCTGTGACTATGGTTATTTCTGGTCTTTGGCATGGGGCAGCGTGGACGTATGTAACATGGGGGGCACTTCATGCTTTTTTCCTTTCTTTGGAGAGAATAACAGGTTGGAATACATTCGTTTCGAAGAGAAAGGCCTTGAAGGTTCTTGCCTGGTTTTTTACGTTAATTCAGGTGCTGGTAGCGTGGGTATTCTTTAGGGCCGAAAGCATTGAGCAGGCTTGGCAGATTGTTAAAACCATGTTTGCGTTCACCGGAAAATTTGACTTTGGCTGGGGCCTTAATGGTTGGGTTTTTGTTACAATAATGATTATTAGTGAAATAGTTGAGGCAAGTAAACTGAAGGAAAAAATTTCCATGAAGCCAGCGCTGGCCGCTTGTGCTGAAATGGGTTTTTATGCGTTGATGATTACTGCTATTGTCTTTTTCAGAGGAAGTGGAAGTGAATTTATTTATTTTCAGTTTTAGAATGAAATTACACCGGAACATACCGTTAACTCTTGCTCTTTCAGTGATCCTGATTGGGATTCTCAGTTTTTTTATGCCCAAAAACAAAGAAAAATACCTTAAAGACCGTTTCTGGTCGCAAAAAACATTTGCACCGCCAGTGTTCGATGGTGTAATTATTGGAGATTCAAGAAGTTATCGAGGACTTATTCCCAGTGTTATTGAGGAAAAGACTCCCGGGTTGAGGTTTCTTAACTTTGCCTATTCAAATGGGGGGTTGAACCGTGTTATTTATCAGGCTGCCGAGAAAAAACTTTCACCCGAAAGCAAAAATAAGGTGATTATTATCGGGGTTTCAGCCAATGGTATCACGGGTTTTACAAAAAATAACGATCAATATCTGCAAGAATTGAACCGGCCACGCGAGGAAGTTTTCGAGCGGATCTATCTTAATGGTTTTTTATATTATTTTTCAGCTACAACCCCTGAGCAGCTTCGAGACTCGCTTACCGGGAAAAGGAGCCCGGTGATCTACCGTAACGATTATTTTGCAGATGGATATGTGGCTTCCGAAAAATTTCCGCGCGATACCCTTGAAGCATTAGCGTCGTATATCAAAGATTTTTCAGTGTATAAAGTCGACAGTAATTTAGTTAATGAACTCGCTGCCCAAGTGAAAGAATGGTCTGAAAAAGGGATCACCGTGATTGGATTCCGGCCGCCGGTTACCATGGACATGAAGGCTCTTGAAGATACAATGGGCTTGTATAACGAAGCAGAAATATCAGGGAAATTTACTTCAGCCGGAGGGCATTGGATCACTCTCCCCTCAACCAGTTTTTCTACTTACGATGGAAGCCATTTGGATATTGCTTCAGCAAACCGGCTTTCTGAAATCATTGGTGAAGAATTGCTTACGTTAATTGAAAATTAGTTGCCTGGTTTTTCTCTCATTTTCATTATCTGTTAAAATGGATTTGTATTGATTTTTTATAGCGAGAATGTTATTTTTCGTCTACATTGTTTTACTTTTGGTTGATAACCATAAGAACAATTCCATGAAAATTGCGATGCATCAATGGGCGGAAGAAACAATGGCTAATGCCGAAAAAACAATTTTCCCAATAATGACATATCCCGGCTTGCCATTGATCAACAAAACGATAGCAGAAATGACCTGTTCGGGCAAGGTTCAGTTTGAATGTATTCGGGCATTGGCCAATCGTTTTCCAAAGATGCCGGCTATACCAATGAGCATGGATCTTTCGCTAGAAGCGGAAGCCTTTGGAGCAGAAGTGATTATAACAGACAATGAGGTTCCAGCCATACAAGGCCGGGTGCTTTCCGAGTATACCGAAATTGTCGGCTTAACAATTCCCGAACCATCCACAAAACGAATAAATGCCTTTGTTGATGCAGCGGAATTGCTGGTTGGGGCGGACTTTGGCAAGCCTGTTTTTGCGGGGTCTATTGGTCCATATTCACTGGCTGGTCGTTTGCTCGATTTAACTGAAATTCTTACCGGAATCTTCATTTATCCCGACGAAGTGCATCAATTGTTGGAGAAAACTACCCAATTTCTGGTTTCATACCTCGAAAGGTTGAAAGCCACCGGCGTGAATGGCGTAATTATGGCTGAACCGGCTGCCGGCTTACTTGGAGAAGAACAATGCAATGAATTCTCTTCCAATTACATTCGTAAAATTGTGGAGAAAGTACAAGACGATACTTTTTGGATTATACTTCATAACTGCGGGAATACAGCTAGCCTGGTTGATTCGATGGTGAGCACGGGCGCTAAAGCCTATCATTTTGGGAATGCCGTCGATATGAGTGCAATTTTGCCCTTAGTGCCTGAAGAATATATGGTTATGGGAAATCTTAATCCGGTTGGGGTTATTAAACTGAAAAGCCCGGCACAAATAACTGCCGAAGTTGCCCTGTTGCGGCAAAAAACCTGTCAGTACAAGAATTTTGTGCTTTCGTCGGGCTGCGACATTCCGCCGGGTACTTCGCTCGAGAACATCAATGCCTTGTTCTGCTGATGGGTAAAGCATTTTTTGTAAACGAAACATTACCGTTTTTGTTAGCCACTATCTCCAATGCAAAAAGGTTCGATTAAAATGATATGTTTGCGGAAAACAATATTTATGGCATTAAGAATCTGTACGGCAATTATTTTTTTTACTGTTATATTATTCTGTTTTTCAATGGCAAAGGCCGAAGAACCACGCGAGCATTTTAGGGGAGGTATGTTCCCGCACGTAGGTTTTCTTTACAATAACGAAAGTGATACCAAGATTCAAGGTTTTTGTGTAGGTATTGGCGGGAAAATCGTTTTTCCTGTAAGTAACCACTTCAGGGTGGGTACCGAAGGGTACGTTACCTCGTATAACTACAAAAACAACGAAGGCTTCTACAAGCTGGGTTGGGGAGGTTTGTTATTCGAATATGTTCCAAAGATATCACGGTTGATGCCAGTTTTTGGTGTTGCAGTAGGTGGCGGAGGGATAAAAGATTTGTATCCGGTTTCGGGTAATTATAAAGATAATGAGTATGATGTGGCCATCTATAAAAAGTATTCCACTATGGTAATTGCACCGCAAGTCAGCCTTGAATACAAGCTTACTTCGCACATAAACCTGGCTACAAAAATCGATTATCTATTATATCCGGGTAATGAATTCACAAAGTACATTGCTCATGGCCCAAGGGTATATTTTGGTGTGCTTTTTTCCAGATAATTTATCCTACAAAAATTCTTCGGGGTGTTTCACTGCATATTTTAAGCCTTTGAAAAGCTTTGCTCCCTGGGCCGCGTCGGCAATGCGGTGATCAAACACAATTGAACCCGACATCATGCGGCGGATTACAATTTCGTCATTAACTACAACCGGTTTCTTTTGAATTCCACCCATAACATACACGAAAGAATAATTTGCCGTGGGAAGTAAGGCCGGGAATCCGTAATCGAGGCCAAGGCTGCCAATATTGGTAATCATGAACGAACCAAAGCTGTTGGCCGATACACCAAGCCCGGGGAACGAAATGCCCCAGGTTATGGTAAGCGTTTTAAACACCGAGAAAAACCAGTTTCGAAAGGGCCAGGGGATTTTAGCCAGTGTATTTTTATTTTGCATGGTTCCGTTTTCTCCCCCTTTACGTGTCTTAAGAATTTCTTCATTCATATACTCTTCTAAGCAGCTGTAATTCATCGAGTCGGCTGAGGGCACCACCACAGAACTCATCGCTCCGTCGGCCTTAAGAACGCTTACCGCGGGATTTATCGTTGGACGGGCTACAATTTTACCCCTGCGAAGGTATGAATTGAACTCGGGAATTTGCTCTTTTACTATTCGAGCGATGGCCAGTACAAAAAAGTGGGTCAGGGTAATTTTTATGCCTTCTTTACGTTTCTGGCTGATGAACGACTCCAACTCAGTGACATCAAATTCTACTCCGCCAAAGATTTTCGAATCTACTGGTTTCCTGTAAATGGTGGAGGCTACTTTACGCCACGATGTGTTCAGTTGGTCGCTTGTTTCCATAATAAATCATTGTATTGGTTTTCCTCAATTTCTTTAGCTGTGAAAGAACCGTTTTCAATGTTTTTTTACAACGATTGACAGGCCTTCGGCAACAGCTTTCAAATTGAAAGGCAAAACCAAAAATAGGAGTTTTTTGTAAATATTTTATTGCATCAATGGTTCACTTATTCATCGGTCCATTCTAAAATATCAATCCATTGAATACTAGAAAAGAAAAACCATCCTTCCATTAAGGGAAAATCAGCTATTGGTTGTCTGTTCACAGGAAGGATAAATACTAAGCCTGTAAAATCAAAAAAAATTAAAATGAAACGAACATTCACTGTATTGGCACTGCTCGTTTTTTGTGCTGCTACAAATGCTTATTGCCAAAGTAGTTCCATGTTGATCAAAAAAGAGAAATTTAATATCAACAAGGAGGTTGAGGAAAACATTGGTTATACCCAGGCGGTAAAAGTTGGTAATACCATTTACGTTTCGGGGTCGGTTGGCTGGGGAAACATGAAAGATGCCCTAAAACTCGCTTACGATGAAATTGAGAAAACGTTGAAGTACTATAACGCCTCGTTCAAAAATGTTGTAAAAGAAAACCTTTATAGTACAGCGCTCGATTCGGTAATTGCCAATAAAGAAATCAGGACGCAGTATTATGGAACCGACTTCCCGGCAGCAACCTGGGTAGAGGTTAAAAGGCTTTACAATCCGGGCTTAGTGGTTGAAATTGAAGTGACCGCGGTGTTACCCGAAGGGAAATAAACGAAGCTAAGAACAGTTAAGTTGGTTATAGCTATTATAATGGTCAAGCTCCGTTGAAACTTCGGCGGGGCAATTCTATTAATGACCATTCCATAGAACGGTCCTCGCAGATTTCACTCATACCGCAGATTCATTCTGGAATGTTTTATCAACGTGATGGTAATTGCCAAGAGCATTATTAACGCAAAAGCCCGAGCGAACCCGGGCCAAATCGAAATGTAATTTTGAAGTTGTGTTATTATTTGCGTAATGTGTTTATTGGGTATTGGCTTTATCTATTTGGACTTTGAAGCTCATTTGATTGCCAAATTCTATCCATGGGGCCATGCTTGAAGCCCTCGAAAAGCTGAAAGTACCAATTGATTTACCAACCGAAAGATGTGTTGTTTTGTAATCGCCACTTGTCCAGGCTCTCAGTGTTTCAAGGGTAATTATGAAATCGCAATCAATTGCGATATTGTATTCCGACAGATCGACACTTTCCCAGCCTCTCTTCTCTTTAGCAACAAACCAAATGTCTGAAGTATTAATAATATCAACAGGTTGTTCATTGCTGCCGTCATAGATTTTGATTCGATAAAGAATGCTATCGCAAAAATTTCTGCGAACGTGAAAGAAGAGCTTCTTCACTACTATTTCATCCGAATTTCTGAACAGTGTTCCTATTTCAGCGCCATTAATTGCTTCGCTCCAAACCCATGCCATGCTGCCCGCTTTTTTTGCCCCAATAAAACTAGGTTCTCCTTCTGGCCTTACAACCAATTCCTTAAGCTGATAGGTTCTTGCTTTAAGTGCTACATTTAAAGCACCTAAATTACGGGCTATTAAATCGCCAACGTTGTAATCTTTGCTCTCGTAGCCCACGTAAGAAAACCGAATAATATTTCCATTGTCGAGTCCCGAAATATCAATACGAAAATCACCATTTACCGACGAGATTGTTCCTCTGTTTAATCCTATTACCCCTATGTTCCCATACGATAACGGATTTCCTTCCTCATCGGTTAAACGACCCGATATGTTCTGACCAAACAATGAAAGCTGAGCAGCTAAAAATGCCAAAAAGAAAATCAATTCTTTCATGTTTAATACGTTGTTTAATATGTAGTTAATCCTGTATCAAAAAACTCCTAAAGGACAAACGAATACAAATAATATCGGCTTGTTTCATCCGCCTGCATATTGATTCGCAGCACTTTTCTGGTCGAAATTGAAGTGACCGCGGTGTTACCCGAAGAGTGAAAAACAAAGAAGGCCTGAAGCGATCAAACCTTCTTTTCTGCGAATTATCTTTTTTTAACCTATCGCGAATAGTAACGGCTGGTCTCGTCAGATTTTATATCGCTTCGGAGTACTTTCCAGGTCGAAAGTTCAGAGTTGTCGCGTAGCTCTGCCTTTAACTCTGATATTTTATCAATGCTGAAATCGGCATTTGATTTATCGGCAATTAGGTTAACTATTTTCAACGTTGAACTATTGCACCAGAATCGTGAGTCTGAAGATAAGTTCAACCACAACGAGTCGATTGAAACATTGTAGGAAAAATTAATTTCAGCATTTTTACCTTCAATTTGAAGATTACCAAGAGTGATTTGGTTCAATTCTACCCGGCTTTCAGTCAATGTAATTGATTTCAAGCCACTACAGGTAAGATTCAAAAAGAAGTTTTCCTGATTTGGAATTGGGTCAACAATCAGTGTATCGCCTTTTGTCCAATACACAGGTTTTGTAACAATAACGCCTTTATTATGTGACAATTTAATCGAATCAGATGTTCCGTAGCTTACTTGTAAGTTTGCCCCTTTAGTAACCACCAAGTGTGAAAAGGGAGGCAATGCTTCGGTTTCGCTTTCAAATTGAAACCCTCGCTTATCACGGGGAACCTGTATCAAAAACGAAAGAAGGAACAACCCGATAACTCCAAAAAAGGAGATGAATATTATTTTGCTTGTTTTCATGGCTTTTCGTTTAACTGGTCAAACAACGGTTTTAACTCCTCGCGGCTCAGGTTCAGCAACTTTACCTGACGGATAAACTCGGGCAAATGCACCTGGAAAAATTCCTCTTTGCGTAGGTTAATGATTTGTTGCGGGGCACTTTCGGTTACAAAAAACCCGATGCCACGTTGGTTACTGATAATATTTTCGCGTTGCAATTCCATATACGTTCTCATTATAGTGTTTTGATTGACCCCAACGGCAGCCGCATGTTCGCGCACCGAGGGTATTTTACTTCCAACCGGGTATTCTCCCGATACGATTTTGTCGCAGATACTATCGGCTATCTGCTGAAAAATCCCTTTCGAATCTTTGAATTCCATTACTGTGCCTCCTTTTCTTTAAGTTTGAAATAGGCATAGGCCAGCGCTATCAAGCTCATTAAGGCGAACAAAATTGTACCCGTCAAAAATCCTTGTTCTGCTTTCATGGTATGTTCAAGATTGGTTATCCACGGATTATTCAAACGCAATTTTTCGAATATCAACACAAAATAACCGGCTGTAACTGCTAAAACTCCACCAACAAAAACTATTGTTTTAACTAAAGGGTATTTTCTAAAAGTAGCTGCCCCGGCAAATGCGATAACAAATAAGAATACCGACAGGGTAAAAAACATAAGAATTAACCCATCCTCTGTGTTTGCAATGGGTTGTTGATAGGAAATAGTTTCAAATGGATAAATTCTTAAACCATTCACTTCTACCCAACTATTTTTCGAGGGGAAGGCGTTTCTAGTAAAAACAGCAAGGCTACTAAATACCCAAAATAGTATTGGATAGAGCAAAATGAATGATGCAATTTTTTCAATGAATTCGTATAGGAACCTTTCGAATGTTGTAACAGGAACCATCAACGACATGATTGTTTTTTCTTTGCTCCTAAATTGTGAAAATGCAAAACCTGCATAAATTATTCCGACAACAAAATAATTCACTATAAACACTGGTATCCAACCATCTTTATTCCAGTAGCTAGGGTTCTGAGCCATTGCAATTAAGCTAATTATAAAAATTGAAATAGCAATTACTCCACCCATCATCATGGTTTGTTTAAAGTTAAGCGCAAGCGTGCTTTTAGCATACCTACAAAATCGCTTGTAATTAAATATATGATTTGTTTTCATGGCTATTTCTATTTAAGAGTTATTCCTGAAATTGCTGCATTGAAAAGCAACTCAATATCCACTTCGGTAGGTGTACCGTTAGCAGGTTTCATAACCTTGAAACCACCGGGCGACACCTCGTGGTAAAGGCTTTCAATACCTTCGAGGTTGGTAGTGCTACAGAACGAATACTTCTCGGCAATTTCCCAAATACTTTGTTGCAGAACCACTTTCCCTTGGTCGAGTACAATGATTTTGTCAATCAGGTTCTCCACGTCTTTCACCTGGTGCGTCGATATTAGCACCAATTGCTCTTCGCTGAGCGAACTGGCTACCACTTTGCGGAAAATAGATTTCGAAGGAATGTCCAAACCATTGGTAGGTTCGTCGAGTACCAGCAATTTGCAGTTGGTCGATAGCGCAAAGGCAATCAGGAACTTTTTCTTTTGCCCATACGATTGCTTGGTGAGCTTGCTGTTGGTATCAAGTTCAAAATCGGCAAGAATGCGGCCAAGCTTGGCGTGGTCGAACCTTGGGTAGAAAACCGAATAGGCTTTAACGTACTCCGAAATTTTTACCGATGGCAGGTCATACTCCTCGGGAACAAAGTAAACCTCCTCGAGCAGCGATGGGTTGCGGCGAAAAGGCACATCGGCCATCACCATTAGCGTGTTTTTGGGAGCTTCGAGCAAGCCGGTGATCAATTTTAGCAAGGTCGATTTCCCCGCGCCATTTTTTCCCAGCAAGCCCACTATGCTCCCCTCTTTTTCCGAAAGCGTTAACCCATTGAACAGGTTTTTTTGCTTTCCGTAGTGAAAACTTAGGTTTGTGATTTCAATCATGACTAATCGTTTTACTGTACTAGTTTAATAGAACAGTACAAATGTAGAAAATCAATTTTAAATTCCAACTATTGAGAGAAAAATATTCTGTTTATAGATTGTTTCAAAAATGAAAGCAGAAGTAATTTGATTCAGAGACATTATCTTCAAAAAATGTACATTTGTGTTCAACTGAGAAAATAGAAGAAGCTTTGATTGAAACCAAACTGAAATTTTATATCCTTTCTTTTCATTCAAAGATTTCATAAAAAACCGGGGGATGGGGTATAAATTAAAATGAGAAAAAACATAGTAATCTTTTACTGCATCGTTATTTGTAAAGCAATGGTATTCGCCCAGCCAACTTCAATTGGGGGTTACAACGTTTATTACGGTATTCTGCATAACCATTCAAATTTTTCAGATGGGCAAGGTACTGCATTAAAAGCCTATACCTATGCCAGGGATAGTGCCAGTTTAGATTTCTTCGGTCTTTCCGATCATTCAAGTCATCCAAATTTTACCTCCGAAACCTGGTCGGCTACAAAAAGTGTTGCCGACAGTATTAATCAGGATGGAGTATTTTCCACTTTCACTGGTTTTGAATGGACTAGTTCAATCTATGGGCATGTCGCTGTAATAAATACGAGCGACTATATATCAACAACGAATTCCTCTTATGACTCATTTGATGAACTTTATGGGTGGTTGTCATTAGTAAACAATGGCGTCGCATTTTTCAACCATCCGGGAATTTATAATAGTGTTGCAAAGGAGTTTGACCATTTTACCGATACCCCTTCTGATATTTTTGTCGGTATGGAGCTTTGGAATAAAAACCTTGGTTTCGCTACTTATTTTTATAATGATGGGTATTTTGCCGGTGATACCAAAGGATACTTCGATGAAGCGAATAGCCTGAAATGGAAAATTGGGGCTTCGGGTTCAGATGATAATCATACCGCCAATTGGGGCAACCGTAATGGTTACAGGTTGGCGGTTTTGGCAAACGCGTTGAACAGGGGAGAATTATTACTGGCCATGCAAGTCAGAAGATTTTATTCAACTGAAGACAAAAACATAGTGCTTTCATTTAAAATGAACGGGAATGAGATGGGGGCAAGTATCACAGAAGGAACCTACACAGCTCAAATTCAGGCTGAAGATGGTGACTTAGAAACTTTTTCTAAAGTAGAATTAAGAAAAAACGGAAATGTTATACAAACATGGTTTCCCAATCTGCCGAGCCTGAATTTAACAACTGTACTCACTACCTTAACCGGTGAATATTACTACATTAAAGTAACCCAAACCGACGGCAATGAAGCAATATCTTCGCCAATTTATATTGAAAGCACCAATGGTTGTAGTGATTATATGGTTGTTGAGAACAGTTTTATGAGCGGTACTTACAACCTGTTGGCAAAAAACAGGATCGTAGCTTCCAATCAAATTTCAAACGGAGCAACGGTACAGTATGGAGCCAATAGTGTTCATTTAATGAGTGGGTTTAGGGCTTATGAAGGAAGTAGTTTTTCGGTTAGCACAACAGGTTGTTCCGAAACTAAATCGGCTAAATTTATTGACAAGAATCAAGAAAACAGATCGCATGAAAACACAATGGCAAACTTTGTTCAATTATTTCCAAATCCTTCTAAGGGAGGGTTTTTCATTCAGTTGGCTGAAGATCTCACCATCACCCGAATCATCATAAATGACATATCCGGTAAGACGGTTTATAATAAGACACATAACAGCAATTTAGTTTCACTAAACCTTACCAATCAAAAGAGAGGTATTTACATTGTTACGGTGATTTCAAACAATAGTTCTACTGTGAAAAAACTGATTATTGAGTAACGATTGCTAATCTTCACCTGAGGCATCCTCGTCAATTTCGATTACCTCCTGCACATTCATTGCTTTTTCGGCAAAACGATCAACCCATTCGGTCATTCTGCCTGCAAAAACCAAAAACTGAGTCTTTGCCGGGCCTTGCGAAAGCCGTATTACCTGAGATAAATTCATGCTTTTCATAACATCGTCAGCATCATCGATGGCAAAAACTTTCACCCCACTTAAATCTAACGCGTACAACGAATAAATTTGATTGAGCCGTTTGGTTGTTCCGATCACCACATCCGATCCCATGTAAATGCGATCTTTCTGGTCGTCGATCTTCTCGTTTTCGCACGCCAGATGCACCCGTAAATCGGTATATCTTCCCAAACGCGTAAATTCGTTTTTCATTTCCGTTGCCCGGGCAATGTCGGGCACAATAATAAGCGCCCGTGGTGTGTCATTGAGCGATTTTTTCAATCGTTGAAGTATACCTAACACAATTGAAACTGTCTTTCCACAACCATCGTGAGCCACGCATAGCAGATCGTGACCACTTTTTATTCTTGGAATGCAAATCTTTTCCAATTCAAAAAGGTCTGTAAATCCATTCCGAATTAAAACCTCAACAAGCTGATGATCCAGTATTTTATTCATAAATTTTTAAAACCCTCTTGTGTTAAGCCACAATTTACACGCTTCGGACCACAATGTTTCGGTATCGTTCGACTGGCCCAATCCATAACCATGACCGCCCTTTTCGCAGATATGCAACTCACTTGGAACTGTATATTTTTTCATGGCGAGTGCATAGTTAATACTATTCTGAACAGAAACCACAATATCAAACATCTAAAATTAATTCTCATTTTCTTCTTCAATAAAGAATCCTAACCTTTAGTAACTTAAACGAGATCGTAATAAAATATTACTTTTGACTAAAAATTAGCAAGTAGATGATCTTACACGAAGGGTTGGTTGTTAAGTCTACCGGAAGCCGCTACACGGTTAAGTCGGGCAATATTTTTTATGAATGCCGCATAAAGGGAAAGTTGCGCATCAAGGGCATTCGTACTACAAATCCGCTTACTGTTGGCGACATTGTCGACTTTGAAATTCAGAATGAAACTTCGGAAAACGGCCTTCCCATGGGCGTAATTACCAACCTTCAGCAACGTAAAAATTACATTATCCGCAAATCGGTTAACCTTTCGAAAGAGTCGCATATTATTGCATCCAATATCGATATGGCATTCATTCTGGCTACCATCAACTACCCGGTAACGATGCCTACTTTTATCGACCGCTTTCTGGTTACAGCCGAAGCTTATTCTATTCCGTCGGTAGTGGTTTTCAATAAAATTGACCTTTACAACGAAGAAGAGTTGTTGCGCATGGAACAACTGGCCGATACTTACCGGAAAATTGGATATGAATGTTTGATAACGTCAACGGTAACCGGGCAGGGAATTGATGCCTTTAAAGCAATGGTAACCGGCAAGGTGAGTGTGATAACAGGAGTGTCGGGAGTGGGAAAATCGACATTAATAAATACCATTGACCCGGCGTTGAGCCTTAAAACGGAAAAAATTTCCGATTCCCATAAATCGGGTAAACATACTACGACATTCTCCGAGATGTTTGAATTGTCGTTCGGGGGTTTCATTATCGACACCCCTGGCATACGATCATTCGGGATGATTGATATGGAAAACGACGATGTAAGCCATTACTTTCCCGAAATTTTCGAGGTGTCACACCAATGCCGTTTCAATAATTGCACCCATACCCATGAACCGGGCTGCGCGGTGCGCGAAGCCATTGAACTTGGGCAGATAAGTACCTCGCGCTACGAGAGTTATTTAAGTATCCTATTTGAAGACGAGAACGAAAAGTACAGACTGGGATCGTAACAAAACTGCCGCCAACCATTTCCGGTTGGCCCGGAAATAGAATGACAGCAGTTAGCCCTCTTCCCTTAAAAAGACAAAAGAAATAAGGTGTTGTTTTTTTAACCTGTTTGCGCCTATTTGATCATAAATTTCTCTTCAATCTGGCCGTTTTCATTTTTCACGATCAACATATAAAGCCCTTTTTCAATTCCGCTTAATGAGATGGTCTCATTTTCACTTTTTGCTATCAAGCTTCTTACTATCTGACCGTTCACTGAAATTACTTCAACTTTCGATCTGGATAAAATACCGTTAATGATGAGGTAATCTGATGCCGGGTTAGGATAAATCTTGAAATTGGGCCAACGTTCGTTTTCAATACCCACTTGAGCAGATGTTTTTACCTCAATCCAGTTGCTAATACCTGATTGCCCGTCAGAATTATAGACAGCAAAAACGGCATACGAATAGCTATGGTCTGCTTGTAATCCGGTAACGTTATATGAATTTTCTTGTAAGGAAAAATCTTTTAGAAAAAAATCCTGTGTTGCTTTATCTACAACTCGCAATAAGTAATTGTTCACACCTTCTATGTCGTCCCAATGAGCGGTAAACGAAGCAGAAGTAATATCAGATGCATCTTTAGCCACTGGTGCTGCAGGCAATGTTGTTACGTCAATCCAGTTGCTAATATCAGATGTCTCGTCGCCAACTTTAACCTTCACCGAGTAATGATATCCATTTTTGGGGTTCAAGTTCGAAACAACATAAAAGTTTTTCGTGGTTTCCTGATCCTTGATCACAAATTCTTGGGTTGATTTGTCAACAACCCTAATGTAATAGGCTGTTGCATTAGGAACGGCATTCCAGTTTGCTTTAAAATAAGTAGAAGAAATCTCGGTTGCAGCTGTTGCCACAGGAGGTGTAACAGCATTAATTTCTTTTGTTTCGGGAGATGAGCATTTTTCAACACTACTAGCATTTACTTGTATTGCCGAAAAAAGCATCAAAAAGCATGCAATGAGGGTAAAGACCTTCGCGAAATTCAATTTTTTCATTTTTCTTGTTTTTAATTGTTTTAAAGAATTATTTGTTTTTTATAGGTGACGATTCTTCTTATACTCATTCAATCACTAGCTTTTTTCAATGGTTGAATGTAAAAGGCATTGGGTGTCTTTTGAAGTTGTTATCTATAAAACAGAACAAATAAAACCCATTTATTGTCGCGAAAAATGAAGAACTCTGATTCGTTGGAAACAACAATGTAAGTGTAGGAAAATGAAAAGAAAGTGTTTATTAGTGTAAATCATAAATTATACTTATTCTTCATCCTGCTTTCCGGCGAAAAGCCAACCCTGCTACAATACCCGAAAACAATGTAAGCGAAACCCAGATCCAAAATGCTGGTTGCGGTGCGCCGGGTTGCATGTTCAAGATCGGAAATAGCGGAATAAACGCGTTCGCCAATCCATGAACGTATATGCCTGAAAATGGTTTTTCGCCAGCCAGTTTTCTAAACCACGAGAAGAGAAACGAATAACCAATAGTAAGCATCATAAAACCAACGAAATGCATTAACTGCTGACTTGTTCCCGGAATGAACCAAAGGGGCAAATGCCACACGGCCCAAATAGTTCCCAACAGGATATTTGACTTCCAGTATCCCAGGTTTTCTTCAAGTTTTGGAAGAGCATAACCCCTCCATCCAAATTCTTCCTGACCGCCACCAAAGAGCATCATAGCAATAAGGTAGGGCACAAAGACCCATGCCGAAGGAAGCAACATTGAGATTTTTTGATATCCGAACAGCGATGGTAAAAACCATGCAAGCAACGTAGTACCGCCAAGAATAAGTAATGGGAATATAAAAGCCTTAAATCCGATGTTAAAGGAAAGAAAACGCTTCAAATAGAGCCCAACACCACCCTTGTTTTTTTCTGCGCGAACGGCTGCAAAAGCTCCAACCAACGGGCCAAACGCTCCAACAACAAGGACTGTTGTTTTAATTACTTTGTCGGTAGCTTGGTCGCCTAAAACTCCAGCTTTACAAAGAAGTGCGGCTGCTATCCAAATTGCCCACGACCAGCAAAATGTAACTATAAAATATCGGGTAAGAAGTGTACGTTTCATTTTTAAGAAATTGTGTTAAACTGACATTGAATTCTATCATCTTTTAGATTATCAGAGCATTAAGATGAAACAGGCACATATTGGAATTGCCGCCATGCACCTGCTGTAAATATACTTAAGCTTGTGTTTTGTTTAAAATTTATACCGAACAGCAGCCCGAGCCCCGGTTATAAAATTCCCATTTCGCCAGTTGCTGTCTGAGAACGAGAAAAGCGGTTCATTATACGAATTGCTGTTGTAGTTGTATTGGTAAGTGAGCGATGGCCCGGCTGAAACCATAACATGCTCGTTTAGCTTAAACCCTATATTGGCTCCGAAGTTGGTATATTGTTGAAAATTATCGAAGAACAAGGTTTGTGATGAGAATTCAGGATTGAAGCATAAGCGTTTTCCCAATGGGATAATTGATCCGAGGCCGGCTCCAATGGCTACATTTTTTGTTTCTTTTGGATTGTACGAAATCACGAACGAGGTATACAACTCGGGAATACCAATTTTATACGATAAATTGAGGGGATACATCTCATTAACCGACAGTTCTATGGCATGATACCCACCTTTTCTTACAATCGAAAGGAAACCAAGTGGAACTCCCGACTCAATAGAATCGACAAAATTAACAAAACCTATTTGCGTGCCTTTCAGCGATTTTGCCATATTTACGAACCCAATTTGCGGAGCTACAGTTCGTTTCAGCGAGGTATTTACAAATCCTATTTGTGCGCCCCTAAGTGAATCGCCACAGGTGTTGACGAAGCCAATTTGAATGTTGTCCGACTTCTTGGCCGAAGTGTTAACGAACCCAACTTGAGACCCCAAGAAGTCGCCCAACGTGTTGTTTACGAACCCGATCTGTGCACCTTTCATTTTTTTCACTGTTGTATTTACAAAGCCAATCTGCGAACCAGTACAGTTTTTTGCCACGGTGTTTATGAAGCTAATCTGTCCGCCGGTGAAATTTCCGTTTGTATAATTCACAAAACCCACTTCGGCACTGTTGTGGTTTCCGTTGGCAATATTGACAAAGCCAATCAACGGAATGTTAAAATTGTCGGGCGTACGGTTCACAATGAAAGAGTAGAACACCAGTTCGTTCTTTTTTAAAGAATCTTGCTGAGCAAAAGCTGTAGAGAGAGATAAGAGTAAAAGCATTAAAGCCAAAATTTGTGTTTTCATGGTATGTTGAATTTTAAAATTTGTTTTTTCTATTTCTGAATTTGGCTCTATGACAACAACCCTTGGGCACCCCCCCAACAGAATTTGAAAAAAAAATCAATTTTTTTTGCGGTTCATAACTATTTCAAAAAAAGGTTGATATAGTAAAGTGCTTTTAGTAATTTCAAAACATATTTTTTTAAAGATTAACTTATTGTCGCACCCCGCTCGGGGTGTGTAGATTGAAAAAACAAACGCCAACCATATTCCGGTCGGCGCTTGTTTGTTTATTCGAATTGTATGACTTAAAAATGTATGCGATACATTACATTGGGCATAATGCCTAGTTGCTTTTCATAATCAAGATCTTTTGATATTGTATTGTAGTATTCTCGTATACCTGCTTGGTTATTAGTTATATTAAAGAAGTCGAGCAGTAGTTCGTGAGTCACGTTTTTGCGATTTAGCTTTAAACTTGCTGTGAAATTTAACTGGAAAATATTGCTCAAACGGTCTTCATAAGGGTTTGAGTAGTCGTAAACTGCATATCCATTTTTTCGGCTTTCTTCAACGTTAACCGCTAAGTTTCTTCGGCCTCCGTTGTATACTACACGGGTATTCAGGTTGAGTGTGTTCCCTTTTTCTGGTTTTCCCAAAATGAATTCTTTTCCTGCCAGAAAGTTAAATGCATAAGTCCCATCGAACACTGTATTGTGCCATACGTTGGTAAGTGTCTTATATTCTGTTTTGTATAGCGAGCCGGTAACTAAAAAGTAATAGCTGTTGTCGAAGAAACGCTCTAATGTAAATTCAGCTCCGTAGTTGCGGCCTTCCCCTTCGTTTACCAATGGAATAATGTTGTTTGCGAAGGGATCAACTATTGAAAAATTGCTGGTGTCGAGATTTTCGACCGGCATATCGTACAGGCCTTGATAATAGAGTTCTATCTTGGCTTTCATATTTTTGGTTAGTTGCTGATCGTACCCAACAATGAAGTGGTTTGCTTTGGTTAAGCCCAGATTTTTATTAGGCGTTGAGGCAACCATATTTTCATCGTAAACATTTGCAAAATAGGTAACAATATTTTCTGGCATACTATGTTTGCCGTACCCGAAGTTCAGGCTGCTTTTTGGGGTGATGTCCCATTTTATAGCAGCCCGGGGTTCAAGGGCTTGTGAATTATTTAACAGGAAATTGGTGTAATGCAAGCCTGCCACGATATTCACGTTTTTGACAACCCGGTATTTACAGTTTACAAACGACTCGAGCATGCCGGTATTTTCTTTCATATCTATGTTTGTGCGCCAGCGAAAATCGTCGTCATAGCGGAAATCGTCTTTCATATCATAAAACATGTGCTTGTATTCAATACCGGCAATAATGCGCAAGTTGTTGTTTATGCGGTTACTATACCGAGTTGAAACCTGAAGGGTGTTGTTGTTCCAATCTCTTTTCATCGATTCGTAAAACTTGTCATCGCTGAAAAGAGACTCTCCATTAACTCCCGATCCATTGTTCGAGAAGGCTACCGAAGTTTTGAAAAACGAATTATTGTTGACGTGAATCAAATGGTTCAACCCAATCACTCCAAACCTCGATTGTTGTGTGCCTTTGAATACGGTATCATTTTTTGCATTGGTTTGGTTTACATCAATTTCGCTTAAGCCAAGAAGCCCGAATACCGAGAAAGTTCCAGCATTTTTGGTAATAAAGTTTGTTTTGAACGAAAGATCCTGATAGCGGGGAACTCCACCAAAATCTACTAATCCCATATTGTCGAGTAGCGACAATGTTGAGTACCTGTAATTGAGATTATACGAGCTTCGGTTCCCTTTTTTAAATGGCCCTTCGGCAGCTACATCAATACCAAGGGCACCAACACCCAAGGTAAACTCGTGTTTTTCGTTGTTCCCGGTCCGCATTTTCATATCGAAAATTCCGCTTAACGCATTGCCATATTCGGGAGAGAAGGCTCCAGTGTAAAAATCAGAAGTCGACAACATATTACTGCTTAGTGCATTAATTGGGCCGCCTGTATTGCCTTGATGTGAGAAATGGTTGGGGTTAGGAATTTCAAGGCCTTCGAGGCGCCATTGAATTCCTTTAGGGCTATTGCCCCTGACCACAATTTCATTCAGACCGGCGGGGTCGGTGGTTACCCCGGCAAAGGCACTTACCATTCGCGAGGGATCGTCGAGTGAACCGGCATACCGCTTGGTTTCATCCACCGTGAAGGCTCTTGCGCTAATAATGGCCATTTCGTTCAGCACTTCACCTCGCTTACCGTTGTGACCATTCACTTTTATTTCGCCAATGGTTTCGAACGATTCGGCCATTTCGAGTTCCAAAACGCACTCTTTCCCACTAATTACTTGTATATTAGGTGCTGTAAGTTTTTCATAACCCAAGCAAGTGATACTTAAAGTTATGCGTCCATTTTTAATATTTTCAAGTCTGAACTCTCCATTTTCATTGGTGCTGGCTCCGATAATTGGGTTACTGTTAACAAGCACAATGTTTGCGCCAATAATGGGCTGTTTGGTGTCGCGGTCGATTAAGGTGCCACGAACCACCTGATTAAATGTTGCTGCGTTCGCTGGGTTCGATAGAAAAAAAAGGGGTAAGGCAAAAAGTAACAATAAAGCTTTACTAATTTGTGTTTTCATGACTAAATGTTTTGTTAAAAAGTAAGACAATTCTTCTTGTTGTTCAATTTTCGGGTCTATGACAACATGACGAACCGCCACCACCAAAGCGAAATGGGAAAAAAGTTACTTTTTTGATCAACAAAACAAAGCGATATTTAATATGTGACTTATTACATGATTGTTACAAGATTGATAGAAGAATTGAAAATTGTTATTTCGACAATTTTATTCGCCGGAAAACAGAGAATATGAATTACAGGATTGGTGTTTTTATAATCTCGAGGTTATCAAGTTTTTAATTCCGCCGGGTGTAATCTGAAACAAATGATTGGCTTTTTCGATTTTAACGATTGTGTTATCGGTGTTTTTCCCTTCATTCAATGCCATTTCAATAGCATTTAAATTTTCATCGGGGGGAATCTCCTTTCCTGATTCGGCTTAAACTCTGAGGGGTAATGCCGAGGTACGAAGCGATGAATTTTTGGGGAATGCGCTGAATTACACCAGGCTCAAAAGTTAGAATCTGATTATAAATGTCAGTGGCTGTTTGAGTTACGGCTTGAATATAATGCCCCTGCTTTTCAATATAAAGTGCGGTAGTGGCATAGCGCCAGAATTTGTCGCCCCAAGGACTATTTTCCGTAATTTTTATCAATTCATCATAGTTGATCTGAAAAAAGGTTGTTTCTTCAAAGGTTATTACTTCGCAGGGCGATGTTTGCCTGGTGAGCAACGAGAAGTAATCGCTCAAAAAATCGTTTTCGAGCACCAAATCGGTACAAATAAAATTGTTTTTATTCCAAAGGAGAATACCTCCGCTTCCGTTGATAATAAAGCGCATATACTTTTCGGAGCTGTGGCTTTTTTTTAGGATGAATTCACTTTCGCATTGAATGACTTCACCGGCATTGGCAATGGTTTCCCAAAATAATTGAGGGAAGGCAAAATACTGATCAAATGCGGTTTTCATTTTTTCTGCCACCAATGTTTCCATATTGTCCATTTTACGAGAAGTTGTGTTTGTTTTTGCCTAGAACAATCTTATCCCAGCCTTAAATCCTACCCAAGTTTTTAAGTTTCGGTTGGTTCCTGAGGGTTCGTTCGATAAAAAGTAGGGCGGAATTTGGCTGAAAATGGTTTCGTATTCAGGGGTTGAGGTGTCAACAACGTAAATGTTGTGGCTAAGGCCAAAGGTTATTGCCATGGTTTTCGAAATTTTATAATTGGCACTGAAGCCCAATTTATAGAGCATATTAATTTCGCCAATTGCATTTCCGGCTGTAATTTGCTGGGAGAGAATTTCGGCATCGTAATACAATTTTGGACGGTTTCCAAACGATGTTCCCACTCCAAACCCGTATGTGTAGAGGAACTTATTGCCAAAGGTACTTGGATCGAACCCTCCAACAAGAATGGAGTGAAAATGCTTCGATCCTCCCCGATATGCAATATTGGTCAAGAATGTTTCGGTGGCATATATTTCAAGGTTGTGCACCCCACTACGATTAATATTTATGAGGCCTATTTGTGTCGCCCGGCCTCGGTTTGCGATGTTCACTACCCCAATCTGTACCCCGTTCAATTCGTTTGCATAGTTCAACAAACCCGTAATTTGCGTACCTCTGATTATTCTGGCACGGTTAAACGCTCCCGATATTTGTGCGCCCTTGAGCGAGTCGGCGTTATTTAATATCGCGGTTACTTGTGCGCCATGCGCGGTTTTGGCTTGATTCAATATGGATGAAGCCTGTAAACCAGATAAATTGCGCGAAACATTCAGTATGCCCGAAAGTTGCGCTCCATTGATGCCCTTGGCAAAATTCATAATTCCCGTAGCTTGTACACCTTTTAGGTTGCCAGCAACTGTGTTCGAGATTCCCGAGGCTTGCAAACCCGAAAAGCTGCGACGCGTGTAGTTAAGTATCCCCGACGCCTGGAATCCCCGAAAGTTTCCGCCAACAAAATTTCCAATTCCCGCAGCTTGAATAACACCGGCATTTCGGCGTACAATATTGACAATGCCGCCAAATTCCATAACCTTTACTTCTTCGACAAATCCTCCGAAGATATTCAATGACAGTAAATTAGAAGTTGATCCAGACAACAAACTATTTGTTCCAAGATGTGGGGCAAGCGAAAGTTGGGCAAAGCGGTTGATTGTTTCGTCGATATTCGACGAGCTGACCCGTAACTGGCGACGCACTAAAATCGACGGGTAAAAGGTTTCTTCGGGAGGTAAGCTAGTTTGGTTTTCCGACAACGAAAGTTGAACAAAGGGTGCATTGTTGTTCACTGGCATCAGCATGGCGCTTTCAAACCCGGCTTTACTGATTTTGATCGTATCGGAAGTGTTGTTCTTGTCAATTTCGAGCCTAAAATATCCAAATTCATCAGTAGTAGCAACTAGCTTTCTGTTTGAATCATATACCGTTGCATCAGTCAGAAGTTGCCCCCTTTCGTTGGTTAGGTAACCTTCAACTACTGAAGGTGAGTTTTCTTTTTTGGGCTGAAGGATGATGAACTTGCCCCGTTCACGGTAATTTATTTTTCCATTGAAAAGGCTCGAGAGCGCAAAACGAACCGATTGATTGGTGACCGACAATGACTTTTTATCTGATGCATTTAGTAATTCTGGATTGTAAGAGAATGACACTTGCGATTGCCTGCTTATCTCGGTAAGTATGGCTTCGACGGTTTCATTTTCCATTTCGACCGATATTTTCCGCTCAAAAACAGGTACTTGCTGCGAATGGCTTTTTTCGGGCCAAATCATAAGTAACAGAAGAATGAGGATAAAAAATGTTCTCATGCCTATTCTTTAAGGAGTAGTGGGTTGGGTTGTATTTTCAAAAATCACCTGATTTCCTTCCGTTCTTGTGTAATTAAGGACAAGGGTTTCTGAAATTATATCGATGATTGTGTCGATGTTGTCGTTGTCGAAAGTAACAGTAATTACCTGCTTGCCAAGCTCTTCGTCTGATGCGACCAGCTTCGTCTGGTAAACCTTGTTTAGTTGTCTGAACACTTCGTTCAATGTGGTATTGTAGAATACAAACAAGCGGTTGGCATAGGCAGCAACATTTTCATCGGTGGTTTCTGTTTTCGAGAATTTTCCGTTGTTTTTGTTAAAGTATCCGGTTTCGCCAGCAATGAGTGTAATCCCTTCGTTACTGCCGGTGAAGAAGATAACGCTGCCTGTTTTTACGCAAACTTCAACAATGCTGTCGGCTTCGTCTCCTTTTATGTTGAATGAAGTTCCGGTTACCCTCACATAGGTACCACTGCTCTCGACAATAAAAGGCTTTTGCGTGTCGTGCTTAACCGAGAAGAAAGCTTCGCCATTAAGTTTCACACGACGCTCTTTTTTTCCGTAATTTTTGGCATACCATAAACAGGCATGCTCATTTAAAGTAATTTCAGAACTGTCGGACAAGGTATATTCAATTATTGAATCGGTAGCCACCATGGCCATTTGGTAATTTGGAGAACCGGTTTGTTTCTGTGAATAAAAGTAAATTGCCAGCCCCGAAACCAGCAACACCATGGCAGCAACACGTAGCCAAAACGGGATCACTGTGCCTGATTTTTTGTGGGCTTTAACGCTCACTGGCTTTTGCTGTTTCATTTGTTGATGAACTTTCATCCAGGCTTTGTCAACATCGACCTTTACAATATGCTGTGAGGCAATAGCCTGACTTTCAGCAAATCGTATGCCTTCGAAATAGCGCCGGTTCGATTCGTTGGAATCCATCCAGTGTTCGAGTTCTTGCCGTTCGGCATCTGTGGCTTCGCCTGCCAGATATCGGGCAATCAGTTGGTCAATATGTTCGCTATTTTCTTGCAACGGTCAATTTTTACTTATGAATACCCAGATTAAAAGGGGTAAATAGTCTTTTAATTTTTCACGTAAAAAACGTAAAGCTCTTACCATATGGTTCTCTACTGTCTTGGCAGAAATGTTCATCTGCTCGGCAATTTCAGCATAGGTTAATTGCTCGACACGGCTAAGGGTAAAAACCATCTTACATTGTGGCGGCAATTGCTCAATGGCTTTTTGGGCCAATTGCTGAAGTTCGTTTTCCATCAATTCCGAGGTGGCACTTTCGTAATCGGGCGCGGTATTCTGCTTGTAATATTGTTCGTGTTTCTGTTGTACTTTCTTGTGTTTCAAACTATTCAAGCTGCTGTTGTAAACAGCCCTGTACAGGTACGATTTCAGCGAAGTGTGTACTTCAAACGATTCGCGCCGCTCCCAAATTGTTAAAAATGCATTTTGTACCATCTCTTCAGCCTCATCCATATCGTTAAGGATTGTGTTGGCATAATTGCATAGCCGTTCATAATAGTTTCTGAAAAACAATTCAAAAACCTGCTCATCGCCATGCTGTATGCAATCTACTATGTGCTTATCCGATAGTTCCAAGTGTTCTATTTTGAAACTAAAGATAATGTAATAATATTTTCACCACAAAAAATTTTCACGTTTAACCCAACGGAACAGGGCTTTTATTTTCAATTTGTGCCTATGACAACATGAACGGTTGTTACCCCCAACTGAGAAACAAGAAAAGAGAATGTTTTCATTATCGTGGATTACAATGGTTTTTTGGTATTGGCAATTCGCCTTGATTATAAATGATTTGATTGTGAATATGCTTTCGGTCTCTGATGTAGAGTTACCAATTGCAATTAGCCCGGTTGATTTGATCTGTAGTGTTTTTGAGATTATATTTTCTTCGAAGCAAGTGCTTTATATTCAGTTTTGATATGTTTTTTGCTTATCCTTTTAACTGTTGAATTACTTCCGATTTTCTTAGTCGCGAAACAGGGATATTTACACCATTTTGCAGTAAAAGGTAACCTCCGTCGGTTTTCACCATGCTTTTTATGTAGTTGGGATTGACCAGATGTGCCTGATGGGTTCGGATAAAACCATGTACCGATAAAATTTCGTCGAATTCTTTTAAACTACCAGAAACAAGGTAGCTTTCGTTGCCCGAAAGGAAAAAACGGGTGTAACTGCCCTCGGCTTCAAGCCTGATAATATTCCGAACTTCAACAAATTCAATGGTATCAGTAAACGGAAGGGCAATGCGTTGGTTTCCTTTAGTTTGGCCAACATTGTAAAGTAAGTTGCGCAAACGCATGTTTTCGGACTTCATCTCAATTTGCCGAACAGCTTTTTCAACTGCCATGCAGAATTGCCTTGTATCAATAGGTTTGAGAATGTAGTCGATGGCACTAAACTTAATGGCATTCAAACCGTACTGATTGTATGCTGTTACAAATATCACTTCCAACTGAATATCATTGCATTGAGCCAAAACATCGAAACCTGTGCCATCGGTCATTTCAATGTCGAGGAACAACAATTGCGGGCGGCATGCTTTGATTCGTTGAACGGCCTCGCTTACACTTCGGGCTTGTCCGACAATGCTCAAATCGGGGCAGTTTTCCTTCATCAAGCCTTCGATATTCTTTCGGCCATTTTCTTCGTCATCGACAATGAGGCAAGAGATCATTTCTTATCCAATTTTCAATTTGATGGAAACCGTAGTCCCCGGATTAGCAGCTAAAAATACAAATTCTGCTTCATTACCATAAATGGTTTGCAGTTTTTCGAGGGTGAGCTTTAAGCCCCTCCCTTTTTCTTTCAAAACATCGAGTGGCACCCCATCAAAACCCGGGCCATTGTCGGTAACCCGAAAATTCAATTCCGTATTATTTTCTAAAATTTCAATTTTCAGTTTGCCCCTGCCATTGGCTTTATTCACACCATGTTTAATGGCATTTTCGATAATTGGTTGCAATAACATGTAAGGAACCTCGATCAAATCGAGGTTCGTTTGCGTATCGGTTTTCAGTTCACAATCGAAGTCGAGCCGTAGCTTTTCGAGTTCACAATAACGGTTCACCATTTTCAGTTCTTCGCTTAGCGGAACCAAACGTTTATCGGAATTCTGAAGTACGTTGCGCAACAGCTCAGAGAAGCCCACCAGATAATTGTCGGCCTGCTTTGTGTCGCCCGATTTTACCAGCACCTGAATAGAGTTTAGCGCATTGAACAAGAAATGAGGGTTCAGTTGCGACTGTACCGATTTCATTTTCAGCTCTTGTATAAGCTGCTCGCGTGCATTCTTTTTCTTGAGCCGTGCAATGCGGATGCGGTAAAAAGTAAACGTGATGGCAACCGAACCAATTACCGACAACAGAATAATTAGAAGGATGCTTTTCGATTTGCTAATAGGTTTGTTTTTAGATTGTTCAATGGCATTTTGTATTCCAGTAATGTATTTAGCATTTCCTCCTTCGGATTGAAAATAGTATGACGAGTTGTACCAAATTTGACCTTTGTCATCGTATAAAATCAAAATACCTTCCAAAGAGCTGTAAAGTAAATTATCCATTTCACTTGTTTTACTGGGATGACCAAATAAATCAAGCGAATCGGCCTTCGAAAGAGCTGTTTCTGGTAATCTTTTATCCGATTTTATTGTAGGTTCCCTACTGATTTGGTAAGTGACAAATTGTACATTTTCAGGCAAGTCTCCACTCAATGTTTTTTTAATGGATTGCACATGGTTGGGCATAACATAAAGAAACAATAGCCCAAATTTTCCTTTTTTAGGTAAAATGTCAACCTCCTGTTCATGTTCGGTAAGCATCTTTGTGAAAGGCAACTCCATGCCAGCCTGTACCGATTTAACACCATTCAATTTAGCACAAATTTTATTGGTCATTAGTGTGTCGCCGCAATTTATAAAAAACTCATCATAATAAGTTTCAAGATTTATATTGATTGAATTATACAGTATTTCGTATAATAGCGCATATAGAGAAAATTGACTGAAATTGGATAGTGCACTGTAGTATTTATACTTAAAATTTGTATAAAAAGGAGCACCCAAAGCAAGAATTTGTTCCTTCTGCCAATAATTCCCCTGGCTTACTACTGTTAGGGCATTTTCTAATTCGAATAAGGTTTTATAGTGAAAAGATTTCAAGTAATAAAAGTCAGTCATAGCACGATGATATTCTTGCATATCAGGCGATTTTAAAAAGAACCTCTCACGTAATTTTGAGTAGGTTGCATTAATTTTACTTTTCAGAATAAGATAAGCTTTACACTCTGGTGAAAGTGATGATACTTTTATTTCTCCGGCAGTAGCATTAAGTGCCTTTTGATATTCAATATAATTTTCAAGACCAGTTACAGTTATAGGATTAGACTTATCATCCTGAACAGTAACTTGAATGGTGTCACCCGGCTCAACAAAAATACTTTGTTTAGGAAGATAATTATTCCGGATGATCATTTCTACGCCACACTTCAATTCAAAATTATATTTCGTTATATTATTTTCTTCTTTGATTTTATGTGAAATCACATGTGCTGCATTTCCAAAATCAATTGAAATATTGTCGAAATATTTCTTCGATTCTTCCTTTTTATTTCGTTTGTCGATTATTGAAAGCACAGCTTTGTTTGGCAATTCAAAACTGGCTTTTGTGATAGCTAAAACCTTTTGGTTGTATTTATCTTTAAAAGTATAAACCAACCCATTGAAGAGTAGATATGCAGTATATGTATTGGTGAAATTTTCGTTTCTTATTGAGAATAAAATGGAGTCTTTTTTACTGTAACTTTTCTGTTTATAACTCAATTTTCTTGAGAATAGAGAATTCCCAGTTTTAATATTTTCCACCAGATATATTAATGAAAACATTCTTTCCACCAAATTATCGATGCGGCTACCAACTCCCCATATAGAACTACTGCCAAAACTACCACCATTGTTTAACGGGAAAATTGATTTACTACTGAAATGTTTTTCACTTTCTGTATAATTCTTGTAATGTTCATTAATGTTATTATTTATCAACTTCAGAATTCCTGTTAAGCTTTTCGTAACAGTATCCATACCTTCAATAAAATAGTCAGGATACCAACTATCAAAGCAATGTGCGTTGTATTGATAGGCATTACTATATTTAGGCTTAATGCGGTTTAACAATCGGTTACGAATTATTTTGTAGGACCAAATTTCAACGCTATCCGAAGGATTTTCTTTCAGCTCGAATCTGACAACCATATATTGTAAGGGTAGATAAATGGAATCGTTATTCGCCCAATGGTTGTGAAACACGGGAACATCGTCCACAAACTCCATTTCACACTCGAACCAGTCACCGGGTTTAAAGTGTGCTTCAGCTTTTTTTGCAGCTACAGGTTGAATTGTTACCAGTAACGCCAACAACACCAATAATTTACATACATTCTTCATAGTATCAGTTTTAAATTTAACCAATACAAATCTCATTTATCTCAACTTGTAATTTATTGGCCAATTTATCTCTGGTGGTTTTGAATTGATATTCGGCAAAGTAAACCAAACAAGGGGAATGTTGACAATCTTATTGATTTTGCATTCATAATATTTTCACCACAAAAATTTTTCACGTTTAACCCAATAGAATCAGGCTTTTATTTGCAATTTGTGCCTTTGACAACATTAAGTGTTGTTACACCCAGTTGAGAGAAGTTTTTTAGAGAAATCAGAAAGTTGTTCCTTCGAGGGATAGATATTTTTTTTCAACAAACATTTGTCTAATTATTTCTTCAGTATCATGTTTTTGAAGTAGCTCCAAAGCCATATTAATTTTGTTTCATTTATCCTTTTTGGCATTCTATTCTAAAGATAAAATCCTATTTTTACGGCCTCAATTTCAAAATTATATACAAGCATTATGGCTGAAGATGTTTTTAAGAAACTGGTTGCCCATTGCAAAGAATATGGGTTTGTATTTCAGAGCAGTGAAATATACGACGGGTTAGGCGCTGTGTACGATTATGGTCAGAACGGCGTTGAGTTGAAAAACAATATCAAAAAATATTGGTGGGATTCGATGGTG
>Ga0123335_1002088_pt1 | contig 30792 bp, 25 predicted proteins | sample BiotimSIPDNA_2_FD_89707 | JGI IMG/M metagenome (GOLD analysis project Ga0123335, IMG submission 89707) | Anaerobic biogas reactor microbial communites from Washington, USA - Biogas_R2 time_0 SIP DNA | ecosystem: Engineered > Bioreactor > Anaerobic > Unclassified | place: Washington, USA... | reverse complement strand
TCTAATCTAAACAATGTCAAGAAAATAAAGTCAAAAAAATTAGAAAATTAGTTGCTACAATTTCCCCTGCGTATTCCTACTTGGAAAAAGGTTATTTTGGGGGAAGTTGGGTTAACCGCCAAGACACCAAGACGCCAAGATTTTTTGGGGTATGCTACGCAGCCATAGAAACGCTAAAAGCGCGAAAATTACGGCAAGCCGAAGATTGAACTGCGTGCGATGCGGCTGTCACCGTCCACCATGTCCACATCAAAATGCGCCGTATGCGCTTAACTTTAGCCTGGAGGTAGGCGCGTCCCGAAGCTGGCGCCTTGCCAAGGCACTACAGAAGACTGACTGAATTACGCATAGGGGGAATTTTTTTTGCGACCTGCTTGCATAGTTACAGGATAAGCACTATCTTACACCTTGGGTTAGCTGTCATGCTAAGATAGTAGTGGACAAGTCGCGTGAGAAATCATCTTGTCTTGTCCTGTAAGGATTGTCAATCCAGTAACGTATCGAGGAGGCACAAGATGGTCATTTTGAAGAAATCTGTTTTGGGCATGGTTGTCTTGGCAGCTATTTTCATGGCGTTTGGCTTGTCGACTGCGTTTGGTGCTCCGCCGACTAATAAGCCTGATCCTACTGGGCAGGACAAACCTAGTTTTAACTATGATTCATCATTGCGGCAAGAAAGAGGCAGCTTTGCGAGCGTTGGCGCCAATCGTCAGCGTGCGGCGCAGCAGTCGGCTGATGCTGCGCATAGCGCTGCTTTGCAGCGTCGGCAGCAGCGCCGTTTAGCCGGTGAAGGAGCGTCTCAGGATGTCTGGGGGTTGTGGGTCGGGTCAACTTTCCGGCATTCCAGCATTCATGGCATGGGCGCTTCTGGCAGCACCGAGCGGTACAATGCTGGCGGCAGCGCCTTTGGCCTGGATGTTCTGTTAGGCGAAGTACTGCTTGGAGGCTGCTTTGACGCTGGCGACAGCAAGTCCACCTACCACGACCGCTATGTCAGCTCTTGGGACGAAAGTGAATTCTACGGCCTTACGCTCTATGCGGACTGGCAGCATGAACAACTGCGGATCTACAGTGGCCTGGGATACTCCAAATACGAACATGACACCAAGACCAAGGCGGTTCTTGATTCGTGGAGAGTCTACCAGAAGGCCGAATTGGACACGACGGCTACCACCGCCGCGCTCATCGTCGAATACACGTTCCCAGGGGAAATTGTGGACATCAAGCCGTACGCCGGCATAAAGTATGCGCAGATTGACACCGACACCTTGCGTATGGGAGAATTGAAGTGCCGTACTGAGAAACAGGACGTCGTCCGTTTTCCCGTCGGCGTGGAGTTCAGCCACACCTTCTGGCGCGACGGCTTCAGCATCCAGCCGTTGTTGAACTTCGGCGTGGAACCTGTGTGCGGGGATCGTGTCACAGAAGCACACATCTATTCCCAGAGCCTTGGCACTGACGAGACCGCCAATGCCCGAGTCACCGACGGCTTCTATTGGAATGCCTTTGTCGGCGTCTCTGCTGGCTGGGAAAGCGTGGGTTTCACGCTCGGATACGGATTCCAGGCGTCCAGCCACGAGAAGGAACACGGGGTGTCCTTTGGATTCAACTGGCATTTTTAAACAAGCATTTCTAAACAGACAAGGGGGCGACGGACATGAAAACGTTCTGTTGGAAAATGTTTTTGGTTTTGTTTGGCGGCGTTGTCTTAGGCGGCGTTGCCCAGGCGCAAGGGACAGTCAGCACCACCACGGCGAAGGCAGTGGTCAAGGTGACCACTGCCGCGCAGCCTTTCGTGAAGATCGCCGTTCTGGATTTCCAGACCACTGAGAAGATTGGAATGGACATTTTGGGGAAGATTCCAGCTGCTGGCGGTGACATGCAGGCTTTGAGCGATGCTGACCGCCTTTCCATTGACGGCGTTATGCAGGGTTTTGTGAAGATGCTGGAGTCTTCGGCCAACGTCGGGGCCTACAGCGACAAGTGGGAAGAGCAGCTGTCGCTTTTCAAGACTGCGTTGCAGGGCAAGCCCCGCCCCGCCATCCTGGGTGCGGAGTATCTGACCGCCTACCTGGGTCGACATGGCGACGTTTTTGCCTGCAAGGATTCGACGCTGGTGAAGGCGGCCATGCTCAAGCTGCAAAAAGAGCCGGATTTCCCCAAGGACTTCATGAAGAAGCTGGCTGCGGAGACGGGCGCCACGCATCTGCTTTACTGCACCGTCTCCGACATCCGCAGCAAGGAGAACGCCTTCACGGGCTACGGCATCAGCACCAGGACAACGCTCTGCCAGCTGGATGTCATTGTGAAGATGGTGGCCCTGGAGGCGCAGCACGTTGTATTCAGCAATGTCTATACCGGCAACTACAAGGAGCAGCGCCCCATCAGCGTGGAGCAGTTTGACAACAACGTCTACCAGAACCTGATGACATCCGCCCTTGAGCAGGCGGCAGAGGGACTCTACGAATTCTGCAAGTCGAACATTGCCGTTCAAGAAACAAGGTAACGAGCGAAGTCTTGCAGCGCTTGCAGTAATCGGTCACCGATTAATACTCGAAGTTCCGGCAATCTGCGGCACCAGGCGCCCCGCAGGGATTCTGCCTGACATCTTAATCAGCACAACCACTGTACCAAGTCTCTCTTTCTAACCCAAGATTTCGCATATTGCCGAAGATTTACGGCGGCTTTGTCGGGTTTTCATTCGCCAATCTTTATGACTTTTAGTATAAAAAGGGGGGCACTACCATGAAAAGCAGATTGTTTGTTGCGCTGGCAGTCGGTTTGCTGACCGCTTGCAACGGTTTTTGTGCTGACAAGCTGGCCATTGCAGAGCCAGTGGTGAAGGCTGGCGTTCTTGCCGATGAGGGCGAGATGCTCTGGGGCATGTTGGAGGAGCTGGTGGCGACCAAGGGCGCTGACAAGTACACGCTGGTCAGCCGTGCGGCCCTGCGGCAGATGATGACCGAGATTGGCCTGACCACCAGCTCTGATTTGGTGAACCTCAACTCTGTCCAGCGCGCAAAGCTGGGGCAGCTGGACACGGTGAAGTACTTGCTGATTTCCGAAATCGGCAAGTTCGGCACCAAGGTCAATTGCACCATGCGCATCCTGGAGTCCTCCACCGGAGTCATTGACCCGGCCCGTACGGTCAATTTGCGCTGCCAGAATCTTGACGAGCTCGGGGACCAGCTGGAATGGGCCGTTGCCAAGCTGTTGTCTGACAGGAAGGCGATGGAGCGTTCCGCCGTGCTGACCCCCGGTGTCACCGCCGCCAATGCGCCCGCCTATTTGGGCGGCGAATTTGGCGTCATCTTTGAGACCTGCCTGCTGGCCAACGGCATTTCCCTGCAGAATTTGAAGTCGGTGGACGCCTATCTTGCCAAAAATGGCATCGTCTCCCTGGACAGTTGCGAGCCAAAGACTTTTGTCAAAATCGGCAACGACTTGGAGGTGAAGAATTTGCTTCGCGCCACTATTGACCGCTTTGAGATCCTCGCCACTCCTTTCCAGGTGCAGGAGACTGGCGCGGCCGGTGTCTACTACACTGGCGTCCTGTCCGGCAATCTCCGGGTCATTGGCACTGCTACCGGCGAGACTCTGATTGTCCAGCCCTTTGAGTACCGCACGGATTTCCGGCGCCTGGCCGCCGCACATACCCTGGGATGGACTGCCGAGGACTATGGCAAGCAGATGATTCGAGAAGCGTTGGAGGAGTATGTGTTGCCAGACCTTTTCAAGTCCCTGGCTGCGCGGAAACAGCAGGGTGAATGAATAGCCATTGAGACGTCAGTTGGCCACTATGCGCATGTTACGCACAAACTTTCTTTTTGGGCTGATGGTGCTTTGGGTGGCGGGGTGTTCCACCGTGGTGAACTCCGCCCGCCAGAAGCAGCCCATGGTGGAATGCTTGGTGGCGGGCAATGCGCCAGGCACGTTGGCGATTGCCCGGAAGAAGCATCAGAGTACCGCCAACCAGGGCGATGAGCTGGTCTGGCTCCTCGAATGCGGGAGCTTGAACTTCCAGCTCGGCAACTACGCCGAGGCGCTGGACGACTTTCGGCGCTGCGAAGAGCTGATTGAGGAGTATGACGAGCGGGCCTTAGTCAGCGTCCGCGACACGGGCAGCGAGTTCCTCACGCTGCTGGCCAACCAGAACGCGCTGCCATATCGCGGATGGTGCCGTGACCGGGTGGCATTGGGGTTCTACAAGGCGCTGGCGTACTTGGGCAATGGGGACGAGGCAGCGTTCCGGGCACAGGTCAAGCGCCTGCGCGGCGAACACCAGAAAATACAGGAGGACTACCACAAATTCTTTGAAGAGGAGGAAAAGCAGCTGGAGAGCGTCAGGAGCGACAATGCCGAGGTGCTGGAGAAGGCATCAAGCACAGAATACCTGGAGGACGAGCGGAACGCCGCCTATGCGGCGAACTTGCAGGAGGTCGCCGCCGTCGCCCATCGCGGGTATGGCAATTTTCTCAACCCGGCATCCTTGTTCCTTTCTGGCCTGGCTCTTCTTAGGGACGAAACTTGGGACAATGCCTGCATTGAGTTTGAGCATCTTTATCAGGCTTTGCCGACGAGCCAGACCGCGAGGCAGTATTATGCCACTGCTTTGCAGAAGAGTGGCCGGACGGTTCCGCCCGAGCTGGCGGATGTCCCCGCCTTTCCATTCCCTTTGGGCCGCGATTGCGTCTTTGTTCTTTATGCGCATGACTTGACCGCCTCCTTTGAGCAGGTGAACGTCTATTTCCCGCTGATGATTGCCTGGCCCATCTGCGTTTTCCATCCTGCCTTGCTGCCTAATCTGTCGGTAGTCGCCGAGGGGAAGGAGTATACGGCTCAGACTTTGTCGGACATGGATGGCATCCTGGCGCAGGAATTCAGCATGAGGATGCCTGGGCGGCTGACTAGGACTCTTGCCGGTGCGTTGCTGAAGGAGACTGGGTACCTTGCCACGGTGGGGGCGGTTCGGCACAATGACAAAAGGAAGACGTCGACGTCCAGAAGGAGGACATCGGCGACCAGCGCTTTGACCGGTTCAGCGACCCTGGCCTGGAAGATGTACCAGCTGATTTTCAACACGGCTGACACCCGATGCTGGAATTTTCTGCCAAAGGAGATTAAGTTGACGCAACTGCCCATGCCGTCGGATCGTCTTGTGACCTTTTGCGGCGAACTGACCGGCGGCTCGCCGCAAGAGGTCAACATACCGGAAGGCTGCGGCTCCGCGTTGATCTATGTCAACGCCTTGACGCCGGCCAATGTCAGCTATCAGGTCTTGCCATTGAAATGACTTAGTTTTTCATGCCCGTCAAATCTATCGTTGCCAAGGAGAGAGAACCATGAACAGGAATCTTTTGATTTGTCTGCTGGCCTTAGCCTTTCTGGCTGCCGGCTGCTCGTCGACCAAGCTGTATGACCCCAGCACTACGGACACCGGCATCCGCAACACTAGGAGCGTTTCTGCCGAGGAGATGAAAATCGTGGCGCAGGAGGCCATTGCGGACGCCATGTCCAACCCACGTTTCCTGGACTTTTTGCAGAAGTACAAGGTCGAGATGAAAGACGAGAACGCCCGTCCCGTCCTCAAGCTGGCCCAGGCGGTCAATGACACCGACGACCCGGATTTGAACATGGCCCAGCTGACGGACTTGCTGAACGACGCGCTCTTCAACGCCGGGGTGGTGGACGTCACCCTGGCCGAAGGCAGCGACCGCACTGACTCTATCGGGAATTCCCGGCAAGTTGCCATGGATCCTAATTTCGACCAGGCCACCGTCGTCAAGCAGGGCACCCTCGTGGCGGCGAGGCTGGTCATGCGTCCGAAAATCATCTCCAACACCACCCGGCACAAGCGCACCAAGGACGTTGTCCGCACTTTTGTAGTTGACATGGCGGACATCAACACTGGCCTGGTGATGTGGCGGTACACTCGTCAGCTGGGTTTTGTGAAGACCCGCGCGGGATTTGGTATGTAAACGTCTTTAGGAGGAAAACATGAAAAACATCATCCCGCTAGTTGTTGCCGTTGTTCTGGGGCTGGTTGCTGTATTTGCCGTCAGTCGGACGATTTCCGGCAAGAAGGACAGCTTGGAGCAGTATGTTGACGTAGTGGCGGCGTCTCGCATGTTGGAGGAGGGCGAGGCCTTGGCCGAGGGCTTTGTCAATCCTCGTTCCGTTGCTGTTTCCTCTTTGCCGAAGCAGCACATCAAATGGAGTAACCGGAGCATGGTTTTGGGGCAGAAGTTGATTCATTCCGTGGCCAAGGGCGATTATATCTTGCTTTCCGATGTCGGCGGCGTGACTTTGAGCAAGGGCAACATCATCGGCGACGGTGAGTGGGGCGTGCCGGTCAGCTTTTCTGACAACACCCTGGTCAAGATGCTCCAGCCCGGGGATGAGATTGCCATTATTGGCACCTACAAACTGCAAGAGACTGTCAAGCGGGGCAAGGATGTGGATGCTGGCACAGATGTGATTCAGCGGACGGTCACTACGGTCATCTTCCCCCGGGTACGCATTTTGGAGCTTACCAGCAGCGGCGTGCTTTTGTCCCTGCCGCCCCAGCAGGCCCTGGCGTTGACCGCCATTCAGCAGCAGGCCGATTTGTTCCCGTTGCTGCGCAAGACGAATGACACCAAGGCGATGAATCGGATGGACGGCGGCATCTACGAGTCCACTACCCTGACCGAGCTTGCCGAAGGTCTGAATCAAGTCAAGATTCCCGCAGTGCCCTCTGAAATCAAGGAGTAAGAAACCATGAAAATTAAAGGCATCATCCTCAGTTTGTTTTTGTGTTTGCTGGCCGCAGTTAGCGCCGAGCCGGAGAAGTTCAGTCTGACTGTGGGCGGCGTGAAAGTCATTAACTTGCCGTTTGCCCTGGAGTCGTACCGTCTCAGCTCCAAGGGCAAGGTCACGGTGGAGGAGGTCAGCAAGCAGCAGCTGCGCGTGATTGGGACAGCCATTGGCGAGTGCAATTTGACTGTCACCGGCGCGGGCGTCAGCGTGGACTACAGCATCTCTGTGAAGGGCAACATCAGCAATGTGCTCAAGCGCCTGCGCACGGACCTGGAGAATCTGCCTGAGCTGGACATTTCCATCAACCAGGACTACATCGTCATCAAGGGCGTGGTGAGCAGCCCGACCAAATGGGCGCATCTCCAGAAGGTCCTGCCGCTCTACCAGGACAGCGTCCACAACTTTGCCGTTTTCCGTCCCACTGCCGAGACCATGATTAACTTGAAGAAGATGTTGACGGAAAGCGGCTTTGAGTTTGCGCAGGAAGGCCAGCCGGCTGAACTTGGCCAGCTTGACATGAAGATCGCCCCAGACGCGGTGATTCTGAGCGGTGAGCTTTGCAGCCAGGAGGCCATTGACAAGGCCAGGCAGATTTTGAGTACGCAGACTTGGCTGGATTGCAGCGGCGCCCACCCTTCTCCTGAGAGCGGTAAAATCCGCGGCATTGTCAACCTGAGCGTTGTGCAGAGCATTTTGGATGTTGAGGTTGTTTATGTTGCGGTCAACGAGTCTGACGGCGCCAAGGTCGGCACTGGCGCTCCCGAGGGTGTTCTTGGCGTCAATTGGATTTACGACGCCATTGCTGGTCGTCGCAGTCCTGACTCCAGCATCACTTTCGGCGCCAACATGGAGCGCACTGTTTCCTTCCTGGCCAGCAATGGCATCAGTCGGACTTACAGCGCCGGCCATATCAGCTTTGCCAACCATGACGGCAAGGGCGGAGAGCTGCACACTGGCGGCACGGTTTCGGTCAAGGTCTCCGGCACTGACACGGGCAGTTTGCAGGACATCGACTATGGCCTGACCATCAAGGTCAAGGGCGGCCTGATTTCTCCCGGCCGCGTCAGGCTGGACTTGGATTTGACCAACACTTCCGCCATCACTGGCACAGGTGACGCCTATACCCGCAGCTCTGATTCAACCAAGCAGGTGGTCTATTGTGATTTGGACAAGACATTGGTACTGGCCGGCTCCAAGAAAATCGGCCAGGATGTACAGCGCTCTGGTTTGCCGGTTTTACGCAACACACCTGTTTTGAAGTGGTTTGTGTCCACGGACGGCGACAGTCAGAGCGACACTCGCCTGGTGATTCTGGTCTGCCCTCGCTTGGCGGATTCGCGCAAGGATGTGCAGATTGACGTGCCGCTGTCGGCTGAGAGCCAGAAGGTCTATGAGACAGGCACAGGCGATTTGAAGGAGAAGCAGGCCAAGGAAGCCGCTGCCAAGCCCTGGTATAAGCGCTGGTTCGGCTTCTGATTTAATTCATAGCCGGGGAAATCGTGAAGAGCGAACCGTCCGCGCATGGTTACAGACGCGGACGGAGAGTGGCATAGGCTTCCGGACAGACATTTCACCGAGTTGGAATCAGGAAGAGGCAGATGCTGAAAATTGTAATCAAAGACGAATCAGGCGGCGTCTTCGGTGTGCGCGAGATACCGGAAGGGGATGTGTCGCTGTCTATTGGACGCCACTCCGAATGCGACGTTCTCCTGCCTGGCGGCGGTGTGTCCCGCCGCCACGCCCGCCTGCATCTGCTGGGAGGCGCCGCCTTTGTGGAGGACACGGGCAGTTCCGCCGGCACTTTCGTCAACGGTGTCCGGGTTTCGGAAACGACGGAGCTGCCGCTGGAAGCCGTGCTGACGGTGGGCGTCTACAGCTTGCAGATGACTGACAAGGCAGAGGCAGCCGCCGCCCCGCCGCCGGAGGCCGCGCCACCGTCACCCTCCGCCCCGCCGCCGCCGGAGCCCGCGCCACCGCCGCCCGCGCCAGAGGTGAACAATTTTCTGGACGAGTTCAAGAATGCATCTGTCCTCTGCACTCCGGACGTCATGGCCTTGAAGCGTTCCATTCACGAGGATGTGCTGGAAAAGCTCAATTTGACCGAGGATGCATTGAAGGACACTGCCAGTGACGAGTTGCTGGACAAGGTGGGGCGCTGCCTGGACAGCGTGTTGCGCGAGCGTCGCCATGAGACTCCTCACACCATTTCCCTGGAGCTTTTCCGGCAGGCGTTGATGGACGAGCTAGTCGGCTACGGCCCCATCTCCCCGCTTCTTCGCTCGCCGAGGATTTCCGAAATCATGATCAATGGCCCGGACATGGTTTTTGTGGAGAGCAAAGGCCGTATTTTCGAGAGTGGCGTCCGTTTTTTCAATGACCAGCACTTGATGTCCATCATCCAACGCATTGTTGAGCCATTGGGCCGGCACGTTGATGACGCCTCGCCCATGGTTGATGCGCGTCTGCCGGATGGTTCGCGCGTCAACGCCATTATCCCGCCTCTGGCTTTGCGCGGCGCATCGGTGACAATCCGCAAATTTGCTGACAAGAAGCTGACCACCGATGACTTGATTCGGTTTGGCAGCATGACCGCAGAAATGGCGAGGTTTTTGGAGGAGGCGGTGAAGTCTCGCCAGAACATCCTCGTCTCCGGCGGCACCGGCTCCGGAAAAACGACGCTGCTTAATGTGCTTTCCCAATTCATCCCGTCGGGCGAGCGCGTGGTCACTGTGGAGGACTCCGCCGAGCTGAAGCTGTCCCACCGCAACTTAGTCAGCCTGGAAGCCCGTCCAGCAAACATTGAAGGCAAAGGACGGGTCACCATCCGTGACCTGGTGGTGAACACGCTGCGCATGCGCCCTGACCGAATCATTGTTGGGGAATGCCGTGGCGCCGAGGCGCTGGACATGCTCCAGGCCATGAACACCGGCCATGACGGCTCGTTGACCACAGCGCACGCCAACAACCCCAGGGATGCGCTGACCCGACTTGAGAACATGGTGATGATGGCCGGGTTTGAACTGCCGTCAAAGGCAATCAGAGAGCAAATCGCCTCGGCCTTGGATTTGGTTGTCCAGCAAACACGCTTAGCGGACGGCTCGCGGAAAATTGTCCAGATTTCTGAAATCACTGGTCGGGAGGGCGATGTGATTCTGCTCCAGGACATCTTCGTCTTTGAGCAGCAAGGCATGGACAAGGATGGCAAGGTGGTGGGGCATCATACTGCCACCGGCAATATCCCGTACTTTGTTGACGAGTTGCGCAAGACTGGCCGCCTGGAACTCGATATGTCGGTGTTTGTCCCGAGGAATTAGGCTAGGAGGTGCCGCATGGACATCAAGAATTTGCTCAATTACGCGCTGGTGTTTGGCGCGGTGACACTTGGCGTCTTCCTGGTGGTCTCCACGCTGTACAAGGTCTCCATGGAGCGCCAGGAGAACAAGAGTGGGGATGAGGGCCTGAAGCATTTTGTCACCATGTCCCGTCTGGTGACGCTGCGCTTCTTTTGGGCGCTTCTCCTGGGTGTCGGCTTGGCGGTGATACTGATTCTCGCCGGCGTCCTGAACCCCTTCATCTACTTGCCGCTTGGCGGCGCCGCGGCGTTTTTTGGATGGATGGCGCCGTTGGTTTATTTCCGCTGGAAGGTGGCCCGTCGGAAAGAGCTTTTTGAGGAGCGTATCCTTGACTTCACTATGGGGCTTGCCAGCGGCATGCGTTCCGGCCTTGGCCTCCCTCAGGCGCTGGAGGCCACTTCCCGGCGCATGGGCGACCCGATGCAGGAGGAGCTGCAGACCGTCCTCCGGGAATACCGCTTCGGCATGGAGTTGGGGGACGCCTTGCAGCGCCTCAATGACCGGATGCCCAGCGAGGACATGAACCTCCTGGTAACCACCATCAAGCTGACCAGCAAAACCGGCGGTAGCCTAGTAGAGGTGATGGACAAGATGGTGGAGATGATTCGCAGCCGCCGGGAATTCCAGGAGCGCCTGAAGAACATGACTGCCCAGGGCAAGTTCGAGGCCATAGCCATGTCCCTGGCGCCGGTTGCCGCGTTTATTCTGCTTTACATCATCGACCCTGCGCTGATGCGCCCAATGCTGACTACGCGGATGGGGTGGTGCGGCATTGGGCTGGTGGTCATCATGGTGAGCTGCGGCTACTACTTCATCAAGAAGATTGTGACGATTGAGGTATAAGAACATGGCTGATTCCAATATCATCACTTATGTCGTGGTCTTTCTCGTGGTCTTTGTGCCTTATTTGTTCCTGCAGTTCTGCATGACCCACAGACGCAGGCCGGAAAAGGAGAGGAACACGGAGGGATTGCCCTTTTTCCTGCGCATTTCCTATGGCGTGCTGGGCATGTTGTCTGGCACGGCCGGGAAATTCCTTGTCGGCTTGCAGGAGAAACGCGCCAAGGAGATTCGAAACCGCTTGGTCATTGCGGCCATCCCCCTGGAAACGGAGCAGGTCCTTGCCGCTGAGGCGCTTTTCTGCATCATCGGCGCCATTGCGCCCATGCTTTTCATGCTTTTGGTGAGCCGCCGGCTGGACATTGCCATTGGCGCCGGTCTTCTCTTCGGCGTCATTGGCCTCATTTACCCCAGCATGGTCGTTTCCAGCCTGGCTGCCAAGCGCCAGGAGACCATCATGAAGAACCTTCCTTTTGCCATTGACCTGATTGGCTCTGCCATGCGGGCTGGCTTGGACTTCTCGGCCGCAGTTCGCTACTACGTCGGCACCGAGAGCAAGAGCAACCCCCTGGCTGTGGAGTTCGGCGTCATGCTCCGGCAGATGGAGTTGGGCAAGACGCGCGTCGAGGCTTTGGAGGACGTGGCAGCGCGGGTGCAGACCGAGGAGTTCCGCTCCTTTGCCGGGGCAGTCGCCCACGGCACGGAAATTGGAGCGTCCATTGTGGACACCATGCGTATCCAGGGCGAGGAGATGCGGCGCGCGCGCTTCAACCGGGCGGAGCGCAAGGCGGCCCGTGCGCCCTCCATTATGATTCTGCCTATAGCTGTCTTCATTATGCCGGCGGTTTTCGTGGTCATCGGCACTCCGGTTCTGATTAAAATCCAGCAGAGCGGCCTGGGGAATTTGATGCAATGAGATACCAAATCCGTTTCATAGAAGGAGAACTTGAGGGGAAGGTCTTCCCCATCGGCGCCAATGCGCTGTCCATTGGGCGCTCCCGCTCTACGGAGGTGAAGCTGTCAACGCCGGACGTTTCAGCCAGGCACGTGAATCTGTCCCTGGGGCCGGACGGTGTGATTATGGAGAACCTCAGCTCCCGGATGACCAATATTGACGGCGAGGCCATGGCGATGGGCGACAGGAAGCCGCTGGTGGCCGGGCAGACCGTCGGCCTGGGAACAGTGGTCAAGTTTATGCTGGAAGCATTGCCGGATGCAGAACCAGGGGAGGCGCCCGCCGCGCCAGCGCAACAGGATGGCGACAAGACTGCGCCGCCACCAGCGGCAGAGTCACCACCGCCTCCTGCCGCCGCGCCGACGCAACAGGATGACGACAAGACTAAACCGCCGCCCGCGCCACCACCGCCTCCTGCCGCCGCGCCGACGCAACAGGATGACGACAAGACTGTGCCGCCACCGCCTGCGCCAACACCGCCTCCTCCTCCGCCGCCGCCGCCGCCAGCGGCAGCGTCGTCTTCCGCCAAAAAGCCTTCTCCCAAGCCGTTGCCTGTCCTGGATCATTCTGGTGACTCTGGCAATGAAACCATTGCGATGGAGACTCGCATGGCTTCCCCCGAGGAGCTGGAATACTTGCGGGGCAGCCACGAGCGCCGGAAAATCCGGCGTGTGGGAGGGTGGATTTTTGCCGCTGCGTTTTTGGCGGCGGTGCTTGCCGGTGTTTATTTCTTCTTTTTCCATCGTCCTCCGGAGAAGTATGTCTCCTGGCCGGTTGATGAGTCTGGCGAGGAGCTTGCAAAGGTTGTCCAGATGGATGACTGCCCTTACCAGAACGATTTGGATATCAAGTATCCGGATGTGCCTGGCGCAACCGTGGACAAGGCGCCTGGGAAGATTACGGTTCGCACTGCTTTGGGCAAATATTATGATGTGCCGTTGCGCTTGATTTTGGAGTATTTTCAGGACAAGAAGTCTTTGATCACTGGCCGCACCGCGTCCTTGGAAGCTTGGATGGCTGACAAGACTACAGGCAGCGAGAACTGGAATTTTGACCTTATTCAGCCTGTGGCCTTTTACCAGCACGCCCATGGCATCCCCTATCTTTGTGTGCCATACAGCCGCACTGAGGACAACGAGTCCTACGTGGGGTATGCCGTGCAAATGCGCATGGCGGACTGGACGTTCATCCTGATGAAGGAAATCCCGACCCGGGATCGCTGGCGTGCCGAGTGGTTCATCCAAGAGGTCAGTTTCTTCCGCTTCTCAAAGAGATTCCTGATGGAGCATTGGGAGGGGACCGATGACTTCCCGACAGGGCAGCCAGCCGCAATCGTCGCCGAGGCGAAGGCGCTGCTGCGCCGCCGTTCCCCTACAGTATGGTACAAGTCTGAATACCTCCTCCGGGGAGCGCTCTGCCAAGCGCAGGGAACGGAGGACAAGCAGAGCGTCGCGGCCGCGCTGGAGCTGCTCAACGAACTGCGCACTAGCCAAATAGAATACTTTAACCAGCAGAAAATAACGTACTTGCTGGCCAAGAACAACCGCAACAAGGCTGAAATGAAGAAAATAAGCGTCGACATGCGGGCAGTGTTCTCCTCCGAAGAAGATTTCAGATTCTATAAAATCAGGCAGGACAAATGGGACTGAAGCCGAAAAAGGAATTGCAGGTGAGGCTGGAGTACGACGGGAAGGTGCTTTACGAAGCGACCGCTTCCGAAATCGACTCTGAAATCACTATTGGGCGTTCCCCGGAAAGCGCTTGGCGCATTCCGGCGACGGATCGTTCCGCCAGCAGCAATCACGCCGCCGTGGTCAAACGGCGCGGAAAACTTGTTGTGGTGGACAGGGGCAGCCGGAATGGCATTTATTTCCAGGGCGCCAAGGTGCCCGAGCACAGGCTCGCCGCTGGTGACCAGGTGGGAGTCGGAGAGTGCCGGATTTATGCTGACTGGCCCGCTGCATCAGCCATCCGGGGGCCGGAGAGGGAGTTCAACCAGCTGGAGCAGTTGAACGGCGAAAAAAAAGGCACCATATACAAATTGGACAAGCAGAACGTCCGCATCGGCTCTGCCGCCGATTGTGACATTGTCCTGAATGACTCCGTCGTTTCCCAGTTTCACGCTGCCATTGAGCAGAAAGCCGATGGCGGGTGCTGGATACGGGACCTAGGCAGCCGCAATGCCACCAAGGTTAACGGCGCCGCGCTTTCCGGCGCCGCCAACGACAGCGGGCGCCTCCTTAAGGACGGCGACGTGATCACCATTTCCTACATTGAACTGAAGTTCTGGGACAAATATGCCGTGCACGTCCGCTCACATTTGTTCCTGAAGACGGTGACGGTGATTTTGACTCTTGCCGTCCTCTTGGGCGGGTATTATGCCTGGCTTTCAGTGATGCCCTCTGCCAAGGCAAATATCGACCGGGCCAGGGACTGCGCGCGGCGATGCAACTTCGCTGCCGCCCGGACGCATTTGGCCAACGCCGCCAATGCACGCCAGGCAGAACGGTACCGTGCGGAAAGAACCGAACTCGCCGCTCAGATCGACCAATGGGAAGATACGGTCCAAAAATGGTCGGAGGTCAAACAGCTGCTCGCAGACAAAAAGTGGATTTCCGCCAACAAGGTACTCAGCCCCATGCTCAGCCAGAACATGGAGATGTGGCGCTGGAATGACACCGACGCCAATGAGGCGAAAAACGAAGCACTGGCCGCAAAGCGGGTCATTGATGCGTACCTGGAAGGCAGAGGCACGCTGGAGGAGGCGAACTCCAGCCTGGAACAGCTGGAGCGCTCAGCTGAAGCGTTGGCTGTGGAATTGAAGACACTGGCAAGGAAGCCACCGGACTTCTGCCGGGCGCTTATCGCGTTCTCCGTCGATATCCGGGATGAGCTGACGTGGACCACCTCACGCCTGCGCGATATCGAAAGTCGCTTGCAGGGGCTGGACGCCCTGGAGAAGCTTGAGCCAGTCATCGCTGGCATTGAGGCAATACGCGAGGAGGCGGAGCAGCATGGCGGCGAACGCCAGAAAAAGGCGCTTCGCTATTCGCCTAAGCCGGCGCGTATGGCCAGTGATGTACTGGAGCCGCTCTATAAGCTGCGCCGCGCCAAAAACACCCTTGATGGCAACTATGCCGCCGTCGCCGCACTGGACTTCGGCAAAATAAACAAGGAACTGCCCTTGCCAACGGTCGAGGAATGCGCAGTGTACCCTGTCATGGCGGACAAGCGCCTGCAAATCGTGATGCTGTCCCAGCAGCTGGAGGACGACGCCATGCAGCTGGAGCGGATTTGGAACACCTTCCGGAAATTCTCCCTGGAGCCGGGCAAAATCCCGGCGTGCTTGGAAAGCCTGGCTGACAATAAGCGTCTGGAGGCGGTACTGGCCTGTGATTGCCTGCAAAAGCCATTGCCCAAATGGACGCGGACTGAGCCGACCAGCGAATATGACAGGATTTTGGGCGTGGAGGCGTTTTACGACTTCCTCTCTCAGCTGCCCAGCGCGTTTGACGCAAGCATCCTGGAGGAGCGTCCCTTCTTGCCAGAAATCTACCAGGTGCGCACCCTCTACAGCTACCTGGAGATGCTCCTTACCTTCCTGGCCAAGGATACCCTCACCATGGTGAAGCAGCAGAAGCAGAACAACAAGGTCATGGAATTGGCGCTGCATGCGGATGATTTGCTCCTGCAGCGAGATGCCCTCGTACAGAAGCTGCTGGCATTGACGAATAAATCTGAGCAGCGGGATGGCGTCATAGCCGGGGCAATGGCCATGCTGATTGGCAAAGCCAGCGCACTGCCTGCCGATTTGGGCGAGGAACTCCAGACAAAGTGTCGGCGCATTCGCCAAAAAATCATGGCGATGCAGGAGAAAGAGCAGACGCCCGAGCAGATTATCATCACGCGCCGAAAAATCATAGAGGTCGGCTTCCCCGGCGATTCTCTGGTGAAGCAGGCCTGGGCAACGGAGTATCCAGCACAATGAGAAGGCAAAGGGAACGTCAACATTCTGTCGGTGAGCGTGGCTCCATCCTCATGGAGTACGCGATGCTCGTCTTTCTGGCGGCTGTGCCGATCTTCCTGGCGTGGAACGGCTTTTCCGTCCCCCTGGATTTTGCCGGCACCGGCGTCGCCGTGGAGTATAAGGGCATCTATGACCTCGCCAGCGGCCAGTATAAGGGCTATGGCAAGGAAATGCAGAAATTCTTTGAAATGGTGCAGAGCGGCATCGCCCTGCCTATACCATAAGCGGAAAAGACCCCACCCCCAGAAAAACAAGGAGGAACCAAATGAGAACCATGCAAAGGATTCGTTTTGCGAAGCGCACGCGGCTAGGCCGTTTCCTGTGCCGCCTGCTCGGTGACCAGTGTGGCGCCGTGGCCATGGAGTATGTCGTTATCGCGTTGCTGGTGGCCGCTGCCGTGGTCGGTATCGTAATCGTCTTTGGCAGCCGTATCGCCAACATGTTCACCCAGTCAACCAAGGCGCTGGGCACCACCGAGAGTGGCATGGAGCAACTGGCTGGCGAAGTCAAAGAGTCTCGCGAGAAGGATGTGCAGCGCGTGGAGAAGATGAGTAAACAAGGAGACACCATCCGGGGTTCCGACGAAAACGCCGGCGCGTCGGAATAACCCGGGTCAACAGGAGAAGGAAGACCCCGCGCAGGAGGCTGTAGCCGCGTGCGGGGGGTATCAATGACGGATGCTTCCCCTAATCTACATGATTGTTGCGCTGACGCCCTGGCTGGCAACGCTCTGCTGGTATGACTGGAAATGGCGCCGCCTGCCCAATGTCCTGACCTTGGGGATGGTCGGCGCTGCCCTTGCCTGGCGCCTGGGATATGGACGCATGCCGCTTTTCCTGGACGGGCTGGCAGGCGGGCTGGCAGCAGGACTTTTCCTGCTGATCCCGTATTTGCTGCGGGGGGCGGGGGGCGGCGACTTGAAGATGCTGACGGCCGTAGGTTGCTTTTGCGGCCTGGGCCGCGTCCCCATGCTGCTTTTCTGCACTTCAGCCGCCGGCTTTGTCATGGCAATTGCTCTGCTGATTGCCGGCCGGGCAGACGCCAGCCGCGTCAAACATTGGCTGCGCTGTGCTTTTGACTGGCGCTACGACCGTAAGGCCGGTCGGGAGGCATTGCCGCCTAAGAGCGACGAGCGGGCGCGGTTGCCCTTCGGCGTGGCCATTGCCATCGGCGCCTGGCTAACCATCATCATCGAAATCGTAATGCGGGCGACTGCGACATGAAGACAGCGACACTATGGCAAGACGACCAGGGCACGGCTCTCATGGAGTTTGTGCTCGTCATGCCAATTTTGGTGTTCATGATTTTCTGCATCGCCCAGCTGGCCCTGGTGTGCATGGCAAAGCAGCTGACCCATTACGCCGCCTACTCGGCGGCTCGTGCGGTCATCGTCTACCACCCTGATGACTTCAGTGACAATGGCGTTTTTTATTCGGACAAGGGCGTGGCCCATCAGGCCGCCTGCACGGTGCTTGCCTGGCTGGGGCAGCTGCCCGGCGGGCCGGACAAAATGCAGATTCCCGACTGGGGGGAGATTCCCGGCTCCGGGTACATCCGCGAGCAGGTCGCCATTGATCCCGCCAACAGCGTCATATTGACGGATGTCCCGGCCGTCAAGGTGACGGTCAAATTCCGCTATCCCCTGCTGATCCCCTTTGCCGGAAACATCATCGGCTACTTCCACGGCGGCAAGGCCGAGGGGAATTGGGACGTGGTCGGCCTGCTGCCGAAAGATATGCCGGAAAAACTGGCGCCTAACAAAGTGGCGGACACGCCATGCTTCATGTTGACTGAGACGTGCATCCTGCCTATGCCTTGGGACAATAACATGTTCCCCAGGGCAGAGACGACAGCAGCTCTGGGAACCGAGGAAATCCAATGACAAAGCGAGTACTGGCAATCGCATGGAAGAGGCTGGCGTCCCTCAGAGCGGATGACAGCGGCGCCGCGCTGGTCATAACGCTGGCCGTATTCTTCTTTCTATTCATGCTGGTGTCAGCCGTCTACACCGTGGGCGAAGCCGTTAACCGGCGCATTGAGTTGCAGAAAGCCTGCGACGCCGCCGCATACTCAGCAGCCGTGGTGCAGGCGGACGGACTCTCCCGCATGGCAACAGTCAACAGAGCCATGGCATGGACATACGTCCAGATGGTGCGACGACAAATGGACTACATCACCTACCGCTGGCTGAAGCTGACCTACAAGAACTACATGGAGGACCGCAAGGCCGCAAAGAATTTCCACTTCTTCCTGATGCCTTGCAAGAAAAAACACCACAAGGAGGGCGTTGGGTGGTGGTGCGGGCAGGGCGGAAAGTCCGGCATGGACAAGATTCGCCTCAACTTCCGCTTCAATATCTCGTCGGATGACTTGAAGGAGGTGCTCGACGACATGGAATCCGCCATGGGGGACGGCGACAGCAGCGCCAGCTCATTGCCCAGCAATACCCCAGATGACATTGCCAATGTCGAGCTGTTTGTCATACGGTCGGACCTGGATGAAGTCAAAAAGGAGGTCTATGAGAAAATCATGGAGCGGACCGCTCAAGGCGAGGAGTTAGGGTCAGAGCAAATCCGGGAAATCTACCGTGAAATCTATGTCCGCGACCACCCGGAGCCGACGCCCGTTGGAAGCGACGAGTGGAAAGAGTGGGACGAGGATTTCAGGGAGTTCACCGACAATCACCTGATTTCCGAGGACGACTATATATGCACAATCTGCGGCAAGAGCAAGGGGGGAGCGGACCACGACGATTGTTTTCAAACTCTTATGGATCGGCTGAGGGCGCAGGAAAAGGAGGAAAAGGAGCAGGGGCAGGACACGCCGACCTCAAAATACGGCTGGGGAAAGAAGGTGGGCGACCAAATCCGGAACGACAAGAAGACCATTGAGATGACCAACCTGGCCCTGGACGCCATCGGCATGAACATGACCCTGGGAATCCGGCAGACAGCCCAGCAAATGCTGGAACTCAACCTGCCCAGGGACGCGGACGGGAAAATCCCCGCGGACTTCCGCTACGCTCTGCATATCCCCACTGGAGGCAACCCCTACGGCCAGGCCGGCAGCGGGGACGCATCCCTGCCAGGAATCTTCTCGCCGCTCTACAACACCGAGGAACACGAGACTCTTTTCCTCAACATGATGGACGGGGATACGCATGACATCCTGCTGGATTATTTCGCCCATGGCAAGACGGCGTCCGGCATGCTCAGTCTTCTCTCAGGGGACAAAAAGGCGCCCGGGCTGGACCAGTGGTTCATCCGCACTTATCCCCGTGAAACCCTCATCAACAACAAAACGAACATCCAGCCTACATGGGAGTCCTACCATGCGGAGGGCATCAGCCGCTCCTACAAAAATGCCAATCGTGCTGAAGGCAGCTGCATCACCGGCCAAAGCCGCGCAAACCATGTCTTGTCCATCGGGGACAATTTGGACACGGGTGGCATCAGCGACATACTGGGGGTGGGCAAGATCTTTTCCTCCATCCTTGACAGCATCAAGCAGGAGATTGACCTCTCGCCCAGTTGCCAGAACAGGCGCAGTCGATTCCCAGAAATGTGCCGCAAGGTGGACGATTCCGTGGCGCTGGTCTCCCAGTACCGCTGGTGCAGCGCGAAGTGGTTCTGCTTTTTTGTCGTCTATTCTTTCGGCATCAAGTGGCTACATCCCTTCTTCCCCAAATTCTACTGTTCAGACCACGGCTACGGAATTATTTGGATTGGTAAGGAACTCGAGGCCGTCGTGAACGGCATGTCGCGCAAGGACTACCGTCCCTGCTTTATGGGCTTTGACGAGACTTTCATTCTCAAAGGTCACGCGCGCATCTACGGTGATGACCGGGACTTGGTCGATGAAAACTACGTGGGCACCCCGGCGCGACCCTGGCTGGTTAATGAGAAATTCTTTGGGGGCGACGGCACCATCACGGTCGGACTGGCCCGTCGCCAGCGGAACCCCTGGCAGCGCGTCATGCAGTGGTTCTATGACTATGACGCCAACTCGCCAAATGTCAGCAATGGGCTTATGTCGCTGTTCAATGTCAACAAGGACAATTTCCTTTGGACCGCTAGCACTGCCCGGGCCGCCTATCGTCGCCGGAGCGACGGCTTTGACAGCGGCGAGGCCAATTACGATATGAAGTATGACGTCTCCGCCTATCCTGACGCCCTGGAGATTGACTACGCCTCAGGCGCCTCGTCAGGCATGAGAAAACTGCGGGTGGGATGTGTCTGCGAAAAGGGGGACAACAAAGCGCGCTTGGGAAGGGCGTGGAACTTGGGAACGCCTGACTGGGACGCGACTTTGTTGCCGGTGCGCTATGCCAAGCGATACATCAGCAAGTACGAGACCTGGAACGGCGACGGCGCCGGGAAATGGGATACTGCCCGACAGGACATGGGGCAGGAACAAGCCAAAGGCGCCTTTGAGACGCTTGCCGATCTGCGGTGGTTTGGTTTCGGGGAGCAGGCCGAAACCTCCACCTCAGGGCAGAATGTCATGCAGTCAGTATACATAGACGGCAAGGAGCTGGAAAACTGGCGGGCGCTGGAGAAATTGAAAATCTACTGAAATTGGAGAAGGCTGGAAAGGGCGTAATAGTCAGTCCCAGATCAGTTCCCCCAAAAACGAGAAAGGGAAGCAAACCATGAAAAAAATGCTCGGGCTGATGCTTACCGTAAGCATCGGGTTGTCCATGGCCACGGCATTGGGAGACGAGGCGAAGAAAAAGTCTGAGGCCGCGCTCTCGTCTATGAAGACGGTGCTTACGGTCACCTCCCTGCGAAAACAGGCCATTGAGAATTCTGCGGTTGCGGTCAAGACCTTTTTTCAGGCGCGCGCCGAGATGCGCTGGCAGCGCATTGCCAGCGAATATTCCGAGGAGCAGCTCAACGACTTTTTCCAGGGAACTGTATATCTGGGCACTGCCGATGTGTCGTATGCGGCATTGTACAACCCCTGGTGGGATGCCATCCTGCTGCTGAACCTCGTCGGCTTGCCGGATGTCCCCAAGGTGGAAAATTTCTGCTTTGTCAGCGGCGGCAAGTTCCGCGGCGATGCTCAGGGGCCTCCCTCTGTCCTGGAGGGCACGGTCCCCCAGGCGAATCCCTACGCGGTGGACTTGTGGTCCCTCGCTTCCCGCACCGTCAAGCACTACCAGGAACGCTTTACCGGCAACGAGCGCGCGGAGTTTGTGCGCTTGCAGCCTAATGACCCGGCAGACACCGAGCGCATCCAGGTGCGCTCTGCCGTGCGTTTGCGTTTGCTCCTCAAATTCATCCAGAATAAGACCATGCAGCGGGAGGCGCGCCGCATCGCCAAGTATCTGACCGCCGGCAATGAGGCGAAGATGCGCAAGTACTTCAAGGGCGGCGGCGGCGCGGATTTTGTCGGCACCTTTGCCAAAGTGCCTGGCGAACTCCGGGAGAACTTCATACCATATTGTTATTTCCCAGGCAAGGAGGGAACGCTCTTTGTCTTCTTCAATGCGGACATGCCCAGGATTTTCGTCACCGTGACGTATCCGCGAAAAGGCTTTGACCGTATTATGGAATGGTATGACTTGCAGGCAGCCGATAAATTTTTGCAAGTGTGGAACAGCGCTAAGAAGGAGGAAAAATGATGAGCAAGCACATTTCTTCCATTGTCGCTATTTTTCTGAGTTTGGGCATGGCGGCCAGCGCTGGCCTCGTGTCTGATTTTTTCTCGTCTTTCGCCTCCAGCGTTGATTCCGCCATCGCTGCCGCGTCAGAAACCATTGATGACGAGGTCACGAGGATGACACGCGAAGCAAAGCGGCAGGCTGACAAGGCTGTCGAAGAGGCGCGAGAGGCATTGGCCAAAGCGGACAGAGCCATCTGGGAAGCGATGGGGGATGCGCAGAGGGACGCCCAGGACGCCGCCAAGGCAGCCGAGCAAGCCCTGAAAGAGGCGGCGCGGAAAGCTGCCGCAGCGGCTGGGGAATACCGCAGCGAGGCAGAGAAGGCGCTGAAAGCAGCAGAAGAGGCATTGGCCAAAGCACGGAAAAATGCCGAAAATTTGGCTGACGGCGCGGAAAAAGCCCTTGAGGATGCGGAAAAGGAGCTGGCCAGGGCAGCTGCTGTATTGGAGAAGGCCGCTGCCTCCGCTGTGTCCGAAGTGTCAAAAAGCCTGGGCGAACTAGGCAAGAAAGTCGATGGGGTGCTGAATGGCATGGACGCACCCAAGCTGGGCGAGGCTCTGGACATGCTGCGGCAGGCTGCGGAAAAGGCGCAGAGCATGGCCAAGGAAGAGGGCGCTAAGCTCATCCAGGAAGCTGCCGAATATTTGGACAAGACTGCCCAGGGGCTAAATGTCGAGGAGGCTGTCAAAAACGCCATCAGCCAGGTCTCAAAGGCAGTTGGCAAGCTGCCGGAGGATTTGTCAAAGGGCATTGAGGAAGTGGTCTCTGCCGTTGAAGGCGCAATTCAACGCATGCAGCTGGATTCCTTGGGCAACGGGCTGGAAAAGCTGCTTGATGGCCTGGAGGGGGACGCAAAGGCGGCCGCCGCCAAGCTGATTGAGCAAATCCAGAATGCAGACAGCGACAAGGCAGCAGCAGAACTCCTGAAACAGCTGGGGAATGTGCTGAAAGAGGCTGGCGCGGACTCGGACATTGTCGAAACAATAACCGAGGAAGCAGTGAAATTGGCCAAAGGCGACGCCTCCGGCCTGGAGGAACTTGTGAAGGAATGTGGCCTTGAAAACTTAGAAAAGGTGCTCACCGAGGCTATAGGCAAGGAAAAAGCCGAGGAAATTGTTGAGGCCATCGAGAGTCTCCTTAGTGGCGACAAGAGCCTGGAGGAGCTCATGGAGGGGGGCGTTAATAAGCTCCTTGATGAGCTGCCCGCCGGAACCGGCGACGCCCTCAAGGAAGTCCTGACCGCCATCAGCGAAGGTGAAAGCGTCGATGACATCCTGGAGACCTTCAAGGACCTCGGGGAAAATGCCGCCAGGGACGGAGTGGCCGGATTGCTGGGGAAGACAGGGCTGCCCAAGGAAGCCCAGCAGACCATCATGGAGGGGCTGGAGAAGGCAGCAAACGGCGATTGGACCGGCATCTGGGAGGACGCCAAGGGGGACATGGCCTCATACCTGGGCGATAAGGTCGCCGAGAAGTTCGGTGAGGAAGCTGGCGCTGCTGTGAAAAAAGCCATCACCGAAGCCCTCAATGGGGATGAGGGCTGGCTTGACTCCGCTACGGACGCTGGCGCCACCATCCTCAGCTCTGTCTTGGAGCAGAAACTTGGGGAATTGCTGGACAGCCTGGCGGCAAAATACCCCATACTCGGCGAAATTTTCAATGCGCTGGGCATTGATGGCCCAGGCCTGATGAGTGGCATCGGCAATATCTGGAACGCCATCAAGGACGGCGAGCTCGCAGAACTCTTCTCCTCCTTGATGAACGATATCGCCGAAGCCCTGAGGAACCTGGCAGAGAAACTCAAGAATTTTGCCCAAGACTTTCTTGACAACTTGATGAACGTCGTCACTGATTTCATCTCCGGGCTGATCAATGACCTTGTGGACATGCTGAAGAGCGCGGTCACCGCAGCCTTGGACGAGTTTTTGAAGATGCTCCAGGAACTGCAAGCCAAGGTGGCCAGCGCCTCCAGCTACTTCCTGGGCGCGGAGAAAGGCATGGAGTCAAAACTCATGGAAATGAAGAACTCGCTGAAGGACGCCTTGCAGAAGAATGTCTTCAAGTCACAAAGCGCCAATTGAGGCTGCCATGACTCTAACCGGTAAAAAAACATCTGGCGACCAGGGTTCTGTCTTGACGGAGTTCCTGATTGTCGCGCCGCTTTACCTGTTGCTTTTAGGCGGGTTGCTGTTGAGCAATGATATGCTCCGCTTGAAAAACAAGGTGAACATGGTGGACGCTTTCGTCACCGTGACGGGCACGAGCCGTTTTCTGGGCGGCGAAGACGGCGCCCGCGCCATCACCTCCCAGGTGTCCCATGTCTGGGGGGAGTTCATGCCCAAGTCCATCACCTCGCCCTTGATGCTCGCCAATGAATACCAGAGCGCAGGTGGGAGGATTCTGGCCAACCGCTGGAACGCAGTCTATGCCGGACGGGTGGACGTGGAATACACCATGCCGACAATGATCAGTTCCCTGCTGTCCGTGCAAAGGGTGGTCTTCGGGGACGAGAACTACCCGGAACACCAGCGGACCTTCAAGCTCTTCGCCGACCCGGCAACCGGTGAATTCCCCAGCGAAAGAGAATGCCGGTTCCATGTCATCCAGAGACATTGGACAGGCCAAGGCGGGGAGAAGGGATTCAACCGAGCGGCAGACGCGGTCAGGCTGATCGGAGACGGCATTTTGCCAAATGTGCTGTCCGATGCATGGCTCTTCACAAAAAACACGCTCGCACCGGGGACAACGGAAAGCAACGACGCAACCTATACGCAGCAATTGGGACAATATGCGGAATGAACTATTCTGTCTATTCTGGGGATTCCTGCTGATGGCGAACGTCGCTTTCGGCCAGAAGCCCGTGGCTACGCCTGCTCAACCGTCGGCGCGCCGGCCGCCCAGCTCCTGGCAGGAGAATCAGGAAATGCCGCTCTCCTTCGCGGCGGCGAAAGTGCGGGTCAAGACAAAATACGAGGCGCAGGGTTTTTCCCTAAAGCACGAAATCGCCCTGGGCAAGAGGAATGAAGGTTGCCTGCTGCTGTGGGAAAAGGAGGGGAAAAAGGTGCTGGTTATGCTCCGGCGCCTGGATGTGGACCGGACTTGCGTTTCTTACGGGGAAATCAAGGATGACGGAAAGTAATCCATATAGCTACATTGAGGCGGCGTCCATGTCCGATATGGGATGTGTGCGAACTAACAACGAAGATGCGTTCCTATGCGCGCCAAAGGCCGGATGCTATGCCGTGGCTGACGGCATGGGCGGCGGAGAGGCCGGGGAGACAGCCTCGGAGACCGTGCTGGAATGCCTGAAGAAAGCAGTGGAAAGCACGGCGCTGGATTCGCCTGGATGCCGGAAATATGCCGTGCAGCAGTCGCTCCATAAGGCCAACGGAGCCATTGTGCGCCACCGCGAAGAACATCATTATTCTGCTATGGGAACTACAGTGGTCATGCTCCTGCTGGACCCATGGAATGCGGAGGAGGCATTCGTCTGCCATGTGGGCGACAGTCGGCTTTACTGCCTGCGTCACGGCGAGCTGTTCTGCCTGACTAGGGACCATAGCATGGGCTATGAAATGAAAAGCAAAGGCTCCAAGGAAGTGCTGTCAGACAAGGTCGCCAAGGCGCTCACCAGGGTGGTAGGAGGAAGCGGACTGCTGGTGCCAGAATGGCAGAAGATTGCTATCTGTCCAGATGACTTGCTGCTGCTCTGCTCCGATGGCATTCTGGAGGTGTTGTCTGACGAGAAAATCCAGGCAGTCATGCAGGAGAAGAAGGCGCCGCAGGCCATTGTCGAGGAGCTGAAGGAAAGAGTCATGGCGGCTGGCGCACCAGATAACCTGACTGCTGTGTGCATGCGAGTCGCCAGCCAATTGCCGTTGCCGGAAGAGGTCGATGAACTAGAACGCGAGGAAAGCGACCTGCTCCTCAAGGTCGCGGAGGAAAGAAGAGACTATGGAGCATAAGAATTCGTTTCTTATTCTGTTTTTGGCGCCGGTGAAGGAGTTTTTGGAGGACGACAGCGTCTCGGAAATCCTCATCAACGGCCCAGAGCAGATTTACATTGAACGGCGCGGGAAGCTGGAGCGCACCGAGGCGAAATTCCCCAGTGAACCGTCCCTGCGAGCGGCCGCCTCCAACATCGCCAAGTCGGTTCAGCGCCTGCTGAACGATGATTATCCGCGCTTGGACGCCCGCCTGCCAGACGGCAGCCGTGTCCACGCCGTCATCCCACCGTTGAGTCGCTGCGGCACGGTCATTGCTATCCGCAAGTTCAAGAAGGACACTCTTTCCATTGCCAAGATGCTTGACTACGGAAGCCTCTCCCCCGATGCGGAAAAGCTGCTGCGCGCCTTGGTGCTGATGCACAAAAATGTCATTGTCTCCGGTGGAACTTCCTCTGGCAAGACTTCTGTGCTGAATGCCTTGAGCAGCTTCATCCCCAGCAACGAGCGGGTGCTGGTCATTGAGGACGCCAGCGAATTGCAGCTCCAGCAGGAGCATGTGGTCAGCTTCGAGACCCGCAGGCCTGACAAGAATGGCCAAGGCGAGGTGACAATCCGGGACCTTCTTGCCTCGTCCCTGCGCCTGCGCCCTGACCGCCTGGTCATCGGCGAAATTCGCGGCGGCGAGGCTCTGGATTTGCTGCAAGCGCTGAACACGGGCCATGCGGGCTCCATGTCCACTATCCATGCAAACTCGCCCATGGATTGCCTATTCCGGATGGAGACCTGCGCGCTGCTCAGCGGCATTGAAATGCCGCTGATGGCGTTGCGCTCCCAGGTGGCCTCTGCCATTGATGCCGTAGTCCATACTGCCCGTCTTTCTGATGGCTCGCGCAAAGTCGTCGCCATCTCCGAGGTGCTCCCTTTGAAAGGAGGCGAATACCAGGTCAGGGATTTGATGGCCTGGCAGACGGAAGCGGTGGAGGCGGACGGCAAAATCCGCGGCGCCTTTGTGCTGAAAGAGCCGCCCACCTTCGTGGGCCAGGCGTCGCTCCTGGGCATTGAATTGCCACTGACACAGTAAGTTCACGAGGGAAGAGATGAGTGATCAGCATTTATTGAACCCCGGCGACGAGTTTGAAAAATACACGGTGGTGCGTGAACTCGGCCACGGTGGCATGGGCGCCGTGTTTTTGGTGCGGCACCGGGTGCTGGATACGGACTTCGCCCTGAAAGTGCTCTATCCCGAGGTGGCCAAGCGCAATCAACAATTCGTTGAACGCTTTATTCGGGAGGCGCGCCTGGCGGGGAACATCCGTCACCAGAACCTGATTGCCGTCTATGACGCAGGCCAGAACGAGAAGAACGGCATGTATTACCTGGTGATGGACTACGTCGCCGGGGGCAGTGTGCGGGATAAGCTCAAGCAGAACCATTACCTGGGACTCACCGAGGCAGTGGCCATCATTCGCCAAGTGGCCTCAGCCCTGGAAGCAGCCCAAGAGCGCAACATGGTTCATCGGGATATCAAGCCGGACAATATCATGTTCGATTCTAACGGCGTGGTTCGTCTGGCTGACCTGGGAATTGCCAAGGCCTCGGACGGCCGGGACACAAACCTGACCGTCGAGGCGTCTGTCTTCGGCACGCCGTCCTACATGTCCCCAGAACAGGCTCGCGACGCCAGCAAAGTTGACACCCGCGCCGATATCTACAGCCTCGGAGTGGTCTTCTATGAGATGCTGACGGGAAGGAGGCCGTTTGTCGGCGAAAACAACATTGAAATCCTGACGCAGGTGATCGACGGTAAGTCGGCGCCGGATGTGAGGATGTATTCCCCAGAATTGCCCGAAGATGTGGCCAGGCTGGTGATGGACATGCTGGAGAAGACACTGGCAAAGCGTGTGGCGTCGCCAACAGAGCTTATCCGGCGGCTGGACGCGCTGGATTTGTCCGGCTATGAAGAGACGGAGCAAGCAGACAATGCCAAAGGCGCGGCGATGTCCGCCTCGGCACCGCCATCAGCAAAGCCAGGAGAACAGCCGCAGGATGATCCGGAAGTGACCATGCCGACCATGGTCGGCCCAATCCAAACTCCAGCCGCCGCACCGCCTGCGCCGCCTCCAGCACCTGCCGCCGCGCCGCCTGCGCCGCCTGCATCGGCCGCGCCTGCCGCCGCGCCGCCCGCCACTGCGAAAGTTGATTTGACGCAGGATATGACCGAGCCTCCGGCGGCCTCTGTCCCGTCCGCCGCACAAGACGGCGCTGGCAAAGGGCAAAGCAAAGGCAAAGGCAAAGTCATTTTTTTGCTGGCACTGATTTTAGCCTTTCTTGTGCTTGGTGGCGTTGTTGCTGCACTCAAAATTTCGAAGGGCAGTAGAGCCACTCCTGTGCCTGGGGAAGTCCTCACCGAAAAAACCGATAAAGGTTCGGACGGCATTAAACCAGATACACCGCCGACTGTTTCAGGAGATGGCGGCGGATTGACAGAACCCACTGCATCCCAAAAAACGCTGGCAGTGGCTGGAGGAGACCCAGTGACTCCGGTCGGGCAGGAGGCCCAGAAGCCGCAACCGCCCAAGCCGCAACCGCCTGTAGTGGCAGATGGTGGCGGTACAGCGGCGCCGGCTGGGCAGGAGACTCAGAAGCCGCCGCCCAAGCCCCAGCCGCCTGTGGTGGCAGATGGTGGCGGCACAGCGGCGCCGGCTGGGCAGGAGACTCAGAAGCCGCCGCAGCCGCCTGCGGCGAAAGAGGAACCCCCACCTGTGGCTGTTGCCGTTGTCACGACTCCGTCAAGCCAATGGAAGTCTCTGGGGAACATCAGCGATGGCACGGTGGTGGTTTTCGGCGAGGATAACAGCAGCAACATTTCTCTGTACAAGTACTTGGAGACCAATGGCGGCTTTGACAGTGTCGCGTTTCGCGGCGCCGCCAGCGACGTCCGGGAATGGGTGCGTCAACTGGGCGACATCTTGGCGAGCAACCCAGCGTTTGTTGCGGTGGTTGTCACCAATGAAAAGAATACTTACCAATTCCGCAGCGCCATTGAGGGAATTGTCAAGCTCCTGCCATCTTCCAGCGCCGTGTTCCTGGTTAATTCTGGCGACATGGGTGTCTTTGACGCCATAGTCCATATTTGCACGCCAGTGGGGATGTATGTCCGTAAGTGGGGGAGCAATAAGGAACTCACAGCATACATCCAGGAGTTGAAGCAGGAACAGGGATGGTGACAAAAGACCCCATTTCGAGAAAACGGCGCTGGGATTTTTCCTGCCGTATATAGTTCAAGCCCGTACTTCGTTTAGGATTATATCTCGCCCTTTCAGAGCTTATCCCATCTCACCCAAGGCGGCGCCAAGCCTGGCAGGCCCGTTTGCCTTGGGCTGGTATGTTTCGCCTCGTTGGGACTCTTGTCGCTCCGCGACATACGTCAAATCATATTTTCCAGCACAAAACTTCGCGCATCAACCCAAATTCAGGATATAATACTTTTTTCAATAGTATTTCCCAGTTTCTGATATTGCTGGTAGAGTTTTTCATAGGCAGGCACATTCTTCGGTTCCGGCTGGTAGTTGCGTGCGTAGCCACTGCCCATTTTTTCCATGGCATTGTCAAGGCTGTCATGTACCGATGCAGCGACGGCTGCAAACATGGCCGCGCCTAGCGCACAAATCTGTTCCGCTGCAGTAATTTTTACTGGCATATTTAGAACATCGGCCATCATCTGCATGACAAATGGCGATTTATGGCTGATACCGCCAGTGGCAATGATTCGCTTGACTGGAATCTCTTCCCGAATGAAATGATCGACAATAGCCCGTGCGCCAAAGACGGCACTTTCAACCAAGGCCCGGTAAAGCATCGGCGCAGTTGAGCCTAATTGCAGACCGGCAAGCAGGCCGCTGAGCAGGGGATTAGCGTTGGGGCTGCGTCGCCCGTTGAACCAGTCCAGAGCCATCACGCCAGTGCTTCCTGGTGCCAGCGTCGCGGCTTCCTGCTCAAGCTGCTGTAAGGAGACTACCCCGCCGCCATAGGAAAGCAAGCGCTGGAACCAGGCAAAGACATCGCCGAATGCCGACTGGCCTGCCTCAAGACCAACCAGCCCAGGCACTACTGATCCATCCACCTGGCCGCAAATTCCTGGTATGCAGCGGTTTATTTCCGGTGCAACAACAATATCGCAAGTCGAGGTGCCGCAGACTTTCACCAGGTCGCCAGGCTGAATCTGTGCACCAACAGCGCCAAAATGACAATCAATACCGCCACCACTGATAACGACGTCCCGGGAAAGTCCCAGCCTCGAAGCCCATTTTGCGGACAGGTACCCCACTGCGCAATCCGCAGTGTAGGTTTCCTGATAGAGACGTTGCCGCAGGCCGCCTAACAGCGGGTCTATTTCGCGCAGAAAGCTTTCTGGCGGCAGCCCACCCCAGCTTTGGTGCCACATAGCTTTATGACCTGCCGCACAGCGGCCCCTTGGTAATGTCAACGGATTAGTATGCCCGCACAATTCGCCGGCCATCCAGTCACAATGTTCGACCCAGCTGTAAGCCGCTTCGCGCACCTGAGCGTCGGTCTTCAGGATATGCAGGATTTTGCTCCAGAACCATTCGCTGGAATACGTCCCGCCTTCATAGCAACGGTAATCAACTGCGCTTTCAGCGGCACAGGCATTGATGCGCGCAGCCTCCTCAAGCGCAGTATGATCTTTCCAGAGGATAAACATCGCATTCGGATTGTCGGAAAATTCTGGCAGCAGAGCCAGCGGCGTGCCATCCTTGTCCACCGCACAAGGCGTCGAGCTGGTCGTGTCCAGGCCAATCCCCCGCACGAGTGCTGCCTGCTCCGGTGTCAAAACCGACCGGATGGCCGCCTCCATGGCTTCCAGGTAATCCAAAGGATGCTGCCGGTATCGATTCTCCGGCAGATTGCAGAATTTCCCTTCGCTCCAGCGGCGATAGGGCTGTACATTGGTCGCAAGTTGCTCGCCGTTTTCGCTGACCAGCAGCGCCCTGACGCTGTCTGAACCAAAATCAAGACCGATTAACAAATTCTTCATTTGGCATACAAACTTTTATAAAGTAATACCGGTGTCAGTTTTTCCCCCAGAACCGTTGTCCTGTCTGTCCACTGTTAACACCTGAACAGGACGTCTTATCCTGGCTTGTTCAGGTTTGCGGCAGCAAACCCACATCTTCAAGCAAGGCCTG
>Ga0123335_1002087_pt1 | contig 30798 bp, 26 predicted proteins | sample BiotimSIPDNA_2_FD_89707 | JGI IMG/M metagenome (GOLD analysis project Ga0123335, IMG submission 89707) | Anaerobic biogas reactor microbial communites from Washington, USA - Biogas_R2 time_0 SIP DNA | ecosystem: Engineered > Bioreactor > Anaerobic > Unclassified | place: Washington, USA... | reverse complement strand
GGGTCACCCATTTTACTGAGCCTGTCAAGGCGATTATCTTCGGCAAAAAAATTTATCTGTTTCATAGGTATATTATATCATATTTGGGCGAATATTGCATGAGGTTTTTAGAGATGCCCTTATGATACCAAGCTTTTGCGCTATAATTCGCATGCGCCCGACTGGGGCAGTAACGTTCCGCTGATAGACTATCTGCGTCCCATTTTCGGAGACGGACCTGTATGCTTTATAGACAACGCGGGCAAAGCCGTAGGCAGGGAGGTGCTGATCGAGCGGCCGGAATACTTGCGCAGCCGCCTGATGACGCTGTTCACCACCTGGGGTGTTTCGGCCTGCCTGATGCAGCATGGCAATGTGCTCAACGGCCGTGACTCGCTGATAGGAGAAATCGGCCACATGGTGATTGACCGCACGGGCAGCGTGCTGTGCGGCTGTGGCAAGCGTGGCTGTCTTGAAAGCGTGGTCAGCATACGCCATGCGCGCAAAATGCTGGCAGAACAGGCGCCTGAGCGCAGGGACAGCGTGCAGGACCTTACGATGAAGGAGCTGTTTGCGCTGTCTGCCGCGGGGGATCAGCCTGCTCAGCGGGTTTCCTGTTATCTTGCGCGCTGCTTTGCCATTGCGCTGCACAATCTCTCCCTTGCCTATAATCAGGAGGCAGTGGTATTTCAGGGCGATTTCGCGTGGGCGGACGACACGTTTGACCGATACCTCAAGAAGGAATTGAGAGAGTTCCGCTATTACCCGACCAGCGTACCCTTTTCAATCTACTATGACAAGCGTGATCTGGCCTTGCTGGCTGCGAGGGGCGGAGCGGAATATCTAAAAAAGCATTACTTTTCTTCTGTCGATTAAAACAGGTTTTGCCGTACAACAGCCAACCAGCTCAACTTTCATGGCAAAAGCTGTTTTTCCATGCTTGCAGATGGCGAAAATGCAGAATGTGGCATATAAGAAAACGAAAACGATTTCTAAAAAATGCTTGACAGGGCAAAAGGATGAATATATGATGAAGATGGTTAGCGAAGGTTGTTACGTAACTTCCATACAAAACAATAAGAATGGAAGTCTGCTGCCCATGCGTGTGAAGGGCTGAAAATAAAATGAATATACAGGCATTGTGTCGAATGCCTGAAAAATAAGGAGGTATACCCATGGTAAAAAGACTGATCAGCCTGACCCTGATGGCCATCCTGCTGCTGTCAATCAGCATGCCCGCCCTGGCCGAACCGGCACCCCGAGTCGTCACGGTGTTTGCCGGTGACCCGCGTGACCAACCAACCAGCGACAACAAAATATTCAAGATGATTGAGGAAGAGTTCGGCCTGAAGTTCGAGTTTGAGTTTCTTGCCGGCGATCTTAACGAGACCCTGGGCGTAAAGCTTGCCGGGCAGGACTTTGCCGACCTGATGGACGGTGGCAACTCTGCCGAGAAACTCATCGAAGGCGGCGCGCTTATCGACCTGATGAAATACCTCAGCGAGGAAAAGACCCCCAATCTGTACAAGCACGTACAGCCCTATCTCAAGCGCCTGCTGGACGATCAGGGGCGCCTGTTCATCATTCCCAACTATGGACGTCACTACAACACAGAAGAATACGGTATGAACTATGTCAACGGCCCGGCCTTCTTTATACAGAAAAAGGTCCTGGCGTGGGACAACTATCCTGTCATCAAGACCATGGACGAGTATTTTGACCTGATCGAACGCTATGTAGCTGCCAACCCCACCAATGACAAAGGACAGAAGAACGAGGGCTTCCTGATTCTCTGCGAAGACTGGCGCGCCTTTTGCCTGTTTAATCCCGTGCAGCATCTGATGGGCCGCCCCAATGACGGCGACGTGATCGTAGATATCGACAACAACTACAAAACCGAAGCCTACGTAATTCAGGATTATGCCAAACACTACTACCGCAAGCTGAACGAGATGTTCCACAAGGGCCTGATTTCCCAGGACACCTTTGTGATGAACTATGATCAGTATCTGGCCAAGCTCTCCAGCGGCACCGTCGTGGGTATGTTCGACCAGGCCTGGGATTTCAACACCGCCACCGATGCGCTGCGCGCTGCCGAGATGTTTGACTGCACTTATCAGGGGCTACCCATTGTCTACAGCCCTGAGCAGGCCGGCAAGGAAATAACCGAGCACTACCTCAACGGCACCGTCATCAATGTGAACCGCGGCTTTGGCATCAGCGTCAAGGCCGAGGATCCCGAGCGCCTGGTCCAGTTCATGGAAGAGATGCTCAGCGACAGGTGGCAAAAGATCATCTGGTGGGGCATCGAAGGTGAGGACTATTATGTGGAAGACGGCCGCTTCATGCGCACCTATGAGCAAATCCAGAACGCCGCCAATGCCGTGTGGCGCAACAAGAACAGCGCCTATGTCCTGACCAACTCCATGCCCAAAAAACAGGGCGAGATGGATGATGGCAACAAGTGGGATCCCCAGGCGCAGCCTGAATGCTACTTCCTGCAGATGAACGATTATGACAAGACCTTCCTGGAAGCCTACAATATCAAGCGCCCGCTGGACTTCTTCAATCCTCCGATCGAGCTGGCTCCCTATGGTGAGGCCTGGCAGATTGACGTGACTGTTGATCAGGATGCCAACGACGCCAAGGCGGCCTTCCAGGATACGCAGCGCAAGCTGCTGCCTCAGGTGATCATGGCGCAGCCGGAGGAGTTTGACGCCAAATGGGATGAGTTTGTCGCCGCGGTGGAAGCGATCCCGATCACCGACTTTGTGGACTTCATGCAAGAGTCCATTCTGAAGCTGGTAGAACGCAACGCCAACTAAGACCGATACCGGCGGCGGGGGTGGAGCATCCCGCCGCCTTTTTTCCTGACCAGGCGAACCCTGAGCCCAAGTGAGGTGTTACGATTGAGACAAGCCAAAGCAGCTGTCCTGAGCGGGTGGAAGACCGGTATGCCGACAAGGCGCAGATCTTTTTGGGAGATGTTGTGGCAGCAGCGCCAGCTGGCGCTGATGAGCGTGCCCATGCTCCTGTACATATGCCTGTTTAACTACTTCCCGCTGTGGGGCTGGATCACCGCCTTCATGGACTATAAGCCGGCCCTTCCCTTGTTGCAGAACCAGTGGGTTGGGCTGAAAAATTTTGAGTGGCTTTTTTCCAAGCCGGAATTTATCCGTGCCATTCGCAACACCTTCGCGATGGCCGGCATCAACCTGGTGTTCGGCACGGTGTTTCCCATCATGCTCGCGCTGTTCCTCAGGGAGATCGCTAACGTTGCTTTCAAGCGCGTGGTACAAACAGTCACCTACTTGCCCCACTTTCTCAGCTGGGTCATCGTGGTAGGCCTTGCTCAAACCATGTTTTCCAGCACCGGCCCGATCAACCAGCTGCTGCTGAGCATCGGCCTGGTGGACCGGCCTGTGTTTTTCCTGGGCGAGGGGCGCTATTTCTGGTGGCTGGTGGGTGTGATCAACGTGTGGAAGGAGTGCGGCTGGAACTCCATCATTTACCTGGCGGCCATGAGTGCGATCGACCCTGCTCTTTATGAGGCTGCTGATATGGACGGCGCCGGGCGCTTTGCAAAAATGTGGCATATTGCGCTGCCGGGCATCCGCAGCACCTTCATGGTGCTGCTGATCATGAACATCGGCTATCTGTTGGAAGCCGGCTTTGAAATCCAGTACCTTATGGGGCAGAATGTGGTGATGGACTGGTCTCAAACCATCGATATCTTTGCCCTCAAATACGGCATCACCCGCGGACAGTACAGCAGGGCGATCGCTGCGGGCATTTTCAAAAGCGTGGTGTCCATCGCACTGATGACCAGCGCCAACTTCATTGCCAAGCGCCTTGGCGAAGATACCTTGTTGTGAGGAGGATCAGCCATGTATAGTAAAGTTCTGGCGCGCCCCGGGCGCAAGGGTTTGAGGAAACGCTCCATCTTCCCTTATGTGAACGGCCTGGGCATGATCCTGCTCATGTTCGTTACCCTTTACCCGGTGCTCAATACCCTGGCGATCTCCTTTAACGATGGCACTGATGCGGTGCGCGGCAACATTGGCCTTATTCCCCGGGTGTTCAGTCTGAAGAGTTATGAGACCATTTTTGCCGATGAGATTATCTACAACGCCTTCTTTATCACGATTGCCCGCACTGTGGTGCAGACGGTGCTCAACGTGGTGTTCACCTCCATGCTGGCCTTTGCGCTCAGCCGCAGGGAATATGTGCTACGCAAGGTGATAACCGTTGCCATGGTGGTCACCATGTATGTCAATGCCGGCCTGATTCCCAATTATCTTCTCATCCAGAACACTCTAAGGCTGGGGCGCAGTTTCTGGGTCTATATCATTCCCACCATGTTTTCCTGCTTCAACATGATTGTCATGCGCAGCTATATCCTCAGCTTGCCCGACGCCCTGGTGGAGTCGGCCCGCATCGATGGCGCGGGCGACCTGTACCTGTTCTGGCGGATTATTTTTCCCCTGATCTTGCCGGTGGTGGCTACAGTGGCCTTGTTTGTGGCTGTGGGGGCCTGGAACAGCTGGTTTGACACCCACCTGTACAACGCAGGCAAGGTGCACCTGCACACCCTGCAATACCTGTTGAAAATGAAGCTGGCCACCACCAGCAGCAGCGCCAATGCTGCCATGACGACCACCGATGCCGCTGCCAGTACCACGCTGACCACACCCATTACGATTCGGGCAGCAATTACCGTGGTGTCCGCCGCGCCCATCGTGATGGTCTATCCCTTTCTGCAGCGATATTTCGTGGTGGGCTTGAGTGTAGGCAGCGTGAAAGAATAAAATTCGTGTCAGGTCAATATCGAAAACACGCATCCTGATGTCACTTTATTCAAACTTCATGTGGATAGGAAACAACCTGAATTTCCTTGTAGTTAATAGTAAAAAAAACTCCTTGAAAATAAAGGGGTCAGAGCGTGGACAAAGCGGCTTTAGCCTGATCGTTAGAACCGATTTGTCCACGCTCTTTATATTATTTATATTGTATTTCAGGATTTTTTGTACGGTCAATGGTATACTTGAATTGACATTCATGAAGCTGAAAGCCAGTGGCGGCGCGACCGACAGGATCGATTCGAACGCTTCCGTGACAAGCCGTCTGACGGATCTTACAGCAGATGAAAGCGGAAGATACAGCAGGAAGCCGCCCATTTCGGACAACTCCCGGAACTGAAGGAGGAGAAATCCACATTGATCAATATTGCAGAAATCAAGGAACAGATTTGCGATGTTTGCCACAAGATGTGGCAGCTGGGCTGGGTTGCGGCAAACGACGGCAATGTCTCCGCTTTGCTGGATGACGACACCATTCTGGCCACTCCCACCGGGATGAGCAAATCCTTCATCACTCCCGAAAAGCTGGTTCGCGTTGACCGCAAGGGCAGGGCCATTGAAGCGGCTTCCGGCTTGCGCGTTTCCAGCGAGATCAAGATGCATCTGCGCTGTTACGACAAGCGCCCGGATGTGAGGAGCGTCATCCACGCGCATCCTCCGGGAGCCACCGGATTCGCCTGCGCACACAAGCCGATGGACATGTACAACATGATTGAGGACGTAGCTGCCATTGGTTCCGTGCCGCTGACCCCCTATGGCACTCCCTCCACATCTGAAGTCCCCGACGCCATCGAACCTTATCTGGACGAGCATGACGTGATGCTGCTGGAAAACCATGGCGCCTTGGCTGTTGGCAGTGATGTGATCACCGCGTTTTACCGTATGGAAAGCCTGGAACTGTGGGCGAAGATCACGATCAACGCCGTCATCCTGGGCGGCAGCGTTGATATCAGCCGTCCCAATATCCAGAAACTCATCGATCTGAGAAGCTTCTACCGCATCACCGGACGCCACCCCGGCTATAAGGTGTTCAACCCCGAGGATCCCCTCCTTCATAAAAAGGAGGAGTAATCATGCGTACCGTATTGGCATTTGACTTTGGCGCATCCGCCGGCAGGGCGATTCTTGGCCGGTTTGACGGCGAGAAGATCACCTGCGAGGAACTGCGCCGTTTTGACAATGTGCCGATTCGCGAGAAAGGTCATCTTGCATGGGATTTCTTCACGCTGCTTAAAGAAGTGGAAAAAGTCATTGATAAGTGCGGCAAGGTGGATTCTCTGGCTTTCGACACCTGGGGTGTGGATTACGGATTGCTTGCAGAAAATGGCTGTTTGATGAGCCTGCCCGTCAACTACCGGGATCCCAGAACCAAGGGCGTGCCGGAGAAGGCGTTCAGGCGGATTTCCCCTGAAAAACTGTATGTGGCAACCGGCAATCAGATTATGCCCATCAATACCCTGTTCCAGCTGATGGCTGAAAGCGGGAAATCTTTGGAATCCAAGACCATGCTGTTCATGCCGGATCTGTTTGCCTGGGCGCTGTGCGGAAGCCGTACGGTGGACAAGACCATTGCGTCCACTTCTCAGATGGTCAATCCTCACACCGGCAACTGGGATCACGGCATTACCGCCCTCACGCCTTTTCCCGCCGCCTTTTTCCCTGAAATCGTGGACTGCGCAACCGTATGCGGCGAGCATAAGGGAATCCCTGTGCTGAAGGCTGCCGGGCATGATACGCAGTGCGCTGTGGCCGCCATGCCATGGGATGGCATCGGGGAAGCCGCCTTCCTGTCCTGCGGCACCTGGTCTTTGATTGGCTGTGAGCTGGAGAAGCCTATCCTTACCCGCAGGAGCATGGAGGATGAACTGTCCAATGAAATAGGCGCAAACAATCAGATCAATTACCTGAAAAACATCAGCGGTTTGTGGCTGATCCAGGAAATCCGCAAAAATTTCCGTGAAGAAGGCAGGGAGTATTCTTACAACGACATGGAACAGTTGGCTCGCATAGAACCTTCATTCGCCTGCTTTATTGATCCTGATGCGTCTGAATTCGCCCAGCCCGGCGGTATGCCTGAGAAGATACGCGCTTACTGCGAAAGAACCGGCCAGGAAGTTCCTCAAACCGACGGCGCCCTAATACGTTGCATTTACGAAAGCCTTTCCATGAAGTACCGTAACGCCATCGCGCAGATTCATGAGAACACCGGCAAAGAGTTTGAGTTTCTTCATCTGCTGGGTGGCGGCGCGAAGGATACCTTTCTGTGCCAGATGAGCGCGGATGCCCTGGGTTTTCCTGTGGTTGCAGGGCCTGCGGAAGCGACGGCTCTGGGCAACATCATGCTTCAGCTGATAGCGCTGGGCGCGATCAAGGATGTGGCTGAAGGACGGAAACTGATCCGCAGGACGGAAAAAGTTACTGCCTATTATCCCCGGAAGGTCGAGCTGCTGGATGAGAAATATCGTATCTTCTGTGAAGTCATTGGCAAATCAACATAAAAAATCGTACTTTGAAAGGAGAACCTGTATGTCAAGAAACAGATATGTCGGTGATTATCCCGTCATTGGTATTCGCCCCATCGTCGATGGCCGCCGAGGCCCCCAGATGATGCGTGAATCCCTGGAGCCTCTGGTCTGGGCAATGGCTGAAGCTGCCAAAAAACTGTTTGAGGAGAATCTGTTCTACTCCAACGGCGAGCCTGTGAAGGTGGTGATGGCGGACACCTGCATCGGCCGTGTGCCCGAGGCTGCTGCCTGCGCCGACAAGTTCAAGAAGGAAGGTGTTTCCATCACCTTATCCGTGACCCCCTGCTGGTGCTACGGTTCCGAAACCATGGACATGGATCCCCATACCATCAAGGGTGTGTGGGGGTTCAACGGCACCGAGCGTCCAGGCGCTGTGTATCTGGCCGCTGTTTTGGCCGGCCATGCGCAGAAGGGATTGCCTGCCTTTGGTATTTATGGACATGAGGTTCAGGATCGTGATCAGGTCACCCGGATTCCGGAGGACGTAAAGGATAAGCTGCTGCGCTTTGGCCGCGCTGCTGTTGCCGTGACGACCATGCGTGGCAAATCTTATCTCCAGATCGGTTCCCAGTGTATGGGCATTGCCGGTTCCATCATGGATCAGGATATGCTGGAAAGCTATTTCGGTATGCGTGTGGAATCCGTTGACGAGGTTGAGATCCTGCGCCGTATGGAAGAGGGAATCTATCACGAGGAAGAGTTCCGGAAGGCTTTGGCATGGACAAAGGAACACTGCAGGGAAGGGCGCGATGATAACCCTGAGGAAGTTGAATTCCTGGGCAAAAAGGTGCGCATCAGGTTTACTCCCGAAGAAAAGGAAAAGCAGTGGGAATTCACTGTGAAAATGTACTGCATCATCAAGGATCTGATGGCCGGCAACCCCAACCTTCCCGATGCTTTCGTGGAGGAAAAGGTTGGCCACAATGCCATCGCAGGCGGTTTCCAGGGCCAGCGCCAGTGGACCGACCATTGGCCCAACTGTGACTATCCCGAGGCTCTGCTGAGCTCGACCTTCGATTATGAAGGTGCCCGTGAGCCCTACACCCTGGCGACTGAAAACGATATTCTCAATGGCATGTGCATGCTGATGATGCGTCTTTTGACCCATCGTGCCCAGATTTTTGCGGATGTCCGTACTTACTGGTCCAGTGAGGCTACCGAGCGTGTCACCGGCTACAAGCTGGAAAATAAAGCGGCAGAAGCCAACGGCATGATCCACCTGCTGAACTCCGGCGCTGCCTGCCTGGACGCTTCCGGCGTCTGCACCGATGAAAACGGCAACGCTATCATGAAGCGTTGGTGGGAAGTCACTGAAGAGGATATCAAGAAAATGACCGATGCCACCGTATGGTGCGAGGCGGGCCAGGACAACTTCCGCGGCGGCGGATTCTCCAGCCACTATACCACCAAGGCCGAAATGCCCTGCACGATGATTCGTATGAATTTGATCAGAGGGTTGGGACCCGTGCTGCAGATTGCTGAGGGATGGACCGTTCACCTGCCGGACGAGGTATCCGACGCGTTGATGGAACGCACGAACCCCACCTGGCCCTGCACTTGGTTCGCTCCCCGCTGCGACGGGAAGGAAGGCTCTCCGTTCAAGACCGCTTATGAGGTCATGATGAACTGGGGTGCCAATCACGGCGCCATCTCCTACGGCCATATCGGCGCCGACCTGATCACCATGTGCTCCATGCTGAGAATTCCGGTCTGCATGCACAACGTTCCCCTGGATGACATATACCGTCCTGCCTGCTGGAACGCTTTCGGCATGGACAAGGAAGGCCAGGACTACCGCGCCTGCGCCACGTACGGCCCTCTGTACAAGTAATCAATGATTTGACATCCAAATTTCCCGTATAACCTGTTTTATACTAAAGTTCATGTCGCTCCATGCGACATGAATTTTAGTATTAGGAAGCCCTCTCCCGGATAGCAGCCACATCCTGATAAACACAATAGGCAGCGCAGGTTACAGGAACTGCAGGAACTGCGGTGGTCAGAAGCCTGTCAAGAGATGATTGACACAGCAATCATTTTAATTTTATGATGAATAACAAAGTCTGGACTTTGATACAAAAAGTTCAACAATACTTTTGCGAAGGAGAGGGAAGTGAGCAATTCCTACCGACTGGATCAGATTTATGTGATGTTGCTGCGCAATGACAAGGCCAGCGTGGAAGAGTTGGCGCAGATCTTTCGGGTAACGCCAACCACAATCCGCCGGGATCTACTGATTCTGGAGGAGCGCCAGCTTATCTACCGTTCAAGGGGCATGGCCTTTGTTCGGGGCACTTCGGACAACACCCCCAACATCTTTGACATGGAAAAGAAGCGCATAGCAGCCAAGGCAGCGCAGTATGTCAGCAACGGCACCACCCTGGCCATGGACTCCGGTACCACGGTGCAGGCGGTGGTCAACCACCTGCTCAACGATGAACGCATCAACGAGCTGGACATCATCACCCATTCCTTGTCCACAGCCCAGTTGGCAGCACGCGAATTCAATGTGTCCATCCCGGGCGGGGCAATCTTCAACAAGATGGACACCATGATTGGGCTGGAAGTGGAGGAGTTTTATAAAAACATCAATGTGGACATTGCTTTTCTGGGCAGCACAGGGGTTTATAACTGCGCAGGGCTGACCCTGTCCTACCCTGTTCAGCTGCTGGTCAAAAAAAGCTCGGCCCTGTGTGCGGACAAGCGCATTGCGGTACTGGACTCTTCCAAGTTCATCCGCCGGGGCATTTATGTGTTCTGTGACTGGAGCCAGATTGACATCCTGATCACCGTGAAGACCGATGAAAACAAGGAGCAGTTGGACCGCATCGCCAAGCATGGCGTAGAGATCGTGCTGGCTTGAAGCTTCCACGCGCTCCTTATTTGAGTTTAGAAATCCGGTCAATCCACCAATACGATCTGACTGGATTTGATGGTGTTGATGCCGCCTTCCTGGCTGAACAGGGGGTTGCCGGCATCCATGCCGCCAAAATAGGGGTACTGGCGAGCCTGAGCAATGTAAGCTGGCAACAGCACCAGGGGAATGATTCCGCTGAGGCAGCTGAGGTAGGCTGCTTTGGGCTGGGGCAGGGTGCATACCCAGACCCCTTCCATGGGGGGAACCTCCACCTCATCGGTAATCAGAAGCACATTGCGCTGGGATTTGCTCATGGAAACCACGGTTTCCATGGTTCTGCCAAAGGAGGCGCAACCTTTCATGGCCACAGCGATATTGCCAAGCTGGGGCCGTTTTGTCTGGAAATAATCGATATGACACCAGTCTTCGCAGTCGTTCAGGCTGTTCAGGGAACCGCACAGTTCAAAGAACTTGGCATTGCCAAAACAGGCAAGGGCAAAGTCGCTGCCGCCGCCTGTAAACCCATAGCCCAGATAGTGTTGCCACTGCTGCGCCAGGCTGTGCATTTGAAGGTCCAGCGCCTCCAGGATTTCCTCGGAATAGACCTCGTTCACATAGTGCTGGATATCCTGGCAGGTTTCCCTGGCTTGGTCCCTGGTGACGGTTTCCAGCTGCATTCCGGAAACAAGCCCGAACATCAGCAGGGAGAGGGCGGTGGAGAAATAGGATTTGGTCATGGTAGCGGGCGAAAAGGGAGCTTTTTCCGGCGGGTCAATCAGGTGCACATACTGACAATGACCGGCAAGCCTGGACTGCGGATTGGCGGTAATGGCCAGGGTGAGGCAGCCCTGTGCATGGGCGCGTAAAACCGCTTCGCTGGCCCTGGCTCCGCTGCCGGAGGCGCTGATGGCTACTACCAGGGTATTGCCCGGATTTTTGTCCTCAAAGATAAAATGCCGGCTGACATCAATGCAGCGCATCACATGGTAACCAATGCCGGGAAACATGCGGCCACAAAAATCCTGGGTGGCCAGGGCTGCAGCGTAGGAATCCCCGTTGCCGGTGACAATGATCCTGTTAATGTTTTGGTATACTTCCCTGGAAAGGGCAGGGCTATCAAAGCGTTCTGCCGCAAGACCCAGGTTCCGGGAACAAAACTCCGGATAGCTTAAAAAGTCTGCCTTTATCTGCGGGTCTCTGCTCATGATTGTCTCCTATCAAACCAGGTCAACTTCGGGATTGGGAGAGCGTTGCTTTATCCGTTTGCTTTGGTCGATGGCCAGGGAGCCCACAAGCAGGGCGGCTGCAAACAGTCCAATGGCCATGATGAAGGCGCCGCGGTAGGACCCCAGTTTGTCATAGAACAGGCCGATGGTGGAATACAGGCCGCCTCCGATGAGGCTGTTGGCCACCATCATGATCGCCCAGATTTCTGAATAATGCCGGGTACCCACAATGTGACGGGCCAACAGGGGGCATTGGACCGTGTACATGCTCATGCCCAGGCCTACCACGAAGGAGGCAAGGTAGGCGCAGGCAGGGGTTTGGTAGCTGAAGAACATCAGGCCATAGCCCAGCATGGTCATGCCGGATCCCCACAGAAGCCCTGCCTTGGGGCCGAATTTGTCGTTGATCTTACCAAGGATCAGGCTGCAGGCGATGCCGCCAAGACTGAGGAACATGCCCGTTCTGGCGCCAAAATTGATGGACTGGGACAGCTCCATGGTGGTGAAGGGCACGATATAGCCGGAGACGCCGGAGCCATAGCTGTAGAAGATGCAGCACAGCCAGGCGACATAGACCAGGGGCAGGCGGAAGGCCTGTTTGCGGGTGAGGCTCCAATCATTATAGGAAAGGAGCGGGCTTTGGGCGCTTTCTGACGCTTCATCTTCGCCATAGGGTCTGCAGCCCGCTTCCTGTGGGCTTTTAATGATGAGAAACACAGCAGGCACCGTGATGATCAGGGCCATGGCGGCCAGGATCAGGTAGGAGGTGCGCCAGCCATACCAAGTAATCAGCTGTGCGGACAACAGGCCATAAATGATGGTGGCTGCGCTTCCGATGGCGATGATGGCCCCCAGCACGGTACCGGTTTTCTTTTTGAACCACATGTTGACCACAATGGGGATGGAAACAAAGCCGGTAAAGGACTGGGCAGCGCCGATCAGGGCGCCGGAACAATAGAACAGGTAGACATTGCGGTAAAAGGCCATCATGGCCAGGCCTATGACTTCCACCAGGGAAGCGATGCCCATGACCATGCCGATTTTTTTACGGATGAGAAGCTTGGAGGCGGTGGTATACATCAGGGCCATGGCAACGGCGTTGAGGCTGATCATCATGGTCAATTCGCTGACCTGACAGCCTAATTCGCGGACAATGGGAGCTACAAAGTTTCCCATCATGGCAGAAATTGCCCCGGTGGTACCGATTTTAATCAACACGCAGGCCAGTGCTATTTTACCGGCGTAATGTGTCCTGAGTGAATTGGATTGCATTTCCCACATCCTCGTTTCTTAATGAAGGTCTTATGCCAGACGCGATGAAAAACGCTTTGTTCAGTTAGAGTCGGGCAAGGGCATCTTGTTTTCTTCCGTCTGTGTGTCTTCCATAAAGAGGTATGCTTTAAACTCTTTTTGGTATTCCACAGAGTGCAGGCGTTCTGTTTGGATAAACAGGTTTAGGAAAAGCAGGCTGACCAGAAACATGCCGATCAGCGATTTGCTTCCCTGGCGGTCTTTGAACAGCGGCAGGCGTCGGCGGAATGCGGTATCTGATAAAAACACCGCTGGGCTGGCCATCCATAAAAACAGGATGATGGAAGAAAGCTTGAAAAGAGCGGCGTCCCTGGCGTCCGCAGGCACCAGCGGCGGTGTCACCAGGGCGGTAATCAGAAACACTAAAACCGCTACATAGTATACCAGGGCAAGGCCGCTCTTCCAGGGAGTGGCGCTGCGAAAACCAAACAGTTTCCGGCTTGTTTTTTTCTCCGCCTTGTTGTCTGGCGGCATCATGGCGTCTGTTTGGCCAGCTCGTCCTCAAGCTCACGGATTTTCCGCACATACTCGTTGACAATGCTTCCCACGATGGGACCGCCCCAGTTGCCGCCCTGGAAAGCCGAGCCAACCAGCGCGCCGTCTGCATAGCGCAGGCGGTCCTTACAGTCTTTCACCGCGGTATTGCCGCCCAGGATGACCGGGTAGTCTCCCACGCTTTTGACGTCTTTGACCAGTTGTTCATTGTGGGCAATATCCTTGTGGCATACTTCGATGGCATCAGCGCCCAGGTGCATGGAGGTGCGTGCCAGGTTTTGGATGCTCTCCCTTGAGTATTCGCCCTTGTGGTGGTAGCCGGAAATCTCTGCCAGGATGCCGATGTTTTGGGCTTCAATCTTTTTGCGGTATTCAGCCACCTTCAGGGGCTGGGCTTCGATAAGGCCAAACATGGATTCTGTGTTGCCAGCCAGCGCAGTTGCCCGGGTGAAGTCAGCGCCGGCTGCCTTGCATACCGCCAGGGAAGGGGTGATACAGTTCCACATGATTTGTGCGCCAATGAGAAAGTCCGGGCCAATGGCATCCCGCACCCTGGCGGTGACCGCTGCCAGGCCTGCCACCCTCGCATAGTCGGTATCATCTGTGCTGGGGTAAAACACATCCACGGTTTGCACCAGCCCGCCGTCTGCCCCGTTTTTCTTCAGGGTCAGGCAATCTTCAATGGCTTTGCGGGTCATCTTGTCCAGATTGCCATCCTGATACAGCGGCGTGCCCAGCATGGGCACCAGGTGCACCAGGCCAATGACCAGTTTTTTTCCACGAAGCTCGCTGAAACATGTCTTTTTCATATCTACCTCCACAAATCATTCAGGATTGTTTGTATTGTTCGTACAGGGTCTTTACCATGGCGATGGATTCATCCCTGATGTCGGAAAAGTTTGGAATGATGCCGTACTGGCGGATGTTCTGGCTGGCTGCCACATTGGCGATAATGCCAATCATCAGGGGTTCGTGGCCTTCTGCATAGGCATACAGCGCAGCCCCGGTGGAGGTGTTGCCACAACCCGTGGGATCTACCACAGGCCCGGGAGCCGGAGGAAGGAAGATGGCCTTGTCGGGGGTGACTACATACAGGCCCTTGCTGCCTACCCGGAACAGGGTAAAGGCCACGTCCAGCTCCTGTAAGCCCTTGATGCAGGCTTGATCGCCCTCGCATTCAAACAGATGCTGGGCCTCCTGGATATTGATGCTGAAGGCATCCACATAAGCGGCGCAGATTTCCTTGATGTCCTGCAGGTAATGCGGGTGACACCAAGGCGCCTCGATTTCCCACATCAGCTTGAAGCCATCCCGAAGCTTGATTTTGCCCAGCTTGGACCAGTAGGTGCGGTCGGCATTCTGAGCCAGGTAGACGCCCTTGACTTTCTTGCCTTTGGTAAAGACTTCCAGCTCTTCCGGGCGGGTCTTCATGTAGCCGAAATCCTGCCAGGCATCGTTTTTAAGCCATTTTTCTTCTTCGCTGATCTCATAATCCAGGGGCCCGGCATAGGCGCCGCTCTTATCCAGAAAATGCATGGTATGGTGATTGCAGCGGTCACAGACCACTTTCAACCCTTTGGTTTCCACCTGGTTGGCATGAATCCAGGGCTTGAACAGGTTTTCGTAATCCGCCCCCAGGTTGCTGCACTGCATCACGTTGTCCGTGAAGATGCGCACGCCGGAATACGCGAAGGTTGCAGGCCCTCCGATATGCTCACGCCCGGATGCGGAACCGTCCAGAAAAACCACCTTGTCAAGCATGACATTGCCTGCAATTACATAGTCATAATGCATCCTTTCCGAACACTCCTTTACAATGTCTCCCTCAAACGGGGTTTGTTTCAAACGATTACTACGGGGTTGCTGGACAGTGTCATTGCCTGAGTGAAGGCGCCGCCCCGAAAATATGGCTCTTTGATGACAGCCGCCCTGTAGGACGCCAGGATGGCCCCTGGAATATAGGCAAACAAGGGCAGCAGGAAACGCTCTGATTTTTGGGGTACAGCCAGTTTGCAATGGCTGACATTCTGCTGGATGCCCAGGGCTTTCGGCGCCTTGTCGCAAAACACCATTGATGCGCGCTGGTCCCGGCCTGCCTGGGCGTTGACTGCTTCCACCAGGCGTTCTCTATTGTCTTCGTCGCTGGCAAGAAGGTTCATTTCTGCAATCTCCGCGCCCGGGTACATCATGCCGTTGACATGGAAGTAATTCTCGCTGTCGATGACTGCGCAGACGTCCCCGGAAAGCTCGGCAAACTTGGCTGCGATGAACTTGCCGGTGTGGAAAAGGGGGCCGTCTGCTGTGATTTCGAACAGGGTTTTGTCCTTCCAGGCAAGGGCTGTCTGAAAACAGATTTCGTCCACTTCATCGATGCTGCCATAGACCTCATTCCGGTAGGCTTCTACCTGGGCACGCAGCTGGGGCAGCCGGGATTCGCCTGTTGTCAACTCGCTGATGTAGGCGGCCAGCACAAACAGGGAAATCATGGAGGCATAGTAGGTTCGAAGGCCGGCCATGTTGTCTCCCTTTGGGGTGTTGGTGTGATAGACATGGGCTGCGGCCTTGGCAACCCGGGAATCCGGGTTGTCTGTCAGTCCCAGGGTAAGGCAACCGTATTTGTTGCCCCGCTTCAGCACCTCCACGACCCGAGAGGGTCCTCCGGACACGCTGATGCCGATGACCAGGGTTTTGGGCTGGGCTTCTTTAAAGGGCTCAAAACGGGTGAAATCAATGGCATAGGGCGCCTCATAGTTTACCTGGGGCAGGAAGTGGGCAAAGGCGCCTGAGGCGCTGATGGCCGCCAGGTAGGAGTCTCCGCAGCCCGTGGCGATGATCCGGTTGACGCCTGCCAGTTCCTTTTCCAGACCCAGGGCCTTCAGGGAGGCCACCGAGCGGTCGAACTGAATCATGCTCAAGGTTTCCACGTCCAGGCATTGCAGCCTGAAATTGTTGAAATACTTCTCTCTTTGCATGCGTTTCTCCTTACCTACATGTTCAGCCAGGTCTGGGTGCGGAAATCATAGCGCCCGGTAAAAAACAGCTTGTCTGCCAGGGCTGCCACATAGGCTGCCAGCAGGGAACCGGGGGCAAAATCCGTGATGGGGGACAGCCAGACCTCGGGCGGGGCGGGCATCCTGCAATACACTGCGCCTTCAGGCACCTCTTCCTCTGGCGCGTCTGTCACCACCAGTGTCGGACGGCCGATGGCCAGCGCAGTATGGATGGCGTTCTGCACCCGGTCAAAGTTTTGGGCATGATAGGGAGCATGGAAGATGGTCCCGATGGTCTCCGGGTCTTTGAGGAAGAAATTGATATGGCACCAGTCCTCTGAGTTGGTGTGGGTACAGTGCACGCCGGCGCATTCGATGAATTTTTCCTCCACAAACTGCGCGGAAAAATACTCGTCCCAATCGCCCACCACTTCAAAGCGCTTGAAGTCCTTCCAGGTTTTTGCCAAGGTATACACCTGTTGGTCCACCGCCTCATATACCTGGACGAAGGCCTTGACGTGGGCGGCAATCAACTGCTGAATCTGCGAAAACCGTTCTCTTGTCAGGCGGTGTTTTATCAAGCCCAGGTAAGCTCCCAGCGCAGTCAATGCCAGCATGCTGGCAAAATAGGAACGCAGGCCCGGGGAATTGCAGCCTTCCGGGGTTTCTACAGGAAAGACAAATTGGGCTGCTTTTGCCCCGGCAGATTCCGGGTTGTTGGTAATCAGCAGGGTGTGGGCGCCCTGCGCCCTTCCTTTTTCCATGATTTCCACAATCCGTTGGGAGCCGCCGCTGGCGCTGACGGCAATCACCAGCACCTCCTGGGGCTGATGGCCCATGCAGGTATCAGCCTTTGTATAGAATTTGCAGAAATCCATGGGGTCTGGCGCTGAAACCGCATCAATGCCGCTGTTGGCTTTGAAGGAGGGCAGCATTGCCCCTGCCGCAGAGTAGGAGTCTCCGCAACCCGTCATCACGACCCGGCGGAGGCCTTGCAGGGTTTCTTCCGGCATCAGGCCGGCGAGCTTTTTGAAATCAAAGCAGCGATCAATCTGAACATCCACAATCTGCTGCAGTGCTTCCACCTGTAAGTTGATGGTGTTGTAGTAATGCGCTTTGTTATGAATGGGACTCACTTCCTTTCTCTGTTGGCCCGGCGCTGGCAGGTATTTGCCCGGCGGCTGCCAGCAACCGCGCTTCTTCCTGTTGCAGTTGCTTGACTTTTTTGCGAATCTTCCTGTCCTGTTCGGTGGAACGCCAGCCGGAAATCAATAGGTAGATCACGGTGGACAACAGGAAGGGGATGCTCATGAGCAGATAGGAATCGTTGATGACCGGCTGCAGGTAGTTGCTGAAGGCATAGGCCAGGCCAAAGACAAAGCTCATCAACAGGGCGCCAAAGGGCTCGGAATTGCCGATGGTGGAGGCTGCCATGCCGATAAAGCCGCGGTTGCCGGTCAGGCCTCTGGAAAAGAAGCTCTGGTATCCCATGGACAGGTACATACCGCCAAAGGAGCCTACCGCTGCCGCAATCAAAAAGGCGATGGTATAGACTTTCTTGGTGTCAATGCCAACGGATTCTGCTGCCTGGGGGTTTTGGCCGATCGCCCGCATCCGAAGACCCAGCTTGGTGCGATAGAGCAGGAACCAGACGCCCACCGTCATTAGAATGGCCATATAAGTGAAGAGGTTGTGGCCCGATATGATGGTGCCCAGGACGGGAATCTCTTTAATAAGGGGGATGTCCAGATTGTCAAGGGCCAGGCTTTTGATGGCGCCGGCAGTGTTCGCCTTGGTACCGGTAAGGACCCACATCAGAAAGACCACGCCGCCGCCCAGGGCCATGTTCATTGAAATGGACATCAGGTACAGGTCTACCTTCATGACAAAGGCAGCAAAGCAGATGATCAGCGTAATCAGCATGGCGCTGAGTACCCCAAACAAAATGCCCATCCAGACATTTTGGAACACGGCGCTGAAAATGACGCCCGTCAGGGAAGCCGTCAGCATCATGCTTTCCCCCGCCATGTTCAACAAGCCGGACTGGGCCGAAATGGTGGAACAGATGGCAACATAAATGATGGGGGTGGAGATGCGGATGACAGAGTACAAGAAGCTGGTGATAATCTCTAACATACAGCTCTCCTTTATGCCTGTTCGCGGGCGGCTTTCATGATCGTTCTTTGACGGCTTTTTCCAAGGAAGTTTTCCGCAGCGACAAAGAAGATGATGACTGCCTGTAACATGGTGACCAACTCAATGGGAATGTTGGTGTTGGTATTGAGCACCGAAGCCGCTGTGCGGATGTAGGCCAGCACAAAAGCTGTGACGGGTACAAAAATTGGATGTTTTTTCGCCATAACGGCGATAATCAGCCCGTCCATGCCGATATTGGTCAGGGTGGACATCTGGTACTGGTTATACGCGCCGAAATTTTCTACTGAGCTTGCCACACCGGCAAACAGGCCGCCCAGCACCTGGCCGATGAAGGGAGTGATTTTGGTGTTGATGCCCGCGCACCTGGCAAAGGACGGATTGGCGCCGGTGATGCGGATCTCCGCCCCCATCTTGGTGCGGTAATAGATGATACAGGCAATGATAAAGCCGATGACTGCCACCCAGATGCCCTCGCTGAGGTTGGTATTGCCCCAGTAACGGGTAAAGCGCATGGTATCCGGGTATTTGGGGGTGACGATGTAGGAGTTGCTGCGGTCTGCAATGGTGCTTCGGATGATTGCCATGGTGATGTAGACACAGACCATGTTCAGTGTAATGGAAGTAACCGTTTCGCTGGCGCCCAACCGCTCCCGTCCAAAGGCAGGTATCATGGCCACCAGGCCGCCGGTGAGGGCACAGGAGGCGATGATAATGACCTGGTTGACCAGCTTGGGCCAGCCGGGCATGACGTGAAGCCCGAAATGGGTGCCAAACATGACCAGCAGGATGGGCAGGGGCGCAATGTTGATGATACCTTCACCGATCATGCTGAAGCGCCCGCTGGCATACACAAAGCACATTCCACAGCCCGTAAGCATGTAGGGCGCCATGCGGGACAGCACCTGGGCGAAGCGTCTTCTGCTGGTAAAGGGACCAATGGCAAAGTTGTAGACCGCATCCTTCCAGCCTTCCACGCCTGTGAGCAAAACGATGATCACCAGGCAAAGCAGGTAAGCGATGGCAATGCCCAGGATGACCCGCAGGGTCTCATACATGTAGTCAATTCTTTGAACTTTTTTCAAACTACTCCCTCCATTTCCTCTGGAGACATCCTTCGGACACCCAGCATGTACTCGCCAAGGGTATTGTCGGACACGCTCTTGACATTGTGGATATGGGCCACGATTTCACCGTTTTTCATCACCAGCAGGCGGTCGGAAACTTCAACAATCTCGGACAGGTCAGAGGAAATCAGCAGCACGGCGCTGTTCTTTTCTCTGGTGGTTTTGACCAACAGGCGGCGAATCAGGTCTGCTGTGCCCACGTCAATGCCCCGGGTGGGCTGGTTGGCGATGATGAAATTGGAATCCCCCGAAAACTCTCTGGCAACAATCACCTTTTGAATGTTGCCACCGGACAGGAATTTGACGTTGGAGTTGCCCCCGGTGCAAGCGATTTCAAAGTTTTTGATACACTCATCCACAAAGCTGTTCAGCTTTTTCATCTTCAGGATCTGACCGCGGTTGAACCGGCCGCTTTTGAGGAAGGTGGACAGGATATTGTCCCTGATGGACAGGGAGCTGGCCATGCCGTACTTCATCCGGTCCTCTGAAATATGGGCCAGGCCCAGCTTCCGGATTTGTGCAATGCTCTTCCTGCTGGTTTCAACCTGGTTTAAAAATACTTGGCCGCTGGTGCGCTTCAGCAGGCCGGAGAGGATCTCGGACAGTTCCGTCTGGCCGTTGCCTTCGACCCCGGCAATGCCCACCACTTCACCAGCCCGCACCCGGAAGGAGAGGTTGTTGACAATGTGCTTGCCAAAGTCATCGATGTAGTTCAGTTTTTGCACATCCAGCACCACATCCTTGGGCATGGCTTTTTCCTTGTCAATTTCCAGGTTGACCTCGCGCTCCACCATCATTTCGGACAGCTTGGCAGGGTTCAGGTTGCAGATGTCGCCCTTGCCGGTTACGCGGCCACGGCGCAACACGGTGACCTTGCTGCACAGTTCCATCACCTCGTCCAGCTTGTGGGAGATGAAAATGATGCCGTAGCCCATATCGCGGATGCTCTTGAGCTGAACGAAAAGCTCACGGGTCTCCTGGGGTGTGAGCACGGCGGTGGGTTCGTCCAGAATCAGCACCTTGACACCCCGTGCCAGGGCCTTGAGCAGCTCTACCTTTTGTTTCTGCCCAACGCTCAGGTCACGGATGAGCATGTTGGCGTTGACGCCCAGGCCGAATTTGTCGCTGACCTCCTGGGTGATGCGCAGGGCTTCCGCTTTGTCAAACAGCATGCCCCGCCCGGGTTCCATGCCCAGCACAAGGTTTTCTGCAACGGTCAGATTGGGTACCTGCATGAAATGCTGGTGAACCATGCCCACCCCTTTGGCGATTGCATCCAGCGGGCTGGCAATATGCACCTGTTTGCCCTCAATGTAAATCTTGCCTTCCTGACAATTCTCAAGACCAAAGAGGATTTTCATCAGGGTGGTTTTGCCGGCGCCGTTTTCCCCAATCAAAGCGTGAATCTCGCCCTGGTCTACTGAGAAGGTCACATCGGTATTGGCGATGAAACCGTTAGGATAGATCTTGGTGATTCCTTCCATTCTTAATAATTCTTTGGACATGCAATCACTTTCCTTTTATGGTCAAGGTGTTATGAAGCGGGGCGAAGAATTGCTTCTTCGCCCGTTATCCACTTACAACAAGGAAGGTTTATTTGACAAAATCGGCATCAGGATTATCACGATAGGTCGCGAAGGCGTCATAGGAATCGAAGTCGTAGTAGGAAGGAACAAGGATTTCACCGGCGCCGATCTTGGCGATGATGTCGCGCAGCTGCTCCTGAACTTCCGCCGGAACGTTGGCCAGGAAGTTCTCATTCTCCAGATAGCCGACGCCGCCTTCAAAGACGCCCCACACTTTGTTGCCCGGCGTGATGGATTTGTCGCCCTTGACGCTGTCGATGATTTTCATGGAAACTTCAGCAATGTTCTTGGTGATGGAAGTCAGGATGTTTTCATAACCAAAGGCAGAGGCCGTATCTTCCGCGGCAAGGCTTTTGAAGTAAGCCCACTGGTCATAGTCGCAGCCCATGATGAAGAAGCCGTTCTCGATGCCGCCGCGCTCTTCGGCAGCCTGGGCGCCGGCCAGCATCATTTGGGCGGTGATGGGCCAGACAGCGTCGCAGCCGTTGTCATACATGACGTTCATGGCTTCGTACACTGCGGGCATGGTGGTCTCAACCATGTAGGAGTGCATCCACTCAATATCCAGTCCCAACTCTTTTTTGGCATACTTGACGCCAGCCAGCCAGCCGGTGCTGAAGTCGTTCAGAATGGGGCTGTCAGAAGAAATGCAGCCGATTTTGCCGTTTTTGGTCATCATGGCCTGCAGCAGGGCTGCCATGAAGGAAGATTCATTCTGGGCAAAGGTGATGCCATATACGTTGGGGGCGTTGAAGACGATGTTCTTGCCTACGTCATAATGGATAAAGGTGGTGTCGGGATAGGTTTCCGCAGCCTCGTCGATGATGTCCTCAATATACCAGGTGGGACCAAAGAAATAATCATACTCTGTTGTTTCCAGGGCATCCCAGAAACTGTTGACTGCCAGGGCTGGGTCATATGCTCCGTACTCTACCAGCGTCCAATCCATGTTGTACTTTGCTGCGATGGCCTGCACCGCACGGTGGCCCATGTCAGACAGGCCAAAGTCGCCGATAAAGGCGGTAAAGAAGAGGATCTTCTCTTTCTTCTCTTCAGCCAGCGCTACGCCGCTGAAGATGCCAAAGCACATCATCACGACCAGTAACAACGATAATAACCTTTTCATGTGCAGCCTCCATTTTCCGATTTTTTATTTATCCAGCGGTATCAACCGCATAGACATCGAAGACACAAATTGAACATTTTGTTTGGCGTTCGGTGCTGTAGCGTATTTCTGTTGAGGCCCCGAAAGACTGTGTCGCAGGCTGAGAATTTGTCGATTTGTACAAAATAAACAGGGAAACTACCAATTCGATATTCATATCTTAAAGATGGGAATTTAAAATGTCAATGCGTTTCTTCAAAATAAAGACAAACAGTTTTTTATTTTGAAAAAAATGTTCACTAAACACACATTTCAGAACAAATTGTTCGCATCATTATGCATTGTCTGACTGCGTCAGCCGCCACAACGCAGCTCGGGCTGCGCTTTCGTTTTCCTTCCCTGCAGGACAATAAACCCCTCGTTGCTTTGGATGCAAACAAGCTTTAAGTATTAAAATCAACGCTTGTATGTCTATGGGCACAATCCCTGTGCGGTAAAGCAAGGAATTTTACCTGAAAGAAAACAATCCTGCTGTCATTCTTCCGGAGCAGCGGCTGCCGAATTCCGGATAATCATGCGTGTCTGCAGCATCAATTGCTGTCTCACGATAATCGGCATCCTGATCATCTGCATCAGGACTTTTGCAGCTATCGTGCCGATATCGACGCTCGGCTGGGCTACCGTGGTAAGAGCGGGAGTAATGATGCGGCTGGATTCGATATCGCCGAAACCGACAACGGAAAAATCAGCAGGAACGGCGATGCCCTTTTCCTCCATTGCATGAATGCAGCCGATGGCGATGGTGTCGCTGGCGCAGATCGCGGCGGTCGGTCTGTTCTTCAGCCTGGCCAGCGCTGTGCCCATGGTATAGCCGGAGGTTTCGCTGTAATCGCCATTGATCACCCATTCGCTCCTGACGCCTAATCCGGCTTCATTCATGGCGCTTACATAGCCGTTCTGCCTGCGCTTGGTGTGCTGGAAATTCTTACTGCCGCTGAGATATGCGATACGCTTGTGCCCTAATGAGATCAGATAGCGGGTTGCATTTGCACATGCGGCCATATCGTCAATATTGACGCAACTGATACGGGGCGCCTCCGCATGGCGGTTGATCAGCACACAAGGTAGCTCAGCCCGGGATAAAACGGGCAGAATCATTTTTTCCTGTTCTTCGTTGGTGCCGATGATCAGATAGCCGTCCATTGGATGTGGGAGCAGATCTTCACCGCGCATGGTGTTTTCATCAAAAACTAATACGCTGTTGGAAATGTTGCTGCCGGATAATTCGGAAAGGAAACTGGTTACCGTGACAAACATGGAAGGATGATGGTCGATATCCTGAGCAGTCGATACAGGCATGATGATGCCGATAGTTATGGAAGAACCGTTTGATCTTGCCGTATCCTGCGCTTTTTCGCTTTGAAGCAGGCGCTGAGCGGCAAGCACCTTTGCCCGTGTTGCCGGTTTGACAAGACTTTCTTTCTTCAATGCACGGAAGACGGTGCTGGGTGATACCCCGGCGGATCTGGCAATTTCGCGGATGGTCACTGTTCTGTCACTCATGATACTTCTCCTGTTGTGGTTCTCTATTTTTATCATGAATGGAACAAAAATGCAACAAGAAATAAAACAAAATCTGTTTCATTTGAACCATGCGTTTCATTATTTAATGTCAAAGTCAAGCGGCGAGAGGCATGTCCGGAATAATGTGTAAAATTATGAAATAATGTTGACATTTGCGCTCTATGTGATAAAATGCGAGTAAAAGCTGAGTTGCCGAAATCTGAAGGCGTGATTGCAAATGAAACAAACCAATGAAACAGATCGTTTTTGAATTTCGGAACAATGCAAAAAATGAGAAAGGATGTCTATACCCATGAAAAGAATCGTAGTACTCGTGTTGGCTATTGCCATGATGTGTTCCATGACTGCTTTTTCAAGCGCACAAGAGCATGCACCGGTGACCATTGAATTCCTCTGCTGGGGTGCTGCTGAAACTACGACTGCTCCCGCCTTCACCGCCATGATCAACGGCTTTATGGCCAAGTATCCCTGGATTACAGTTGAAGTGACCGAAAGCAACTACGATGGCGTTAACACTTCTCTGCTGACCCGGGTCGCTTCTGGTGATGCTCCTGACGTTGCTCAGGTCTCCAACCAGTGGGTTGCCGCCTATGTTGAGATGGATGGCGTGATGTCGCTGGAAGAGCTGTTTGATGAAGCTGTCATCGCCGATTTTTATACCGGCTCCATGGAAGGCACCTTCATTGACGGCAAGCATTACTCCGCCGCTTGGATCATGCAGCCCTTCGGGCTGTACTGCAACATGGGTCTTTTGGCCAAGGCAGGTTATGATCATGTACCCGCTACCTGGGCCGAATACATTCAGATGGCCCGCGATGTTGCCAAGCTTGGTACCAACGACGAAGGAAACACCGTTTACGGCATCACTCTCGGCACTCAGGTTTTGGCCAACGGAGGTTACGGCATCTTGCCCTATATCTGGGCTCATGGCGCCAAGTTCTTCGGCGATGACGGATCCATTGCCTTCAACTCCGCAGAGACTGTGGCAGCCTACACCGAAATTCAGGACCTGGTCAAAGAGGGTGTTATTGCCACCGGTCTGCAGGTGGTTGATAACCGTTCCCTGTTTGGCAACGGACAGGCTGCGTTCCACATTGACGCCCCTTCTCAGGTGAAGAACTTCGCCAATGTGAATCTGGCGGTTGCCAACATCCCCGAAACTTCCACCATCACTTCAGACCATCATATCTGCGTGTTCAAGGGTACGGAGCATCCTGCCGAGTGCGCCCTGTTGGTCGACTACCTGACTGGCCCCGAGGGTATGGATCTGTATACCCAGAACAACTCCGTTATCTGCGCCCGTTACAGTGTTGAAGCTCTGCCTTACTTCCAGAATGTGGAAGGCACGACTGCTGATTTCTACAAGATGGCTGCTACCGCAAAGTCCCTGCCCGTTCAGACTTCCAGTTTCGTGGCTGCAATGGAAGCCATTGCTGCCGGTGTTCAGAGCCTAACGATCGGTCTGGAAGATCCTGCTGTTGTGGTTGCCAACACTGCCGCTGCTCTCGAGGGTTTCTACAAGTAATCCGGTTGTCTGGAAAGCGCCAGCACTTCCATGGGGGAGAGGATGAGGCTTCCTCATCCTCTCCGTTTTTCAGACAGTTTGCAATGAGGAGGCTCTCACCTTGCAATCAAAACCTGCCGTCAAATATGCCCGCTCAAGGAAAAGACTCAGAAAAAAAACTGTTGACAATCTCTTCGGCTATGCGCTTATGTTGCCGACATTCATGGTTTTTGCGCTTGTAATCATGTTCCCGATCATTAAAGGGATCGTGATGAGTTTTTATGACTATACTTTTTTAACGATTAAAAAAGGCCCGGTCTGGAACGACTTCCAGAATTATGTGACCATCTTCAAAGAGGGATTTCCCGCACAGCTCGGACGTACGCTGTTGTTCACGGTCGGAACTGTCGGCCTTGAACTGGTTATCGGTATGTGCATCGCGCTGCTTCTTAATACACATATAAAAGGGCGCAACGTATTCCGCTCGCTATATCTGATGCCATGGACCATTCCGTCAATTGTTACCGCATTGCTCTGGTCCTGGCTCTTCAATGCCCAGTACGGCATCATCGATTATGTATTGTCAAAGCTCCATTTGATTCAGGATGCAAATATGCAGTGGCTGCTGAGTCCGGATCGCGCTATGATCTCCGTAATCATCGCCGTTGTATGGCGTCAGACCCCCTATATGCTGGTGATGATCCTGGCTGGCCTTCAGTCCATCAATATGGATCTGGTGGAAGCTGCCGCTATTGATGGTGCGAATGCGGTGCAAACATTCTTCAGAATCAAGCTGCCCTCCATCAAGACCGTCATCGGCAATACCATTATCACCTGTGTGATGGCTTCGTTCCAGCAATTCACCATTATCCGTAATATGACACAGGGCGGGCCTATGGACAGGACGATGACGTTGTCGCTGGCCACCTATAGAATAGCCTTTACTAACATGAATCTGGGTGCCGGCGCGGCTATTGGCGTGGTCTGGATGTTGATTCTCGGCACAGGCATCACGCTGTACAATCATTTTACCAAGCGCTTTGACTATATGTGAGGAGACTGGATACAATGATTAACAGACAGACTCCTTTCAAAAAGCTAATGACTTATTTTCTGATCTTTTTTCTGTTGTTCCTTTTTATATTTCCGATCTATTGGATGTTTATCGGCAGTTTGAAGGACAACAGTGTTCTGATGCGTCTGCCTCCCCAGTTCTATCCGACCTTTTCCACAATGGACAGCTATAAATCGGTTTTTTCCAATGCCAAGTATATGCGGTACATTGGTAACAGCCTGATCGTAGCCAGTATTACCGTAGCAATTGACCTGCTGTTCTCGGTATTCGCGGGCTATTCGCTTTCACGTTTCCAATATCCGGGGCGGAAAGCGATCATGACAGTAATCCTCTCGGCACAGGTGTTCCCCACGGTAGTCATCCTGATATCGCTGTATGAGTTCTTTTCCAAGTTCAAACTCATGAACAGCTATCTGGGGCTTTCGCTGGCCGATGTGGCCATGTCGTTGCCGCTGTCAGTGTGGATGCTGAAGTCGTTCTGTGACGGTATCCCGCGTTCTCTTGATGAAGCGGCCTGTGTGGATGGCTGCGGCCGTTTCCGTACCCTGATGGAGATCGTGGTTCCGCTTCTGTCTCCGGGTATGCTCGCGGTAGGTATCTATGCGTTCCTGATGAGCTGGGATGACTATATGCTGGGGCTGGTCATCATGACCAAAACGCCAATGAAAACCCTGCCAGTTGGCATTTCAGAGTCATTTCTCGGAGAGTTCGGGTTTGATTATGCCGGTATGATGACGATATCCGTTGTGGCTTCTCTGCCGGTCCTGCTCCTTTTTCTGATCTTCCAGAGATACATGGTCGCTGGCCTGACCGGTGGTGCCGTTAAGGAATAACGACAGAAAGGTGTTGATTATGAAAAGAAAATGCGCAATTGTTAGCGGATCCGGGGGAGGGATCGGTCAGGGGATTGCTATCGAACTTGGCAAAGCCGGATATGATATTGTCGTTCATTATAATTCCAATTATTCTGGTGCGGAAGACACCTGCCGTCAGATTATGGCAGCAGGGGGAAAAGCCCGTTCCATTCAGGCGGATCTCAGCAAAGTCGGGGAGGTAAAGCGTTTGTTCGATGAAGGCGTCGAATTCCTTGGCGGACTGGATTTGTATGTGAACAATTCTGGAATTACGTTGACATCAGCCTTTGAGGAAACAACCGAAGATCTTTTCGACAAGATCGTTGCTGTCGATTTTAAAAGTGCCTACTTCTGTATCCAGTCGGCAGCTGCAAAAATGTCCGAGCGCGGGACTTCAGGCAGCATTGTTGTCATCTCCTCTTCTAACGCATTTCAGCAGGTGCCGCAAGCCTCTGTGTACGGTTCGGTCAAGACGGCGCTATGCAAGCTGACCCGCCATGCTGCCGCTGAATATGCTAAATACGGCATCCGCGTCAACTGCATTGCACCGGGCTGGACGGCTACACCGCGCACGATGGCAAAGGATATGAAGGTTACTTACTCGATTATCCCGCTGAAACGCTGGGCGCAGCCGGAAGAGATCGGACAGATGGTCCTCTTCTATCAATCCCCCGCAGCGAAAAGCATCACCGGGAATATCATTCTTGCGGATGGTGGCGCCACCTTGCTTGCCAACCGTGCGGAATTATACGGACTTTAAGGAGTCATGGACATGAAGAACAACAACTCAAATGACTGGAAACATCCGCATAACAGACAGGAACTGCTGCGCAGTGCCCTGCTGCAGGCGATGGGTTACACGGATATCGATATATCCAAGCCTATCATTGGCATCGTGAACACTTGGGGGGAAACCAATCCCGGCCACCTGCACTTCCGTCAGCTGGCGGAAGCTGTCAAGCGCGGTGTGTGGGCAGCGGGGGGCTTTCCACTGGAGGTGAACACTCTTTCCATTTGCGAAGTGTTCTTTGATCTGTCCAGCCTGATCTACCGGAACCTCCTTTCCATTGAAACGGAAGAGTTGATGGCTCGTCATCCCTTTGATGGTATCGTTCTGATCGGCGGTTGTGACAAGAACATTCCGGCTCAGTTGATGGCAGCCGCAACGGTGGACAAACCAACGATTTTTCTGCCGGGCGGCGCCATGCTGCCCGGAAGCTATAAAGGAGAGACGCTCTGTTGCGGTACGGATACATTCAAACTGTACAATCGCTATATTTCCGGTGAACTGACCTGGGAGGATATGATGGATCGAGCCGGTTGCCTATACGGTTCCGTTGGTGCTTGCCCCATTATGGGAACAGCCAATACCTGCCAAACAGTCACTGAAGCTATGGGTATGGCCCTGCCGGGAAGTGCCGCCTGTCTGGGGGTCTCCGCCGAAAAAGTGCGTTATGCGGAAAAGACAGGACGGCGGATCGTGAAGATGGTGGAAGAAAACCTGTGTGTGCATGATATCATTACGCCCGCCTCCATGCGCAATGCGATCCGTGTCATGATGGCCTGCGGAGGTTCCACCAATCTGCTGATACATCTGAAAGCGATCATGCACCGTGCAGGCTTTGATATCGATCTGATGGAATTTGATGCCATATCAAACGACACCCCGCTGCTTGTGAATGTCAAGCCGCATGGCAGCAACCCGGTAGGCGCAGAGTTCCACAATGCCGGTGGTGTTCCTGCGGTCATGAAAGAGCTTGCTGACAAGCTGGATCTTACATGCATGACAGTAACGGGCAAAACGGTAGGCGAAAACCTAAAGGAATTCGATTACGCCTATGACCGAAATGTGATCCGTTCCAAAGATGATCCCATCTCCTCGGTAGGCGGCATGTGTATCCTGAAGGGCAACTTAGCACCCAATGGCTGTGTGATCAAGCGCAGTGCAGCCACAGAACGGCTGATGCATCACCGCGGCCCGGCCAAAGTCTTTGACGATCTTTCCGTTGCGGAGAAATGGCTAGCGGACGAGAATTCGGACGTAGACGAAAACACGGTGATCATTCTTCGTGGCTATGGCCCGAAAGGTGCACCCGGTATGCCGGAATTTGGCAATTATCTCCCGGTGCCGCCAAAATTGCACAAAAAGGGGATCGATGATTATCTTCGTGTGACCGACTCCCGGATGTCCGGCGGGTGCTTCGGTTCCGTAATTCTTCATGTGGCTCCTGAAGCGGAAGAAGGCGGCCCGCTAGCAGCCGTCCGTGATGGTGATATGATCCGTGTGGAGGTTGACGAAAATTTGATAGAGGTGGAGCTAAGCGATGAGGAGATTGTTGCTCGCCTGAAGGATTTCAAGCCCAAGGGACACCCCGATATCAAACGTGGATTTGTTCGCAATTTTATTGACCATGTGCAGCAGGCGGATGAAGGCTGTGATATGGATTATCTGACAAGAGTGGAGGAATGAACATGGAACTGAAAGGTATCTGCCCGATTATTGCTACTCCGTTTACTAAGGACGGGGAAGTGGATTACGACAGTCTGCAGAATGAGATCTACTGGTTAGCAGACAAAGGATGCCATGCTGTCACGCTGTTTGGTATTGCTGGTGAGTATTATAAGCTTTCGGATGATGAAGCCGAAAAAATGGTGCGCGTGGTTACGGAAGCATGCCGCAAAAAAGGAATGCCATCGATCGTTTCCGTGACACAGCATTCCACAGAGACGGCCGTCAAACGCGCAAAGCAGTACCAGAATTGGGGTGCCGACAATCTAATGCTCCTGCCTCCGTTCTTCCTGAAGCCGGGTGCAGCTGCCATCTACGAACACATGAAGATGGTTTGCAATGCAGTGGATATTCCTGTTGTAGTGCAGTATGCTCCGGAGCAGACCGGTGTCACCATTGCACCGGAGGTGATGGCCAATCTGCGGAATGACAGTAAGACCCAACTGTACTACAAGATCGAATGCAAGCCTGCGGGCGGATATATTTCCAGTCTGCTGAGGATCACGGAAAACAGCGTGAAAGTGCTAATCGGAAACGCAGGATATCAGATCATCGAATGCTTTGACCGCGGAGCGATCGGCACCATGCCGGGTGCATCCATGTGCGATCTGTATCTGCAGATCTATAATGCCTATATTGCCGGAGATCGCAAGAAATCCATGCAGCTTCATGGCTCTGTGTTGTTGCCGTTCCTGAATCACATCCGGCAGAATGAAGAAATGATCATCGCATATGAAAAGCGTATCATGTTCCGCAGAGGTGTGATTGCAACGGACTACTGCCGCAAACCCACGTTTGCCACGGATGCTGAGTATGATAGTTTATTTGATGAATTCTATAGCATGACCGTGCCCTATTTAACATAATAAAAGAACGCCATCGGCAAACTGCGGGCAGTCTTTTACGACCTGAATAAACCATAAGGAATAAATGGATATGACACCACTGGAATATATACAGCAGCGGAAGATCGTGGCCATCGTGCGTGGTCTGAAGCCGGAATACATCGTCCGTCTGGGGCATGCCCTTGAGGAAGGCGGCATCGGGCTGTTGGAGGT
>Ga0123335_1002086_pt1 | contig 30806 bp, 32 predicted proteins | sample BiotimSIPDNA_2_FD_89707 | JGI IMG/M metagenome (GOLD analysis project Ga0123335, IMG submission 89707) | Anaerobic biogas reactor microbial communites from Washington, USA - Biogas_R2 time_0 SIP DNA | ecosystem: Engineered > Bioreactor > Anaerobic > Unclassified | place: Washington, USA... | reverse complement strand
TCATGGTACTAATCACCTTGTCATAGGTGCCCTCGCCGCGCCGGCTATCTGTTGCCTTCCGGAATCCCTCAACGCTTAACGCGGGGACGAAGTTTTTAACCCGGAGCATCTCATTGGCAAAGGACTCGCTAAACAATGTGCCATTGGTGAAGGCCATGAAAGCGCAATCAGGGTGCTTTTCGCACAGGCGGATGATATCATCCTTGCGAACCATGGGCTCGCCCCCTGAGAATATGTAGAAGTAGGTACCCATTTCCTTTCCCTGCGTGATGATGCTATCAAGCTCCTCCAATGACAAGTTCATACTGGTTCCATACTCAGAGGCCCAGCAGCCGGCGCACTTCAGATTGCAGGCGGATGTTGGATCCATCAGGATGGCCCAAGGGACATTACAGCCTTCCTTGCGGCTCAGCTGCTGCTGGCGTGGCGAGCCCAGCATGGAGGCGCTGACAACAAAGTTCTCAAAAAGCTTGATCCGTACGCCGTCATCCACGTCCGCCCACAGGCTGAAAAGCAGCTTGCGCCAATTGTTGCCTTTGTCCTGGATGGAGGACCTGATGGTACGCACTTGTCTTGTGATCTGGCCACCGAAGTCGAATTTCTCCAACAAATCAAGCAGATTGGGAATATTTTCTTCAGGATCCTTGTCGATATACTTTTGGGCTAGCTTATAGGCGATGGCTTTCGCCGACTCAGTGATGGTTCTATCGCTCATGATGTGCTCCTCCTTCTCTATTTATGAATGTCATTCTGGCAAAGAAAACAAGTCATTGTCGAATCATTGGGATGAGGCAAATACCTGAAGGAACCCTTTCATACACAATATAGTCCATATGATGTGGACTTTTCAATAGGCACATACTGCGGAAGGCGTTGCTTATTTGCATCAGGTCCAATATTTTGACTGGTTGGGCCCAATAACGATGGAAGCAGGAATGCTCCGACAGAAAGTCAAGGAGTAAGGGCAGCCATTATGCCTGGCACCTGCTGATTGCGAAAAACGGCGATGGCAGAAAAATTCCGGAAATCACGAGGAGGAGGACGTGAGAGGCAAAACAAATACTGACGCTGGGCGGCCGATCAAAGGCGTTTGTTCCAGTGGAGGTCAAGAAAGCCAACCCCCCCCAAATAATCGCCAGGCAAAGCGGATTCACACTCACGCAAAATTCCGGACACCTTTTGAGATGCGAATGAGAAAACAAGGTGACGTCATGCTCCAAGGAAATACTATACTACCATTGTTCCCGGGGTTGTATGCCCAGTTCATGAACCAAATATGGATTGGGTATGGGGGGACCTTCGGCCATCAGGGGTTGCCAGACGATGCCCCGACAGCCGTGGTGGACAATCACGTTTTGCCTGCCTCATCCTCATCCGTCATAGACGGCACATCTGCAGACAGATGGAATCCGGGAGGAGGTTTTCCGGTTCCGTCAGTATTCTTGTCTTCAGCGGAATTAGGGGGATTATCCGTACTCAAATTGATGTCAAAGTCATATAATGAGTGGGACTGTAAAAGAACAGTATCGCTCCCATGAATATGGTATAAAGATTGCCGAACGAATTCGGTGGAGGCAGTTGGTGTGCGCTTAAGGGCATTAAGGGCGGCGTTTCCCAAAACACTGCCGGTGATGGCGGGATATCTGTTTTTGGCCATCGGTTTTGGCGTCTTGCTCAGAAAAGCTGGGTTTGGTACGGCATGGGCGCTTCTAATGAGTGGAGGCATTTACGCCGGAGCCATGCAATTTGTGACCATAGATCTCCTCCTCTCCATTGCCACTCCGCTTGAAAGCGCGCTGATGACCCTGATGGTTAATGCCAGGCACCTATTCTATGGCATTTCCATGTCAGGGAAATACCGGCAGACAGGTTGGATGAAGCCCTATCTGGCCTTTTCTTTGACTGATGAAACCTATGCGCTTTTGGCCGCGGATAAAGTGCCAGAAGGCGTGGACAGCCGATGGTTCTTTTTTTTCATTTCGATTCTGAATCAGGCATATTGGGTTATCGGGAGTGTGTTGGGCAGCCTTCTTGGCCAAATGCTTCCCTTTGACCTGGCAGGCATTGAATTTGCCATGACAGCATTATTCGTGGCGATTTTGGTGGAGCATTGGCAGAAGAAAGAAGCCAGGGTACCGGCGCTGGCAGGCTTTGCGGTTTCGTTACTATGCTTGATATTCCTTGGACCTGGAGGATTTGCCGCCCCAGCCATTTTGGTAATATGCGGCGTGTTGCTGTTGCTGCCTGGACAGCGGGAAGCGGTACAATAAGCAATGGAAATGCGTCACCTTTCCATCATCCTTGCTGTGGCTGGTATCACAGCCATATTAAGATTGCTGCCTTTCCTGCTGTTTGGCAGAAAAGGCCGGAATATTCCCACCTGGCTGATGTATCTCAGCCAGGTTTTGCCCAGCGCCATTATCGGGCTTTTGGTTGTGTACAGTTTGAGGTCCGTAAATCCATTTTATCCTCCTTATGGATTGCCCGAATTACTTGGGGTTGCCACTGCGGTTCTGATGCACAGGTGGAAACACAACACGCTGTTGAGCGTGTTTTCCGCCACTGCCTTGTATATGATACTGCTCAGATTATTTTAGAGTGTCTCCATCTCTGCCTGAATGGCGCGCTCTGTGGCGCGCATGGCGCATAGGGTCCTTTCCATCAAAACGTCCAACTCCCAACCCAGCATTTCAGCGCCTTGGCGGATTGTCTCACGGGAGCAGCCGGCAGCGAATGACTTGTCCTTGAACTTCTTCTTCAGGGACTTCAGCTCCATATCCTGCACAGACTTCGAGGGGCGCATCAGTGCCGCAGCGCCGATCAGGCCGGTCAACTCGTCCGCTGCAAAGAGTACCTTCTCCATTTGGTGCTCCGGTACAGGGCTGGCAGACATGATGCCATAACCATGGGCACATACCGCATGGATGAACCGGTCATCAAAGCCAGCAACGCGCAAAATCTCAGCAGCCTTGGCACAGTGCTGATCGGGGAACTGCTCGAAATCTATATCGTGCATCAGCCCGACCGTGGCCCAGAATTCAGCGTCTTCGTTATGGTCAAGTTCCTGCGCGAACCAGCGCATCACAGCCTCAACTGTCAGTGCATGCTGGAGATGGAAAGGCTCCCTGTTGTATTCTTTCAAAAGAGATAACGCTGCGTATCGGTCCATGGGATGGTCCGCCTTTCTGCATGATTATGTGAAACATATCATGCTCCGCCGGGCAAGTCAAACTTGGCGACGGCTTGACAATTCGCTTTCCAGCTTTAATATGGGCGATGAAAACACTTGAAAGCATGGGACATGGCAAGATGGATGTGCAAGCGTTGGCGGAACTGGAAGGAAAAGTGATTACGGGAAATCGGGTGGGCCGTACCTTAGGGGTGCCCACAGCGAACATTGCCTACGATCCTGAGAAAAAGAACCTGCGTGATGGGGTGTATGTGGCGGATTTGGTGCTTTTGGAGCGGGGCAAAAAAGTATGCCAGGGGGTTCTCAATCAGGGAAGCCACCCGACGGTGCCGCATGGTGAACCGGCCGTGGAAATCCATTTGTTTGATTTCCAGGGCCTTCTATACGGGCAGTCCGTACGCATCCGATACTGGCATTTTCTCAGGGACGAGATGACCTATACATCCCGGGAAGAGATGCGGATACAGATGCAGAAGGATATCCAGGATGCCAGGCAATGGTTCATCAATCACCCGGATTATTTGTCTGAATGAGAGACAGCTGATCCACGAGAAAGCGCTCAAGCCGTGCTTTTGTTTCCGGCCCGCCTGAGGAATTTATCATAACTTTACCGAATTGCCCGGGCTCATTGAGAAGCCGGGCGTTTTTTAGTCTGGAGAGTAATGTTTCAGCCGCGCGCTCATAGCCGTCAATAATGGGCACGGTTTTTTGGAAGGCTTGGGCGATTTTGTCCTTGATAAGGGGATAATGGGTGCAACCCAGCACTAGCGCGGCCACATCTTCCTTGGGAACAGAACTAAAGAGATGGCTGAGGTATGCATCCTGTCCGGATTTGTCCTCCGCTTCGATCAACTCCACCAACCCCGGGCAGGGGAGCGGGGTGACCCGATCTTCAAACGGAGAGGCCAGCGTTTTAAAGCGGAGTGAGGCCAGTGTGGCGGTGGTGGCCATTACCAACAGCAGCCCTTTTCCCGGAAGTGCCGCAGCCTTTGCCACGGCTGGCTCGATCCCCAGGACCGGAAATTGGTAGCGCGCCAAAAGTCTGTCCAAAGCCGCTGTGGAGGCGGAATTGCAGGCAATAACCAGAGCTTTGATACCCAGGTCCGCCATGGCGTCACAGGCGTTTATAGTCAGGGCCCTGATTTCATCGGGCGATTTCTCTCCGTATGGCATATTTATATGGTCGCCGAAATAGAAAAAATCCTCCTGAGGCATCATGCGGCGAAATGAGTGCAGCACGCTGATGCCTCCTGAACCGCTGTCAAATACACCAATGGGGTTTTCTTTACGCATCATATCCCTTTCCTCCCAGGATTATAAGCCATGGCGTGGTGTATATTCAAGGTCCAACCCCATTCTTGTGAGGTGCTGGAACGCTGTGCTACAATACCGGTTAATGGTGTATTGACAGGAGGCTTAATGGCAGTAAATTGGTTTAAGCATAACCGCAGGAGGATAATCCAGGCTCTCCTGGCCTTTGGCCTGGTTCTTCTGATGGTTTTTTCCTGGGACGCGCTGTGGAGCACCCTCAAGCCATTTTTGTACGCGATCATCCTTGCTTACCTCTTTAATCCGCTTATCAACTTCGCACAGTCAAAGGGGGTGAAACGCTGGATTTCTTCCCTTTTACTGGTGTTGATAATCCTCTTGCTTCTGCTTTTGTTTGCCTTGGTGCTGGTTCCCTCCATTGTACGGGATGCCATGGAATTGATTCGCAGGCTGCCCGCAGTGGTGGCCGGCCTACGGGAAGACATGACGGATCTGCTGGAACGTCTTAACACTGCGCTTGCCGGCAGCATAGATGCCAGGGGTACCGTGGACGAGCTCACCAGCCGGGCCTACCAGGTGCTGATGAGTATGCTGACAGGCCTTGTTTCTTCTCTGGGAGGCCTGGTGGACATCCTCCTCATCCCCATCATCATGTTCTATATGCTTAAAGATAAGGATTTATTAATTGCAGAACTGCGCTCCTGGGTAAAGGCAGGGCAGTGGAAATCGCTCCAGGAGATGTGGCTGGACATCAACAGCGTCCTAAGCGGTTTTGTGCGCGGCCGGCTGATACTGACGCTTTTTGTTGGCGTTACAACGGGAACGGGCGCCGCGGTGCTTGGCATTCCCAATCCTATCACCATCGGTATCCTGGCTGGTGTCCTTGATTTAATCCCCTACTTTGGCCCCTGGTTTGGTGGAGTGCTGCCTGTTGTGCTGGCGCTTATCAGCAAGACGCCCTTCAACGCTGTTTGGATGATCCTATGGATTGTGGTGGTGCAGCAAATTGAGTCCAGCATCCTGTCTCCCAAGATCCTATCCACGGAGGTGGGGATACACCCCCTGTTAGTGATATTTTCGGTAATATTCTTTGGTGCCCTGCTGGGGGTTTTGGGTATGATTATCGGCGTGCCCATTATGGCGTCAGCCTTGGCCCTGGTTCGCTATTTTGCCGGGAAAGCCAAGAAAAAAGAAAGCAATGCGTTTATCAATCCCAGGGTTTGACCTGGCATTCACAGCGGAGAGCGGCCAGTGCTTCAGGATGAGGCCAGCGGGAAGGAGCCGTTGGTGTGTCATTGCCTTTGGGCGCACGCTGGAGATAACAATCCTTGGTGAAGATGTTTTTGAATTTCACTGCTCACACAAGGAATACGACACGTTATGGCGTAGCTATTTTGACCTGGATACCGATTATAAAAGCATTTGCGCCCTTGTGCGTTCATGGGATGGCTATCTTTATGAAGCGGTAAGCTTTTCCAGGGGATTGCGCATTCTAATACAGGAACCCTTTGAAACCCTCATATCGTTCATTATTTCCCAGCGTAAAAATATTGGGGCAATCCGCTTCTCCGTTGAAAAACTATGTAAAATGTATGGTGAAGAGATCGGGCGCGGCGTATTCGCTTTCCCAACACCGGCAACGCTGGCGGAAGCTTCTATGGAGGGCTTGCTGGCCTGTTCTCTTGGCTACAGGGCTAAGTATATTCAAGAGACCGCGCTGATGGTGCGCGAGGGGAAGCCTGCCCTGGAACCACTCCATGCGCTTTGTGATAATGACTTGTTGGCAGCTCTCCTGCCTCTGCCGGGAGTGGGCATAAAGGTGGCCAACTGCGTGATGCTTTTCGCCTATCACCGTCTGGACGCCTTTCCCGTTGATGTTTGGATTAAGCGGGTGCTCTCAGAACGGTTTCCCGGCGGATTTCCCTTTACCAGGTTTCCCGGGGTGTCAGGGGTTTTGCAGCAGCACCTGTTTTGCTACGCACGGGCTTCAGGCCGTAACAAACTTGTAAAATAAAAGCCATACAGGTATAATCTCCTTGCACCCAAAATGTAAGGGCATTGAAAGGAATTTTATGGATCGGCCTGACATCTATCATTACCGTGGCAAGCGGATTCATATGGTGGGCATTGGCGGTTCCAGCATGTCGGGGCTGGCTGAGATGCTTCTGCGGGAGGGTTTTTCTGTGCAGGGGACGGATCGGAATGATGGCCATGCACTTGAGCGTCTGCGCGCATTGGGTATCGAGGCAGTGGCAGGACATCTCCCAGAGATGGTGGAGGCGGCTGATATTTTGGTCTATTCCGCCGCAATCCCGCCAGAGGATCCGGAACGCAGGCGTGCGCATTTGCGGGGCATCCCACAGGTGGAGAGGGCTGTGGTTCTGGGTGAATTGATGGCGGGTTATATGCAGCAGATATGTGTTGCCGGTACCCACGGGAAGACGACTACTTCCGGTATGCTGGCTCAAACCCTGCACGCCATGAGTGCTGATCCTACCGTGCATATCGGTGGGTGGCTTGACGCAATCGGGGGGAGTGTCCGGGCGGGTAGCAAACGGTTGTTTGTTGCGGAGGCCTGTGAGTTTAACCGCAGCTTTCTGCATATGCCGGTTACCCTGGCGGTTCTTCTCAACATCGAGGAAGACCATTTGGACACCTATGGTGATATGAACCATGTGGAGGAGGCCTATGGGCAGTTTTTGGCGCAGCTCCCACCGGAGGGCAAGATTGTGGTTTTTGGAGAGGATATCAGGGCTCTGCGTGTAGCCAAAGCGGCGGGAAGGCAGGTATTCACCTTTGGAATCGGGGACAATAACGATTACACCCTGAGCGGGCTGTCATATGACCACAAGGGCCAGCCGGCTTTTTCGCTTTTGTATAGAGGTATGTTTCTTTGCCAGGTGGCGCTTCAGGTTAGGGGGGAATACAATGCCCTGCATGCCGCGGCAACCTTGGCTTCCGTGCATCAATTGGGGCTTGACACAAATGAGGCCACGGCAGCGCTGGGCGCCTTTACGGGTGTGCAGAGGCGCTTTGAGCACACCGGGGTGGTGCGGGGCATGGCCATGTACCACGATTATGGCCATAATCCGGCTGAGATGAAGGCAGCCATAAGCATGGCCGCCGGGCAGGCCCGGCGGGTGATAGCAGTGATGCAGCCACATACCTTCAGCCGCGTGAAATCCCTCTTTGAAGATTACCTGACCTGCACCCGTGGGGCGGACATCACCTTGGTGACGGACATTTATGCCGCCCGTGAAAAGGATCCCGGGGATATCCACAGCAGCGACCTGGTTGAAGGCATGCGCGCCCGCGGCCTCAATGCCCACCTGACGCCTACCTTTAATGAAACGGAGGAATGGCTGATCGGGAACGGAATGCCGGGAGATATCATTATTACTATGGGTTGCGGCAACATTAATCAGTTGAACACCCAGATGCAACAGCACGAGAACGAAAAGGAAATGGCGGGTGACCGGAGCAGCAATGGGGATTGATCGACTTGGCAGAATTAGAAACTTCTGCATCATAGCGCATATTGACCACGGCAAGAGCACCCTGGCAGACCGGATTCTGGAAAAAGCCGGTGTATTCAGCCAACGGGAAATGATGAACCAGATGCTGGACTCTATGGAACTGGAGCGGGAGCGGGGCATCACAATCAAGTCGAAGGCCGTTAATCTGCAATATCAAGCCCGGGATGGTGAATCATATACCCTTAACTTGATAGATACCCCGGGACATGTTGACTTCACCTATGAGGTGAGCCGGGCACTGGCTGCCTGTGAAGGCGCACTTCTGGTCGTGGATGCTACTCAGGGTGTGGAGGCCCAGACCCTGGCCAATGTATACCTTGCGCTTGACCACGACCTGGAGATTATCCCAATCATCAACAAAATCGACCTTCCCAGCGCCCAGCCGGACATGGCGAAAAAGGAGATAGAGGATTTGATTGGCCTGTCGGCTCAGGACGCGCCTCTGGTGAGCGCCAAGATGGGTACAGGCATAGAGGAAGTGCTGGAGGCAATCGTCAAATATATACCCCCGCCAAAAGGGGACATGGAGGCTCCGCTTCAAGCTTTGGTGTTTGACGCTGTGTATGACAACTACCGCGGCGCCATTTGTTTTGTGCGGGTGATGCAGGGGACGCTCACTCCGGGCATGCGCATGTGTATGATGCAGACCGGGTCGGAGTTCGATGTGGTCGAGGTGGGGATGCTCAAGCCCGGCTTTTCACCGTGCGAACGTATAAGTGCCGGGGAAGTCGGCTATGTGGCCGCTTCAATCAAGGAAATCCGAGACACCCGGGTGGGCGATACCATCACGGATGCCAATCGCCCTGCCGCGTCCCCTCTGCCGGGATATAAGCAGGTGGTGTCGATGGTTTATTGCGGCATCTACCCGGCGGATGGTGCGGATTATGCGGCGCTTCGGGATGCGCTGGATAAGCTTCGGATGAACGATGCCGCGTTGTCTTTTGAGCCCGAAACCAGCGCCGCGCTTGGCTATGGCTTCCGTTGTGGCTTTCTGGGTTTGCTGCACATGGAGATCATACAGGAACGCCTGGAGCGGGAATTTGATCTGGGCCTTATCACCACAGTGCCAAACGTTATCTATGAAATTGAAAAAGGCAACGGGGAATTGCTGCACATCGATAACCCAAGCAACATGCCCCATCCCAATGACATCACTGTCATGCGCGAGCCTTTTGTGCTAGCCACCATCTATACGCCGCAGGAGTATGTGGGGACGCTGATGGAGATCTGCCTTGACAAGCGCGGCATCTTCCGGGATATGCAGTATGAGGGCGACCGGGTGAAACTAACCTATGATATGCCTCTTAATGAGGTCATTTATGATTTTTTTGACCAGCTTAAAAGCCGCAGCAGGGGATACGCCTCCCTTGATTATGAGGTGACCGGATACCGGGAGAGTGAGCTGGTCAAGCTGGATTTCCTGCTTAATGGTGAGATATGCGATGCGTTCACCATGATTGTCCATAAGGATAAGGCCTATGGCCGGGCCAGGAATATCGCTGAAAAACTGAAGGAAGTCATACCACGACAGCAATTTGAAATTCCCATCCAGGGGGCCATTGGCAGCAAGGTGATTGCCCGGGAGACCGTCAAGGCGGTGCGCAAGGATGTGCTGGCCAAGTGCTATGGCGGCGATATCAGCAGAAAAAAGAAGCTGCTGGAGAAGCAAAAAGAAGGCAAGAAGCGTATGCGCAAATTTGGAAGTGTGGAACTGCCAAGTGAGGCGTTCATCGCTGTCTTGAAGATGGGTGATGATTAGGAAAGCCGCCATTGAGGTAAGGCAATGAAGTGTCCGGCTTGTGGATATTGGAACCGGGCGTCATACCCGCATTGTTTCCGTTGTGGTGAGCCGCTAAAGGCCATTGACCGCATGGCGGCTGCATTGCCAGCGGAGGAAATGCAGAAAACAACGCCACTTCCTGACGAAATCCCCACAGAAATCCGTTATGATGCAGAAGGCAACGAGCGGGTGGCCTCAGATGTGAGGGATCGGCTTGCTGTTGAAATGCTCAGCCTGCATGATCGCAAAAAGCGGGGAGAGCAGAAACAAAAGCAGTTGCGGGAGCGGGGAGCAGAGCGCGGCTTTGCGCCCACTGATGGAAGGCTCACCTACTCTTCCCGCCGCAGCAGGCTTTTCTCAAGCCCCGAGGCTGCCAGGCAACGCAAGGCAACCCTTGAGGAAACTGAAGCGGGTATTGACTATGATGGCTACATCGAGACGCCCACATACCAAAGCATATCAGAGGATTTTACCGCCTATTCCCAATCCCTGACCAGAAATCGCCAAGGCGCAAGCATTCCCTTGCCCAAGGCGGCTAAAAAACGGGGCGGCTATGTGGGCAGGCGGCGTAAATTCTTTGTGCTGGCGCTGGTGTTGCTGCTGGCAGCAGGCGGGATTGTCCTGAATCAGTATGTTATCTCCCCATGGATGGCATCCAAAGCTGTGGAAGAACCGGTGGGGGAGCAAGTGAAGATATCCGCTTCCATCCTGGATGACATGGCTGCTCATACAATCTCCATACCAGCGCCGGAGGGTGCGCAGATATATATCAAGGAACTGCGAAAATCATATATCGCCACTGGCGGCTACGCTGTGATCCAGGTGGCGGATTATATCTGGTATGAATTGGAGGAACGCCTGGCTGAGCCAACCATGGGCGTGACCCTCACGCCTTACATCAGAGCAAGTTCCGGCGAGCAGAAACAGATGGATCCGGTTAATTACACCGTCGAAATTCCACTCTCGCCCATCGAACTCATAAATCCGGATGTCACCTACCTGGAAGTGAGTACCCCCATCTACAACATTCGCTTCCACGTAATGCAAAACAGCAAGGTTTTTATCAACGGCGAAGACTATTCCTCATATGTCAACACCCAAAGCGGTTACATCAGCTATAACGCCGCTATCCAGCCAATCGGGGACAATAATATCCATATCCTGGTGCGCAGCCAATACTACCGTGAAAACGAAGTTATCATCACTATCCACCGGGCTGTCCAGGATATTCCTTTGGATTTGGCCAGCACGCTTGATGATGAAAGCTCCAACCCTACTATGAGAATCAGCGCTACCACACGGGCTGGCGCCACGGTTAGCGTGTTAAGCCCACACAGAAATCTGGACATAAGCCAGCTGGCCAGTACCGGTGCCTTTTCCTTTGAGGCGATTTTCTGGAAAATTGGCACCAATACCGTTGAAATCCGAGCGGACTTCCCGGATAAGAATCCCACAGTGGTAAAGTACGATATCTATTACCTGCCTCCGCCAGACTCCTATACCAAAAAAGCCTGGGCGCTGGATGACTGGGGTTATCCGGACCTGCTGGCCAACATCTCCACGCGTGTTGCCAATACCCAAATTTATGTGTTTACGGGCCCGGTCAGGGAAATTGTTACCACAAAGCCCCAACTGGTTTTACTGGATGCCTCTGACGGCAAAGGGGCCCAGCGAATGGTGATGGTGGAAAACCAAACAAAGACCGAATGGGTTCTGGGGGAACGGTACAGATTATATGGGGACGCGTATGGTATGTATGGCAGCATTCCCCGGCTGATCGCCAGATATACCTACAAACCCACGCAATAGCCGCTGTCTGCCCAAACGGCGGAAAAGTTGCAGAAAAGCCTTGAATTCTTCGGCGCGGCATGGTACTATTTTATAGTTCATTTAGAGTTGGGAGGAATTATTAATGTCAACGATTCAGGTGATCCTGACGATATTGCTCATGTTGGCCTCACTGGTGATGATTGTTTCGGTGCTGATGCAAAAAGGCGATGCGGACGCGATGGCCTCCCTCACAGGAGGCGGTGGCACGAACAGTTTTTTCGGCAAGAACAAGAGTAAATCAATGCAGGGCAGGCTAGCCACCGCCACCAAAACGGCAGCCATTGTGTTCGTAGTGCTGTGTATGGTGATGATTTTCGCCAAGTAATCCCTTGGGGAAGTAAGAAAGCTGACGCCTGCCGCCAGCTTTTTATTATTTACAGGTTATATGATGACAACGATTCTGAAACTTGAGCAGGTTACCAAGGCGTTTGGCACAGATGAAGTGCTGGGCGGCATAAGCTTTTCTTTGAACAGCAGGGACCGGCTGGGCCTGGTAGGTGTGAACGGCAGTGGAAAGACAACCCTGCTTAAGATCATCCTGGGTCAGCTCACGCCGGACGAGGGGACGGTAACGATGTCCAAAGGCCTTTCCATCGGCCATTTGGCGCAGTCCTACCGGCCTAAGCCAGGATATACCGTGCTGCAGGAAGTATCGGACGTGTATGAGAATGTTTTTGCCATGGAGGCGCGCTTGCGCGCACTGGAACTAGAGATGGCTGAGAGTCTGGAAGAAGACGCCCTTGGGACTGTGTACCGGGAGTACGCCCGCCTGACAGAACGGTTTGAGAAGGCGGAAGGATATATGGCGCGCTCCCGAATTGAAGGCGTGCTCATCGGGTTGGGCTTGGGGCCTGAATTTTTTGGGCAGCATGCGGATACCTTGAGCGGCGGTGAACTGACACGCCTGGGTATGGCGCGTTTGCTGTTGCAAAAGCCTGATCTATTGCTGCTGGATGAACCCACCAACCACCTTGATCTGGCGGCGCTGGAATGGCTGGAGAGGTATTTGCTTCAATATCCTGGCGCTATGATCATCGTGTCCCATGACCGGTATTTTCTGGATGCCGTTTGCACAGATATGGCGGAAATTCTCTTTGGCATGGCGGAAATCTACCCCGGCAATTACTCCCGGTATCTGGCCCAGCGAGAGGAGCGCATGGCCGCCCGGACAAAGGCTTATGACCTTCAGCAAAAGGAAATCATGCGGCAGCGGGCCATCATCACCCGGTTTAAGCAGTTCAATCGGGAAAAATCCATTCGCGCTGCTGAAAGCCGGGAGAAGGCATTGAACCGGATGATGCTTCTGGAGAAGCCGGAAGAAGAACGGCAGGTCGCTTTTCGTTTCAAAGCGGCGCGCAGGCTCGGAGAAACGGCGATGACGGCAGAAGGATTGAGCAAATATTTTGGCAACAAGGCGGTGTTTGAAAATCTAAATGTCGAAATGTTCTCGGGAGACCGTGCCGTGCTGATTGGCCCAAACGGTGTTGGCAAGACTACGCTTCTCAAGTGCCTTCTGGGAATCATCACCCCGGACTCCGGGGAAATACGTTTTGGCGCCCAGGCTGACATTGGCTACTATGACCAACGCCAGCAGGATCTGAATCCGGATAATGATATCCTCACAGAGGTATGGGATGATTTTCCGCGCCTCACCCAAAGCCAGGTGCGCGGTGCGCTGGCGCTGTTTCAGTTCATGGGTGAGGATGTTTTTATGCCCATCCGGCTGCTGTCGGGCGGCGAGAAAGCGCGCGTGGCGCTAACCAAGTTGATGCTTAGCCGGGATAACTTCCTGGTCCTGGACGAACCCACAAATCACCTGGATGCGGCAAGCCGTGAAGTCCTGGAAAACGCCCTGAAAACCTACGATGGTACCATTCTGGCGGTGTCCCATGACAGATTCTTCATCAACCGCCTGGCCAACAGGATTTTCTATATGTCTCAAAAAGGAATAGAGATTTATGAGGGTAATTATGAGGACTATCTGGCCAGCCAAGTTGGCCTTGATGTGGAATCAAGGTATGAAAACAAACCCACCCGTACCGCGGCAGCAAAAGAACGGCGCTTGGCCCGCAGAGAGGCTGCCCGGCAGGCAGAGTTCATCCAGGCGGCAGAGACAGCCATGGACGAGGTAAAGCGATTGGAGAAAAAGCTTAATTCCGCAAGAGAAAGCCAGATGGATCCTGATGTCTATAAAAATCCTGAGCACGCGGCAATCCAAGCCGGTATTTGCCGGGAGCTGCAGGCGAAGCTGGATGCGGCATACCAACGATGGGAAAAGGCAGAGACAGCGCTTGAGGGTTTTCAGGTTGGGCGTTAGAACAGGATTAAAACAAGTTTCGGCAATCAAATGGAAGAAACGGTACAAAAAAAGCCATTGAACAAATACGAGACCGGTTCCCGTATATTGACAACCTGGGAAAACGCGGGTACAATTCCGATAACTTGGGAAGAGGAGGGAAAATTGATGCATGTATCAATGATGATGCGAATGTCCGAGATGTGCGAGATTGTTTTCCCGCGCTTCCTGCATTGCGCTTTGTAACGGCCGATTATTCAGCCTACACCCGCTTGCATGAGTGCGAAGCGGGTTTTTTGTACGGATGAGGAGGATGATTGTGGAAGCTGCCCCGCTGCTGGAAATCAGGGAATTGTCAAAAGTATTCAGTGATGCCGATAACCGTGTGGTAGCGCTCAATGATATCAGCCTTACGGTGTATGAGAAGGAAGTTTACGGTATTGTCGGCATGTCAGGAGCTGGGAAGTCCACACTTATCCGTTGCATCAACAGGCTGGATACCCCCAATGCCGGACGGGTGCTCTTTCGGGGGCAGGACATTCTGACCATGGACCGCCGCCAGTTGCTTTCTGTCCGGAGGAAAATGGGGATGATTTTTCAGCAGTTCAACCTCCTTATGCAGCGTACAGTAGGGCAGAATGTTTGCTACCCGCTGGAGATTGCCGGGATAAAGCACACCCAGGCAAACTCGCGGGTCAGTGAGTTGCTGGATATTGTTGGCCTTCAAGACAAACTGAATGCCTATCCCGCCCAGTTGTCTGGAGGCCAGCGCCAACGCGTGGCCATCGCCAGGGCCCTTGCCAGCAATCCGGAAGTGCTTTTATGCGATGAAGCGACCAGCGCCCTGGACCCCATGACGACCCAGTCCATCCTGACGCTGCTTCAGGATATTAACCGCCGCCTTGGTATCACCATTTTACTGATTACGCACGAAATGGCAGTGATTCGGCAGGTCTGTGACCGGGTGGCCATTCTTGATGACGGCGAGGTGGTGGAAGAGGGGACGGTGAACGAGGTGTTCATGCATACCAAATCCCAGGCGGGCAAGCGCCTGTTTGGCGTTCTGCCACAGGAAGCAAGGGATGATCCCGGCATACCCGCACTGCGTATTGTTTTTGACGGTGCTGCGGCCGGCAAGCCCATTATTTCACGCCTGTCCCAGGAGACCAATGTCGCTGTCAATATCCTTTCAGCCAACATGAATCACCTGGGCGGAAAGGTGTATGGCCAGATGCTCATCGAAGTCCCCAAGGATGAGCGGGATACAAGGGCAGTCGTTCGCTTTTTGACAGAGCATGGGCTGACGGTAAAGGAGGTGAATACCTGATGAGCTGGGAACAACTTACGCCCGTTTTACTGGAAGGGCTGTGGGACACGCTGTACATGACCGTTCCTTCCACGTTGATTGCCTACCTCGTTGGCATGCCCCTGGGGATTCTGCTGGTGGCAACCGCTACCGGAGGTATAAGGCCCATGCTCAGGTTCAATGCTTTGCTGGGCATGGCCATCAACTTCCTTCGCTCGGTACCTTTTATCATTCTACTGGCCATGCTCTTTCCGGTAACCCGTGCGGTGATGGGGAGAGCCATCGGAACCCGGGCCATTATCTTCCCCCTGACCATCAGCGCTTTTCCCTATGTGGCGCGGATGGTTGAGAATTCCCTGGTGGAGGTGGACCGCGGCGTTATCGAGGCCGCACAGTCCATGGGTTCCACTGACTGGCAAATTATCCGCAAAGTGCTTCTGCCTGAAGCCTTCCCCAGCCTGCTAAACGGGGCCGCTATCTGCATGGTAACCATTCTAGGCTATACGGCCATGGCTTCAACCGCTGGTGGCGGTGGCTTGGGCGCCCTGGCGATAACAAAAGGGCTGAACATGCGTAATTTCCCCCTGATGTACTCTGCAAGCCTGATTTTGGTAGCCCTGGTGCAGATCATGACCTTCTTCGGCAACCGGATCAGCCGAAAATCGGATCACCGGAAAAAATAATTCCCTATTATGAAAGGAGAACCCCATGAAAAAGTCATTGGCTCTGGTCTTGGTTCTGGCGCTTTCTCTCAGTTGCGTTTCGGTTCTGGCCGAAACAGCGCTCACACCCATCCGCGTTGCTGCGTCTGCCAACCCACATGAGATCCTTCTCAACTTTGTCAAGGACGACCTGGCTCAGGCGGGGTTTGATCTGCAAGTTACCTGGATCGACGGCTATGTTTTGCAGAACCCCGCCACTTCTGCTGGTGAATATGATGCCAATTTTTTCCAGCACCGGCCCTACTTGAACGACTACAATGCCACCGTCAATGAAGAAGAACAGCTGGCAGCAGTTATTCCGGTGCACTATGAGCCCTTTGGTGTCTACCCGGGCACCAAGTCCAATTTAAGTGACATTGCAGACGGGGACGCCATCGCTGTGCCCAACGATCCCTCCAATGAAACCCGCGCGCTGCTCCTGCTCCAGGAAGCCGGGCTCATCAACCTGCCGGAAGGCGCCAATGTGGACAGCGGGCTTACCAAGCTGGATGTTACAGCAAAGGATAAGAAAATCGAAATTATCGAAGTAGACGCTGAGCGTCTGCCAGCCACCCTGGCTGATGTGGCTTTCGCGGTTATCAACGGCAACTACGCCATTCCCGCCGGGCTCTATCCCACACGGGACGCCATTTACCTTGAGAGCAGCGAAGGCTTGGCTGCCCAGTTGTATACAAACTATGTGGTGGTGAAAGCCGGCAATGAAAACGCCCCCTTTGTGGAGGCGCTTCGCGAAGCGCTTCACTCCGACAAAGTCAAGCAGTTCCTGTTGGAAAATGAGGACTTCAAAGGCGGGGTCGTGCCCAACTTTGAAGGGGATCCAGCAACCGATTCTCAGTAAGGGAGCCAAATTATAACCGGGCGGGGAAGGCGGTGCAGCAGCGCTGCCTTCCTCTTTTCAATTGACACACAGGGTCAGCTGGCATATAATTCGAGCAGGGCGCTGATGGGATTAATCAGTGGCAAGCGCAAAGAGAAGGAAGCCCAGGCTGCGAGCTTCCTGCGCTGAAACCTGAAGGACGACCCGGAGCCACCTGAATATCAGGCGTTTTCCGCGTTAAGGAGATTGAGAGGCGCTTTTATTGGCGCAAGCAGGGTGGCAACGCGAAGAAATTCGTCCCGCATGATTGGCAGGGACGCTTTTTATTAGGAGGGACTATGGCCATACAAAGCCCAAAAGGCACCAAGGATATGCTGCCCCAAGACAGCTCGGCCTGGCAGTGGATCGAACAGACCATGCGCCAGGAGGCAGCATTGGCAGGCTATCTCGAGATTCGCACACCGGTGTTTGAGCATACGGAGTTGTTCGAGCGGGGCGTGGGGGACACGACAGATATTGTGCAGAAAGAAATGTACACTTTTCTGGACAAAGGTGGGCGATCAATAACCCTAAAGCCTGAAGGCACTGCAGGCACCGTGCGGGCGTTTGTGCAGGGAAAGCTTTATGCGGGGCCGTTGCCGGTCAAGTTGTATTATCTCAATTCTCCGATTTTTCGCTATGAGAATCCACAGTCGGGACGCCTCAGGGAGCACCATCAATTCGGAATGGAGTGTTTTGGCTCTAGGGAACCCACGGCCGATGCGGAGTTGATTACCACCATTTTACATATTTTGGGCAGGCTTCGGTTGCGTGATCTCGGGGTGAATATCAACTCCATCGGTTGTCCGGCCTGCCGTCCTGGTTACCACCAGGCGCTTAAGGCTTTTCTTCGGGCACGCCTTGATCAGCTCTGTCCGGTATGTAAGGAGCGGTTTGAAAAAAATCCCTTGCGGGTGTTGGACTGCAAGGAAGCGCGGTGCGTAAGCGCTACTCAGGAAGCACCTGAAATGCCGGATTACCTATGCCAGGAGTGCGAAGAGCACTTCGCCACCCTAAAAGCGCTGTTGACGGCGCAGAGTACGCCTTATCAGGTGAATCCGCGGATCGTACGGGGACTTGATTACTATACGAAGACGGTCTTTGAAATCACGATGCGTACCAGCCGGGGCGACCTGGCATTGTGTGGTGGCGGACGTTACGACGGGCTGGTTGAAGAGATCGGGGGACCCGTAACGCCGGGAGTTGGCTTTGGAATAGGGACAGAGCGCATCCTGATGGAGCTTGCCAGCCAGGGTATTGGAACACCGTCCCCCTCCACAACCGATGTTTTTGTGGCCCATCTTGGTGATGAAGCACTGCTACCAGCCTTTCTGCTGACGCAGCAACTGCGCAGGCAGGGGCTAAAGTCGGACAGTGATCATATCAGGCGCAGCCTGAAAGCCCAACTGCGTTTCGCGGATAAGTTGGGCGTGATACTCCTGGTGATCGTGGGTGGCGAGGAGTTGGCCCGCGGCAAGGTGAAAATCAAGGATATGTGCACAGGGGCAGAGACAGAGGTTGAGGGAGGCCAGGCGGTGGGGTATATTCAGCAGAAGCTGTCAGAGAAAAGGGAGGAAGAGAAGCATGGCTGAGTTTCTTGGAGGGTGGCGGCGTACCATGCGCTGCGCTGAGGTTACTGAGCAGGATTTAGGACGGGAGCTCACATTGATGGGCTGGGTGCAGCGTGCCCGGGATATGGGAGGAATCGTTTTTGTGTGGCTCCGGGACCGCTCTGGCATTATTCAGGTGGTATTTGACGCCAACAAGCTGGATCAGGAAACTTACCATCTTGGCGAAGTTTTGCGGGGAGAATATGTGCTGGCTGTACGGGGGGAACTGGCGCCGCGTTCGCCGGAAGCCGTCAATGAGAACCTGTATACCGGGCGTTGGGAATTGATGGTAAAAGAAGCCAAAATTCTGAACAGAGCCCAGACACCGCCTATCTATATCGAAGATGGCAAGAATGAAAATGAGGCAGTGCGCCTGAAGTACCGTTACCTGGATTTGCGCCGCCCCAGTATGCAGCAGATGCTTCAGCTTCGCTCCCGGACCGTGGATACAATCAGGCGCCATATGGCTTCTGAAGGTTTTATCGAGGTGGAGACCCCTATTCTGACCAAATCCACGCCGGAGGGCGCCCGGGATTTCCTGGTGCCCAGCCGTCTGCATCCAGGGGATTTCTATGCGCTTCCCCAGAGTCCGCAGATTTATAAACAGCTTCTGATGGTAGGAGGTGTGGATCGTTATTTTCAGATTGCCCGTTGCTTCAGGGATGAGGACAGCCGGGCTGACAGGCAACCGGAATTTTCCCAGCTGGACCTGGAGATGTCATTTGTGGAGCCCGGGGATGTTCAGCATGTGGTTGAGGGTGCTTTCGCTGATGTATTCCAGGGAATAAAAGGCATAGACATTCCGCTTCCGCTTAAAAGGATGACATGGCATGATGCCTTGGAAACCTACGGCAGTGACAAACCGGATACGCGTTTTGGGCTTGAGATCAAAACCGTTACTGGTTGGGCTGAAGGCTGCGGTTTTTCCGTTTTTGAGTCGGCTGCCCGGGAAGGGCATATTGTCTGCGGTTTGACCGCAACCGGCGGCGCACGCTTTTCGCGCAAAGAGATGGACACGCTGGCAGAGTTTGCAAAGGGTTATCATGTAAAGGGTCTGGCGTGGATGGTTCGGCAGGAGGACGGGAGCTTACGCTCCAGCTTTGCCAAATTCCTCAGTGAAGAAAAACTGGCTGAACTGGAGGAACTCATGCTCATCAAACCAGGTGATGCTGCATTTTTTATTGCTGATAGCCGCCTGACGGCTCTCACCGCTCTGGGGCAGTTGCGCAACCGCCTTGGAGAACAACTGGGGTTGATTGACCATAATCGATTTGACCTGCTATGGATAACGGAGTTCCCGCTCCTTGAGTGGAAGGAGGAGGAGGGCCGTTATACGGCGGCTCACCACCCCTTTACCATGCCCATGGAAGAAGACTATCAGTGGTTGGAAACGGATCCTGGCCGCGTGCGCGCCAAAGCTTACGACCTGGTGCTGAATGGTATAGAAATGGGCTCAGGCTCAATACGCATTCATGCGCGGGATCTCCAGGAAAAAATGTTCAGCCTCCTGGGCTTCACGCAGGAGGAAGCGCGGGAGCGCTTTGGTTTTCTGCTGGACGCCTTCGAGTTCGGTACACCGCCTCACGGCGGCTTTGCCTTTGGCATAGACCGTCTGATCATGAAACTGATGGATGCGGAGAGCCTTCGTGATGTGTTGGCTTTCCCCAAAGCGCAAAACGCTTCCTGTCTGATGATGGAGACCCCCGCACCCGTTTCTGATGATCAGTTGAAGATGCTCCACATAGCTGTGGATACCGGGGAACGATTGTAAACTCTGACAAACTCTGATATACTGACGGTGATTCCTCAAGGAGGTACAGAATATGCCGCAACCAAAGGACAATTTGCCAGTAAACGCGGAAGTTCCGGCCGCCGATGGTGGTACCATAACTTACGCCAATGAAGTCATTGCCATCATCTCCGGCATCGCGGCCAATGAGGTGGAGGGCATTGCCGGTATGGTCACTTCCGGAGGGCTGGGGGAAATCATCAGCAAAAACCGCAACATCACCCGGGGTGTGAAGGTGGAGGTGGGTACGGAGGAGGTCAGCGTTGATCTTTATACTATTGTGGAGTACGGTCAGCCCATCCAGAAGGTAGCCACCGAGGTTCAGGAGAATGTACGGAAATCCATTGAATCCATGACAGGCCTGCATGTGGTTCGCGTGGATGTGCATGTGCAGGGTGTTAGCTTTGAAAAGGAGAAGCGGGATATCCAAAATCGCCTCGAGGCTGCCAAAATCCCTGCCCTGGATGGACCGGAGACCGACAGGAAGGCCAAAAAGGAAAAAAAGCAGGAAAAAGCTCCGCCCAGTGAAGAAAAGGAGCAAACTCCTGTTGAAGTGCGCGAGAACCCAACAGCACCCCTTGAAATTTCTGATGAAACAGCGGATGCTCCTGAAGCTGGCACAACCGAGGGGGTGCAGGCTGATAAGGCACCCGAAGAAAAAAAGCCAGAGCCCGTTGATGAAAAGCCCGAGTCGAAGCAGGCGCCGGTCAAGCGGCGCAAAGCCTGAACAAAGGGTAGGGAATGCTATGAAATTAAAAGTTTGGCACCGCATCACCCTGTTTGGCGGCGCGATGCTGTGCTTGGCAGTAGGGGTCGTGCTTATTGTCGCCGGCCTTCAGTTCAATGAAATCCCGATTCGTCAGGAATCTGAGGGATTTTTTACCATCAACCGCCTGATTATCTTGCTGATGGGCCTTGTGGCGATTCTGTTTGCCCTGTTTACGCTCTCCCTTCCCAGCCGGATGAAAACGGGAAAAAGCAATTTTGTGCTGCAGAAAACCGGCTCCGGCGAAATGCGCATAAGCGTTCAGGCCATAGAAAGCATTGTGAACAAAAGCGTTTCCGAGTACAATGAAATCAAGCTTCGCGACTTGGCCGTTCAGTCCGTCCGGGATGGCGTGGTCATCAGCATGAAAGTCGACCTGCCCAATAATGTCAACATCCCTTTGGCCGTAGAAGCGATGCAGAAGCATATTTCCAAGCGGGTACAGGTGACCACAGGCATTGATGTTAAGGAAGTCCGTATAATGGTGGAAAGCACTGATACCATTGTGGGCGATTCGCCCTTTGCAGTGAAACAGGAGGAATTTGCCTTGCCGCCCAAACCGGATCCTGAAGAACCCGAAAAAGAGGAAACTAGCCATGCATGACTTACAGGAGAGGCTTAACGCCCTGATCAAACCCGGCACCACTGGTGGGAAGGTTTTTTATGGCACCGCATTTTTCATTGTTGCATTGATGTTTGTGTGCCTGGGCTTTTGGAAGACGATGTTGGTGCTTGTATTAACAGCCATGGGTGTGCTGATTGGCTCTGCCGACACCCTGGGAAAAGCTGTGGCAAAGGTTGTGGACCGCATTATTCCACCCAAAAACCAAAAGGTGGTATATACCGCTGAGGACATGGAAAAGGTGAAGAATGCCACCCGTCCCCGCCAACAGACAACCGCGCAGGGGGCCGCTCCAGGAGAAAATTTGCCCGAACAGGATAATAAATCCTGATATGGCCAGGCATGCGGCGCGTAGGGTAGCGATGCAGATGATTTACTCCCGCCTGGCGGGAGGCGAACCGGGCGGGAGCGTACTGGCTGAGGCCGAGGACTACCACAATATCGGCGAGGACGAAGTTTATCTCGACAAGGCTGTTAAGGGGACGGGGGAACGAATGCCGGAATATGACATTATTATCTCCCGCCTGAGTCCAAAGCGTGCTTTGGAACGCATCCCTCTTGTTGACCGGGCGATCCTGCACCTTGCGATGCACGAATTGGACACCAAGGATGCCACACAGGAAGTGATCATCAATGAAGCGGTTGAACTCGCCAAACGCTTCGGTGATGAAACGGACAGCCGTTTTATTAACGGTGTGCTGGGTTCATTAATCCGGGAGAGGCAGTGATTCCAGGAGCCGTTCTGGGTATTGATACCAGTTGTTATACCACCTCCTGCGCGCTGGTATCCCTGGACAGGAAGGTTTTGGCAAGTATCCGGCTTCCTCTGGAAGTGGCCGTGGGAGAGAGAGGGCTTCGCCAAAGCGAGGCCGTTTTTCAGCATGTGCGACAACTGCCAAGGGCTGTCGAGGAAGCGCTTGATAGCGCCTTAAGGCCAAGGGTTTTGGCGGTTTGCGCCACAGAAACCCCCACCCAGCGGACGGGGTCATATATGCCGGTGTTTGCCGCAGGCCTGTCATTTGCCAGGGTCATCGCCCAGGTGCTGGGTGTCCCTTGCTTTTCCACCAGCCATCAGCAGGGGCATTTTGCCTCCGCGCAAATAGGGACAACAGGCCTGCCCCCTATACATCTTGGAATACATTTGTCCGGTGGCACAACAGAAGTTCTCCTTGTACAACAGAACGGTCTGCGATTGCTTCTTGGTACCAGCGATATCAGCGCAGGGCAGTTGATTGACCGGGTGGGAGTAGCGCTGGGTCTATCCTTTCCAGCAGGGCCTGCATTGGAGAAACTTGCCGAGCTGGTGCGCAGCGTTCAGGGGCGATACCCTGCGATCGTAAGAGAAAGAGCTTGCAGCTTTTCCGGAGCGGAAGCAATGGCGCTGCGGGATATATCCAAAGGCTTGCCAGCCAATATCATCGCGGCGGAGGTTTTTGATTGTGTCTGCCGGACGGTGCTTAAGATGGCCTTGGTCGCAGAAGAAGCCACCGGTACGGATGCTTTGCTTGTCACAGGCGGCGTGGCTTCTTCTGCACTATTCAGGCGCTTTATGGAAACCAGGGCCTCCAAGCGCCGTATGCTTCTGAAGTTATATTTTGGACAGGCACAATTTTCCGGAGATAACGCTGCTGGGGTAGCGGCGATAGGCGTGGAAAAGTTAAGCGAAATACAGGAGGTATAGGATGGCAATTATTCTCAGCGGCAAGGAAATCTCTGATCGACTCACTGCAGAACAGAAGGAACGCGTCAAGGAACTCAAAGCCCAGGGCATCCAACCGGGCTTGGCTGTAGTGCTGGTGGGGGAGGATCCTGCCAGCCAGATCTATGTGCGCAATAAAGGCATCGCCTGTGAAACCATTGGCATTTATTCGGAGACCATCCGGCTTCCTGGGGATACAACACAGGGGCAACTGGAGGATACAATCCAGAAGCTCAACAAAGACAATAAAATCTCCGGCATCCTGGTTCAGCTGCCTCTGCCCAAGCACCTTAATGAAGATGCTGCCTTGGCCTGTATTCTCCCGGAGAAGGATGTGGATGGCTTTCACCTGATTAACGCCGGCAGGCTTTTTTCCGGACAGGAATCGGTCATTCCCTGTACACCTAAAGGCATCCTCTACATGCTCAAGGAGGCTGGAATTTCGCTGGCGGGGAAAGAAGCAGTCATCGTCGGCCGTTCGAACATCGTTGGGAAACCAGCCGCTATGCTGCTGATGAGGGAGCACTGCACAGTGACTGTTTGCCACTCCCGCACAAAAGACCTTGCGGAACATACCCGCCGTGCGGACATCCTGGTAGCGGCGATTGGCAAGCCCCGGTTCATCACCGCGGACATGGTAAAGCCGGGTGCGGCGGTGATGGATGTAGGCATCAACCGGGTGGAGGGCAAGGTGGTGGGGGATGTGGACTTTGAGCCTGTTTCCCGGGTGGCTGGCTTTATCACGCCCGTTCCCGGCGGTATCGGCAAAATGACCATCAGCATGCTGATGGAAAACACCCTGGAGGCGGCATGCAGGCAAGGGCGCTGAGTGTCACCGATCTCAACGAGTATGTGCGCCGATCCCTGGCGGCGGATCCAATGCTGCAGGATCTGACCTTAAGGGGTGAAATCAGCAATTTCAAGCGCCAAACCTCAGGGCATCTGTACTTTTCACTGAAGGACGAGAACAGCCGCGTCGCCTGTGTGATGTTTCGCCAATATGCACAAATGCTGCGATTCCACCCCCAGGATGGAATGATGGTACTGCTCTCAGGCTCTGTGGGCCTCTACACTGCTTCAGGTAATTACCAGTTCTATGGCCAGGCCATGCAAAAAGACGGGGTTGGCGTGTTGTTCGAAAGGTTTCTGGCGCTAAAAGACAAACTGCAAAAGGAGGGATTGTTTGATGCGGCGCGAAAAAAGCCATTGCCCCTTCTGCCCCGGGCAGTGGGCGTTGTAACCAGTTCCACGGGAGCCGTCATCAGCGACATTCTGACAGTAGTCCGCAGGCGCTTTGACAACATGCCTGTCATTCTGCGCCCTTCGCTTGTTCAGGGGGAGGGCGCGGCGGATGATCTGAGAACGGGGCTTCTTGAAATTGCGGCGCAGGATTGTGTGGATGTTATTATCATCGGCCGTGGTGGTGGTTCTCTTGAAGACCTGTGGGCGTTTAACGATGAGGCATTGGTGCGTGCCATTGCTGGCTGCGAAAAACCTGTCATTTCCGCAGTGGGTCATGAAACGGATGTGACGCTGGCCGACTTCGCCTCTGATATGCGGGCGCCTACACCCTCAGCGGCGGCAGAACTGGCAGTGCCTCTCAAAAAAGACCTTAATGAGCGGGTAGGTGCTGCCTTGAAGTCACTGTATATTAACCTCCAGCAACAGGCGGGGCAAAAAGCTTCACTAATGAACGAAGTGATTGGCCGGCTGCAAAACTGCAATCCAGCGCAGCGTATCCATCTTGCAATGTCGCAACATGGCGCACTGAACAGCCGTCTTGGCGCGGCGGCCACGATGGGAGTTCAGCGGATTTCAGCTGCCGCGGATTCTGTGCTGTCACGGCTAAAATACGCAGGGCCTACCCTGACCCTGGAACGCGGGTATACTATCGCGCTCTCCGGCGGCCATCCTGTAATCCGGGCAAAAGACGCGCCTGAGGAAATGTCTCTTGTTTTCCTGGACGGCAGGGTACTGGTAAAAAAACTCAAGGCAACGATTTATGAGAAAGAGCGGCAGATATGAGTGAATACAAGAATACAGCTAATTTCGAGGACAAACTGGAGGCTTTGGAAGCGCTGGTGGCACAGATGGAGGAAGGTAAGCTTAGCCTGGATGAGTTGCTGGCTACCTATGAGAAGGGTGTTAAGTTGGCCGATAGCCTGAAGCTGGATTTGGAACGTGCCCAGGCCAAATTGAGCGAACTGAAGCAGGGATCAGTCAAGCCGGTTGATGAAGCATGAACGCATACAGCCAACGCTATGAAGATTATGTGAGGCTTATTGAGCAAGGGCTTAATAATAGCATGAATATTCTGGCCGGAGAAAACATCTCCTATGACAAACCGCTGGTGGACGCTATGCGTTACAGCCTCCTGTCGGGTGGTAAGCGCCTTCGGCCTGTATTGCTTCTGGGCGCCTATGCCACTTTCCGGGGGGATGTGGAAACTGCGTTGCCCTTTGCTGCAGGGATAGAAATGATTCATACGTATTCCCTGATCCATGATGATTTGCCCTGTATGGATGATGATGCGCTCAGGCGTGGAAAGCCCACCAACCACATCGTGTTTGGAGAGGCCATGGCCCTTTTGGCCGGAGACGCCCTGCTAAACCTGGCATTTGAGGTGATGAGTGCGTGTGTGCATCCTTATACACTGAGAGTCGTTAATGCAATCGCCAGTCGCAGCGGTTGCCGGGGGATGATTGCAGGGCAGACAGCAGACATGGTGCTAAGCCACCAAGTTCCGGATAAAAATAAAGCACGGTACATCCATCTTCACAAAACCGCCGACCTAATTACCGCCGCTGTCCAAGGAGGGCTGTTGCTGTCTGGAGCGCCGCAAAAAACGCTTGACGCAGGCGAACGATATGGAAGGCACCTGGGCGTTGCTTTTCAGATTGTGGATGATTTGCTGGACCTTCGGGGAGATGTAAGAAAACTGGGCAAGGAGGTTCATAAGGACCAGATGTCTGGGAAAATCACCTGGCCGGCGTTGGCGGGTGAGGCCCAATCGGAAGCCGATGCAGAAACAGAAATCAACCTGGCTGTTCAGGCCGCCGAGGAAATAGAAGGACCTGCGGGTTTCCTGGGTGAACTTGCACGGCGCACATTAAAGCGTGTACAATAAGAAAACTTATGATTTCGGGAGGGTATCAAGTGGCTGATTTGTTGGGCAATGGTATTCTCGTGTGTGGTATCACGGCCTGGCTGGCAGCTCAGGTGATCAAGCTCCTGATCTACTGGCGGGTGAACCGCAAGTTCAGCATCAGAAAGCTGTTCTCCAATGGCGGCATGCCAAGTGCCCATACCGCTTTTGTTGTGGCTATCACCATTATGGTGGCTTTTCGGGAGGGCCTGGGATCAACAGCTTTTGCCTTGTCCCTGGGGTTTACCGCTATTGTCATCAATGACGCTGTGGGCGTACGGTATGAAACCGGCAAGCAGGGAAAGCTGATCAACAAAATTATCCAGCAGGTACTGGTGGAAGGTAAGCCCTTGACGGATGACACCCTAAAAGAGCTGGTGGGGCACACTCCAACTGAAGCATTTTTTGGCGGAGTCATCGGCACCCTGATGCCGCTGTTTTTCAGGTAGAAAGGAGAAAAGATGAACGATCATTTTCAGGAAGAGGTCGTTACGCGGCGTAATAGAACGGGCGAAACCCTGATCTATGTGCTGGCGAATATCATCATGGTCCTTGCCGGGATCTATGCCATTTTCATGATCAACCTTCTGATTTCTGTTATCTCCAACAACGGCTTTTCGCCCCAAATGATCATTGAAATTTTGCTGGTAATCCTGATGGCCGCTATCGCCGTGGTGTTGTTTCTCTATAGGGACCGAATCAGGACCGAGTATGAGTATACCTTCACCAATGGCATTATGGATTTTGCCCAGGTGTTCAATAACAGGAAGCGCAAAGCTTTGGGCAGCATGAATGTGCGGAATATCGAAGCCTGCGGCATGGTGTCTTCCGGCGCTTTCCATCGCTATCTGTCCCTGCCTGACCTGAAGAAGAGGAACTGGTTTTTGAACCGCGATTCTGAGCTGTTCTTCTTCTATTTCACCAAGGATGGGACAAAGTCGCTGATGATTCTGGAGCCAAGCGAGGAGATGATCTCGCTGATTAAGAGATATGTGGGAGCGGGGAAATTCCAAACCAATTGAGCGATTACACGGTTTATCTTGACAACGCCGCCACAACAAAGCCCGCGCAGGCGGTGATTGACGCTGTTGCGATCAGCCTGCGAGATGGTTTTTATAACCCTTCCGCCATTTATAAGCCTGCCGTGGCTGCAGCGAAGGAAATTGAAAACTGCCGGATGCTTATTATGGACAGTCTCCAGGCGGAACAGGTTGTGTTCACCTCAGGGGGAACCGAAGCCAACAACCTGGGTATCCTGGGGCGCTTAAGCAACTCGCGTCAGGGCGGTAGGGTATTATATTCTCTCCTGGAACACCCGAGCGTAAAATCGGCTTGTCAGGTGGTTCCGGAAGGTTTTGAAGCAATCGGCATCCCGATAGACCCGAGCGGGCGGGTGGATCTTCATGCACTTGATGATTTGTTGACGCCTGACATCCGAATGGTCTGCGTCATGCAGGTGAATAATGAGACCGGAGCCCTCCAGCCGCTGGATGAAGTAGCTCAGGCAATCAAAGAGAAGGCCCCCGGCGTATGGCTTCATGTGGACGGCGTTCAGGGCTATCTGCGGCATCCAATTCGCCTTAAGGATGCGGGCATTGACTCCTATGCTTTCTCCGGCCATAAAATTCACGGGCCCAAAGGCGTCGGGGCGCTGGCTTTGGGAAGAAAGAACAGTCTGAAACCTTGTTTGTTTGGTGGTGGGCAGGAATCCGGGCTGCGATCCGGCACTGAGAACACGCCTGGAATTGCGGGGCTTATGGCGGCCGTGCGTGACTTTCCCCGGGAACACGTGATGCGGCGGCTAAAGATACACCTGTATGAACGGTTGAAAACCGCAATCCCCGCGCTTATTGTCAACGGCCCGGACCCTCAGAGCGCTTATGCCTGCGACCACATCATTAACCTCTCTTTTCCACCTGTGCGGGCCGAGACCATGCTGCACGCCTTGGAGGCAAAGGGCGTCTATGTGAGTCACGGTTCTGCCTGCTCTTCCCGCAAAAGCCGTCATAGCGATACCCTTAAAGCCATGGGGGTGAGCCAGGCGGCGCTGGAGGGAGCAATACGTTTCAGCCTCTCACCCCTTACCACTGCTGATGAGATAGAAGTTGCGGTACGTGCCACCCTAGAGTCCTTTGAGGCCCTCAAGGCATTCACCCGCAGATAGAAGGACATCCATGACAGAACTTCTGCTGGTAAAGTATGCGGAAATCCATCTGAAAGGCCTGAACCGGCCTTATTTTCAGAAATTGCTTTTAAAGCGAATCAAGGAAACCGTGCGCCCTTTCGCCCTCAATGTTGAGTTTTTTGACAGTCGAATTTTCATCAGAGGGGTACAGGATATTGAAGCTGTCATAGAACGGGTACGCAAGGTATTTGGTGTGCATGCGGTTTGTGCTGCGGTGGAAATGAATAAAGCGGATTTTGGTGCTATCTGCACTGCGGCAGCTGGCATGATGACGGGATTGGCCGGCACATTCAAGGTACGCGCCCGGCGGGCGGACAAACGCTATTTCATTGATTCGCCAGAAATAAATACCAGAATTGGTGCTGTTATTTTAGAGAAAAATCCTGCCCTAGTGGTGGATGTACATCAGCCTGAGCATGTGATCAATGTGGAAATCAGGGATCAGGCACTGCTGTATACCCGGGAAGTGCCAGGGGTTGGTGGATTGCCCTCCGGGTCAAGCGGCAAGGCTATGTTAATGCTTTCAGGCGGCATAGATTCACCTGTGGCAGGCTACATGATTGCCAAGCGGGGAGTTGTCCTAAACGCGGTTCATTTCTTTTCATTCCCTTATACCGGGGAATTGGCGCGGGAGAAGGTGCTGTCCCTGGCACGTGCTTTATCAGAATACTGCGGTGTGATCAAAACTTATATCGTGTCATTCACCAAACTTCAGGAGGCCATTCATGTCCACTGCCCGCCAGAGTACAGCACCCTGGTGATGCGCAGGCTCATGGTGCGCATCACGGATTTTCTGGCGGAGAGGGAGAAAGCAACGGCGCTGATTACCGGGGAAAGCATTGGCCAGGTGGCAAGCCAGACCATGGAAGCCCTGGCCGTAACAGATCGGATGGCGTCCCGGCCCGTGTTCAGGCCTTTGATTGGTTTTGACAAGATAGAAATTATTCGGCTGGCAGAGAAAATAGGCACCTATGAAACATCGAGCCTTCCTTACGAGGATTGCTGTACCGTTTTTACACCCCGCCATCCGGTCACACGTCCCAAGCTATCAAAGGTTCTGGAGGCGGAAGCTGCCATACCAGAGTTGGATGCGATGGTTGCGGTTGCAGTAGAAACGGCGGAACTCCTTTACATCGGACCTGATAAAGAGGAGGACGCTCTGTCAGGTGAAACTGCTTGACAAGGCGCTGAAATCATGTATAATCCTCCTGTCAAGTGATTTGGCTTGACAGGAGGTCGCGTTGACTGCGGATGGACTAAGCAAAAGAGTGGCTTATGGAGCCCTGGTGGATTTTTATGGCGCGCTGCTCACCAGCAAACAGCGCGAGTTGCTAGCCATGTATTGCGATGAGGATCTGTCGCTGAGCGAAATCTCCGAGCGCATGAATATTTCCCGCCAGGCGGTGAGCGAGCATCTCAACCGCTCCTATGCACGGCTGGACACGCTGGAAGCACAGCTTAACTTGTTTGAGCGCTTCCGGGAGATGAAAACCTCGGTGAATGCCTGCCTTGATCACCTGTCACTTGTGAGCGCCACAGAGAATACTCAGTATCATTTGAATCAGGCGCGGAATATCCTGCGCCGGCACATGAATGAGGAGGAAGCCTGAGCATGGCTTTTGAAAGCTTATCGGACAAACTGCAAATTGCGTTTAAGAAGTTAACCGGCAGGGGCAAACTGAATGAGCCCAATATCAAGGAGGCCATGCGGGAGGTGCGCATGGCACTGCTTGAAGCTGATGTCAACTACCTGGTGGTTAAGGATTTCATCAGGACCGTTACCGAACGGGCGGTGGGCACAGAAATACTGTCCTCCCTGAATGCAGGGCAGCAGGTAATCAAGATTGTCAGTGAAGAACTGGCTGTTCTGATGGGTGGAAGCAACGCGAGACTCACTTGGTCTTCCTCCATGCCCACGGTGTATCTGCTCTGTGGACTGCAGGGAGCGGGCAAAACAACCATGGCAGGGAAATTGGCAGGATTTCTCAAAAAATCGGGGAAAAAGCCGCTCCTGGCTGCCTGCGATATTTACCGGCCGGCTGCCATAAAGCAACTTCAGGTAGTGGGGGAGAAGGCAGGGGTGCCAGTATTTGAGAAGGGCACTCAGAACCCTGTCATCACCTCCCGGGAAGCGGTGGATTACGCACGTTATTACGGCAATGATGTCCTCATTATCGATACTGCCGGCCGGCTTCACATTGATGA
>Ga0123335_1002080_pt1 | contig 30846 bp, 22 predicted proteins | sample BiotimSIPDNA_2_FD_89707 | JGI IMG/M metagenome (GOLD analysis project Ga0123335, IMG submission 89707) | Anaerobic biogas reactor microbial communites from Washington, USA - Biogas_R2 time_0 SIP DNA | ecosystem: Engineered > Bioreactor > Anaerobic > Unclassified | place: Washington, USA... | reverse complement strand
GACCGCCGTCGCGACTCAATTCTTCCTCCAAACCACGAAAAACCACAGGGTCGGCGGGCAGCAACTGAAATCCGTAGATCAGTGACCGGGCGTACAATCCCGTCCCGCCAACCATCACGCCTACCTTGCCACGCCCCCAAATATCCGCCAAAACCTCCTTCGCACGAATCACGAACCGATTCGCGTCATAGGGTTCGTCAATATCCAACTCAGCAATCAAGTGATGGGGAATCCTGGCAAGGTCCGCTTCTGACGGCTGAGCCGTTCCGATGGGCAATCCCCGGTAGATTTGCATGGAATCGCAGGACACTATCTCGCCCCCAAGCAACTCGGCGACCCTCAATGCAGCCTCGCTTTTCCAGCAACAAGTCGGTCCCAATATCGCTATGCATCCATAGTCGTTCACAACTCACCAGCCTCTTCGGCGGAAATGGGTTCCTTATGCTTACCAAAGCCAAACAGCGTGTGCAAAAACAGCAGTATCACACCACACGTAATCGAGATGTCAGCCACATTGAAGGCGGGGAAATGATGTGGTCCCCAGTGAAAATCAAGGAAATCAACCACCGAGCCGCGGAAAAATCGATCCAGCATATTACCCACTATCCCGCCGCTCACGCAACCGTACACAATCCGCAAAAATCGCTGGCCGTCACACAGGTTGCGGAAAAATACGACCAGCAACACATAGGCAACCAAGGAAACCACGCCAAGCAACCAGGTATGCTCCGAAAATATCCCCCACGCAGCTCCATAATTCCGCACATGGACAAGATTAAACAAACCTGGCAAAACAGTTATGGACCAGCCAACCTCTCCATAGCTCACAACCAATAGCTTAGTCAACTGATCCAATACGGCAACAGACAACCCCAACCACAAAGGAAAGCCAACATACCCCCCACGGTCATTTCCAACAAATATCGCCAGCTTCGAAGACATCGTGAAAACAATCAGCTCTCAGAAGGAAACCCATCATTGGTCTCACGGGCACTCTTGCAATCAATGCAAAACTGGGCGTATGGCCTCACGCGAAGACGACCAGCACCGATGACATGACCACAATCAAAACAAACACCGTACGTCCCGGACGCAATGCGACTCAATGCATCGTTGATCTGTGCCAAAATATCCGAATTCTCCCCCATCAACGTCAATCCCGTATCGCGGATGAAATTGTCACTGCCAACATCGGGTCCCTCTTCGCCGGCTTGCTGAGTCGAACTCAAAGACGTCGTCGAACTTTTCAGGCGGCGCTCAATCTTCGAGCGCTCCTGCAATAGCAGCTCCTTAAACTCGGCGAGCAGCTCAGCCGTAAACGCTGGAGTAGCTGTCTTTTTCTTCACCATAGGTTGTGTCTCCTTGCTATTCTGTTGCCAATTCAGACGTTTTAAGAAAACAGCTTAGCCTATAAGTTACCTTGCAAATTTCCATTATGCAAGCTAAAACCATTATGTTTACATAATTTTTCTTTAAGACCCACGGCACAAAGTTGGGGTAGAGCCAACAATGATTCCACTTTTAGCTTGTTATGCATTTCCGAAAGTTCTTCATCATAGGATAAAATGCACGGTGCTATTGAAACCTGCATTTCCTCAATTATATTCGGTTTTAAAGCTTTTTTCTCCGCCCTGACATGTCACTCAACCCAGCAGGATATATGTTAGATCTTGTACCTCCCTTGATAGGGATTGTCGTCCTTCTCAGCTTTTCAGCTTTCTTTTCAGGTTCAGAAACCGCCCTGATGTCCTTGTCCAGATCCCAAGTCAAGCGATTTGAACACGGAACCAGTGGTGAAAGAACAGTGTTTGCGTTGCTCAAGGACACACAGCAGGTCATCGCGACCATCCTGGTCGGAAACACCTTCGTCAACAACCTGCTCACCCTGCTTTGCGCCATCATCACCGGCAAGGCCGCCGCTCAATTGATCCACGTTCTCCCCGCAGGCGTGGACAGCAAGACCGAGGAACTCACCGCAATCGTTCTCAACATCGTCATCGTACCCCCAATGCTGATGGTCTTCGGCGAACTGACCCCAAAATCCGTAGCCTACAGAAACTCGCCGGTCATCGCAAAACTCTGTGCAAAACCGCTTAACTTCATCAGAAAGCTCCTCGCGCCAATACTCAAGATCTTCCAAATCGCCGTCAACGCCACACAATTGCTCATGGGAATCCCGCGTGACGAAAAATGGGATATGCTTACCAAGGCCGAAGTCGACGCCACCCTGTCGGCATCGGTCGAAGTTGGAACCACATCAGACGCGGCCTTGGAGCTCCTTCGGAGGATCCTCAAGCTCAATGACATCCAGGCCTCCGAGGTCATGATTCCAAGGACACATGTCTACGGCATCGAAGACTCGATCACGGTCCACGAGGCTTTCAAACAAATCAAATCTTGCCCCTTCAACTTCGTCCCGATCTACCATGAAAACCTGGATGACATCTGGGGGGTCGCACTATTCGTCGAATACCCGATTTGGATCAACCACGAGGACAAGGACAAGACACTGGCGGATTTCAGGGAGGACATGGAGAAAGGCAACTCCGCCACGCCTCTGCCCGTGTATCCGATTGACTTCATTCCTCCGACCGCACGAATCGCCGCAGTCCTGGAGGCGATGAAGCACAAGCCCAAGAGGTTCAACGTCGTCGTCGGAGAATTCGGCGAAACCCTCGGGGTTTTGACGACCACGTCGATCCTCGAGGAGATTGTCGGCAGGTTTTCCCCCAAGGTCATCGACAACACGGCTCTCAACAGGCTGGCCAACGGCGCCTGGACAGCGGACGGAATGACACGCCTGTCGCTGGTCAAGGAGGAGCTGAACGACAACGACATCGACAGCGACGAGGCCGATACCCTCGGCGGTTTCATCATGGAAAAGCTGGGCAAGCTCCCCGTCAAGGGAGACACGTTCCAGCTCAACGACTACAAATTCATCGTCGTCAGAATGAAGGGCAACAGAATCGAAAAAGTCGCCATTGTCAAGGATCAGCAAGCCAAGGAGGAGACGCGACCATGACTCCTCTCCTGACAATTTATCTCATACTGATCGTCATCCTGCTCGCGCTCGTCGCATTCTTCGCGGGAACGGAAACCGCAGTCACATCGGCAAATCGACTCTCCATCAACGAAAAAGTTGAGCAAAACGACAAGCGGGCCAAAATCGTTGCTGACTACAAGACTAATTTCGACCATTTCCTCTCGCTGGTCCTCACGGGCACCAATCTCGTCAATGTCGCACTTGTCACCATCGCAGGACTTGTCATTGAAAACTACTTGATCAAACCCTATTTCCCGAGCATTCCACAATCCTGGTGGGAAACCATCAGTGCTCTCATCATCACGCCAATCATTCTCATCTACGGTGAAATCCTACCCAAGTCACTCGCCAGACAAAATCCTGAACCATTTTCGCTAAAAGCAGCCAAGGCATTGGTGATCAGCGACAAAATCCTCACCCCAATCACCAACGCCATCACGTTTCTCTCGAAAGTCGCACAGAAAGTGATGGGCCTAGGCGGGAACGACCAGCAGACGCCCGACCAGAAAAACGTCACCAAGGAAGATCTTCAGGCTATCGCGGAAATCGCCGCCGAACAGGGGATGGTACCTCAAAAAGCAGGGGACATGCTGCAAATCGTCCTCGAACTGGATGAAAAACCAGTCTCCAACGCCATGACACCACTCGTCGACATCGTCTCCATCCCGGAAAATGCAACCGCTTACGAAGTTGAAAAGCTCACACAGGAAACAGGATTCTCTAGATTCCCAGTCTTCAAGGACAGGGTGGACAACATCATCGGAGTCATCGGACTCAGGCAACTCGTCACGGCATTCAATAATGACGACATCGAAACCTTTAGAAGCAGACCCATCAAAAACATGGTGGACAAATCAGTCCTCTTCGTGCCTGAATCAAAACCGATCAACCACCTGATCGCAGAATTGAGAAGACACTACATCCCAATGGCTGTCGTCATCGACGAGTACGGCGGCATGATCGGACTCGCGACAATCGAAGACCTGGCACAGCAAATCGTAGGGTCAATCCAAGATTTCGGAGAGCAAGACCAACTCCCATGCAAGCCAACAGATGATGAAATGACTTGTGACGGACGGACGCCGATCCGAGAAATCGAAGACGCATTCGATGTGGAAATCGATAACGAGGGCTTCGAGACCATTGCGGGACTTGTCCTAAAAATTGCGGGCACAATCCCAAAGATAAACGCAACATTCCAATACCAAGACTTCAGGATCACAGTCCTGGATAAGCAAGACCATAGAATCACAAAAGTTAAGATCAAGCGACTTCCACAACCCTAAAGACACAGGACGCTTCATATGAAATTCCCCGTCGCACTCCTTTGCCTAACCGCCGCAGGCATCCGCGCCATGGACACGCTACCCGCCCAGAACGTCCAGCTTTCCGAACTGATCAAGCCTGTTGACGTCCTTGTGGTCGGAGGATCGGTTCCTGCAGTCTTCGCCGCTTCTGAGATCGCCAAATCCAGCACATCCGTCGCACTCGTCGCACCACGCCCATTTTTGGGAGACGATCTTTGCGACACCGCCACATATACGGAACTCCGCAAGTACCTCAAGTCCCCAAACCCGATCCTTGCCAGCATGGCGCAACCTCCGCCCGTGATTCTGCACATCGCGGAGACTATCCCATTCAGCTACATCGCCAACAAGCCTTCAAACAAAATCCACAAGGATACAGATGATTTCCAAATCCTGAAAAACAGGCAGCTCAAGGCGGCAGATGTCGGTTCCGTTCAATATGATGACGATACTGACATCACGATCACCCTCGAACAAGAAACCACGATCGACAACGTCATCGTCTATTTCTACCAGCGGTCCGATTTCTCAGTCGATACCTTCGAACTTCATGCGATCAATGACGACAATACCACGACCCTGCTCCAAAAAACTCAAAACCCATCCTTCGAGGAAGTCTGCTTCAGCGGACCCAAGGCCGTCAAAATCAACGCCAAGGGAATCAAGGCAAAAAAACTCCTCCTCAAGCTGACGAGACCTAGCGGCATCAACAGAATGCTACTGTCGGAAATCTGTGTCCAAACTCCAGAACTCGCGGCTGACGACCAAGCCAAGGAAACCGATTTCGCGCCATACCCGCTCCAGGTCAAGCGAGTTCTCGACGCCCTCCTCCTTGACAACAACATCAATTTCATGACATCTTCAATCCCTGTCGATATCCTCAAGGACGCCAAGGGAAACGTCGCCGCAGTCGTCTTCGCTAACAAGTCAGGGCTGCAGATCGTCAAGGCGAAATACGTCATCGATGCAACCGATTGCGCACTCGTCGCAAAACTTGCAGGTGCGGACTTCAGACCATACAAGCCGCAAACGATCACAGCTACACGATATGTACTAGGAGGAAAACTCCAGACACCAAGCGAAGGAACCTTTGACAAGGTAGAAGCGAACATACAAATCCCAGGAGGAAACGGAGCGATCGGAACCTCGCAGCAAGTCTGGAAATACACCCTGGACACCAAAATGGACACCTTGGACATCAAGTCCATTATGGAACTCGAAAACAAGGTGCGCGACAATTCATGGGATGACGATATCGTTGAACAAACAGCACGCCTAGCAACGCGATTCCCATTCCAAATCGTCTCGCTCAACCAAAATGACCTCACCCCGGGAACCCTGAACGCGCTAAGGCCGAAAAACCTCGCCAATCTCATCCTGCTCAGCCACTGCGCAGATTGCACTGAAAATATCGCTCCTGCCTTTGCCGATCTGGAATTCTCCCTCAACCTCGCGCAAAAAGTCGCCTCATTCGCCTCCAATTTCGCGAAGAAATCCGTTCCCAGCATCCCCGTGCCCAAAACCATCTTCAGGCAAGCGCAATACCCATCGGTAAAACCGCTCACCTTGCCCCATCGTTTCGATTCCTTGGCCATCACGTCCTCGTTTGCCTTCCCGGTGCTTGCGGAGGTTGACGTCGCCGTCGTCGGGGGCGGAACAGGTGGCGCTCCTGCCGCCATCGCCGCCGCCAGGCAAGGCGCCTCCACGCTCCTTGTCGAATACCTCTACGACCTGGGCGGAACTTCGACTATCGCAGGCATCACACGCTACTACTACGGAAACATTTGCGGCTTCACGGCGGAAATGGATGCGAAGATCGGGCGTGCAAAATCAGCGCCACATGATTGGAGCAGAATCACAAAGGCAGAATGGTACCGTTCAGAAATCCGAAAGGCAGGAGGACAAATCTGGACCGGATGCCTCGTATTCGGAACCGTGCTCGACGACCAAAATACCGTCGCGGGAATCGCGGTCGCAACCCCATTCGGACCGGCAATCATCAAGGCAAAAACCGTCATCGACTCAACTGGGAACTCCGACATCGCGGCAGCGGCAGGTGCACAAACGCAAGACCAGGACAACGAACTCGCAGTGCAAGGGACTGGACTCTCGCCACAAAGGCCTGGTGACCACTACCTCAATACTGACTACATCTTCTCCGACGACTCCGATATCATCGATGTTTGCAAAGCCTTCATACTCGGAAGAGAACGATACAAAAACGAATTCGACCTGGCTTCGCTGATCGGCTCCCGAGAACGCAGGAGAATCGTCGGCGACTTCACCATCTCGCCACTCGATATCTTCAACAAAAGAACCTATCCTGACACCATCTGCGTATCACGCTCGAACTTCGATTCACACGGATACACAGTGCACCCGCTTTTCACCATCCAGGGACCTGACAGGAACTCCTGCTTCGCCGATGTCCCACTCCGGGCACTCCTGCCCAAAAATGTCAACAACCTTATGGTCACAGGGCTCGGAATCTCCGGACACAGGGACGCAATGCCTATCCTCAGAATGCAACCCGACATTCAAAACCACGGATACGCAGCAGGATATGCAGCAGCGATCGCGGCAAAAGACAACTGCGGCGTCAGAAACATCGATCTGAAAAAACTTCAAAAACACCTGGTCGAAATCGGAAACCTTCCGAAACGCGTTCTTACGGACAAGGACAGCTACCCACTTTCCAACCAGCAAGTCGCTGATGCAGTCGCAACTCTTCGTAAAAAGGACGTTGACGAAGCCGAAATGTGGAAAGCGCTCGCAAGCGTACTCGTCTCCATGGAAAGGGCAACTCCACTGCTCAAGGACGCACACAGTCATGCCAAGCTTCCGCAGGACAAGCTCAACTTCGCACTCATTCTCGCATTGACAGGAAACAACGCAGGCGCAGATACGCTCCTTCATGCCCTCCAAGACACAGCCGATTGGGACAAGGGATGGAACTACAGGGGGATGGGACAGTACGGCGCATCAGTGTCAACGCTTGATGCCATCATCATCGCACTCGGGGCACTCAATCATCAACCCGCCCTGCAACCTATCCTTGAAAAAGCACAGAAGCTCACCAAGGACAACGAATTCTCCCACTTCAGGGCTGTCTCAATTGCACTGCAGCAATTCGCCTCGGAACAGGCTACCGACACCCTCGTTCAACTCATCAACAAAGACGAAATCAAAGGACACCACCAACTCGTCTCGCAAGACCCAAGGCAATTCGCGCAAAATAGAGACCCGGACTATCGAAGAACAAAGGAACTCAGGGAAATCTTCCTCGCTGCAGCACTTTACATTTCAAACCCCAAGCATCCGCTAGCAAAAGAAATCCTGAATAACTACGCCAATGACTCTAGGGGAATCTACGCAAGGCATGCCAAGGCTATCCTGAAATCAAAGCCATAACCACAAATGTTAACACGACCCTTCGACGCCAGATTCTGCTTTACCTATCGTTGCAATCTGAAATGTCCTTTTTGCTACGAAAGGTTCGCTCGCAATCTGGCACAAGAAGAACTCCCGCTTGAACGATGGCTGCAACTGATCCGTGAACTCAAGCAACTCGCCATACTCAAGCTCACGCTGATCGGCGGGGAACCTTTCTGCCACCCATACATGGAGCATTTCCTGGACGAACTCACAAACGCACCAATACGATTCGACGTCGGAACAAACGGAACCCTGCTTGACGACGCCTGGATCCGAAAACTCAAGCAAACAAACCGATGCACAGCAATCACACTCTCACTTGACGGATTCAAAGACTACCACGACTCTATCAGAGGAAACGGAACCTTTGAAGCAGTCCTTAACGCAATCCACAAGCTCTGCGATGCAAAAATCAAAACCAGTGTCAATGTGGTCGTCTCCCAAGACAACTACACCACAATGCCGGATTTCGCACAATTCCTCGAATCGCTTCCAATCACCGCATATACACTCTATACAAGAGCCGACCAAGCGCACGGCGAAAATGCCCTCGGCGGCGAACTCAGCATCACGGAATTGGCACACTTCATCCAGATCATGAATAACCTCAACCTTAGGAAAATCGACAAAAATTCAACCAATCTCAAGCTCCTCGACTCACTGAGGAACCCGCCGGAAGTCACCGATGAAGGACCGCAGTGCCTTGCGCCGAAAGCAACCATCGGCATCCTCCCCAACGGTGACATTCCTGTCTGCGCCAGCTACGACAATGCTGAAATCGCAGGATACGTCAAGACCAAATCTATTGCCGAGGCTTGGAATAATGACGTCACGCGCGATTTCATCCAACAACAGATCAAGGGAGAACCACTCCCAAGCCAAGATTGCCTTGATTGCGTCTATAGGCAATTCTGCAGAAAATCATGCCCAAAACTCAAAAAAATGCCGCTCTGCAGACGAGAACTCGCAAAGGAACTGAATTTGACTAGCACTGACTGATCACGCCAAGACAAGAAGCAACCGCCATGTCTAAACAAAACATCAGCCTGGAATTCGTCGGAAACAACTTGTTCAACCAAGCCGCTTCAAATATCAGCATTTCCGCCAATCCCAATCAATCCTCTGAAATCTCCAGTCAACCACCGCCGCCAATCCCGCCGCAAATCGGACCAGACCCAAGAAGCGGACGGTCCACAATCACCTTTGAAGAACTCCCGACATGCCTCGGGGCACATGGGATCAGATTCGATTTCGCTTTCGGATACAGAATCAGAATCCCGGACAATGCGACAAGCCCCTACCAAGTCACCATCATTGACTTGGATAGCGAATGCAAACTAGAGAGCTTCACGCTAAACCCAGGACAAACCAAGGTCGCAGATAGAAAATTCTATATCCGTTACAGGATCGAAATCAGGTGCAAAGGCGAACTCATTCTCGAGCACAACTACAATTGCAGAAACCAAAAAGTCTATATCGTCATCCCAGACGGAGGACTAGGAGACAATCTCGCCTGGTTGCCTTACGCTGAAGAATTCAGGCTCAAGCATGGGGCAAAGGTCTCGGTCGTCATCGGAGAATGGATGAAACTGCTCGTCGGCGACCTCTATCCAGGACTCGATTTCGTTGACGCAAAGGAAAAGCCAATCCTCAAAAATGCATACGCGAATTATTTCCTGGGAATCTTCAACAAGGAAAAGACCAGCTGGAGACCAATCGAGCACCAGCAAATCGGAATGCAGGGATCAGTCGCATCCATCCTGGGACTTCCGCTGGAACCGCTTAAATGCAGGTTGCACAGAGGGAGCATAAGACCATTCCCGGAACGTTTCGTATGCATCTCAACAATGGCTACCAACCCCGGAAAATACTGGAACTACCCCAATGGCTGGGAGCAAATCATCACGTTCCTTAACAATAATGGATTCAGAGTACTCGATATCGACAGGGATCCAGTACTCATATTCGACAACAAACAATACACAATCCCAAAAAACGCAGAGGACTTTACAGGACGATTCCCAATCCAGGATCGCATCAACCTGTTAGAACACGCTGACTTCTTCATCGGACTACCTAGCGGACTCTCATGGCTTGCTTGGAATCTTGACATCCCAACAGTCATGATCTCGGGGTTCACAATGCCGAATTGCGAATTTCCAACGCCATACCGTGTCACGAACTACCTATACTGCCACGGATGCTGGAATGACTCAAATGAATTCTTCGATCCGAATGTTCCCGTATGGTGCCCAAGACACGTCGGAACAGCACGTGAAATTGAATGCACCAAAACCATCACCCCCAAAATGGTTCGCGAAACAATCGAGAAAATCCCACAATTTATTCAAGGCGCATACGAGCATCGGATGAACCCAGAAGGCAAAAGCGCAACAAGATAGAATGAAAACCAATCCCAACTGCATACTAAGAACCGAAGACAACGGAATAGCTATCCTGTTCAATCCCGAAACAGGACATATCCATACGCTTAACCCAACTTCAGCATTCATATGGAAAGCTATTCAAGCGGGATGGACACTCAATACCATCGGCGAAAAACTCGCCAAAGCTACAGGAATCTCGCTCAGTATTATCCTAGACGATATCAGGGACTTCGTCAAGGAACTCCAGGTCAATGGATACATCGTCAATGACAATAGCCAATGAACGCATCCTGATTCCTTTCGGACAATTGGTCTTCAATGGAAATACTTCCTTCCAAGACCAACAACACCTGGATGATTTCTGCAAATGGGCGATTTCTGCAAAACTTGAACCACTGCTCCATTTCACGATCAGCGAGCAAATCCAACAACCCTACAAGGAACAATTCAAAAAAGAATACCTCATTGCACTTGCAAAGTCAATGATATTCGAACACCAACTGAATCAGCTTAAACAAATCCTGAAAAAACAAACGATCAGATTCACATTCATCAAGGGAGCTGATCTGGCTTTCAATGCTTTCCCGTCTCCAGCCATCCGGACCTTCAATGATATCGATCTCCTGCTACATCCCGATGACACGAAGGACGCACTTCAAATCCTAAAGGACAATGGCTGGGAAGCGCCCTATTTCCGTGCGCCAAATCCAGGCGAACACCACTTCCCGCCTTTCTTCAAGGACAAAATCGTACTCGAACCCCATTGGACGCTCCCAAACTTCAAACTCGAAGACCCTAAAATCATCTGGGAACATATCCCCCAAGACAACAACGGGGATTTCAGGCTCTCCAACGAATTGAACCTGCTCCTAGTCGCAAGGCACGCCGCCTCCGAACAATACAGGCACCTGCCAATCCATCGCATCCTGCTCGACGCAGGATACATCGCCAAAAACGAGGTCGATTGGAATGCACTGAAAAACCTCGCTTATGCCTGGAATCTCCCGCCTCCACAGGACTTGTTCGCAGCCTGGGAACCATTCTTCCCTAAAGATATCATTGCGCAAATGGCGCCTAACAAAAGCGCCACAAGGGCATTTGAAAAAATCTTCGAACTCAGGGCAAGCATCCCGTCCATCTCAAACCACGATATCGTGATGCAATCACGAGACATCGCCTCAAAACACTGGATCCAAGACAGGCTCGCAGGACTACGCCCGAAAACGATCCGCGCTAAATACAAACTCCCCCCGAAAGGAAACTACCTTGAGCTTCTCGCGACATACATCAAAGACATCACAGCGAAGGCAAGCGTATTCTGCAAACACATGGTACATCGAAAACCTGACATCGCCAAATACAACAAGCTAATCGAACTGGCTGAAAACCAATCCCGAAACAACAATCCATAGAACACAACGGAGCTTAAAATGGACTTGACCAAAAGAGATCTGCTGACTTCCCTCGCAGTCCTCGGGACCGCTGGCCTCGCCGCCAATGCCGCCGCCCAGGACAACAACAACGAAAAGACAACTAAAGACTCGAGATTCAATGTAAAGGACTTCGGAGCAAAAGGCGATGGCGTAACCCAAGACTCAAAAGCAATCCAAGACGCACTGGATGCCGCCGGCAAAGTCGGAGGCACAGTCTGGTTCCCCGCAGGAAAATACCTCTGCCACCAACTCAAAGTCCCGGCGTCCGTCAAACTCGAAGCGGATCCTGTCTGGCTTTACCGAACAGAACAAGTCGGTGCGGTCCTCGTGCTCGATTCAGAAGACGCAGATTGCCTCCTCGATATCACCGGAGCATACGGAGTGCATATCTACGGACTCGTGCTCGCAGGGGATAAATTCAAAAACTCGCAAAAACAAATCCATGGAATCTTCCTCAACAACACGGAAAAATTCAGTCCCAAGGAAGACTCGATTGTCATCGACGACACAAAAATCTCTAACTTCTCAGGGCACGGAATCTACCTGAAACGAATCTGGCTGTTCATCATTCGGCACAGCCATTGCATGGGAAACAGGGGAAGCGGCATCGAAATCTTCGGATGGGACGGATTCGTCACCGACAACCAACTCTCCGGAAATGGAGGAAATGGCTTTGGATGCGAAAGTTGCGGCGCAACAGTGATGTTCACGGCAAACAGAGTCGAATGGAACGGAGGATATGGTCTCTTCCTGCAAAATGGAGATGCCTGGAACGTAACGGGCAATTGCTTTGACAGGAACCACGGCGCAGGCATCCATGCAATCAACATGCAGTCGACGACGATGACCGGAAATGTCTTCAGAAGATGCGGAAAAGACAGCCATAAACTCGTCGAAGGCGAGCAATCATGCCATGTCAGGCTCGAACGATGCCGAGGTACAACCCTCTCCTCAAACGTCTTCCAGGCAGGACGAGACGATGGGGGCAAAGGCAAGTTCACCCCCCAGGTCGGCATCATCGTCAAGGAAATGTCCTATTCCGTCATCTCCTGCAATGCCCTATTCAAGGGATTCATGGACACGATGCTAATCGACCTCGGGAACCATGGGCCTGATTTCATCCTTCGCGACAACGTCGGATGCAAGTGCTGATCACTCCACCTTCTTTCCGTTCTTGTGGGTCACGCCCAATTCGATGATCGCTTGGCGAAGCGAAGGATGCATTGCCGGCTCCTCGCCACCTTCGCCAAAGTATATCCATACATTTTCATTGGTATTGCCAACGCTGCCCACAGGACGCATGAAGTGGTACGACTCCTCGCGCCCAGGCATGTAACCGTGTGCCTGATTCATCGAAATCCCGCGCTCCATCCGAGAACGCAACTGATCCCAATGCTCCGAATAGACCTCGCGAGGCAAACACTCGCACTCCTTGCAGACAGCAGAAGCCATCCCGACGACCTCGCCCAGCATCCCCAAAGTGCGCATCACGCGAATGCATGAAAATGCAACGTGCGTCGCACTGATGATGCGACCGCCCAAAAACAAGTTGTCGACATCACGGGCAACTAGGCAACGGTAGGGAATCTCGTACGGGTTGCCAATTCCACGGTGATAGGCGCAGGATTGAAACGCTTCGCCGAAAATCGATTCGTTGACAGGATCAGGATAGTGCAAGTCTATGCTCCAGGTAATCGCCGCCGTCCCGTCCGAATGCTTGATTCGCTCCTCGATGTCCTTTTGGCTCAGGACGTACTCCCCTACAACACGATAGCTTTCACGCTTCCCGCCAATCGCTGAAACCCAAAGCAAATCGTGGCAACTCAGCACGTTCCTATGTGGCGAACGATTCTTGAGCCAGGACCAGTTCCCCAATACCGTCATCAAGCCGTAATCCCGTATCCACTCGATATCATCGACCTGGTCACGATATTGTCCCGTCTCCCAATCCCAGCAACAGTTGAACCGCTTAAGGCCATTCTCGTCATTGAATTCAATTCCCCAATCAATGTCAGGAAACGAAACAGGATGCTTCCGAACTATCGGCTCCCATAGAACCGAGTGCCCCATCACCTGACGCTCGGGCACGCTCGGTGCCAATTGCTCCCCGTACTCGTCACGACCTTCACGACCGTACATCGTCTCGCATCCGCACAATCGCGCCAAAACACCGTCGCCGCTGCAATCCGAATACAAACGGGCACGGCGACGCGTCGCAACGCCCGTCCGCAAATTCTGCGTTACGACGGAAGCAATGCTCCTGCCCTGCAGTTCCACGTCGAGCAAAGCCTCGTTCAAAAGCAAATCCTTCCCTTCCCGAAACAATTGCTTCTTCCGTCCATCTTCGAATATCTCCTCCGATTTCACCTGTCCCGGCGTCCCGTCTATTGGACTGATAAGTGCGCTGACATTGCCCAATTTGGGATACTTCCCCACATTGGTCAATCCCCCAGTCCAGACTCGAATCTCGCTGGATCCGCATCCGCCAAGCACGCCACGATCCTGAACCAACAAGCACTTGACCCCGCTGCGCATCGCAGACAACGCCGTGCAAACACCTGCATAGCCGCCGCCAACTACCAGCAAATCCAGCAACTCTTCCGATTCAACAACGTCATAGCCTGTCGCTTTTCGACGATACTCCAGCAATTCATCAGGCGCACTGGGTGGCACGTCCCCTTCCTCAAGAGTCAGATACACCGCTTGGCATCGACCATTGAACCCAGTCAAATCATGCAACGATATCCTGTGCTTCCCCTCCTCCAATTCAACTTCTCCGCCATACTGCCAATCCCAAGCCTCGCCATTCGTACCCAATTCAACTCCGCTTGAGCACCCGTCAACCAATATCTCAAAACGCCCTGCCGGCGTCCCGCGCCCCCAAGCCGCAGTCCAATCACGGGTCAAAGCCCAGATCTTCCATACCCCTGCCCCCAACTCAACCTCCGTGATTGCATCCTCAACAGGACGACCCACACCATGTGCCATCAAATACGCACCACCCAAAACAGATAGGCTCTGGGTCTCCAAAACCCAACCCCCTAAATCAATAAAACGAGACGCCTCCAAAAATACCGACATTCTGCCAAGCTCCTTAGATTACATAACCAAATTCAACAAGATTCCATTCAACATAATCCCCTTACTCAATTTTGCCATAATTCCATTTCGCAGCAAGTGAATCTCAAGTACGAGCACCCAAGGTGCCACCCGACCCCGTCCGACACCGTCCGACACCCAAACCGATCCGTCGTCATTGCAACTTCTTCCGCTTCCTCGCGCGCACTACATTCAGGGGTGGAGGCCCCCTTACGGTTGGGTGGGCTAAAGCCTTATTTGCACCACTAAAAAATCGCGTTTTTTTGGAAAATTTCAAGCAAGAATCATGCACAATCATCGACAAACATCGTCAATCTTCCAGATTCACAACCCATTAGGTAATCTGGATGATTCTTGATGACTTCAATCGATTAGGAAACCATTTTCCCATACCTATTTGAGTATGAAATGAAAATAATCAAATTTTGGCTTGGAACTCCCTGCCCTCAACCTGGCCAAACAAGGGGATGTCTTGCGACAAAAGTCCCGTTTTCTCTGCGAAAATTAACGGACTAGACCAAGTGCGAGCACCCAAGGTGCCCCTGACACCACCCCAGGTGCTCCTGACACCACCCCAGGTGCTCCCGAAACCACCCAAAGTGCTTCCGACACCGATTGAGTACGAGCACCCCGGGTGCCCGTACCTAAACCCGTCGTGTTCTGGAACAGAGCAACCCCGTCCGACCCCGTCCGACCCCGTCCGACACCGTCCGACCCTGTCCGACCCTGTCCGACCCCGTCCGGCCCGTCCGACACTGTCCGACCTGTCCGACCCCGCCTAGCGACCCCCAAAAAGACTCTTTCACTAAAAAACATCGCTTTTTACCGCAAATAACTGGAAATTCCATCTTCCCTAGATATATTAATTCGCCTTGCAAATAGTTAGAGCATCAAACTAAAGGCGGATTATTTAGGTCTTTAATGTAAAATAGGAAACATCGCGATGTCAACGATAGCCTTTCCCACCCTTGAGAATCTCTGGCACTTGATATTCGAAGCTAGCTACTTTCTTCAAACGGCGGCGACCGAATTTTCAGACGATTGTCTTCAGCGGATCACGTTATCACAATTGCGCGTATTGGGCGTAATCATCAAGCGCCATCCTGTAGGGATGAGACTCAAGGACATCGCCAGCGCATTGCGACTGAGTACCGCAACCACCTCGATCGCCATCGACACCTTGGTCGAGCTCGGATTGGTCATTCGGGAAACATCGACCGAGGACAGGCGCGCCGTCACAATCTCCCTGACACCCCTGGGCATCAAGGTCAGGGACGACAACTCCAGGATGATTACATTAATCGTGCAAGATGCACTATCGGATTCAGCTCCCGATGGCATCGATGCAGCCATAGAAACCATCACCAAAATTTGCAATCATATCAAACTCAAACTCGAAGGAAAACGCTCATGAACCTCAAAAAGCCCCTTGTCCTCTGCCTTGCCGTGCTGTGCGCACAATCAGCCCTTGCCCAAAGCATGTCCGCACCAACCGTCATGGCGCGTACCGCAACGACCGTCACAGAATCGGAAGAACGAACATACATCGGCACCGTCAAGGCCGCCGAAACCGTCAATATCACCGCTAAAATCAATGGAACTCTTTGGAAGGCAGCCTTCAAGGAAGGTTCAATCGTCAAGAAAGGCGACTTGCTCTTCGAAATCGAAGACACGATCTACAAGGCAAATCTCGAAATCGCACAGGCAGGACTCAAGCAGGTCCAGGCGGAATACGATCATGCAATCAGCGAATTCAACAGAAACAAGACGCTCTATGACAAAAAGGTCATCTCGGCATCGGAATTCTCAAACTACGTCAAGGTAAAAGATACCCTCGCAGCAAAAATCATCGAGGTCAAGGCAAACATAAAACTCTGCGAAAACAACCTCTCCTACACAAAAATCAAATCGCCAATCACAGGCAGAATCGGAGAGAACATCATCTCGGTCGGCAATGAAATCGGACCGTCCTCCGGCAAGCTGGCGACAATCGTCCAATTCGATCCAATCAAAATCAGATTCTCGATGGCGGAAGCTGACTTCTACCAAAACTTCGAGGACGGAAAACTCATCGACCACACAATGACCGTTCTCAATGCAGACGGAAAACCACTGGCGGGCGATATCAAAATCGATTTCTTCGACAATCAGGTCGATCAGGAAACCAACACGGTCATGATCCAAATGCTCTGCCCGAATCCCAAGAACGAATTGCTCCCTGGCGGCATCGTCAAAATCGTCTTCAAGAAAAAATACGACAAGCCCCAGCTGGCATTGCCGATATCCGCCTTGATGACTGACGGGCACCAGTACTACATCTACATTGTGAAGGGGGACAAGGTCGAGAAGCGCTTTGTCAAGGTCGGTGATCAGGTCAGGGACGTCCAGGTCATCCTTGACGGCTTGAAGGACGACGAGCTTGTCATCACAGGTGGCGGCCACAAGACCCGGCCCGGCGGCACGGTCCAGCTCGTCCAATAACACGTCACCCTTGAACCAAACCCTGATATCCATAGGTACACCACCATGTTTTCAACGATATTCATCAAACGCCCCAGGCTTGCTACTGTCATCTCCCTTGTCATCATGCTGGCCGGCATAGCCAGCTTCTTCAACCTCCCCGTCGCAGAATACCCTCAGGTGACACCGCCGAGCATTGTCGTCAACACTTTCTATCCGGGCGCTTCAGCACAGGTCATCGCGGAAACAGTCGCGGCGCCAATCGAGGCAGAAATCAACGGCGTCGAAGGACTGGCATACTTCTCCTCAAACTCGGACAACAACGGCAACTACATGCTGAGTATTTCCTTTGACTTCGGCATTGACGAGGACATGGCCCTGGTCAATGTCAACAACGCAATCAAACGAGCGGAAAGGAGACTCCCACCCGAAGTCATCGCCGGCGGCGTCCTCGCCTTCAAGCGCTCATCGGACTTGCTCGGAATCATCGCACTCAATAGCGACAACCCAGAACACGACCTCCTTTATATCTCAAACTACGCTTCCATCAACCTTAGGGACGCACTAACTCGAGTACAAGGCATCGGACAGGCACTCGTTTTCGCAGCACGAGACTATTCCATGAGAGTCTGGCTCGACCCGCAGAAAATGAAGGCACTCAGCATCTCAATCGCAGAGGCCACCACTGCCATCCAGGCACAAAACATCCAAGCCGCAACAGGATCTGTCGGAGCAGACTCGGCCAACCCCATGATGTCTTTCAAGGTCGATACAACTGGACGACTCGGAACCCCAGAGGAATTCCGCGAAATCGTCATCAGATCAACACCAGATGGAAAGCAAATCCTGCTAAGGGATATCGCCAGGGTCGAGATGGGCGCCGAAAAATACGGCGGCGTTACGATGTATGACGGGCTCCCGTCCGCAATCATCGGACTGTTTAAACTCAATGACGCAAACGCCCTGACAGTCATGGATCTCGTCAAAAAAGAAATGGAAAAACTCGAGGGCAATTTCCCGGAGGGAATGAAGTGGTCAGTCCCATACGACTCCACAACATTCGTCAAGGTCTCGATGAAGGAAATCGCCATCACGCTGATCAGCACGTTTATCCTTGTTGCCGCCATTACCTACGCTTTCCTGCCCAGCTGGAGAGTAACCATCATCCCAACAGTCACCATCCCCGTCTCTATCATCGGCACGTTCCTGTTCCTGAGCATTTTTAACATGAGCATCAACACATTGACCATGTTTGCGCTCATCCTAGTCATCGGATCCGTCGTTGACAACGCGATCTGCGTAACCGAAAACACGATGCGTATCATTGACGACGAGGGTCTCAATCCCTATGATGCTTCCATCAAATCCATGGAACAGATTTCCGGTGCTTTGATTGCGTCCACCCTGGTCGTCTTGGCGGTATATGTCCCCATTGCCTTCTATGGCGGAATGGTCGGCATCATCTACAAGCAGTTTTCGGTGACAATGTGCGTCGCACTGGTCATTTCGACCGTTGTCGCCTTGACCTTGTCTCCTGCCATGTGCGCCATGCTTCTCCGCAAGACCGAGCCCGCCTGGGGTCCCTTCAAGATTTTCGAGTGGTCGGTCACCAAATCCAGGGATGGCTTCGTCAAGGCCTCCAGCATTTTGGTCCGCATCTTGCCCATCACCGTAATCGTGTTCGCCAGTCTCCTGGCAGCCAACTTCTACCTGTACAAACGCATTCCACCTGCCTTCCTTCCCTCCGAGGACAAGGGGGCGCTCTTCGTCGAATGCCTGCTTCCGCCAGGAGCCGCGATTCCACGTACCGAGGCACTCCTCGAAGAGGCACGCCAGCGTGTCAAGGACATCGATGGAGTCAACAGAATCCTCTCCATCCCAGGGATGTCCCTAACTTCCGGGAATGGCGAAAACGTCGGATTCCTTATCATCGACCTCAAAACATGGGATCTTCGTACAACCCCCGAGACCTCGATCCACGCCATCCAGGCAGAAATGCAGAAGCGCCTCGCCGACCTGGCGGATGCCAACATCATGGTCCTGGTTCCGCCACCGATCAACGGATTGGGCGCATCCGGAGGAGTCACATTCGCCCTGCAGGCACACGGCGAACAAACCATCCAGGATCTGGCAGGAGCGACAGGACAGCTGATCAGGAAAATCATGGAAACAGGAAAGGCAATCTACGCTTTCACTTCATTTGATGCAAACACGCCAATGATGTACGTCGATATCGACCGTGCAAAAGCACAAGCGCTCAACATCACGCCCGCCGCAATCTTCAATACACTCCAGGCGCATCTGGGATCCTACTACGTCAATGACTTCAACAGATTTTCGAAAACCTATCAGGTCAAGCTCCAGGCGGACTCCAGGTTCCGCGAGAACATCAACGCTATCAAGCAGCTCTATGTGCCTTCAACAACCGGACATCAAATCCCAATGGATGCCGTGGCAACCGTCAGATGGACCTTGGGCTGCAGGCAGGTCGAGCGCTTCAACATGTTCCCTGCAACAAATCTCAATACCCAATCAGTTCCATTCTTCTCATCGGGACAAATGATGAATCTGGTCTCCGACCTAGCAAAGGAACTGGGACAGGACTACTCGATCTCATGGACGGATATGTCATACCAAGAAAGCCTTAACAAAGGAAAAATCATCTACTTCCTAGTAATGGCATTGGTGATGGGATATCTTTTCCTAGTCGCGCAGTACGAAAGCTGGACACTCCCGATTTCAGTGATCCTTTCCGTAGGAACTGCCAGTCTGGGTGGCTTGCTGGCACTGTACCTGACTCGCAGTGACATGAACATCTATTGCCAGCTCGGATTGCTGATGCTCATCGGCTTGACGGCAAAATCCGCCATCCTGATGGTCGAATTCTCAAAGCAGGAACGCGAAGAAGGCAAATCGATCAAGGATGCGGCGATTGCCGGAATGCGAGTCCGTTTCCGCTCGGTGATGATGACAGCCCTGTCCTTCGTCTTCGGAGTCCTCCCGTTGCTCACGGCAACGGGCGCAGGAGCAGCCTCAAGACGTGCAGTCGGAACAACAACATTCTGGGGAATGCTCGTCGCGTCAGTCGTCGGAATGACGTTCATCCCAGCACTCTATACCATCTTCCAGTACTGCGGCGAATTCACCATCAACCTCTTCACCAGAAAGAAATCACCCAAATAAAGTCACGGTCATCCCACTATGAGCGAGGACATCTTCGTTGAGTCGATGCCCTCGCCGTACGATTACGTTACCCTTGCTCTTGATGCCGAAATGCAAGCTTCGCGTCTCGGCATCAAAAAACGGTCTTCAGCGCTCAAACAATAACGCGACGATTCAGGAAGTGCTCGCTATCGCCCTTGAGTACTCGTTCCACGTATGTCTCGTAGTTGCCCTCGAACCAACTCACCTTGCCATTCCCTTCGAATATCAATAGGTGGGTGCAAATTCGATCCAAGAAGAAACGATCGTGGCTAATGACCATTGCGCAACCTGGGAAGGCACATAAAGCCTCTTCCAGGACACGCATCGTATTGACGTCCAAGTCGTTGGTCGGCTCGTCAAGCAACAGCAGATTCCCGCCAGTGCGCAGCAACTTCGCCAAATGCACACGATTCCGTTCGCCGCCAGACAAGTTCCCAACTAGCTTCTGCTGCTGAGAACCCCGGAAGTTGAAACGTGACAGGTAGGCACGGGAATTGATGCGGCGATCGCCAAGCTGAAGCTCCTCGTTCCCGGCGCTAATCTCCTCATACACAGTCTTCGAGTCGTCAAGCGCATCGCGATGCTGGTCAACGTATGACAGCTGTACCGTTTCGCCCAAGGTCAATGACCCACTGTCGGGAGTCTCCTCGCCGACGATCATCTTGAACAATGTCGTCTTGCCAACACCGTTGGGGCCAATCACGCCAACCACTCCGCCTCGTGGCAACGAGAAGCTGCACTGGTCGATCAGCTTGCGGTTCCCGTAGCTCTTGCACAGGTTTGACACCTCCAGGACACGGTCGCCAAGACGCGGACCCGGCGGGATCTGAATCGTCACGTCGTCTTGCTTCACCTCGAACTTCTGGCTTGCAAGTTCCTCGTATCGCGTCACGCGTGCCTGGCTCTTCTTGCGCCGCGCCTCCGGCGTGCTGTTGATCCATTCCAGCTCCTGGGCCAGGAACCGCTGCCTTGCCGTTTCCTTCTTTTCGAGGACGCGCAGCAATTCCTGCTTTTGCGCCAACCAGCTGGAGTAGTTGCCTTCGAACGGCAACCCGCGACCATTTTCGATTTCCAAGATCCACTTGGTGATCTTGTCCAGGAAATACCTGTCGTGGGTCACGATAATGACGGTTCCTTCGTACTCGTTCAGTGTCTTTTCCAACCACGTGATCGTTTCGGCGTCCAAGTGGTTGGTCGGCTCGTCCAGCAGCAGCAGGTCAGGCTTTTCCAAAAGCGCCTTGCAGAGTGCGACACGCCTTCGTTCGCCGCCTGAAAGCTTGGTCACATCCGCATCATCGGGCGGCAGAACCAGGGCGGAACTGGCGATTTCCAGTTGATGGTCAATGTTCCAACCGTCAAGACGATCGATTTCGTTTTGCAGGAAATCGAACTCGTCATTGAGCTTTTCCTGCTCCTTCTCGGTCATTTCCTCACCCATTTGTTCCATCACCTCATCGTACCTGTCGATCAGCGCCTGGATCGGCGCCATTGCCTCCTCCAAGTTTCCCCTGACCGTCTTCTCGGGATTGAGCTTTGGTTCCTGGGGCACGAGCAAGGCGCGGTAGCCCTTCAAGATCTCCGCCTCGCCCTGAATATCACGGTCCAAACCAGCCATGATACGCAACAACGTGGATTTGCCAGAACCATTTTCGCCGACAATGCCGATCTTCGCCCCATAGTAAAATGACAGGTTGAAGTTCTGGAGAACGCACTTGTCCCCGTAGAATTTCGACATGCCCTGCATGTGAAACACAAATTGCTGAGCCATTGGGCTTGCCTCCAAGCAAGTTCAACTATTTATTCGCATAGACTTGAATGAGATCGCCCATGATTTGAAGCGTCTCGTCCAGGATCAGATCATAGGCATCCTTGATTTCCTCGATCTTTTCAGATGTCCCCCGCTTCCGCGCATTCTTGCGCTGAGCCTGGAACTTCTGGAGCATCTTCGTCGCCGTCTCCTCGTCAGAAATGAATCCTTGACGTTCAACCTTGTCCAACGGAAGCTGCTTCCGCTTGCGAAGATTCCCGAAAAACTCGATATTCTCCACGTACTCCTTGAAATTCGAAGCCTTTTCAAGACGGTCGGCAGATGCCTTGCGCAAGGCAGGTATCGCAGGACGAACCTGATTGAACTCAGGGTACTTGTCCGGCTCAATCTTATCCCATGGCAACGCGAATGGCAATGCGCCTTCCTCGGTCTCCATGTAATCCGTGTACGCAGGAAACACGATGTCAGGAGAAACACCCTTGACCTGAGTCGATTCGCCATTGACACGGTAGAACTTGGCGACCGTCAACTTCAGGGATCCATTGCCGCCCATATCCGCCAAGTTCACAATCCTGCTTGAATTCCTAAACTGCCGATCCAAATCCAGAACATTCTGGACTGTGCCCTTGCCGTGGGTCATCTTGTCGCCTACAACCAATGCGCGCCCCGTATCCTGCAACGCGGCAGCGACGATTTCGCTTGCCGATGCGCTGAACTTGTCAACCATGACCATCAACGGCCCTTCATATTGAACCGTCTTGTCAGGATCCTCGAGGCGACTGATCTTCCCTATTTGGTTCCGAATTTGCACTACGGGTCCCTCCTCGAAAAACAACCCCGCCAACTTCACGGCATCCTCCAAACTACCGCCGCCATTCCCGCGGAAATCCAAGATCACACCGTCAATGCCGCCTTCCCCGACACCTTTTTCCAGCAGCTCTCGAACATCTCTGCTGGAACTCTTGTAGTTCTTGTCGCCCTTGTTCCGTGCGGCAAAATCCGCATAGAACTTGGGAAGATACAAAACCAGGACGCGCGCCGTCTTGCCATCCCCCATCGGCAACGTACGAACCTCAGACTGGGCTTCCGACTCCGTCAACTTGACCTCGTCGCGAACAATCGTAATCAACTGGGGCGTATTCGAACCTTCAGCCAAAATCGTCAGGTGAACCTTGGTCCCCTTTTTGCCGCGAATCTGACGGACAACACGGTTCAAGGACATGTCAACCACGTCTACAGGCTCCTCGCCATCCTGGGCAACGGCAACGATCCGGTCGCCTTCCTTCAGGCGACCATCGCGCTCGGCAGGTCCGCCGGGGACGACAGAAACAATCGTCACGTACGAATCCTTCGTCGTCAACGTAGCCCCGATCCCTTGCAAGGACAAGCTCATGTCAATATCGAAATTCTCCTTGGTCTCCGGAGCCATATAGGCGGAATGCGGATCATACGTCCTTGCCAGGGCATTCAGGAAAATCTCCATCACTTCAATCGAATCAACCTCGGCGCGACGCTTGTAGTTCCGGGCATACGACCGCTTCATCCGTTCCTTAGGCGACAATACGACTGCGGCCTTGACACCTTCCTCTTCAACCTTCTTCTCCTCAGCCTTGCCTTCTGGCTTCTCGGCAGCCTCCTTCGCCGCCTTTTCCTGGGCCAATTCCTCGACCAAAAGGGCATTCTTGACACGGCGACGCCACAGGTCCTCAAGCTCCTGGCGTGTCGAACACCAAGTCATCTCCTTGTAGTTCGTATCAAGATATTCCTTCTGCGTAAAGTCATGCTCGCCGTCGACGCATTTCACCGAGAAAATCGCGAATTCCCTGAGACGTTGCAAAAAGCGCTCATACACGTTGAACGCAAAATCCAACCGTGCCTTGTAGTTCCCATCATTCCCCAATATGGATTCGTAGGACCGGAAATCTTCGATATCGCTGGCGAGGAACAAATTCTTCGTATAGTCAAGGCTCTTGAAATACTCGTTGAACCACTGGCTCGAGCGCTTCTCGTCAACTTGCCCCGCATTGTAGTGGTGCAGCGAGAGCAAGCTCACTACGCGACGATTCAACATCGCATCCTTCTGAGTGCGCTTCGATACAACCGGAAGACGATCCAGCATCTCCTCAATCGTCTCCTCAGCACCAATGGCTACATGGCACGCAACGATAACAACAAATGACAGCCTGGACAACATGCCCGCGACTGATTCAATAAAGCGACTTTTCATTCGTCCAACCTTGTTTCTTTTCCTATACAAAACGTATTTTCTTTACCTCACCAGAGGTAAACGCCTTCAAAACCTCTTCCAATTTTCCCTTCAACTCCCGTTCAAACACAAACCTCAATGTGGAATGATGCAGACGAATGCTCAAAATCCCGTCCTGAAGACGATCCGCACTGCACATGCGCGCATTGTCTGCCCCGACTAGGGACTCCCAATTCTCCTGGATACGCGTCAGTAGTATCACGTCATTGGGCTCGACCTTGGACAGTATTTCGCGCAGCATCCCTTCCATATCCGTATGCATTTCGCGCAAATCCGCCATCACCGAGCTGCTACGCTCTTCGCCAAGCCAATCGGCAAGAACCCCTTCGCGCTCGGACTCATGTTTCGTCGGTCGACGAAAAAAACCGCGCCTACTTCCGCTTTGCTCGCGTTTCAGCCACGTTTTTTCAGATGACTTCTTGGCGTCGCCACCAGACATCAATCTACCTCGTTCAATCCAAAATCGTTCTCAACTTCCGTTTCGACGCATCAATAAACTAAACTCTTTCGCATCGATTCTACAGAAAGCATGCAAAATAAAAAGCATAACATAATCCACATTGTCATATTTTCATAACCACAACACTCTACAAGTCAACATGCAAGACACAATTCTCCAACCTTACACCTGCTTATAGTCTTATTTGTCCCATCGACCATCGTTGCAAGATACTTTGTTTGCTTTGATTTTATGGTGAGATGATTGTATTGGGAAATATGAATTCGCCACGACAATAAGAAAACCACTCCAAACCCAAAGTTCCCCAAGCTGCGACTAAAAGTTGATTTTTGCACACTTTCGTACTCAAAAGGGATGTGACATGCCCCCTGAATACGACATTGTAGGGTTTGGGACTGGGACTATGGGACTTGACCTTGAGTTTTGGGAACCTGAAGGCCTTGGGACTGAAACCTATGATTGAGCATTGAGCATTCAGCATTCATAATTCAGCATGCCCCGAGAAACAACACTGTGACTTTCCCAGTATCCCCGTATCAACAAAGAAGCGAAAGACGCAGGAAACTAGAATGAAATGGAACTTGTACTATATTAATTTGTTGACCTGTACATGATTCCACTGACCCTAAGCGAATACAAATGATCTCCGTTAACCTAAACGCCATACGAGAACAAATCGACACCGAACTGCAAAAAGCAGGCAGAAAACCCGGCGACACCAGGCTGCTGGCAGTCTCGAAAACATTCCCTCCCGCAATCATTCAAGAAGCATACGACGCAGGACAACGACTCTTCGGCGAAAACAAAGTCCAGGAACTCAAAGAAAAAAAACCGTTGCTGCCGGATGACATCGAATGGCACCTGATCGGACACCTGCAACAAAACAAGGTCAAGAACGCAATCGAAAATGCGGCCTGGATCCATTCCATCGACTCGGAGAAGCTTCTGACACGCATCAACAGAATCGCCGATGAATTGGGCGCCGCGCCCAAAGTCCTGCTGGAAATCAACATTTCAGGCGAAACCTCCAAGTTCGGATTGGTTCCGGACCAAGCGGAGCAGGTCATCGAATCGGGGCTTCAAGGACCAGCGATCTGCAAAGGCTTGATGACAATGGCACCAGCAGATGCGACAACCTCGGAACTCCACGCCATATTCGCTGGTCTTAGGAAGCTGAGAGACAAATTGGAACAAAACCTAGGTCGGAAATTCCCGGAGCTCTCCATGGGCATGACGGCGGATTTCCCCATTGCCATAGCAGAGGGCGCGACCATCGTCAGAATCGGTTCTGCAATTTTCGGCCATCGTTGATTTGTTCAAGCAACTGCACGCAGGGAGCCACATACCATGAAAACAATTGCCTTCATCCTCGCGTTCGCGATGTCAACAAACATCGCATTCGCCTTCTGGCCATTCTCCTCAAAACCCAAGAAGAGTGACGATATTCCCATCTACAAACCCGACCTTCCGACACCCCAGAACCTCAAAACCTACGACAAGCCCAAGGAAGAAGACAAGGTATCAGTAGAAAACCTGGAACGCATCGCCAAACAAGGCAACCACAACGCGCAGCTCGCAATCGGAAAATGCTACTTTGACGGACGCGGCGGCGTGAAGAGAAACTACAAGAAGGCAGTCAAGTACTTCAAAATGGCAGCCGACCAGGGAAACCCAACGGCGATGTTCAACCTGGGACTCTGCTACGATGGCGGATTCGGAGTCAAGCAAGATCTGGATACCGCACTGGACTACTACAGCAAGGCCGCCGAACAAGGAGTCCCCGAGGCAATGCAGAAAATCGCCAGCGTCGCAGAGCAGAAGGGTGACTTCATCGTGGCACTCAAGTACTTCCGCAGGCTAGCCGCTCAAGGCGATCCTAAATCCCAACGAAAGGCGGCTGTATTCCTGCTCAATGGAGTGGGAAAGCCCAACAGCCCAACCGAAATCACAGACCTGCTTATGGCCGCGGCATCGCAAGGTGACAGACGGGCACAGGTCCATCTGGCAGATTGCTACCAAAAGGGACAAGGTGTCCCAATCAACTACGACGAGATGTTCAACTGGTTGATGCTCGCCGCACAAGAAGGCGACGCCGAAGCACAAACCAAACTAGGATTCTGCTACGAAAAAGGATTTGGAACAGTCAAAAATACAGACGTTGCATTCCAATGGTACAAACTTGCGGCAAAAGCCGACTACGCGCCCGCCATCGTGTCCCTCGGCGACTGCTACAAGAACGGAGTCGGAGTGTCCGCTTCACCCCAAAAAGCCATCGAAGCCTACCAGCAAGCCGCCAAAAAAGGAGACTTCATCGCCGAATTCAGGGTTGGACAAGCCTACTTGGACGGCTATGTCCTGGAGCAAAACCCCGAAAAGGCCCTATCCTTCATCCAAGCTGCTGCCAACCAGAATTTCACCCCTGCCTTGTTTTTGATGGGACGCTTCAACGAAGAGGGTGTAGCGACCCCGAAAGATCCGCAGGCAGCCTACAGGTTCTACTTGAAGGCGGCTGAGCTGAAGGAACCCGAGGCAATGGCGAAGCTGGGCGAATGCTTGCTCACAGGATTCGGAACAGCCCAAAACAAGGAAGAAGCCAGGAAATGGCTGGCACAAGCCGCCACAAATGGCTCAAAACACGCTCTGAATCTCATTGATGAACACTTCCCGGAAAAACAATGACAAAGGAGAACAAAATGGAAAGGCGCTACACCGTTCGCGACCTGGCCAAGATGAAGGCCGAAGGGCGCAAAATCACGACCATTACCGCCTATGACGCCATCACGGCAAGACTTGTCGACCAGGCTGGCTTTCAGTTGATCCTCGTCGGCGACTCCGCAGGAAATACGGTTCTCGGCTACGAGAACACGATTCCCGTCACGTTGGAGGAATCATTGATGCTCACAGCTGCAGTTAAGCGTGGCGTCAAGAATGCGATGGTCATCGGTGACATGCCTTTCCTGTCATACCAGGTTTCCGAAGAGGAAGCCGTCAGGAACGCAGGACGCTACCTCAAGGAAACCGGCGCTGACGGCGTCAAGCTGGAAGGCGGAACGGCGATGCTCAATACGATCAGGCGAATTACCGAAGCCTCCATTCCCGTGCTCGGACACATAGGCCTCCTGCCACAATCCGTACTCAAAGACGGAGGATACAGAATTCACGGGCGAAACGAGGAAGCACAGAAAATCATCGACGACGCACTCGCAGTCCAAGAAGCAGGCGCATTCGCAGTCGTCCTCGAAGGCGTGCCAAAACTCCTGGCAAAAACCATCACAGAGACACTCAAGATCCCAACGATCGGAATCGGAGCAGGCCCATACTGCGATGGACAAATCCAAGTCGTTACCGACATTCTTGGCCTGGGCGGCGCTTTCATTCCAAGACACGCAAAGAAATTTGCAAACCTAGGACAGATCACCCTGGACGCTCTCGCAGAATACAAAAAACAAGTTGAAGACTCAACCTTCCCGGCAGAGGAAAACTCCGTCAACTAAACCCATTTCAAGCTCACATCCCTGATTGATCATGCAAATCTGCAAAACCGTCGCCGAAACACGTCAGGTATGCGACGCCTGGCACGCCCGTAACCTCAAGGTCGCCATCGTCCCGACCATGGGATTCCTGCACGAGGGACACCTCTCGCTGGTCGATATTGCCCGCAAGAACGCCGACAAGGTCGTCGTCTCAATCTTCGTCAATCCAACGCAATTCGCTCCAAACGAAGACCTTGACAAGTATCCACGGGATTTCGAGCGTGACGAAAAGCTCTGCGAAACTCGAGCCGTCGACGCCATCTTCTATCCGACGCCCGACGAAATGTACGCACCTAACTTCTCTACCTGGGTCTCCGAAGACTCGCTGTCGCAATCCCTTTGCGGACTGTCCAGGCCAATCCACTTCAGGGGCGTCTGCACCGTCGTGCTAAAGCTCTTCAACATTACCTGCGCACAAGTCGCCGTATTCGGGAAAAAGGATGCCCAGCAGGCACTGATCATCAAGCGAATGGTTCGAGACCTCAACGTGCCCATTGATATCATTATGGCGCCACTGATCAGGGAAGACAATGGACTCGCCAAAAGCTCGCGGAACAGGTACCTCTCCGAAGACGAACGAAATCGTGCACTATCCATCTCAAAGGGAATCTTCAGCGCCGAAAAAGCATTCAACAACGGCGAGAAAAACCCGGACACCCTCAAGGCAATCCTGGCTAAATCCATCCAGGAAGCCGGCGGGAAGATCGACTATGTCGAACTCGTCGCGCAAGATACTCTCAAGTCGATCGACGGAACCATCGTTCGTCCCGCATTGCTGGCCTGCGCGGCATACTTCGGCAAAACAAGGCTGATCGACAACGTGTTCCTGGAAGGCTGAACCAACTCTCCAAAATTGGAAAAACAATCTCCGCACATCATTGCTACTGTGACCATTCTGCCACCTTTTTCTTGCAGATTTGAAGTCGCGCTTTAAATTTGCAAGAAACGGTTTATCTTATAGTCAGTCACAATGACGGAGGCACGACATGATTCCACGAAAGATCCAAAAGCAACTCTTGCATCTCTGGGCTGGCTATCCCGTTGTTACCATCACCGGGCCACGACAATCAGGAAAAACCACTTTAGCCAGAACCACGTTTCCGGACTTGCGCTATGTCAGTTTAGAGAGTCCCGATATTCGCGCCCTTGCTGAAAGCGACGCCAGAGCATTTTTACAGGCCTATCCGGCACCAGTCATCCTTGACGAAATTCAACGGGTACCGCAGCTATTAAGCTACATTCAAACGATGGTCGATGAATCAGGAATGAATGGCCAGTACCTACTCACTGGGAGTCATCAGCCACAGCTCAGCGCAGGCATTTCGCAGTCGCTGGCAGGACGTACTGGCTTATTGCGCTTGCTGCCGCTATCCATCCAAGAGCTGAGCGATGCCGGCATCACCTTGGAGCGAGACGACTATCTGTACAAGGGGTTCATGCCGCGCGCCTACCGCAACGTGCTGGAACCGCATACCCTCTACAGCGACTATTTTGCCACTTACATAGACAAAGACGTCAGGCAAATAGCAAACCTGAACAACCTCAGCACCTTTGAGACTTTCATGAAACTATTGGCTGGTCGTTGCGGACAATTGCTGAACCTAAGCTCCCTGGCAAACGATATCGGGGTTTCTTCATCCACGATCAAAGCTTGGCTCTCGATACTGGAAGCGAGTTTCATCATTTTCCGCCTGCCCTGCTATTACGAAAATTTCGGCAAGCGCCTGCTTAAGAGCCAAAAGCTCTACTTTACCGAAATTGGCCTGGCAACCTGGCTTCTCGGCATTCGCGAACCGGCGCAAGTTGCCCGCGATCCGCTTTTCGGCGGATTGTTTGAAAACATGGTGGTCCTCGAAGCCTTGAAAGCACGCTGCAACGCCGGCAAGGAACCCGATTTGTATTTCTTCCGCGACTCCGCCGGTACTGAAGTCGATCTCCTGTTCCGAAAAGCCTCCGACCAGCTGATTCCAACCGAAATCAAGGGCGCGATGACCTGGAACAAAGACTTCGCCGCCAACATCTGCAAACTGCGAAAGCTATCACCCAAATTCACCAGTGGTTTTGTAGTCTATAGCGGTGACATGACCCCAATCAGTAACGACGTGAAATACATCAATTTCAAAGACGCCGCCCAAATAGTCGATTGACACCCCGCATAGTCCGCCGTCAAGGTTCTAGATCTCACGAAGTCCGAGCGAATCGCTAGGAACAAGGTATCCAATTTGGATCTTTCAGAAGTGCGCAGATGGAGTCAATGATTTTCGATTCGAGCAACTTGACAACATCTGCGCAAATGGCTAAATTGGGTTGTAAATCTGCCAAACTACAGGCGCCTTGTAAAGGCGCTACGGAAGACTGTCGCACTTCAATTCACCAGCATGGTGAACAGAACAAACTTTATAACCATCTGAAAATCAATCAATTAGAAATAAAATCCAGTTTTAACTGCTT
>Ga0123335_1002075_pt1 | contig 30902 bp, 27 predicted proteins | sample BiotimSIPDNA_2_FD_89707 | JGI IMG/M metagenome (GOLD analysis project Ga0123335, IMG submission 89707) | Anaerobic biogas reactor microbial communites from Washington, USA - Biogas_R2 time_0 SIP DNA | ecosystem: Engineered > Bioreactor > Anaerobic > Unclassified | place: Washington, USA... | reverse complement strand
TACAATTATCCAGAAGAAGTATATTTTGCAAGAGTAACCCTAAACCAGGTAGCTTAACATTAGAGATAAACCACTTAAGAAAAGACAATTTTCTGTCTAAATAAATCGACCACTAAACATTGAGCAGAAAAAAGAAAATAGCGATACAGTGTTGACCGCCCTCGACAGCCTTTTCAATACTAAAGACAAGCTGCGTCTTCGTCTTTACGAGACATCGTCGAAGTATCTCCAGAATCTGACCAGGTTCAGTAAAATTAGTTATGACATCTCACACTCTGAATACAAAACAGAGTCCGGCAACGAGAGCTGGAATTATGGAAGAATGAGCACTGTTGAAATGACTGTTGCTCCGATCCAGGCGGTATCACTTACCGGAAATCTTCTTTACCGAAGCGGAATTGAGCTTGACAGCATGCCATCATCTGTCATAAGGCCTGGGATTGAAATACAGACAATCGATGCTCCACGGGGAGTGGATATAACAGCTTCGTATTATCTTCTGCATAATAGGTATTATAAGAATAATACCAGTACTGACAGTGTTACCAGGGCCCTGTTTTTCATACTGAAGCCGGGCCAGTGGTTCGGGCCTTTGCGCTGGTTCTCTCCACGTGCATCTGTTTCTCAAAACGTAAACTGTTTCTTTAATGCCGCACGTCCATCACTGTTAGATGTTGCTACGGCTTTAAATGGTGTGCAGAGCTCAACAGTTAACGGCGGTTTCGGTGTACACATTTTCCCGTCAGATGCAGTTCTGTTGCGTAATTTCAATGAGTGGACACGCGCAGATACCAGCAGGGCTTTCAGTACAGAAAATGACATTCAGGTTTGGCTGGGAGCCAAAAATTTCTGGCAGGCTATATGGAATTATTATTCAGAAAAAGAATACCATGATGGAAGTCTGGGCTATGACCGAATCGTTACGCCATGGCTCAGGGTACAGCCAAAACTTAACGCATCTTATATAACAGATTCTCTCGGAACAAAGTTTGAAGGTGGTCCGGCTCTGACAATGAATCTCAATTTTCAGAATGTAAAAATTATCAGATCACTTTTTAATTCTCATGATTTAAAGCTGGTGTGGACAAGAAGAAACGGGGTTACAAACAGTACACCCCAGATCGGATACACTTTTAATTTATCCCTGATCATCCTTCCCAATCTCCAGATCAGTAATTTCGAGACATTAATATTTGACAAAAGGAATTTTACCGATTTTCAGAGTCGGGTAAAAATAATCGTAAATTTTTAAAAGGAGGTTCTGCATGAAAAATGCCTTCACGATTTCTGTACTTGCGGTTTTTTTGACAGCTGTTTCCTGCAAGCTGGTTACTGAAAATGAAGGTGATACACAGGGTATCAGAGGATTCAAACTGGCAGCCAACGAGGTCAGCGGGTGGACCGAGTCGTCGTATTTTGAATTTAATACCAGCAACTGCTTCTCTGATGCAGGGCTGAATGGTGGCGCAAAGGATTTCACCGATAATGGAATGATTGAGGGATTTAGACAGAAGATGGTATCATCAGATTACCTTGCGGACATCATTATTACAGATTTCGGCAGTAATTCAAATTCTACAAAGATGTTTAACTTCAAAAGTTCCACCTCTGACGACGGACAAAAAGTTGGAAATTATGCTGAAACCGTGGCGTTTATGGATGAAAATCTAAGCGGTGTCAACGCCTATGCGCATTTTGGGAAGTACTACTTTATAGTACAACTGTCAGGATACTCAATCAAGGCTGATGCAAGGAGCACCGCCGCAAGCTTTCTGGAACTTTATGAGAATAAAACTGCCAGTAACGAATAACATCATTTGTAGCTGATTCTTGAATAATTCGGCGGATTGTGTTAACTAATAATCGCCATTTTAAAGATCTCCATGACGGAGTGAGAAAAGAGGCTTGAATGGAAAACAATGACAGTGTGAGTCGGCGTTCATTTATGAAGTCTGTAGGAGCTGGTGCGGCCGGGTTGACGATTGCTGGTTCAGGGATAGATTCTGTTTTTGCTGCCCCCCTGGCGAATACGGCCTGGTCAAATGGTATGAAGATAAATGATGAAATTGATAACAGAAAGGTTGTCTGCTGCACTGATCCGGAAATGTTTACTAACGCAGCTCAGGCTAATGTCGCGAATACATTTCAAAAACAGAATGCTGCCGTAAACACATCCCGGGTTGAAGATAACCTGGATGGAATGGCAATGGCTCTATCAGGAAAAAACAATGTACCAGATGCCTGGGCTGCAATATTCAGAAAGCCATCCGGCAAGGAGTGGAGTGCGGTTAAAGCGGCTTTAAAAGTGAACTGTATTGAAGTCCTTAATATGCATCGGGTGGCTATTGCAGGAAAAATCTGTAAAGAACTTATCAAACTGGGTGTAACACCGGCAAATATTACGATCTACGATGCTTGCCATATTGCATCAGGCAATGATAAGTACACGCCATATGCAAATGGCAATGGTATTCCGCAGGGAGTGGTTGTTTCCAGTGCATCCAGGGGAAGCACCCAGGTTACGGTAGGAAGTAAAACACTGGGCTGCACAAGCGTACTTGTTGATCAAAGCGGACAATTTGTTACAGATATACTGGTCAACTGTTCTGTTAATAAGGGGCATGGTCAGACCGATAAGGGTGGCTATACCTTGAGCATGAAAAACCATACCGGTACATTCTTCAAGTCCGGGGGGGGTAATTGTCCCACTTTACAGGAAATGATCGATGAGAGTAAATCAGATGCTATTATAGGCGGTACACCGCCACGGCAGCAATTATGTGTAGTTGATTCGTTATGGGCAACAAAAGGCGGACCTTTTGGTGCCGTTTCACACTGTCCCGGCAGTATCGCCATGGGTGTATTCGGGCCGGCTGTGGATGTTATGGTGGTTAGAAATATCAGGGAAAAAATCATGGGCGCCACTCATAATAACAGTGCTATACAGACTATTGTGAGCTCGTATGGATATTCAGAGGGTGATTTCCAGTGGATAGAGGTTCCGCCATATATCCCAACGTCACTTGGGCGGCAGACTGGAAAGCAGCAGACAGGTGAATTTATCGTAGTTACGGCCTATAAAGCATCAGCACCTGTTGAGACCAGGTTCAGCATTCCTCAAGATGCAGTTGTAAGAGCAGAGATACTGGCGATAAACGGTAAGGTCATACGCACATTAAGCAATACTGCACATGCAAACAGACTTGTCTGGGATGGCCGTTCATCTTCCGGTAAGCATGTTAACCCTGGGATCTATTTGATCCGCATAACAGGGGTTGGTTTCACGAGGTCTCAGCAGGTAAAACTTATGTAAGGAGCTCTGTAAATTAGCAGATCAGTGTTGTTTCAAGAGAGTAAATATTGCATATTGGGGATATGAAACCGATTCATATCCCCGATTCTGATGAAGAACTGCTTGCTGATTGCGATGTCTTTACATTCCGCTCAAGCGGCAAGGGCGGCCAGCATGTCAATAAAACAGAGAGCGGTGTAAGGATCGTACATCGTCCAAGTGGTTTAACCGCTATCTGCAGAAGAGAGCGCAGTCAGTACCTTAACCGCAAAAGATGTCTTCTTACTCTGCGCGCCAGGCTTGAAAAGTTAAACAGGAAAGAGCCGCCCCGTATTCCTACTGCGATTCCAGTATCTGTTAAACGCAAACGCCGCGAATCAAAGTCAATAACTGGAATAAAAAAGCAGCTCAGGAAAAAACCGGAACCCGAATAGCTTTATAGAGCTTACATTGAACCGAGATTGTTACTGCAGTCTGCCGCAGAATTCTCATTTCCGCAGGCCAGGATGACTTTTTCATAGCTTTCCCGCGGATTAAGCCCGGTAAGAGCGTTGACTACTTCCTTGTTTTTAACAAATACAACATAGGGGATTCCCCTGACGCCAAATGCCTGCGCGATCTCAGGGTGTTTGTCTACATTTACCCTGTAAAAGGCAGCTTTCTCTTTGTGGGTACCGGCAATCTCATTGTAGGTAGGGGCAAGCATTCTGCAGGGAGCACACCAGTCTGCGTAGAGGTCAAAAACAAGCAGCTTGTTCTGACTGGATTCAAGAATTTTTGTAAATTCTTCCTGAGAGCTGATTGATTTTACATTAATGTCAGGAGAGTTTTTTTGTGCTGTTTCTTTCTTTCCACATGAAATGATAAGAAGCAGAGAGAGACTCACGACAACAAATAGATGCTTTTTCAAATTATCTCCTCAGTTCAGAGTAGTTTCAGCCGTATAAACTTAACTGAAATATAACTCATAATATTTATTTGTGCAGTTTTTTTGTAGACTGAATTACTGAACTTTTGATGGTGAATTGAGAACCGGTAGTGGGGGGTAATTTCCGGGGTGAGATTAATGGGTTAATATGTTAAATGGATGTGAGGGGAGGGGAGTCATTATGTCTGGGGTGAAAGAGTGATTTAAGACGTTAAATGAATCGTGGAGAGTCCCAAATTTACCTCTGGGGTGAAAGAGTGACTTAACTCGTTAAATGGATCTGTGGAGAGTCCCAAAGTTACCTCTAGGGTGAAAGAGTGACTTAACACGTTAAATGGGATCTGTGGAGAGTCCCAAAGTCACCTTGGGGTGAAAGAGTGACTTAACACGTTAAATGGATCTGTGGAGAGTCCCAAAGTTACCTCTGGGGTGAAAGAGTGACTTAACTCGTTAAATGGGATCTGTGGAGAGTCCCAAAGTTACCTCTGGGGTGAAAAAGTTGCTTAACACATTAAATGAATCCGTGGAGAGTCCCAAAGTTACCTCTGGGGTGAAGGAGTGACTTAACTCGTTAAATGGATCTGTGGGTAAGTCCCAAAGTCATCTCTGGGGTGAAACAGGTGAGCAGGAGCAGGCGAAACCGTCAGCGGCTGCTGTCAGTTTCGCCCGCGTATCTTTTTATCTTATCTGATTCACCAGATATTTGGCTACTACAGATTCAAGAGTTCCCTTTGACGGTGTACCATCTGCAATAGCGTGCAGTATTGCCAGGTCTGATTCCCAGACAATGTCTCCTGGAGCGACTATACAAAAGCTTCCTGGGACATGGTCCTCAGAGAGTTTTCCATCTTTGAAGTAGAAATGCCTTTCGCTTTTCTTGGTAGCATAGCCCTGCATATAAGGGGGGATGTCATTGGGCATAAACCAGAGCTTTATTTCACGTTCCGCTTCCAGATCTGTGGCTGATGCATGGATCAGATTGTCCATCCTCTGATCGATTATCTGACCGTCTTTGTCTTTGATAGGGAAGAGGGTCCCTAAAGAACGAATGCAGCCGGGTTTTTGTTCTCTTGCCACCAGTGGGTTTGTAGGTCCGGCGATAGCTCTAATTTTCGGTACGGCATCTATACCCTGGTAAACGATTGCCACGACTCTCTGTTTAATGGGTTCATCCGGGTAGTGGCTCAGGCCAGTTATGTATTCGATAAGAGGCGGGAAAAAGTGTTTTCCGCGATGTTCAGCATAATGCTCTTCTGCCAGCATTTTTGATACATGGACAATTTTTGTTCCTGCGAAACGCAGACCGGTATGAAATTCCGAAAGAAGTGAAAGCACATAACCGGTGAGAGAGTTTTTTAATGCATCGGGCTTAATAAGCACCAGGGTCTGGTCCAGCTCTTTACCGCTCATTTTGAATCTCCTTTTGATAGGGAACAGGAGAATATACATTTCTATTTAATGCATTGCTATTGCAATTATGCATCAAAGGTTCAATCAGGCATCTGAAAACGATAATTCCATCAGATCTTCAGGAGGAAATTTTAGCTCCTCGAGAAAAGAGAATGGACTTATACAGCTGATTTCCTTGATGTATATTTTCCTTTCCGGTATTTCAAAAAGATTGGATTGTCTATGCACGAAAACAAAAGAAAGCTGTCTGAATTCGAAGTTCAGTTCCTTGATCAGGCTGCGCAAATTGCGCTTGAGAGTAACACTCTGGATCCGAGTTTGTATTCCAAATACAATGTTAAACGTGGTTTGCGCAACGCCGACGGGACGGGTGTTCTTGTTGGGCTGACAAGCATTGGTGATGTACACGGTTACATAGTTGATGAAAATGAGAAGGTTCCTGTTGAAGGGCGCTTACGGTACAGAGGAATCGATGTCGAGGAGATAGTCCATGGGTGCCGCAGGGAGAAAAGAATCGGGTTCAATGAGGTTATCTACCTGCTTTTGTTTGGTAATCTGCCCGATAAAGAGCAGTTAGATCTCTTCAAGGGTATGCTTGAAAGCTGCAGGGATCTTCCGGATGGCTTCACAGAGAATATGATATTGAAAGCTCCGAGTCCCGATATTATGAATAAACTTGCCAGGGCTGTTCTGGCCAGCTATTCCTATGATGAGAATCCTGAAGATCTGAGCATAAAAAATGTACTGAGACAATGTATAGAGCTTATAGCCAGATTTCCAACCATGGTAGCCTATGCTTATCAGGCCAAACGTCATTATTATGATAACCAGAGCCTCTTTATTCACAATCCACAGCCGGGTTTAAGCACTGCCGAGAATTTTCTTTACATGGTTCGTCCCGACAGCAGCTTTACTGCCCTGGAAGCAGAGACGCTGGATTTATCATTGATCCTTCATGCAGAGCATGGCGGTGGCAATAATTCTGCATTTGCTCTGCACGTTGTTTCATCATCAGATACCGACACCTATTCGGCAATCGCCGCGGCTGTAGGCTCTCTGAAAGGGCCAAAGCATGGCGGGGCAAATATCAAGGTTGCTCAGATGATGGATGATCTTAAGACGTCGGTAAAGGATTGGAACGATGAGCAGGAGGTCGCAGCATATCTGACCAGACTTCTGAGGAAGGACGCTTTTGATAGAAAAGGGTTGATTTACGGAATAGGGCATGCGGTTTACACGCTATCGGACCCCAGAGCTGTGGTTCTCAGGGAGAAGGCGGCTGAGCTGGCAAAGGAAAAGTCGAGGGTGGATGAGTACAATCTGTTTAAAATTATTGAGAAGGTTTCTCCGAATGTGATCCGTGAAGAAAAAGGTATCAATAAGCCGATTTCAGCAAATGTAGATTTTTACTCGGGTTTTGTATATGATATGCTTAATATCCCCAGAGAACTTTTTACACCGATATTTGCCATATCCAGAATAGCAGGGTGGTGTTCTCATCGTATTGAGGAGCTGATAAGCGGAGGACGGATAATGCGGCCCGCATACAAAAGTGTTTCCGTTCGTCGTTCTTATATTCCTCTTGACAAGAGGGGTACCTGTGGGAAATGTTGCGTTGATTCAGAAAAAACCGCTGTTTAATTTTCAGGGAGGCAGGATGAGAAGTAAATTTAAAGTCAGGTTTCCCGGAAGTCTGTTAAAAGTCATCTTTCTTTCTGCGGGAGGTTTTCTTATCTTCCGCAACAGAGAAAAAATAAAGTCTCTGGCACATAATTCTGGTTTTATAGTCACTGCAATCCATGGAATTCTTCTTTCCCTGATCGCACTTGTTTACCGGTTAATAGTGTCTCTTAACTGGATTATTCAGCAGTCAAGATAATGTTCGGTTTTACAGAGCACAAGTGCTCTGTAAAGGCCGCTTCGTGGCATTTTTCTTGCTCCTCTACAAAGTAGAGGTGCGAAAAATGTTTCGGGTTTTACTTCTGTTTGCAGTTTTGCTTGTTCTGAGTTGTGCAACAAGCATAAAGATAGTGCCTGGTCCCGGGGCTCAGAACTCCGAAGTGCTGGAGGGAGCGGTTTATGCGGAAACCGCAGGGGTCAGTATCCTGGTGGAAGCTCAGGCCTGGACAGGTAGACCAGATATCCTCGATAAGATAACCCCTCTGCGTATTACTTTACAGAATAACAGCGGCAGGCTTCTTTTAATCAGGTATAGTGAGTTTAGTATAGTCGGACTGAGCAGCCAGAACATCTATGCAGCGCTGCCTCCTTATGAGATAACAGGGACGCTGAAAGATCCATGGATAATTCTTCCATATCCCTTTCCTCTGCCATCTTCTATAGATTGCCAGAAATTCTCAGTGGCCCCTTACTGCTCAAGAATGTACCCGTCATTTCCGGCATACCAGGATTCCTTCACAATTGATTCGCTCTACTACAGCCGTTACTATACAGTATGGGCAAAAATTGAGCTCCCTACTGAAGAAATGATTGTCAAGGTGCTTCCTGACGGAGTGATTGAAGGTGGCGGGTATGTCAGCGGGTTCCTTTATTTTGAAAAGGTAAACCGTGATGAAGAAAAACTGCTGTTTACAGCAGAACTGATTGATGCAGTCAAAGGAACACTCTTGGGGAAAATTGAGATACCGCTTCTTGTCATCAGAAAATAAAAATCTTAAAGCTACTGATCTCATCTCAGAGTTTGCTTCAGATGATCACACAAACCCCTTGTTCCTAAGATTTATATTATTCACTTGTGCTTGTTCAGACATATCTGTTTTGCCCTGAGATATGTCAAAGAGAGATAAAACCGGGTGAAGCTGAAATACTAACTGTTAATTTACACCGGGCAGTTTTCTGTCCCGTGCTGAAAGGTTACTGATGTATATATGTGCCATAGGTCAGGATTCTCATGCTTTTGAATCATCGTTGACAACAAAGCCTCTGATTCTGGGTGGGATTGTTATTCCGGGACACGCGGGGCTTGATGGTAACAGTGATGCGGATGTAGTACTGCATGCCATTACAAATGCCATTTCAGGATTGACCGGGATTAACATTCTTGGAAAGGTAAGTGATGATCTCTGTCTTAAACAAGGTATAAAGGATAGCAGAGTTTACCTTGCCAGAGCACTCGGGATGCTCAACGATTATAAGATTAATCATCTGTCGGTTTCTGTAGAAGCACGCAGACCTCATCTCGCGGAGCATATTCCTGCGATCCGTAACTCACTGGCTTCGCTTCTTTCTCTGCCGGTAGAACATGTCGGATTTACTGCTACTTCAGGAGAGGGTTTAACTGCATTTGGCAAAGGAGAGGGGATTGCTGCGATGGCAATTATCTCTGCTCAGAGAAACCGGAAAACAGAATAGTCGTTGCCGGTGACTTATGTATCTGTTTCCATCAATGGGCGTAGAAAAAACTTACAATAAGTTTATAGGGGAATGTTCTTTTGTAATTTGACAGAAGCAGTCCGATATGGTGAAACTGATTCTGCTGACTCTGTGAATGTGAATATGCCGGAATTGTGTAAATAAAATGCTGACCGTCGGGAATGCGCTCTGCCTCAAGCCTTACAGGCATATTCAGTGTATCTCCATAAAGCTCTGCAGAGGTAATAGTTACAGAGATCCTCATTGTAGGGTTTTCTGCATCTTCGACGATTTCGTAGAGCCCCTTTTTTTCACACCTATGAAACTCGCCCCTGAGCTTGTTCCAGATCTCGTTCAGAGATTGAAGAAGCACTTCCTGCTGCTCAGGATCCTGTGGCCAGCCCGGAATCTTCTCCATTCCGGCTTCACTGACAAGAGGTGCCAGATAAAGCCTTTCATGGGCCACCGGAATTGTAGCTGCAACTTTTTCATTAACATGGATTCTGTTGCATGAGAAGCAAAAAAGAGAGATCAGAGCAACAATAGTCAAAATCGAAATTCTTTTCATGGTGTCACCATTATCTTGCGACGTGCAGTTTCGGTACGATAAGTTTCATTGTTTTTGAAAGTGATGATTGCATGGTACAATCCTGGAGCGACACTTTTGTTCTCAGAGTTGTTAAGGTGCCACAGGTTGTCTGTCACTGTTTTGTAAACCAGTGAACCTGTGCTGGAATAAATTCTTACCTCCAGTATTTCTGCACCGGTGAATCTTACCTGGCCCTGTTTACCTTTTAGTCGTACCGGGTTAGGGCTGGCCAGAATGCTTCCTTTGTGGCTGTTTGTTTTAGGAACAAATACAGCATAGATTCCCGGGTCTGTGATGGTACGTGTGATGTTGACTGTGCCTGAAGTATCGATGATGGGATTACCGGATTTTGCCCACAAAGAAGAGCTGGAGTTCCATACGTAGATCGATGCGTCATCTATCTGTTGTGATGATTCTGGATACATCGTGAGTGTGGCAGAGATAGAATCTCCGGACATTGAACTGCTCCAGACTGCAGGGAATGAAATGTGGAATAAAGAGGAGATTGGTTTAAGATAATGAGCCTGTGCAGAATCAATTAGACGATTGTCAAGAGTGTCGGATATCTGCAGCGGACATCTGAGGTCTTTTTTTGTGTAAAGCTGTACTGATGCAGAGCTCTGCTTATCAACTGAAGTGGCAGCAATAGACTGGCTGCTGCCGGCTTTATAGTTTATTCCGCAGTGCTGGAATGAAACGATATAATCCCTCACCAGTGAGGGGTGCCCGTTGGTGACCAGCACTATTATGTCGTCTATTTCATTCAAGTCGGGGAACATGGCGGTACCGTTACCAAGAGAGTCCAGGTGAAGATTTAAAACGGAATCCTGCTCGTGTGTTCTAATAATTAGATTTGCGGCCCACGTCCTTCCAAGATCAGTGTAGTATTGCCTGGAGAGGCTGCTGAGGAAAATAAATAGAGTATCATCCCGGACGGATTGGGGTGGGATGTGGAATCTGGCCATTCCATAGGGATTAACCGCCTTTTGAATAGCGTCAGGGGAATAATTGCCTTCGTCGTAGCTCCATTGCAGAAACAGGCCTGCATCATTTAGAAATCTGCTTGTGTCAGCCCGTGTGCCGGAGAAGAAAGATGAAGTATGAAAAGCGGCAAGAAGGTCGGTCCAAAGATGACCCATGGAGGCAGAGGTTGATCTGAGATTTTTATGAAATGGGGTCAATTTCTTATAGTTGTTGTCGAAGACATCTCTAATAAAGCCAATTCCCGGTGAATCTCCGGCGAATTTGCATAAATAGAGCATAAGAAGAGAGTTGGTGTATACGATATTTTCCGTTGTCTGGTTTAGAAATGACATGCCGGGGTTTCTAAAATAAAAATCTGTATATTGCAGGTAATCATCAATATATCCGAAAACCGTTTCTTCCATCAGAACTGCTGATCCCTCAATCCAGGTCATTGGAAAATCATCAAGGAAAATGCCGTCATTTACATTCCAGGTCATTGCGTATTGGACTGCATGGAACAGTTCATGGGCACAGGTGACCCGCGCGCCATCTTCGGGATGTTCGTTATATCCAAGATCACTCCACTCATCTCCGGACCAATCGTTTCTCAGCGTGATATAACTGGGGTAGCCTTTTTCTCTGCTCCCCGGATCATCTACCCAGGTGAGCCCGTAATAGGAGAATTCCTGCTCTTCGATGATCACCTTGTACCTGTCAGAGCGATGGCCCGAGTCTTTAGACGGTAACGGCGGTTTGAAACCAAATCGGTCAATCATTTTTGACCAGCAGCTGTCAAGTGCCCAGGCAACCTCATCGACATAGTCGGGGACACCGTTTCCTTTATCAGTTTTTACGGACCAGTCGGCACCTTCAAATCCATAATGATCAGCAGAGCTGACGCTGTCGGGTCCCACTGTGGTGTAATAGACCTCAAAATTCCCGCCGGGGCTCTGATGGACTAAAAATGATTTGGGTATGCGTATGGCTTCTTTATATAGCCCTTTGAATTCCGGCGAAAGGTTGTTCCAGACTCTTGCCAACTGCAGAATGTCGCTTTCTGCAGGGATATCTTCAGGATGGAGCTGGGGGAGACCCCTAAAGCGGCCAGCTCTTCTGATTCTGTGTTCAAGAAAAGGTTTTATCCGGTTTTCGAGATTACTGACCTGGCTGGAAGATGTGAGTCGTCGGCTGCTTTCCGGATTTAAAATTCTCTGGCCGCGCACTTTGCCTTCTGCGGGCAGAAAAAGAGCGAAAAAAAGGAAATGCAGACAGAGAAATACAATCCTTGAAATTTTAAAGTTAAAAATTTTAGTCTGGATCATTGAGGACATCTTTTTTTGTGGAATCTAATCTTTTTAAAAAATACACTCCGGCAGGCAAAAGTATAAGATCGGGGGGAAAAAGAAACGGATGCCTGAAGAGCATCCGTTTTCTTATATAGATAATTACTATTTACCCATTTACTCTACTGCTCTCTCTAATGCGGGGAAGCTGAGAGAACAGGCACACAAGGGAGGTGCGAAGAGCTTCCGGGTTGTTACATTAATTCTATCGGTTAATTTTCTCTGGCACTTTAGTACTTTTCTGTTTTTTTAAGCCCGGCCTTCGAACTCTGATGCAATAGAATCCAGTTGGTTATATTCCTGCCTGTAGGTGTTGAAAATTTTAACTGCATCTTTAATATGGCCGCACTCCCTGGCTGCATCAAGCAGGTTAAGGTACGTGTCGAGGTCTGAAGGGTTAATTTTAATTGATTCAAAAAAGAGTGAGAAAGCATCCTGGTATCTTTTCTGGTAATATGAGATTATTCCCAGGCCGCAGAAAGCCTTTGCGCTGGGTCCCTCGGCATCATTTGCTTCAATAAATAATTCCATCGCCTTGTAAAGGTTACCAGATTCAAGTTCTTTTTCAGCCTCTTCGATAAGTGGACTATAAAAACCCACAGACAAGGCACGTTTACTGGTGTAGATGTCCCGGCCCTGTTCGACGATACTGTCACGGATGATTCTGATCTCTTCCATGTCGGGGTTTTCCTGCAGCGCTTTTTCGAAATAGGTAAGGGCCTCCTCAACTTTTCTCAGCTTCAGAGAGGCATCAAACAGGTTAATCAGAGCATCGAGGTAAAGAGGATTTATTGAGACCGATTTTTTGAACATTTCAAATGCATCAAGCCAGTACTCCCGTGCCCAGGAAATGATTCCAAAGCTGTTGTAAGCCCGCCAGTTCTGTGGATCCTGTTCAACAACAGCCACAAGGATGCGTGCTGCGTCCGGAAAGTCACCTTTTGTTATTGCTTCTTCAGCACGAAGGTTCTCTTCAACAAATTTTTCTTCGATAATTTGCTGCCCGGAATTCATCCGCATCTCCTTCCTTTACTGCTGGGCTCTTTCTATTTTATAATCTACTGTGAACCGGCAGTGTAATATGGAAATATATATCTGTTCCATTCGTAATTGAAAGTAGCTCTGGACTAAAGGAATTCTATATGTGGTTAAATAATCCAGTTGTCAGGCAAACGGTTGCCCGCTTTGTCAAGTTGACCTTAACAGCGGCATTTCTGCTGATATCCGCAGTTTCTTCATTCACACCGGTTCTGGCCGATGATGATTTACAGGTCAGGATGTTAAGTTCACATCAGACTTATTCTCCCGGTGATACCGTTTTTTTGGGCTTACAGGTCAAGGTTCCTTCGAATTACCATCTTTACGGCAATCCTCTGGGTCCAGGGATTGGGAAACCTATGGAAATCGGGATTAACGGGGCAGAAGAGATCCAGTGGCTGGATGTTAAAAAAATGAGTGCCCGTAAATTCAAACCGTCAATGGGAGACTGGGTCTGGGCATATGAAAATGAAACATTCTTCTTTGTGCGCGGAAAGATACCTGAAAAGTGGGTCGGGAAAACAACCGGCACATTGCGTATTGATGGTCTTATCTGTCACACATCCTGTGTCCCTGTCTCAAAAAAAATTCCGTTTTCTGTCAATGTAAGCAAGTCCGGATCACAGACAGAGCAGTTTACTGGAGAACCTCTGTTTTCGATCGCTCTGGGCAGGGCAAGTGAATCGATGCCTCTGTTCAGGGCCGCTCAGCAGCAGATTCCATCATTGTCTGTTCTTTCTGTTTTAAATGTTCAGGAGGATGTCCCTGCGGCTGTAAAAGAGGTCCAGCAATGGGATTACAGTCCAGTTGAGAAAAAAATCGAGTTCTACCTCTGGCTGGCTCTTGTTTTCGGTTTTCTTGCGGGTTTGATTTTGAATGTCATGCCATGTGTGCTTCCAGTCCTTGGAATAAAGATACTTTCATTTTCTCAGGCTGCAGGAAATTCAAAGATCCTGGCGTTAAAGAAGAGCATCTCGTTTTCCGGTGGTATGATTTCGGTCTTTATGGTGCTTGCCGCACTTGCATCATTTGCAAAGTTCTCCTGGGGCGAACAGTTTCAGGACCCCAGAGTGCTGGCCGGCATTATTGTACTTATTGTCCTCTTTGCTCTTGGTATGTTTGATCTCTTTACAATCTTACTTCCGGGGTCCATTTCCAACCTTGAAAAAAGAGGCGGTTCAGGACTCCTTGGGGATTTTTTCAAGGGGATGTTTGCCACTGTCCTTGCAACGCCATGCAGCGGACCGCTGCTTGGGGCAACTCTGGCCTGGACACTGACACAGACTCCTCAAGTCGTTTTTGCGGTCTTTGCCTCTATCGGTCTGGGGATGGCTTTTCCCTATGTACTTTTTGCCTCAAGCAGCCGCCTCTCGAGGCTCATTCCCAGACCCGGTCCATGGATGAAAGATTTTAAATACTTTATGGGATTTATTCTCATTGGTATGGCTGTGTATCTTATGAAGGGCTTGTCTCAGGAAATGATGGTCGCAACAGTCGGCTTTTGTGTGTTCATGGTATTCGCAGTCGTTGTTTACACCAGATTTGCCCCCTGGGGATCAGAACTGAAACGAAAAGCACTGGTGTTTCTGATAGCTTTACTGATAGGAGCTGCAGGCTTTCATCTTAACTACAAAGTGTTTTACAAAACATCAGTAAAAACAGCATCTTTTAAAGATGGGGCGGGCGAGTGGATGAATTTTTCTTCATCATTGCTTCGGGACGCCCATGCCAACGGCCGGCATGTGGTAATTGATTTTACAGCATCATGGTGTATGAACTGCCAATATAACAAAATAGCGGTACTAAATTCTCCAGAGATTAAAAAGTTAATAACTGAAAAGAATGTAGTCTTGATAAAAGCTGACCTGACCCGGCCAGATCCCGTTATAGAGTCACTGCTGAATCACCTGGGGTCAAGGAGTGTCCCTTTTCTGGCAGTTTTCCCCGGCGACAATCCTTACGAGCCGGTGGTTATGCGTGACTTGCTTAATAAGCGAACACTGGGTTCTGCACTTAAGAACCTGAGTGATCTGTAACTGGCTGAACTGTTTTCCTGCAGACTGCTCTTTTACAAAACAAGAGTTGTCTGTGATGTTGGTAATTTCTATTTTTCGGAAACGGCATTCAGTTTTTATCTAAGTTAATCGGTTCTACAAGGCTCATAAGTGATTTATAGAAAGAGAGATTTTAATGGGTAAAAATGTAGTTCAGAAGATTCTCGATTCGCATATAGTTGAAGGGAAAGCGCAAGCAGGTCAGGAAATAGGTATCCGGATAGATCAGACTTTGACTCAGGATGCAACCGGTACTATGGCCTATCTTCAGTTTGAAGCACTGGGTTTTGATAAGGTCAGAACAGATCTTTCTGTTTCTTATGTTGACCATAATACAATCCAGGAAGGTTTCGAAAATGCTGATGATCACAAATATCTGGAAACTGTAGCGGCCAAATATGGAATAAAATTTTCCAAGCCGGGCAACGGGATCTGCCACCAGGTTCACCTTGAGAGGTTCGGAGTTCCCGGAAAGACTCTTCTGGGCAGTGATTCTCATACTCCAACCGGAGGTGGAATCGGGATGATTGCCATTGGAGCCGGAGGTCTTGACGTTGCAGTAGCGATGGGTGGGGGGCCTTTTTACCTGACCTATCCTAAAGTCGTTAAAGTAGAACTTACCGGCAGTTTCAAACCGTGGGTAGCTGCAAAAGATATAATTCTGAAGGTCCTTGAGATCCTCTCAACCAAGGGGAACGTAGGGACCGTAATTGAATACGGCGGGCCCGCACTTGCCAATCTTACGGTTCCTCAGCGCTCTACCATCACAAATATGGGTGCTGAATTAGGCGTTACCACTTCTGTATTTCCTTCAGATGCTGTTACGCGGGAATTCCTGAGGGCTCAGGGGAGGGAAAGTAGCTTTACAGAGGTTACTGCTGATCCTGATGCTGCTTATGAAAGGGTAATTAAGATTGACCTTTCTGAACTTGAACCTCTCGCTGCCTGTCCCCATTCACCTGGAAACATAAAGCGACTGCGCGACCTCAACCATATAGCAGTGGATCAGGTTCTGGTTGGCTCCTGTACAAATTCATCCTACCGGGACATAATGATGGTTGCATCGTTACTGAAGGGCCGCAGGATTGCTGATGGGGTGACAATGGGAGTGGCATGCGGATCCCGTCAGGTACTCCAGATGGTGGCCCGCAATGGTGCGCTTGCCGATATCGTTGCTTCCGGGGTTCGTATTCTTGAAAATGTCTGCGGTTTCTGCATCGGTAACTCCATGGCACCACAGACCGGCGGAGTATCAGTGCGCACGTCAAACCGCAACTTTTTTGGCCGCAGCGGGACCCCGAGTGCAGATGTCTATCTGACATCTCCGGAATCCGCCGTGGCGGCGGCGCTCAGTGGCAGGATCTCAGATCCAAGGGAAGTTTTTGGTGAAATCAAATATCCTGAAATCCCGGAACCTGAATATTTCGATGCTGATGACAGCATGGTGTTTCCACCGGCTGAGGATCCATCCAGGATAACAATTTTCCGCGGTCCCAATATCGGGGATCCCCCAGCCAGCGATCCCTGTCCTGAAGCGATAAAGGGAACTGTAACGATCAAGGTAGGGGACAAAATCACAACCGATCATATTATGCCGGCCGGCAGCAGACTCAAATATCGTTCAAATATTCCCAAGTACTCAGAGTTTGTCTTTGAACGTGAAGATCCGGAATTTTCCGGAAAAGCACTTGAGAACAAGAAAAAAGGTATACACAATATCATCATTGCCGGTGAGTCATACGGCCAGGGATCATCCAGGGAACATGCGGCAATCTGTCCGATGTATCTGGGTGTAAAGATGGTTGTCGCTAAATCGATGGAGCGCATACACAGGGCCAATCTTATCAACTTCGGGATCATTCCGGCGATATTTGTCAATCCTGATGATTATCAGCTTTTCGATAAGGGGCAGGATGTGGAAGTAAAAGGCCTCAGAGGTGCTCTTGAAGGTGACGGAATATTGACGCTTTCTATTTACGGTGGAACCCGAAATGTAAAAGTGACTGCAGCTTTGACTGATCGGGAAAAAAAGATGATTTTGGCAGGCGGGTTGATCAACGCAACCAGAATGGGGAAATAGTCAGAGCTGTTGACTGCATGCGTGCAGGTGATGTAAAATCCGTTGTATACAGCGGAGATGTCACTTGATAATAAATCAGCCTGTAAATACGCAGCAGAATACTTCTGTAAGGGTACTGGTGGTGGATGAAAAGAAGTCTGCCGCCTCCCGTATACGTTCTCTGATCTCTGAGAATGACGAAAATTCCAGATTCAGTATCATTTGTTCAAGCTCGCCGGATTTGATCAGACAGAAAATCCAACGTGGGCTTTTTGATGTAATTCTGTTTAATTTCTCTCACGACACTGCCGTTAAAGGTGTTCTTGTAAAGGCACTCAAAACCGCTAATGCTCCGCCTGTGATCGGACTTATTGATTCCATGTCCGAAATGAATTCCTCAGGTATAAAATGCACACAATTTCTTGTTAATTCAACTGTCAATAGTACCCTGCTATGTAATGCTATATCTACAGCTGTAGAGCAGAAAAACATCTCACGCGGTCTTCAGGAAAACATCAAAGAATATCAGCACACAGAGGCTCGTTTTCTTAATGTGATATTGAGTTCTGAAGACGGTATGGTGATAATTAACACAGGTAACAAAGTGCTTTTTATAAATCCAGCCGCCCGGGAGATGCTTGGGGCAGGTAAAAAGAAGTTGCATGAGTTCCCTTATACTGTAAAAACGGCGAGTCCCTATGAGATTTGTGTCCGGAACAGACGTGGCGCCGGAAAGGTTCTTGAAGTCAGGGTGGTAGAGACTATCTGGGACGGGCTCCCGGCAAAACTTCTTTCACTCAGAGACATTACAGTACGCAAAACCGCTGAAAATTCAATGCGGGCCAGTGAGGAACGGTTTTCTCTGGCGATCAGGGGAAGTAAAAGCGGGGTCTGGGACTGGAACCTCGTTTCAAACGAGATTTACTTCTGCGAACAGTGGAAATCGACACTCGGTTTCAAGAACGATCAAATCGAAAACAAGGTTGATGAATGGTTCTCAAGGATTCACCCCTCTGATTTAAGGAGGGTGAGAAAGAAGTTGCAGGACCATCTTGATGGAAAGACTCAATATTTTGAGAACGAGCATAGAATACAGCATAAAAATGGAGAATTCAGATGGGTACAGGTGAGAGGAACTGCCTTAAGGGATAAAAAAAAGCACGCTGTCAGGATAGCCGGGTCCTTGACCGATATAACGGAAAGAAAACTTGCAGAAAAGCAGCTCAATAAGGCACTTGATGACCTGCGGCTTGCACTGGCATCGGAGAAGGTTCTCCTTGAAGAACTTGACAGGAAAAACAAGCAGCTTGTAGAACTGTCGATAACCGACGGGTTGACGGGACTGTATAATCACAGGTTTTTGCAGGAGCGCTTTGATTTTGAGTTCAAACGTGTTCATCGCTATGGCGGTGAGTTGTCGTGTATGCTCATAGATATTGATCATTTTAAGATGATCAACGATACACACGGGCACCAGTTTGGCGATTTCGTACTGCATCAGCTCGCCACGATCATGAAAACCAAATCCAGAGATGTGGATATCTGCGGAAGATACGGCGGTGAAGAATTTCTTATTATTTGTAATCAAAAGGCCGAAAATGCTCTTGTATACGCAAGCAAACTTCATTCCGCAATCGATGGCTACGTTTTTCAGCAGGATAACCACACTGTTCATGTTACTGTGAGCATAGGAATTGCAGAATACCAGAACGATATAAAAGTCAAGCAGGAACTTATAGAACGCGCCGACACAGCACTTTATCAGGCAAAGAGGGACGGAAGAAACCTTATCAGGGTGTGGAAAGAGTTTGATTCACAGGAAGAAAAGTCCATTGACAGAAGTGGGTTGATGGAGTTTAAAGGCAAGCTGCAGGAGATTTCTCAAAAGGTAAGGACTACTTACATGGAATCTATTGACGAGCTGATAAGGGCCGTTGACGCAAAGGACCCGTTTGCCAAAGAACATTCAAATAATGTAGCAGAGTATTCTGTGCAGATAGCCAGACAGCTGGATCTCCCTGAACAGGAAATCGAGGTTATCAGAAATGCCGCTTTGCTTCATGATATCGGAAAGATCAGCATCCGCGATGAAACGCTCGTGAAAAGGGAAGAACTGACATCCAGAGAGTATGAAATTCTTAAAAGACATCCCGATATAGCCGTAAATATGCTCAAGGATCTTAAGTTCCTTGAAAAGGAAATTCCTTACATTCTGCATCATCATGAACGTTATGACGGCACTGGCTACCCTCATGGTCTGCGGGGAAGGGAGATCCCGCCAGGTGCCCGCATTATTGCAGTTGCAGATGCATTTGATGCAATGACTTCGGGAAGGACTTACAAAGAAAGGTTAAGCCTGAAGGAGGCGTTAAAAGAGCTGAAGCTTGGAAGCGGGACACAGTTTGCAGCTGAAATTGTAGACGCGTTTATCAAACTGATAAATACTGGAAAGATCAAACCTGAAATAAGCAAGACAGACGAAAGTAAAATATGAAACTGATCATTCATGAACTTGGTGATATTACGGAAGTAATCGTTGATGGAAATATTCTGCAGGAGAATATCAGCACACTGAAAACAAGACTTCACGATCTTGTTGATAATGGGAAACTGAAAATTGTGCTGAATCTGGTGGCCGTCAGTTATCTGAGCAGTATGGGACTTGCTGTTATAGTAGATGTCAAAAACAGGCTTGCGGAACTGAAAGGCGATCTCAAGATAGCTCTGGTCAATCAATTGATAAAGAATTTACTGATGATTACAAATCTCTACAAAAAGATCGAGAGTTTTGATACTCTTGAAGAGGCCCTGGATTCATTCTCCTGAGAACGCGGGAACAGTTACAGCAATGGCCTTATCTGATCCTCTATAGCGTTTATCTTACTCTTCAACTCCTGGTTTTCTGCAATATCTGCTTCGATCTTTTTAAATGAGTGAATGACAGTAGAGTAATCACGTCCCCCGAAATCCAGTCCAATGGTGCGCAGTGACTGCTTTGTCCATTTTTTGCAGAGATACATTGCTACAGACCGGGGGAGAGTCACATCGCGCTTCCTTGTATGAGCCGAGAGCTGGTTGGGGCTGATTCCGAAGGCTTCTGCAGTCTTCTGCTGGATAAATTTTACAGACACACGTTCATCTTTTCTGGAAATGGCGTCACCGCACAATTCTGTCGCCACATCAAGAGTGATATCTCTTCCTGTAAACGAGGATGATGCAATCAGCTTTATCAGGGTCCCTTCCAGTTCTCTTACATTTGATGTAATGTGTCCGGCAATAAACTGCACCACCTCATCAGGCAACGACAAACCGTCAATTTCGGCCTTTTTCCTGAGGATTGCCATGCGGGTTTCAAGATTCGGCGGCTGGATATCGGTAATAAGTCCGCCCATGAATCTGTTGATAATGTGATCCATCATGTCCGGTATTTTATCCGGTTGACGGTCAGAGGAGAGTACGATCTGTTTGTTTTCCAGAAGCAGTTTGTTGAAAATACGGAAAAATTCTTTCTGAGTGCCGGGTTTTCCGCTGAAAAACTGGATGTCGTCTATGAGGAGGAGGTCGACATTTAAAAATTTGCGGTAAAAAGATGTGGAATCCTTTTTATTGACGACATAGTTTATGTACTGATTTGTAAATTCTTCACTTGTCATGTAAGTCACATTTTCTGCCGTGACTTCTGTCTGGGCGAAACTTCCGATTGCCTGTAGAAGGTGGGTTTTACCCAGACCTGTGCCCCCATAGATCACCAGGGGATTGAATGAAGTTTTCCCGGGGGCTTCTGCAACGGCCAGAGATGCTGCATAGGCCATGCGGTTACTGTCGCCAACAACGTATTTGTCAAAAGTATAATTAGGATGCAGCTGTTCGCGTGTCTCTGCGGCCTGCGGAATTTTGCGGCTCTGTGCCTCAACAAGTTCCTCTGAGAGCGGCTGGACAATTTTCCAGTCTTTCTGGATAGGAACAAAAGAGAGAGAAGAAAAATTTATGCTGGCTTCAGTAAGGACGTCCTTTATAAGAGAGGAGAAGTGCTCCTCGATAAAATCCGCAAAAAACTGATTTGGAACCTGAATTCGTGCCTGGCCATCGGAAGAGAGGGAAAGATCGGTAGTTCTGAACCATGTTTCATAGCTTGCAGGGCCTACCTTTTCCTGGATTTTCCGCAGGCAATCGAGCCAGGGAGAAGTGGTTGAAAAATCATTAGATAGATTGTTTGCCAACATGTTATCAACATTTCCTTGACTTGACAATTAGTAATGGTATGGTATATGGGGTATTCTGTGCTTGTTTGAAGGCATGATAAAGGGGCTAAATCGTATAAGTGATTGAAAAACATGAAGTTAGTGACCCTTGACTTATTTTGAACTGCTTATTAGTGGAAGATAATCCACCATTTATTAACATGCTCTCCACTACTTATCAACATCGACTTATCCACACGCTGATTTATCGATGGTTGTGCAATCAATATAAATATTACTTTCATTAAATTCAAACTAAAAAATTAAAAAAAACTATTCTGAAAATGCTTGAATTTCCTGTGCCGAAATTATAGTGTGCGCCTATTCTGAAAACACCAGAAACTACAGAAAAATGGCTATAACCTGACTAATACACCCTGATCAGGGCCAATTGTGCTTGTCCAGTTTGCATAAAGGCCTTTTCACAAATCTTTGATCTACTACCAGGGTGGTACACCTGCTATTTATTCAAGCTTTTCTGCTGCATGGTCTAAATGCACTATACCCCTTACCTGATGCATTAGTCAGGTATTAAAACCAGTAAAGTTTTTTTTAAAACCTGCCGAAATACTTAATGTAGTCAAATACAGGATAATTCAAGGAGGAAATATGGCAATTCAGGGAATGACTCTACCCGCATCATCTCCTTTTACAATTAATACTCCATACAACGGCTATTTAAAATCGTCAAGGGACAGTAAGAACCAGGTAAATCCCGCTGTCGAGCAGTCGCGGGCTGTGGCCGAATACTACTCTGCTGAAAAATATGCAATGGAGTACGTGTCAAAAGATGGTGATAAGGTGTCTTTCAGCATGGAGTCAATAAACTATCAGAAAGCCTCACTGGAGATAGGGCCGGACATGAGCCCTGAGCAGGTCGACAAACTGATAGCATTTGCCAAAGAACAGATACAGAAAATGCGAGAGGAGCTTGTCAGTCAGATACTGGAAAGCGTGAATGGCAAAGAGGACAAAAACGATGTTAAAAAAGTCAAAGAAACACCTGAAATAGAAGTTCCTGAATACTGGAACGCGGAAAACACTTCTCAGAGAATCGTTGATTTCGCCACTTCGTTTTTCGATGCCTTCCAGGGAGCCGGAGCCGATTTCCTTGATACTATTAAAGGAGCTATCGAGAAAGGTTTTGAGGAAGCGTTTGAGATTTTAGGGCCTCTTCCTGAGGCTGTTTCTGAGCTTACAGGCAGTACATATGATCTGGTAATGCAGAAGCTGGATAATTGGGCTGTAGAAAAAGGTATCATAACACCTGAAGGTGATGTCAATGCGGAGGCGGCTTTATAAATTACCTGAACCGTACCGGTAGCCTCAGCCCGTCATCTCTGATTTCTATAATAGCTTTGCGCAGAGAGTTCAGGTTCTTCCTGCTCTCTGCAATAAAAACCTCTAATTCTTTAAATTCCGGGCTATTTAGTTTCCCTGTCAGTTTTTCTGCCTGATTGATTAGTGTGTCAATTTTTACTGCAAATTCGCCTGTCTTACTAATAATCCGGTCTAACTCATCCAGTTTCTGCGGTACAGTGCCGGATAGCTTTCTTGAGAGCTCTGAGGTCTCAGAGAGAAGCTTCCCAAGAGAGTCAAGGCTCTTTCCCAGATCGGAATCTATTCTTTCTGCCACGTCCAGGACCGATCCGCTTATTGAGTCGAAGGCGAGGGTAATATTTTTAAATCGGTTCACAAATGATGGCGCATTTTCTGTGCCGTTTTTTAATTCCATGGTGAGGCGAGAGAATTTATCGATAGCTTCACAGAGTTTCTCTACACCTGCAACTGCTTCTGCGGGGCCGATCATGATTTGGCCTTCCAGAACCTCATCTTTACTGACGATCTCTTTTTCAGGATCACCTGGATCAATCTCTATATATCGATCGCCCAATATTCCCTTTACAGTCACAATGATTTTATACCCGCTGTGGATTTCAAGGGGCTTTGTGGTTTCAATTTCAACAAAAACTTTCTGATCCTTATTGAAAACTCTGCTTACAGCTCCTGATTCCAATCCTCTTACTCTTACCGGGTCCTGCATGTTGAGGAAGCTGAGGCTGTTAATCGGGGTGAAGGAGATAACCCTTTTTTCGACAGGCTTTTGGGTTTTCCAGATCAGATAGGCACAGGGGGTGAGGATGAGTATGCTCAGTACAGATAAGATTATATAACCCAGAAATCGGTCGTTCATGTTTTAAAGATAGCTAATCTCTATATGTTAAGCAAGTTCAGTATCGCACAGTCAGCAGGCTGAGCGTATCTGATAAGTCGTGTGAAACGACTTTGAACGAACGGATACCGACAGTTTTACCCTCTTTTGTTTTGAGCATTACCTTCCAGGATCCCGGCCCGATATTTTTTTTGTAAGTGTACCCTCGATATCCCTGATCCCGTCCGCCGGTCAGTCTGTAGCCGATTCTCGTGGCTTCGGACCACTTTCCGCTCTCAGGGTCTTTGTAGTACCAGTGATGGTAGATCTCTTTTTTCAGACGGGTAGGGGCAAAGACAGAGCTGAAACAGAATACAGTGTCCTGAGGTGAGTATTTAAAAACACTTTCTCCTGATTTGAATGGCTCAAACCACCTGGGTTTTTCCATAGTACACACATATTCATTGCCACTGTGGCTTACGGATCTGAAGATAGCCATCTTTTTCTGAGAGAGCGGAACCGGTGGAATTACATTCAGAAAATAGAAGAGTATCAGTGCAGAGTAGATGAGTGCTACCGGTTTCAAAGAAACTTTCGATAAGGCAATCCTGGAGATTGCAAAACAGAGGAGAAATGCCGTTGCGATAGCGGCAAGGAAGATCCAGGGGCTCATTAATCCGGTAAGCACGGGTAAAAGGAAATTAAGGATCATTGCGGCGCAGACGCTCCAGAATGTGAATGTGACCTGGGCGTTGCTGTATTTTTTCTCCAGAAATTCATTGCAGACTAACGTCGCGGCCAGGCAGAGAAGAAAAAGAAATGTCAGGAGTGATGATGTGCTCTTGAAATAGTAAACCGTGCAGGCGCTGAACATGCCGCCGAAGAAAAATTGAGCGGCAGAGGGCAGGTATTTTGCGAAACGGAAGTTCACTTTGCGCGAGATGAGTATTACAATGATTGAAGAAAGAAAGAGATATGTTGAGAAAATTGTTAGATCGAGTGCGCTGTCAATTCTTTTCAGAGTCAGTGAATCCCAGGTGCTGCCGCAAAGAAAACAGACTGTTGGCAGCTGGGGCTTGAGTTTTGTGTACAGACTTCTTATACCGCTCAGCATTTGGACACCCTTTGTGGTTACAGAGAGAGTAAAATAATAAGAGACCGGGTAAATATTTGTCGTCCGATGTATTTTCAGGATATGAGAATGCACTTTTCATCTATGACCAGAAGCTTGTTTGTACTGATCCTGTTACTTTGCACTCAGCTTTTTTCAGAGCCGGTTGTAATCAATGGCAGTATGATAGGCAGGCTTAAGGGAAAGCCGCTGAGCAGTCTTCGTATTTGTGATCATCATGGAAAGCCGGTCCCGTTTCAGATAGATGAGATGACCGGGGAGGGGGAGTATGTGCTTCCAGATGGAGAAAGTCCAAACACAGATAGCGGCAACGGTGTTCTTGATGATGTTGATGAGATAGTGTTTCTGTGGGAGGATTGCAGCATCGTAAAGGAAGAGTACACTCCGGATGCAAATTGGAACATTGTGAGAATAGAACGCAATTCAGAAATACGGGAGGTTTTTATAAGTGATGACCCGTCGATCCCTGTTTCATCCGTTAATTATATGAACTACGACCACGGCTCACAGCTTCTTATAACGCCTTTTTACTACGCGCAATTCAGAAAAAACCGATTTCACTTCATTGGTGCCGGAGTCAAAAATCTCAGCGGAAATGGTTTTATCGATCTGACAGCAGAACTGAAGATAGAGATTATGCTTAGAGCTCTCTGGGGACTTATTCCCATCCATTACACAGAAGAAAATATCATATGTGTGGTAAAGAGGTATAAGGCAGGTCCGCTGCGCCTTATAAGGAGAGGTGATTTCCATTTGAATCTGGGATTAGGAATAAAAGGGAGCAGGGCAGCGGTGAATCAGATCTGTTATCCGCAGATTGTAAATGTGCCGGTTTATGTGCATGTGCCAATCAGGTTCAGATCACTTTTCGGAGATGCATATCTTGACATGGCACCGGTTATTAAAAAAAGAGCTGAGAACTTTTCTTTTAAAATTCCTCAGGCATCTTTTTCTGAAAATATCAAAGGTTATTCGATCGACACGATGATCAATCTTAATCCCAATCATCGTTTTATGGGTGTCACTGACGGGTTAAGCGGTTATGGCTGGGTTCTTCAGGCCACTATTCCGGATTCACTTCTTGAGGGGAGCGGGTTTCTGTTCAGTCGTCCCTCTTCGCGTTCAGGTGCTGCGGATTGCGGGTTCAGAATAAAAATCAGGGATCTGCAAAAAGGGCATTATTACATATCAAACTGGGTAATTTTTCCCGTTGAATCTTATAACCTTGTCATGCAGAATTTTCAGAATGTTATCAAACCCCTCAGTGTTTATACAAGAGACGGTCAATTTACAAACCTGCTATCTGCTCCTGCAAAGAAACTCAAGAGAAAATAGAAATCTGCTATTTCCCCCGGAAAATAATATCAGGCTATAGAATCCTTGACCTGAATGCTTAATAAGAGTATGATTTTTTCAGGTAACTTACTTGATCGGTATCAGATGCAAAAGAAAAAAAGCTCAGGAAACAGTGCCATTGGCACAAAAGAAAATTACGGCAGGCCCGGGCCGGATTACGAGAAGATGTCATTAGAGACTTTATGCAGCATTGTTAAAGAGTACAAGGCGGCATTTGAAGATGTATCAGAACTGATTGAAGATAAAGCATATATGGAATGTGAGTCGGGGGGAGTGGAAAAGACTCTTGAAAAGCTAAAGGGTCTGGCCACATTCTTTGAACTGCTGGAAAATAAAAATGAGGAGAACTGCAGGGATCTTGCTGACGTGTATCTTCTGATAGGTGAGATTTATCAGTACAACAGTTTGCTGATGGAAAGTGTTCAATGGCTTTCAAAAGCAGTTGTTGTTGATGACAGATACCCTGTACCGTATCACAATCTGGCAATTTCTTATATGAAAATGGGGAAGGCTGAGCTTGCGATCAAGAGTCTGGAGCAGGAGATCGCAGTTGCACCGGGTAATTATTACTCATATCTTCTTCTTGCCGATCTTCATGAAAAAGAGGGTAGAGTTACAGATCTGGAAAACACACTAAAAAGGCTTCTGGCCAGGGATCCTGATAATATCCAGGCACTGCACAGGCTTATTCGTCTTTATGAAAAAACAGATATCGGTGTTGACATAAGATTGCTCAAGAAACGGCTGCTTTCAATTTCCAGACAGGGTAACCGGCTGGAGACTACGATACGAGTCTACTATTTGTGCAGGGACGGGAGATTCAGTGATGCTCTGAACTGGCTCAGTGAATGGCATCTTCAGACTTCTGAAGTTGCGACTCTGCACCTTTTAAGAGGGTACATCTTCGGAGAAATGAAACAATACGAGAAGAAAGATCTTGAACTTGCGGCTTTCAAAGCTGTATGCAATGGACGCAATGAGGTTGTGAAGTCTGCTTTAGAAGAGTTCGGGAATATTTTTGGCTACAATATTTCAGAAAAGCTATTCACCGGATCTTTAATAAAATAAACTCAGAATTTTGACCCTGCATACAGTTCATATTCGTAGAGCCTGCAGTCGAGTTTCCCGCTCTGGAAGAGAAACTTTCTTTTTGATTTCAAACCTATTTTCCCTGCAAGAGCAGTATTTCCTGTAAATACATATCCTTTGTAACCCTGGCAGCGGTTTTTAAAGAAGTTGCCGATACCTCTGTAGGTTTCCTCAAGATCCTTCTGGTCACCGAGTCTGAACCCGTATTCGGGATTAATCATGACCACACCTCCACCGGAGGGTAGAGATGTTTCAGCAAAATCGGAAACTGCAAATTCTATGTGAGATTCGACACCTGCTACTTTGGCGTTTTTCTTTGCTGCCTCTATGGCCTCAATGCTGATATCGGTAGCTAATATTTTACCGTTAATCTGCTTTTTCTGCTCTGAAAAGGCATTCTGTTTCAAGACTTTCCAGTTTTCATTGTTAAAAAGCAATGTGTGAAAAAAACCGTAGTTGTCTCTCAAAATGCCAGGAGCCCTGTTGAGCCCTATAAGTGCGGCTTCAATTGCCAGTGTCCCGCTTCCGCACATGGGATTGATAAAATTACCATTTCCGTTCCACCCTGAAGCCAATATGACACCTGCAGCTAAAGTTTCCTGCATGGGCGCATGAAGAGGAATCCTGCGGTAACCGCGTTTTGACAGCGGCTCACCGGAAGTGTCCAGGTAAACCGAACAAATCCCTTCTCTCCAGAACACAGAGATTACCGCGCCTGTTCTGTCGGGGCCGGAATCGGGGCGTCTGCCTTTGCGTGCCATTATCCTGTCAACAATCGCATCTTTGGACTTCATATTGACAAACCTGGTATCACGGATGCTCGGGTGGACCGCATTTGAGACTACACTCAGGTATTCATCAACCGGTATCATCGTTTCCCACGGTATGCGGTTTACCTGTGTGTAAAGCTCATCGGGACTGTCGCATTTGAACTTGCCAACCCGGTAAAGCACATGGTGCGCTGTTCTGAACAGAAGATTCATCCGCATGGCATCGTTGAAATCGCCTTCTGTTTCGACTCCTGAAGGTCCGGCCCAGTGTACAGGGTAGCCGGCTTCTTCGATTTCAGATTTTAAAAATGTAGAAAGTCCCCTGGGGGCGGTTACAAGTATCGTGTTTTTCATTTAGCACCTTTGTCTGGGTATCACAATATACTATCGAGCAGGGGGCCTGCACACGTGAAGAAGGTATCAAATCAGGCCATAGGACAGTACGGGGCATTGTGCAACGGAAGTAAGGGTACGTAAATTGAGTAGGGATGAGCCGGGTATTACCTGGCTGGAAAGCAACTCCGAAGCTAACAAACTCTGCGCTTCTGGTTCTCTTTGTTGATTTTAACATACAAAATCAGAAGAACAGCGAGTATTATCAGTGCTGAAAAAGTATAACTTGAGTGCGATTTGAAAAACTTCTGAATTGCAGTGCTTGAGAAAGTGTAGTAGTTAATGTGGATCTGATTGCCGGCAACTTACGGATACAATAATAAATCGAGGCGAAAGCAGAGCACTGTTTCTGTAAAGCGGCTGGTTTTCAAGCACATCGTTTCCAGCTAGCAGATATCCATGTATATCAGCCCCTCTGCCGGGTCGATGAAAGTAGACAGAGACCTCCGGGAGCACGATGGCTAGGACAGCGATGAAAAACAAGACCCGCTTATATTTTCTAAGGAAATCTGAAATAAGCTTTACCGATGATTTAAGTCTGCTGAAAGACATCAGATCATGATCGCCTGAGGTTGTACTTGAGAATACAGAAAAAAGCTCTTACAGCATCTTTCCATCCTATTTTCTTACCTTCATCATAGGTTCTTCCAAAATAGGAAATACCGACTTCATAAACGCGAATTCCGGGGATCTTTGCAACTTTAGCAGTTATTTCAGGTTCAATTCCGAAACGGTTTTCTTCCAGAGTGATCTGGTCGAGGAATGTTTTTTTAAAAACCTTATACCCGGTTTCCATGTCGGTAAGATTCAGATCAGTAAACATGTTGGAAAGCAGTGTGAGACAGTTGTTTCCGACTGAATGCCAGAAGTAAAGAACACGGTGAGGGCCTGTACTTATAAATCTTGATCCGAAAACCACATCTGCCTGGCCGTCAAGTATTGGCTGTAGTAGCCTTGGATATTCTTCAGGGTTATATTCAAGGTCCGCATCCTGAATAAGAACAATATCTCCTGTAGCTTTAGAGAATCCAAGGCGAAGTGCGGCACCTTTTCCACTGTTTTTTTCGAGATGAAACACTCTTATTGTGTCATTCTGCAACTCATTGAGCAGAGTACCGGAATTATCACTGGAACCATCATTGACCGCAACGATCTCTTTTGTTATTCCGGCAGGAACCGGTGCCTGGAGGACTTTCTGAATTGTTGTGGTAATTGACTTTTCTTCATTGTAGACAGGGATTACTATGCTCAATTTCATTGAAATCAGACCTGGTTTGGAATTGGGAAAACCATATAATTGCAAAATAAATCTGTTTTGAATTAATTGCAAAACTCGGAAGCTTCATGATGTATCAGCGATTGAATAAAATGCCGATATGGAAGCATGGACCAAATGATTTACCGGAAGCGATCTTGTTTCCCATAAGCCAGTTGCCCATGAAACATAATGCATACGATCTGCCAAAGAGGTATTCAAATAGAAGTATTGGTGATCCGATTGCTGTTCCGTACTTGTCATTGGTAACAAACATTGTATCTCCGTTGTCACTGATCACATGGAGATGATGCAGGCTGCCCATTCCTGCGAGTACCCCAAGAGATAACCGTAACTGGTCTGAAAAGCTAAGAACATATTCTGCCGTTATCCCGCCGCCTTTTAATCTCACAAAACTCCCATCAGCACCAGAGGCAGACTTATACGAGAACCCTGAACCGAAGCCCATTCCACCGACTCTCAGAGATCGTCCAAGATTGAATGCTATACGCCCCCCAAGTCCCATGGTTAAGCCATCAATATTTCCATGGTCAGAGGATATCTGAGCCGGCCCGAGATGATAGAACATTCCGCCGTTGAGTATTTGCTTCGAAGTGTCTGGACCGGCATTTACAGTATGGGAAAACATTATAGAGAGGGTGAAGAGAATAAATGTTAAGAGCAGAGGATTATGGCGTGAATTCCTGGTAATAACGGGCTTAAATATCATCGTTGTATTGCCTTTGACTCTTTCTGTGATGGTCTGTGTCTGGCATAGGGGTATACCTCTTTGGTGCAGCCATTCACTGGTTGAATCCAAAATATATCAGGGCCTCATTGTATGCATTTATAGACGAGCCGGGTAATGATTGATTTCGCTGAACCAGTTCTTTTCAGCAGTTTAGAATAATTTGATTCCGAGTTTTAATCCAAAAGCAAGAGTTGCTTTCTCAACCTGAATCGGGCACCTTTGCAGTGAGTCGTTCCAGTAATACTCTCTGTCATTTTCCCAGATCCACTTTGACGCATTCTTTGACCCTAGTCGCCCCTCGAAAGCATTTGCCAGGTTTAGAAAATCAAGGTATAGATCGCAGTAATCGATAAAACGGTGGTCGAATCTATTGTAAGTCTCAATTTTGCAGTCAATGCGTTTATAGGTTTTAACCCGTTTGACAGATTCCGCATATTTCAATTCTCCATTTATCATTCCCAAATCCCTGAAAGGTAACCCGGCTGCGAAGAACCCGTAGAGAAACAGGCTTAGTTTGCCGGAAGGGACACTAAGTCGCAGGATCGATTTGTTTGACCAGGGTATGTCCCATTCATAGGGAGTTCGGGTGCTGTTGATAAGGCGGTAAGATTTCCCGATGTTCTGAAATGTAGAGAATCCGATGATTTTACCGTCATACTCTGCGGATAGACCTGCCCCGGCAGCGACAAAGCGAGTTTTTCGAGACGGGTCC
>Ga0123335_1002073_pt1 | contig 30914 bp, 26 predicted proteins | sample BiotimSIPDNA_2_FD_89707 | JGI IMG/M metagenome (GOLD analysis project Ga0123335, IMG submission 89707) | Anaerobic biogas reactor microbial communites from Washington, USA - Biogas_R2 time_0 SIP DNA | ecosystem: Engineered > Bioreactor > Anaerobic > Unclassified | place: Washington, USA... | reverse complement strand
TCGGTTTTTAGTAAAACAAAGACTGATTTCGTACTTTTTTCATCACCAACTCCGAAATCATCATTTTAATCTATTACATAATGCTAAATCTGAAGTATCTTATTTAAAAATCTAAAATTTAAAATCCGTAATCTAAAATCAAACTGGGTGGTCTTATGCAGAAAATGCATTTTGAAATAATAATTCATGGAAAACCGCAGGAAATTTGGGATGCCATTGTCGATTCGCAAAAATACCGTAAGTGGTCAAGTGTTTTTCATCCGGATTCCTGTTTTGAGGGTGGATGGGAAAAGGGTGACAGGATTTACTTTCTGACTTGCAATAAAAGTAATGAGAAAGAAGGTATGATTGCGGAAATAGCAGAGAGCAGGAAATATTCCTTTATCTCTGTTAAACATTTGGGTTACATTTCTGGTGGAGTGGAAGATACCAGCAGTGAAAAGGTTAGACAGTTTGCCCCAGCATACGAAAATTACACTTTCACACAGCTTGGAGATGATACCAAATTTGAAGTGGACACAGACATTGAAGAAGACTATGTAGAAATGTTTAGTGAATTGTGGCCTAAGGCTCTTAAAAAGCTCAAAGACACCGTGGAAAACAACCAATGATTTAGTTGATCAGTTTTTTCAGAAGATGCTGCTATTAATGATAAAAGGAGATCAGAAATTGTGATCAAAAATGTTATTGGTAGTTTCTGAACCAGAGCCAGGACCTCCTGCCCAGATAAGCGGATACCAGATCAAAACAGAAAAAATCATAAATAGCAAGATTATAATAAAGGATCTCATTAAGATTAATCCTGTAAAATTTTGCTTATAGGGAACAATTGGAAATTAAGGTGGTATACACCTGTGGCATTCTTCTCTTCCTGAACAATCTTCAGGATCTCATTACGGAATTCGGTCATTTTATTTTTTAATTTACTAAAACCATCGGCAGACAATGTGGCTGTGATGGTGGAGATGTCTCGCCTTTCCTGAGGGATTCTTTCCAGTGCATTGCTGGCAAGCAGAATCGTTTCTTTATGGAAGGTTTGGGTGGCATTTTTTCTGCACTTATCTCCTGTAGTAATAAACCGATCGGTCTGATTGTATCTTCCATTTTGATCTTTCGAAATCAAACCCAGCCTTTCAAGTAATTCCACTCCCTCTCTTGCTTCAGAAACCGTAATTTGTGGTACCAACAGACCCGCCAATTCTTCAAAATCACCAGAAAAAGGATGTATTCCTATGAGCTCCCGTATTGCTGTGTAGTACCATTTGCTGTAAAATTCATAGAGATCAGTTTCTACTACTTTGCACTTAGGTTCTTTATATGAAATTAACTTTTCGAAGTAATTTTTCTTCTGGATATCAGATTTAGCACGGCCGTAAAAAACCAGATTAGTAAAATAATCCGATTGACGTTCGTCTAGTTTTAACAGTTTTATAAATCTGGGAATCGCTTTTTCTGGTAAGCTTTTTTGCCCATTAAAGACTTTTACTAAAAAACCTGGATCTATACCGGTTTTGTTCTGAATAAAACGGTAGGAGAATTTTACATCTTTTGAATGCATTTCCTCGTAAGAATCACGAAGGAATTTCCTATAATCATAATAGTCGAAGATATTGACCATTTTTTAGCTTATCCTTTTTTGGATAGTATAAGTAAAATTAAAAGCATCTGTTGAGGATGAGCCAAATTAATGTAGTCCCTACGGTCTAAATACAATATATAAAAATATTGAAAAATAGCTATTTTTTTTTAAAAGGAATTCAATAGTCTTAATTCTCTTTTAAACCTGGATGAAGGGACATTAATATCATTATCTTTAAAATTTATAATGTTTTGGTTATGCACGTATTTGTTGCAGACGCCATGGTGATGCTGAAGTTTATTAGTGGTGAGAAAAATCTTCAATTTCGAATTCTATTATTGGATCAGAATCTGGGATTCATAGATTTATGATTATTCCACAAAAAGGCAGATTTCTGAAGGTTCCAGCTTCAATTCACTATCATTTTTCTTCCTCTTAAAAGGATCATCAAAAGGGTTTATACGATATTTGAAATCCGCTATCTCACTGGGAAGCTGGTTTAAAGGAATTGAAACCGGGTTATACCAATCTTTGTTAACTAAAAACCCCATTTTGAGTTTCTGGTCCTCACTTTCCCTCAATAAAAAGAGAACGCTCGAATCGAAACTCCATAAAGCTCTCCATTTCCCCTCTTCGCATAAAAGTGGGTTGTTGAGTTTAAAAATGTTTACAGCTTTGATCCACTCCGAAACATCCCATTTACCATATTGGAGATCCTGAGGGCGGGAATTAACTACGTCTATTTTGTTAATGGCACCTGTTTCATATCCCATGGGCATGAGTAACCCTTTGGAAAAAACCGCAGCCAGAATGTACCGGTTTTTATGCCAGTTAAGCGAACCGGGGGCCTCTGCTGTAGTGCGCAGGGTATCGTGAGATTCAGGAAAACCGATTGAGGGAGCAATATGTTTGAATTGTTCGTGCTGTTCCAGACACCAGGAACTGTCAAAATTCCACCATTTACATGAATTAAACAGGTAATCAAAACCACATCCATTAAGGTGTTGTACCTGATCGAGAGTACATCCCAGTGTTTCAGCAAAGAATAATGTCCTGTGATTTCGCTTTTTGGCTGCAGAGATTAAAGTTTGAAAAACCATGCTTGGCACCTTATATGCAGCATCGCATCGGAAGCCGACAAAGCCAAGTTGCTGGTAAAAAGAGATCACCTCATCCCAGTATTTTAATAAACCGGCCAGATCGCTTGTATGTTCGAAATCAAGTTCTGCCAGATCCCCCCAGACGGTTACATTGGATGGATTGGCAGGATCGATTGCAAATGGATGAACGATGTTTCCGTTATAGTCACGCTTATACCATTGCGGATGCTGCTTGAGAAGAACCGATTCGTTGGCGGTATGGTTAATTACCAGATCAGTGTAAACATCAATACCATAATCCTCACAGCTTCTTATAAACTGGCTGATTGGAGAAAAGTCATCCTGTGCACTTCCTTCAGGGAGAAACTCCTGATTCAATCTATAATAATCTTTAATAGCATACAGACTTCGGGAATTGCCGGTTTGTTGAAATGGGTTCAGATAGATGCTGTTAAAGCCCATGCCAGCAATATGATCCAGGTGTTTCACCCATAGATGCAATGATGCTACCAAACGAGGGAAAAGATTGTAGATCACCACTGCATCATGTAAGGACTGTCCCATAAATACTCCTATATTAAATCATTGGAAGTGTTTTTCTCCCTGCTATTATTCACTAAATGCTAAGGCTCATGCTCCTGTAACAGGGCACAATTTTACAGAAAATAATCCGGGTTAAAAAATTTAAAAGAAATAGAGTTTGCCCCTCTGAGTGAAATCCTTGCAAACAACAGACCAGATCGGAAGGGCGGATAAATCCATTTGGTAATCATATAGAATGTGAATTATTTTAGTAATCGTTTTAACCAGGAGGTATTATGAAAAAAAGTTTTGAAAACCTTCGCTTGAATGTTTCATTTAACATAATGTTGACAATAGCTGTTCTGGCCGGACTCCTGACTCCAGAGGTTCAGCATAACTCCCAGCTCTCTGTTGCATACCTGGATCCAGGCACCGGGACAATGATAATTTCAGCTATTGTGGGGGTTTTAGCAACTTTAGTTCTTGGAATAAAAACCTTCTGGTATAAAATTACATCCATCTTTAAACCCAAAAAAAAGAATTAATCCACCATCTTCGTTTATAACAACACTGAAAGCCAACTGTGAAACAAAATCCTCTGGTTTCATTGAATCTATTTCTTAGATCTTTTCAAAATTATAAGGCATTCAATAGACTTACACCTGATGAACGCAACATAGTGGTTTATTCCGAAAGCGGTCAGGATTGGCACCATTTTCAGAAGATAATCGAAGAGCTGCTATTGAATTCCAGACACGTCTGTTACATCAGCTCAGATCCTCTTGATCCTGGGCTTTCCATAAAGCATTCCTTATATAAGTCCTTTTACATAAAATCCGGTTTCTGGCAGATCACACTTTTTCAGTTTTTAAAAGCCGACTGTCTTCTGCTGACCATGATAGATCTGAACATTTTCCAGCTAAAACGATCTATAAATCCTGTTCATTATATTTATCTATTCCATGCTATGGGTAGTACCCACATGGTTGATTTCGAAAACTCCTATGATCACTACGATACTGTTCTTTGTGTAGGTCCACACCAGATTAAGGAGATTCGCAAACGGGAACAGATTAAAGGGCTTGCCCCCAAAAATCTGGTTCCACATGGTTATGCCAGGGTAGAGGAGCTTTATGCTGAAGCAACCAATCGGTGTAAATTGCCGCAAAAGCCTTACTCAATCCTTCTGGCCCCGACCTGGGGAAAGAATTCCATCCTTCATCTCTGTGGTAAAGAAATAGTCAGCATTTTGCTCAATGCCGGATTTAAGGTTACCTTACGGCCTCACTATCAAACCCTTAAACTCAATCCAGAGATTGTCGAAGAGATTCTGAGACTTTACCAGAAAAATCCCTTACTCAAATATGTTAACCGCATGGGTGATAAAGATTCTCTTTTTGAATCTGATCTGCTTGTCTGTGACTGGTCTTCTACATCTATTGAATATGCCCTTGGTCTTGAGAAACCGGTTTTATATATAGATGTCCCCCGAAGAGTCAGAAATCCCGCATACCAGGAACTGGGGCTAGAGCCCATGGAGGTAAGTATCCGCAATGAGGTGGGTTTTGTGCTCAAAATGGATGAACTCGAGAATGCTCCCATGGTAATTGAGAAACTTCTGTCGGATCCGGGGCGATTCAAAGAAAAAATCGCTAATTTGCGGGAGAGCATTCTTTTTAACTTTGGAAAAAGCGTTGAAACTGGAGCCAGGGAAATTATTAAAATTGCAGATGTTCAGAAACAAAAAAGACTCGAGGGCTCATCAAACTCCTCAAACCTAAAAAACAATTATGAAAACCATTAAGCAATCAGAGGACTCGTCAGTTAAATCAAACACTGCTGAAAAAACAAAAAGGAGAAATTTACTTTTATTTAGCGGCTCTTGGTGGCAGATGAAAGATCGGCTGGAACTTTTCAGATGGAGTGCCGGATTCTTTTCGATTGCTACTATTCTGATGTTTCTTATTGGTTTACTTTATATCTCTGCATACAGACTGCCAGGTGATCTTCTCTCAATCATATATACTTTTACCGCCTTTACCAGTCATTTTGCATCTCTTTCAATCATTGCATGGGTTGCTCTGATTTTTCCACTGATCATTTTTCTGCCTTACCGGAAGTTTATCATTTCGGTATGTGTGTTATTGAGTTCTGCATTTCTATGTATCGAACTTCTGGATGCTCAGGTGTATACCTCTCACCGGTTTCATTTTAATCTGCTCACTATAAGGATACTTGGATGGAAAACCTGGGGTTTCGGTATCGTATATCTGTTTATTTTACTGGTATTCAACTCATTTGTGGCTAAAATGAGTTGGAATCACTTTGTTGCTGCCCGAAAAAAAATCTGGCTTACAGTAAGTTTGCCACTTACTCTGGTATTTCTGCTCTTCACTCATGTTACCCATATGTGGGCCGATGCCACTGGGTATGTAGATATTACCAGATTTACGACCACATTGCCTCTTTTTTATCCATCAACCAGCAAAAGGTTCATGATCAAGCATGGTTTTGTGGATATTTCCAACAGACGGGAACTGCCCAAGAAATTTACCAGCAGTGGAAGCGAATTTGTCTATCCGCAAAAGCCGCTGGAATATGCAACTGCAAATCCAGACAAAAACATTCTTATAATCGCTATCGATGGCATGCGTCATGATATGATGAATTCCGCTAATGCACCACGCTGCTTTGATTTTGCTCGCAGAAACGGTACCATATTCAATAATCATTACAGTGGCGGCAATTCCACAAAGATGGGAACGTTTTCCCTTTTTTATGGAATACCACCAACCTATCAGCAGTATGTGGAATCTCACAAGTGCTCTCCGGTCCTTATGGACAGACTGCTTCAGACTGATTATGGAATAGGAATATTTACCAGCTATAAGTTATATGCTCCTGCAAATCTGGATGTAACCGCATTTGTTAAAATTGAGAATCTTAGGCTGGAAACTGTCATACCGGATCCGCAGGCTCCATATCGGAATGATTCCGCCATTACAGATCAATGGAAATCATGGCTAGATCAGAAGAGGGCAGATCAACCATTTTTCGGGTTTTTATTTTATGATGCGCTCTGTACAGAAAGTTATCCTCCTGCATATAAAGACAGAATTCACTATGATGATGCAATGAGTGAGATACAGAAAAAATTTGTCAGATACCAAGTGAGCCTTCAATATACCGATTCACTGGTGGAATCGGTTCTGGACGATTTGACCCGACGTGGTCTTCTGGACAGTACTGTTGTAATAATTACCTCAGATCATGGAGAGGAATTCGATGACAACGGTCTTGGGTACAAAGGTCATGGCAGTTCTTTTAGTGATTGGCAAATCAGGACTCCTTTTGTTACTATATGGCCAGGAAAGCCAAAAGGCGCTGTTGAGAGAAGGACTTCTCACTATGATATAGTTGCTACATTGATGAAGGATGTTTTCATGGTGACAAATCCAGAATCCGATTACTGTTCCGGTAAGAACCTGTTCTCAGAAGAATCCTGGGACTGGTTGCTCACAGGAAGCTACTTCAATTTTGCTATTGTAGAACCAAATCTGATTACAGTTCAGTTTCCCGGCGGATATTATGAGGTCAGAGACAAGCAATATCAGATTATTAAAAGGCCACAGATAAGCCCTAACATTGTTTCTGCATTAAGTGAAATGGGCAGGTTTTTTAAACAATAGCCATGAAAGCAAAAATGCTTGAAAGAATCTTTTATCTATGCATTCTTCATTTCATACTTTTCCCTGGCTTTTCTTTCTCGGAAAAAACAGAGAAACTGCCAGATCATTCTTTTTCGTTCACTCTTCAGAATCAGATTATCCGCTTTACTTCAGAAGGTGATCTTCTTGATATCCAGTTGTCCCACAACTGTTATGATGTTATCAAGATAGATAAAACCTTTCACAACCAGGCGGGTATTCCATTGATGAGGATGGAATTCAGCAATGATTTACTTTCAGACAGCAGTATCAGGCCATCACCATACAAATTGCACAGGTCCCAGACAGATACAACTGCGACTTTCAGTTTCTCTTCATCGCCCCTGGCATCGGGTATTAAGCTGGTAAAAGAGTATACTTTTCATAAAAACAACTACACTCTGGTATTTTCGGGCAGGCTTGTTTACGTTGATCCCGGAACCATAACTGAGAAGTATTTTCCAGAATTGCAGTTTACATTTCCCGATGATATCAGAAACGGAGGTGATCTGGTCTATCTGGGCAAAAAAGTTCAGATTCTCAATAATGACAAGCTTCCGGAAACCGACACTTTAAAAGCAGATGACTGGACAGGAATCCACAACCGGTTTTGGGGGTGCTTTATTCAATCTGACGGGTCAAATCTGCTCTTAATCCGTAAGGATGGTTCATTTGAAATCGGACTTTCTCCATCATCCGGTTTGAAAATTTATTATGGTCCAATAGTTTACGACGAGCTCAAAAAAGCAGACCATCACCTTGGCAGACTTCTTTACCGCTTGCCATTCTGGATGAGATGGCTGTCATTTGGCTTTTTGTTTGTCTTTGATGTCCTTCTTAAGGTATTTCGAAATGTTCCGCTGTCATTGCTTTTATTATCGGTTTGTGTAAAGATTGTGTTGGCACCGCTTTTCAAACTGGCCAGCATCTGGCAAAAACAGGTAAACCGTCAGTCTTCACTGCTTCAGCCTCGTCTGGATGAAATAAAAAGAAAGTATAAGGGGGAAGAACAGACAAGAAAAACACTGGAGGCTTACAAGGAGCTTGGAATCAGTCCTCTTTATTCATTGAAGAGCCTGTTGAGCGCAGCAATTCAGATACCGGTATTCTTTGCCGCTTACCACATGCTCAGCGAACATATTGCTTTGAGCAATACTTCTTTTCTATGGATAAAAGACCTCTCCTTTCCGGATCACCTTTTTAAGCTACCATTTGCCATACCGTTTTTTGGAGAATATTTTAATGTTCTTCCATTTATCATGACCTCTTTTACCTTCTGCTCCTCCTGGATACACACCGATCCATCACTTTCTGTTTCTCTTCAGAAAAAACAGAGAAAAAATCTTTACTGGATGGCAGCTTTATTTTTTCTTCTGCTTTATACATCACCGGCAGGAATGGTTATTTATTGGACAATGAATAACATTCTGGCATTTTTGGCCTCTCTTTTTGAATTCATAATGCAAAAGCAAGAGAAAAGAAAAGAAAAAACGATCCAATCTCAAATTCCAGAAATTACCTGAAAGGAACCGGACAGAAGATGAAAGCAATAATATTGGCAGCCGGTTATGGAAACAGAATGCGACCTTTGACAGATTCATGTCATAAAACCATGTTGAAAGTCGCTGGAAAGACTATTATTTGCAGAATAATTGACGGACTTATTGAGAATGGTATTGAAGATATTGTGGTGGTTACCGGTTACCGGGCGAATGAATTGACGAACCACCTGCATGAGTGCTACCCGCAATTATCATTTCAATTTATCCATAATTCCAAATACCGTGAGACTAACAATATCTATTCCATGGCACTTGCTTTTGAGCATATCAGTATTGATAGTGATATTATTCTTATTGAATCGGACCTGCTATATCACCCGGAGGTCATCAGGCGGCTGATAAATTCGCCCTATAAAAATGCTGCTCTGGTGGATAAATACAAAATCGGCATGGATGGAACCGTGGTTACTGTTGAAAATTCGGTGATTACAAATGTAATACCACCTCATCTGCAGTCTGAATCATTCGATTTTTCAGATAAATACAAAACTCTGAATATTTACAAGTTTTCCAGGGAATTCTGTGACACTTCATTTAAGAAGCTGCTTATTTATTATGCTAATGTTATTGACCGCAATTGCTATTATGAACTGATTCTTGGCATATTAATCTACATGCAGAAGGAAACGATTCATGCGGAAATTGTACAGGGAGAGAACTGGTCTGAAGTAGATGATCCTAACGATCTGCAGGTTGCAGAATTTGACTTTAACGAAAACCGGAAAGAAATTCTGGAATACGCATTCGGTGGGTACTGGAATTACCATTTTACGGATTTCTGTTTTATCCGAAACATGCATTTTCCCAATGCTTCAATCATCTCAGAAATGAAAAACGTGCTCCCGGACCTTATGCACAATTATGGATCACGGCAGGCTCTTCTTGACAGGAAAATGGCATGGTTTCTTCTGTGTAATGAAAACAGGGTAACAGCACTTAATGGAGCATCACAAATCTATCCCATTCTAAAGTCCAGATTCGGCAACTCTCCTGCACTCATTCCTTGCCCCAGCTTTGGTGAATACAGCCGGATATTCAACAATTTCAATACTTACAAAGATGATGGCGATTTAGATATTACTGAAATCCAGCAGAAAGCACTGGATGCAGAATGCATTGCCTTTGTTAACCCTAACAATCCAACCGGAACCCTTCTTGATACCGAATGGATCTATTCGTTTGCTGCTGCATTTCCACAAAAGAAGATATTGATCGACGAGTCGTTCATTGAATTTTCAGAGTTCCCTTCTATCATCACAGCTCTGGAAAAGAAACCGCTCTCAAATATCATGGTTATCAAAAGTTTAAGCAAATCACTGGGTGTACCGGGAATCCGGCTGGGTTATTTCTATTGTTGTGATCAGGATATAAACTCCTATGTAAAACAGAACATTCCTATCTGGAATATGAACTCGATTGCAGAACACTTTCTGGAAATTATCCTTAAACACAGAAACACTCTTAGTAATTCTTTTACACAGACTATTAGTGACCGAACCAATTTTGCTGCCGAACTTTCTACAATCCCGTATATAGAAAGAGTTTATAAAAGCGGTGCAAATTTTCTTTTGGTCAAATTGAAAGGGAATGCTGATTTCGCTAATCAGTTGAGTAGATATTTATTGTCTGAAAAAACGATTTTTATAAAAGATGTCAGTTCAAAATTCCCCGACGGTGCAGGATATTTTCGTCTTGCTGTGCGTTTGCACAGTGAAAACCGGGATCTGGTAAATCATCTGTTAAATGTTGATCCCGATTTTGCGAGGGCATCCAAAGAAGATCTGATTTTGAACTGATTTTCAGTTATCTGGGCATTTTTCTCGATTGGGAAGTTTCGATGTTAAGAAATATAATTTTGATCTCTTTAATAGCTGTAAGTGTATCGCTTGCCTGGGATACCTCAAACACTATTCAAAAGAGTAATTTTAACTTCGGACATCAGAGTGGATATATGTATTCGAGAATGGGTGATGCCTATTTTAAAGAAGCAGGGTTTTGGGATTTTCAGACCGGTTTTATGGCTTATTACACCAGAAAGATGCCTCTGGTAAGAAATCCTTACTGGGAGGAACGGCTGATGTTAACAGTACCACTCTATTTCATTATATATCCCTGCAATGCCATAGCACTGGAAATGGAGCTTACGGATCTGTTTGTCGAGTTTCCATATCAGAACAGGCATAATACTGGAGGGAAAACACCACGCTTTAAAACCAAAATGCGTCTTCTTAAAGAGGGACGCTACAGACCGGCTGTCGCATTCACTGTGGGCGTTGCCTTTTCCAGTGCAAAACCCTACACTATCTGGGATAATAATCATAATTATTATGAGAGCAATGGACTGGCTGGAGCTGGAACCGGAGAAGCGGATTACCTGTTATTATTCAATGTCTCCAAAAAGATAGGATCTTCGCTGATAATCCACTCACGGTTGGGTCTTGCCCCATTAGGCAGCCCGGTTGAGTATGTCAGGGGTTCCGGACAGGCCGATGAAATTCCCTATGGAATATCGGTTTATAACAAGTTCAATAACTCATGGGCTGCACAGATGGAAGTCAGTGGAATGTACAATGGATTGTCATCCACAAAACTTGCTCATTACTCAGTGCTTAGAATCCAGGTTCATCGTGAGACCAAATTGAGCACCATAACTTTGAATCTTGAAAAAGGCTTAACAAGAGAAACCGATGAATTTGTGGCCGGTTTCTATAACACATTTCATTTCAGAAAAAAATGAGAGGTTAAAAGCTCAGGGGGGTATAGAAATGAAAGCAGTACTTCTTTGTGGAAGTCCCAGAAAAAACGGTAACACGGAGTTTTTACTGAAACGCTGTGTCAATCATTTTGAAAAAGCAGGCATAGAAACTCAGTTATTTTCTTTATCGAAATTGCAGGTTAAACCGTGTAAAGCCTGCGGCAGTTGTAGAAAACTGGAAAACAGATCCTGCATAATTTCAGATGATGATTTTGATCTTCTTTTTCGGGCAATGTGTGAAGCACTGATTATCGTGTGTGGATCTCCGGTTTATTTTGGCTCTGCGACTCCAGAACTTATGGCACTGCTGGACCGGGCTGGTTATGTCTCAAGAGCTAATGGGAATCTGTTCTCCAGAAAAATCGGAGGACCACTGGTAGTAGCCCGAAGAGCCGGACAAAACTTCACCTATGCGCAACTGCTTTACTGGTATATGATAAACGATATGATCGTTCCTGGCTCCAGTTATTGGAATATTTCATTTGGAAGAGAAGCTGGTGAAGTGGCTAATGATCAGGAAGGGCTCGCCACCATAGACAGATTTTCAGAGAACCTGGTATGGCTGGCCGAGAAGGTGTTTTAAAAATGATTATCTCTAAAAAATGCGGGGTGAATTGAAATGAAAATCCGATACAATTCTCCGGTAATTTTGACATTCACTTTAGTCAGTACCGCTATACTTTTTATCGATTCGATTCATGGAACATTCATCAGGAATTTCTTCGTTGCATATCCTCAGATGGATTTTTCCAATCCCTTGACCTATCTGCGCATCTTTTCGCATGCCCTTGGTCATCAGGACTGGAATCATCTTATTGGTAATTTCGCATTTATACTGCTTATTGGTCCTATTCTTGAGGAAAAATACGGTTCAAAGAGGATTCTTACCATGATGATAATAGCTGCGGCAGTCACCGGGGTGCTGAACAGCTTGCTATTTAATACCGGTCTGATGGGTGCCAGCGGGATTGTTTTCATGTTCATAATTCTGGGATCTTTCACCAATTTCAAATCGGGAGACATTCCTCTCACCTTTATTCTTATTATCTTCCTATTCCTGACCAGAGAGTTCCTTGAATCATTTCAAAGAGATAATATTTCCCAGTTTGCACACATTACCGGTGGAATTTGTGGAAGTGTATTCGGATTCAAATCCGTAAAGTAAGGAGACAAAAATCATGAAACTATGTGCTTTATCACTAAGAACATTTTTACCTGCTGTTCTTGTTCTCTGCTTATCAGAATTATCTGCAGAATCCAAAAATGACACTTGCGGCTTAAAAATTATCGAGAATGCCCTGAAGACTTCCCAAATAAAAGCAGATGAATCTGCGCATTTCCACTCTTTCCGGAAATGGCTGATTGAGATTGGTAAACCATGTAGCACAATTGTCAAGGATTTGAAAGAGAGGATCAGCATGTTGTCGGATACTTCTCTTTATTCAATCGATACTACCGGATTATTCTTTGTCGGAGACAGCTCTACACCGGTGCAGATAGTGATGTATATCTCTTTTTCCTGCCCTCTGTGTAAATTAGTCTACCGTGAACTCTGTGATAGTGTAACTAACGGCAGCCTTTCGGGCAAGGCAAAGCTGGCAGTAAAACCTTTCGGTATCAATATGTTGAATAGTGCATTGGTTGCTGCAGCCCACTGGGGAAAGCAATCAGAGCTTCTGAGAGCTGCCTCTTTTATTAAGGAAAGACTAAATATGGAGATGGTGACAGCAATGGCAGAAAGCCTGAAAGTTCCTGTAGAATCATTCAGATACAGGATGGAAAGTCAGAGCACTGCCGAATACCTGAGAAAGTCACATCAGGAAGGTCTGCAAAATGAAGTGAATATAACCCCCACTCTGTTCATAAATTCACGTCGTTACAAAAGCTACAAGGACAGCAGATTGGTGAGTGAGGCTGTTGAAATGATTTATCGGCGTTTGCCAGAAAAACGCTGAATGGTTTTCACTGCTTCAGGTCCTGGCATTTGGAAAAAGCAAATACCTGCTCGATGAATTTTTCCCGTAGCGGCAAATCCTGAAGCTGTTTCTCATCGGTTACTGGTATAAACGGAAACTTTTTTGTGAATGCTGCTGCAAAAAGACCAGTGCCTCTTTTAACCGTACCGTCATTTGGAGTGGTAATCACCAATGTATCAAACAGACCGCAACTGGGAGATTTTGATTTAAAGATGAAACCGCTGAGGTTTTCTGAAGAGATGGAATTTAATGTGGTTTCAGTATATCTGATCAAACGCTCTGTAAGGTCAATCTGAGTCCTGGTGGTTAACAGGTGAGGGAAGGATGGATCGCCAACAAGATGCATTGTTTCTCTGGGAATAGGCAAACCTCTTCCCACTTCCGGGCAAAAAGGTACATACTGAAAGATCCTGCCCAAAGTCTCAGTAATAAAATGATCAAACTTGTGGTTGCCATCGTATCTGACCTTGTTTCCCAAAAGACAGGAACTGATACCGATTTTCAATTTTTCCATTTTTCAGTGATTGGGCGGATGAGTTAATGGGGGTGATGCGATAGAAAAAATAATGCGCATAACAGAATAACTGTTATGCGCGAAAAAAGTTCAGATTATTCGATACCTGGAACAGGAAATCCATTACAAAGTTCTGCAACTTCAGATCCGATTTTTGAGAGTACGGCATCATCATTTACATTATTGATTGCCTCGTTCATCCAGAATGCGATTTTTTTCATTTCCGCAATTCCAAAACCACGGCTTGTTACAGAAGGAGTTCCCAGGCGGATGCCTGAAGGATCAGATGCTTTACGGGTTTCTCCAGGTACGGTATTATAATTAAGTACGATTCCTGCTTTTTCCAGGGCTACAGCGGCAACCTTACCGGTAACTGATTTATTTGAGAGGTCAATTAACATAAGGTGGTTATCGGTGCCGCCGGAAACAAGGTTGAAGCCATGAGAAACCAGCTCAGATGCCAGGTATTTGGCATTTTCTACAACCTTATGGGCATAGTCTTTAAATGAAGGTTTGAGAGCTTCTCCCAAGGCAACAGCAATTCCTGCAGTAGTTGCATTGTGGGGACCACCCTGCAGTCCAGGGAAAACCGCCTTGTCGATAGCTTTAGCGTGCTGTTCTTTGCAAAGAATCAATGCACCGCGGGGGCCTCGTAATGTCTTATGAGTAGTAGTAGTTACAACATCTGCATAGGGAACAGGGTTTGGATGAACACCACCAGCTACCAGGCCTGCGAAATGAGCCATATCTACAAAAAGTATAGCTCCGCATTCGTCTGCAATCGAGCGGAATTTAGCAAAATCAAGTATTCTGGGATAAGCGGAGTGTCCGGCAATAAGCAGTTTTGGTTTGTGCTGGAGTGCCAGGCTGCGGATTTCATCATAATCGATCAGGCCGGTTTTAGGATTGAGGCTGTAATGCACGGCGTTAAACCATTTTCCGGTGATGCTTGCTTTGGAGCCATGTGTAAGGTGGCCGCCATGGCTGAGATTAAGCCCCAGGACGGTATCTCCTGGCTTGGCAAAAGCCAGATAGATTGCCAGGTTTGCAGGGGAGCCAGAATAGGGTTGGACATTGGCATGTTCAGCACCAAAAAGTGCTTTGGCTCTGGCAATAGCCACTCTTTCCAGACCGTCGCAGTTGACCTGTCCCTGGTAGTAGCGTGCTCCCGGATATCCTTCAGAGTATTTATTTTGAAAAACTGTACCGCAGGCTTCCAGAACTGCTTTAGAAGTATAGTTTTCGCTGGCAATTAGTCGAATGGTGGATTTTTGATATGATTCTTCGGATTTAATGAGTTGAAAAATCTCAGGATCATTTTTTTCTAACACGTTCATGGGCGACTCCTTTGAGTTAAAAAATTACCGATGCCCAGACGCGCGGCAAAACCAATCCCGCACTCCCCTGAGGTGCTCCTCAACTGCGTCAGTTATGCGGAAATGAAAAAACTACATTACGGAAAATTTATGGGCAAGTTTTGTACCGCACTCTTTTAACTGGCAAGGAGAAACTCTTTTTGGCTGAAGTTTTTCCTCATAATACAATGTTTATCAGCGCACTTTAAACGTAATTGCTGAATTCTAATCTTTCACAATTTATTTGCGAAGCCGCCAAAATGTGTGTTTAAGGCCAAGAAATCGTCTTTTTACCTCAATGAGTCATCTTTTTAGCCAAATGAATCATCTTTTTAACCATAAGAGCATCAATCTAAGTTGCCCGAAGGTGAATCTGAGTTGCCAGATAGTGAATTTAAGCTGCCCTACAGTGAATATAGGTTGCCAGACAGTGAATTTAATATGCCCTACAATGAATCTGGGTTGCCCGAAGATGAATCTAAGTTGCCCGAAAGCGAATCTGGGTTGCCCGACTATTATTATGGCATTCAAGGTTAAAAACAGATAAGAAAAACGTGACTTTTTATGGAATGCAGTTTTTTTGGACGATGAAATTAAAAAGGAATGGGTGGAAATCGTAAGATTCTATTGCTGGATAGGGTGATAGGGAGGATTGCAGGTCTGGGTGAGAAATCTGCTTCTAAGGTTTCCCACAGGGTTATGGTAGATAACCGGTACATTCTACCTGACAAATATAAAAGACCAAATACTACCAGGCTGGACACTTATTCAACTATATCTCAGACAAGTAATAGATATTTTCTTTTGCTACGAAATGCTCGAAAATTTCCTCGTTGTGAGAGATCATCAGCATGGATGTCCCCTGTGAACGTTTCTGATTTAAAAGCTCCAGAACCCTCTTTACACTGTTAAAATCCAGACCATTAAGTGGTTCATCAAGCACAATCAAATTGGGTGCCTGTATCAACGTTCGCAGCAGGTTAAGGCGCTGTTTCTGACCACCACTGAGAAAAGCCACTTTTTTGTGAAGGAACTGATCTGTCAGGGTAGAGGGATCGAAGAGGTCCTGAAGATATTTCTTGAGCTTTTCAGTGTTGAGTTTCGATTTTAAAGGTAAACCTTTAAATGTTTCCAGAACCGTTGCCTGCATATTCAGTGATTCGTCGGCATGCTGAAATACCATTCCGGCTTTTTTACCCCAGATCTTTTTCTGCCAGAGGGTTTCAGGGCTCTTTTCGTTGGCGGTTACTCCTGCAAGTCTCATTTTAAAGGAATCTGCATGGTAAAGACCCATGACGATTTTCGCCAGAGTGGTTTTTCCTACACCGCTGGGAGCCTTCAGATACACCATATCACCTTTGTTAATCACCAGTGAGGAAGGGTGCTGCCGTAATTCATCTTTATAGATGCAAAGATTGCGATTGAAGATGGAAAACCTGGATGAGAATTCCAGCGTCGTTTCTTTGGCAAAGTTTTCCTTGTATTGGCTGTGACCGGTTTGAAGCCAGCTAAGGTATTGCTGTGGTGAGAAATCCTGGACATCCACATCTGGTTCTGTTGTACGGGAAAGTTCCTTGAAATGGATATTTTTAACAAGATGGCGATGTCTGTTGTAAATCTCACTAATAATAGAATAATCATGGGTAATGATTATGGCGGTAAAAGGGTGTGCGCTGTATTTGGCAAACAGCAGTTCCAGAAACCGGTTGCGGTAATTATTGTCCAGACTTCCGGTGGGTTCATCAAAAACAAATGCAGTCTGTTCATCGGATGGGTTCTCAATGAAAGCATTTATTCTTTTGAAGGCCATAGCCAAAAGGATTCTCTGTTTTTCTCCACCGCTGGGCCGATAGGGTTTGGGAAAGATGTCGATTATCTTTCTGATTGATGGATCATCGTTGGTTTGCCACAGATATCTCAGTATTTCCTTATCCTCATGATCACAGAGAGAGCCTTCATTGAGCTGTTCCCTGATGGTCAGAAGGGGATTGAGGTGTGAGGATGGCTCCTGGAAAACAAAGAAACCGTTTCTTCTGATCTGTTTAGTCCAGTTGTCGTTAAGATGATAGCCATAGGGTTTATTATTTATAGTGACTGTGAGATCTTCAGGATCCAGCAGCCCGTATAATCCTTTTGTGATTATCGATTTTCCAATACCGGATTCACCAAAAAGAAATGTTATTTCGTTTTGATAGACCGGAAAGTTTTCAGCATTTACCAGACAGCGATTACCGGACTGAACCCGGATTGAAAATTGACGTGTATTCATAACCGGTGTCTTTCCGCGTAGCCATTTGAGATATTGTTGATACAGAAAAGAGAAAAAACGATAAGAAATGCGACCGTGATACCTTGCAAATGCTGGAAAAGCAGATTAGGCAGATAGCTCGGATTAAAAAGGGTATTTCCAATAGCCAGGATGTCCTGTTTGCTGTCGATTTTGGCCAGGAGGCTTCCGAGAGTAACCGGAAGACTTACCGGGTTTATATCGGTAGACAAGCCTACAGAAATAATAAAATCAACGCTGCACTGCAGAAACACTGCACTTCCAAATACAGCTATCAGTTTGTTAAAAATATGTAAGCGGCTGTTTTTCCAGAGTATATCGAAATTAACGATTCTGCTTTCGGAGATACCGCATACCCGCATTGCACTATAAAAGTCCAGCTTTTTGAAATGTTCGATTCTCTCTCTCATCAAATCAACCACTTCTGCAATTATAAAAAGACTCATACAGAAAGCCAGACAAGGAAAAACTGCAAGATTTCCGGTCAATATGCCTTTGTCTACCAGCGCGGCGATTCCCACATATCCGAACAGGATGCCTACTATCTGGGGAATTGAGCGCAGGAGATTAAGAAAAAAAGTTAAAGCGACATATCCTGCATGATTGTGTTTCTGCTCGAAAAAATGGAATCCCAGGGTTATAAGCCAGGATAGAACCAATGTGAAACAAACCACCAGAAGGGATATGCTGAAAGTATTTATAAAACCGGTAATCACTTTCTCTAATGCTGGACGGTTAAGAAAAAGCAGATCCCAGATCCCAACAATAGCTATGGTGATAATCCATATTACAGTCCATAGCTGATCTTTGGAACTAAGAAATGACTGAAGAAAAGTGTTTTTACGATCTGTTCTCATATTTCAAAGATTCCCTGTACACAAGAAAATCGGTCAGCATTTCAGTAATCTTAACAGTGTAAAAAATAGAAAGAATTATTACTATCACCACATCATAATTCTTATAAAGCATCTGGCGAAGCATTTCGTAGTTAAGATAACCGTGAATGTTGAGTGCCATCTCAATTATTATTAATCCGGTAATAAGGAAACATGCCTGTTCCTTTATAGTTGATAGATACTGAAAACGGGCATTCTGGAAAATATGCTGAAATACATGACCTTTGAAGTTTTTGCGAAATTTAAATATGGAACTGTAGGGTATTCCGCTGGTGCTGTTATAAAGATAGGAAGAATTAAGGTTTTTCACCAGAGCAGTATCCAGATAACCTTTCCTGCTTTCTGATATTAAAAAAGCGTAAAACTTATTGGAATACATGATTAAAAGACCATTAGATATAACGCCCAGAATAATCATGAAAAAAAGTGAATCGGTGTTGAATTCCGTTCTGATCGAATAGGCTATGACATAGGCTGGCGAGAAAAGAATAAAATAAACTATACTCTTGAATATGGAGTTAAAAATTGAGCCTGTCTTTTTCCCAAAACTCAATTTCTCTTTTTTGAAAGCAAGCTGAAGTTTTCTTTCTAATGCCTGCTTTTTTGAAATAAAACGCCACACTGCTATTGTCTGTACTCCATACCAGGTCAGAAGCATCACAATTATATAAGTAAAAAGAAATTTGACTAACATCCAAAGGAGGTCCTGCAGTTTGCTGATCGAAAGATGCTCTTCCAGATGGGATTTTTGAAGTTTTTTATTGAATTCATTTTCTTTTGTGCTAAGCAGTTCATTGATGATCTGATTGTTTTTATCAGCCTGATCCGGATAAAAGACATTCATCACATCCTTGAGAAGAGCCCGTTGAAAGGGATCATTGATATTTGAGATGGGGACTTCGATGAACTGGCGGATGCTGGAGCTTTGCCGTTCCTGCTCCCTCGCTCTTGATGTATTATAAAAAGAAAGAAAGCCAAAAAGCAGTAATGTAACAAAGATAATCCCTGAAATATGTTCAATAATTTTATTTTTCATAGTGATTTCAGAATCCAGTTATCGTGGACTGATGGTAATCTCTCCTGAATTGTACTGGATATTGAAAGGTTTACCCAGTAATATTTGTTCGATGTCCTGCAGAACATACCTGGTACTATTCTGCAGTTGTTCGCTGATCTGTGCTGATGAGCTCAGTGTACATTTCAGTTGCTTGCCATCATTGCGCAATTTCCACTGTGGAACCGATTTGTCCTGATGAGTTATATCGTTAAAGAACTCAAAATACTGGTTATAGGTTTCATTTACAGCTTTAAGCCGGTTTTCTACCACTTCATAAATATCATTAACACTGAATGTTCTGGATTTGACCAAATTTTTAGCGGATGTTTTAAATATTGAGGGACCGCCGTTTATCCATCCGTATACCTTTTTATCCGGAATAAAAACATAGTAAGAACTGGAATACCGGAAAATGCGTGAGACAGTCTGACCTGCACTGCATTTGGTAACCGGGCCACTGGAAGGGTATTTCTGGTATACATTTGTGGACTGGTTAAGTGAGACTGTGTCGCCGATTATCAGGCAGCTTTTAAAAATATTGTGATAATGTTGAGAGGATAAGCCCTTTAAATTGCCTTTCTCATCGAGAAGCAGGAAACAGGTCTGTCCCTTATATTGGCAGCGAATAGCTTCGGTGATCTGATCACCCAAAGTTTCTTTGCGATTAACAATCAGAAACGGTGTGTAAGAGGGAATGTTATTTAAGTCAGTTTCTGTCAGGATCTGTTCGAATTGATTGAAGATAGAAAGCTTTGAAGGGTCAGAAATGATCAGAAAATCACCTTTTTTTTCGGTTCCTGACAAGACAGCCGGAAGAATGATGCAGAACAGAATCGCATATAATTTTTTCATAATAAAACAATTCTATGGGGAAAAACCAGAAATTCATAGCATGTCCTTATTGAAGGACATGCTGAAAATGCAAATTATTTTTTCCTGGCTTCCTGCCACTTCTCAATTGTAGAAAGCTGAGAAGCTGTACCATAGAGATCGATGGTATTGGAATCAAACTGAGTACTGAAATAGGCCAGTGAAGGCAGAGAAAAAAGCCAGCTACCCAGGGCAAGTTCGTGCTCCAGTTGATCGATATCCCGGGCAAAATACTGTTTATCTCCGATTTCATGAGTAGCCATAAATCCATAGATTTTTTTCAACAGTTCGGTAAACTGACCCCGTTCCGGGGAATCGGTGCCAAGATCGATGCGAAAGAAGTTCTTGTCTGCTTCAAAAGACTGATCCAGAATAACCTGTTTCCCTTTTTTGTCTATTGCGGTATGCAGATTTACCCTGTAGGTTTCGAAGTCCGGCTGACGGAGGAAAATGTTATACATGTCAAACAGGAAGTTGCTTCTGTATCCGCTTACTGCAACCAGTACTGCATCATAATTACCCTTCCGGATTTCTGCGTTGGGAACCACATTTACTTTGATCTTTCCTCCAAAGAGTGATGGATCGTTCAAGATCTCAACCAGTTCTGCCAGTTCTTCCCGGTAGTCATGGGTGAGGCATGTCTGAATTTGCACGGTGTCAGGAAGAACAGATGGATCGGGACCATCGAGTTCGGTTGCAGGTATGACCACAGAGTCTTCCACATAGTATGAAGTAGTGGGGAAAACACTGTAATTGAGGTATTCCTCGTAATTGTTGTTCTCTCCCCGGTAGTTGGCGATATGGCGTTGCTGTTCGGTTCCGATCCGGAAAAAACGGTTGAGAATTTTTTTGTTATCGATCATTTTGCGCAATGCTTTACGCTGATCGAGGTCGAGACGCTCAACATTGAAGAAAAGAGCGAAGAAGCAAGTACTAATGCTTGATTTGTAGAAATATTTTTCTGTTTTTCCAAGAATAGGGGAGATTGCTCCGAATGGGGTGCTTAGTAAAACATTTATGTTACGGTTTTTAAGTTCTGTGGAATAGGTACTGTTATCAATGTAGGGTTTTAGAACCACATTGTTGACAACCGCGTTATAATCGGGAGATTTGTGAAAATGAATTTTGTCTTCAATTTCACCAGCCTGCAGATAGGGACCGGTACCATTGTTATAAAAAGGAGCATCCAATTCGGAATCAAAGGGCAGGATTTTAAATGAGAATACCTCTTTGATGTCGCTTTCTGTCCAGATACGGTCGCTTTTCAACTGGAAGACTATTTCGCCGTCGTCATTGGGTCCCTGAAAATCGAATGACGGGACTGCCTGAGAAACGAGAATGTAATCAGGGGAGATGCTGCCCAGTTTTTTAATTCGGTTAAGAGTAAATTTCAGATCCTTGGCAGTAAAATTGATTCCCTCTTTTTCTGATATGGAAATGTTCTTCTTGTCCATTGTTACAGAATAGCTGTTGTGCCATTTTTTACGAGGTTTGAGCCGGATGGTGACATTGTTTTTCTGGTCAATGGAGACAAATTCTCCCAGGCCGTCTTCATACACTGTGCCACTTCTGTTGGCAGAGATGTTAAACAAACCATCAAAGAGGACCTCATCGAGTTTATCGGCAACAGGGACTGCGCTGGGCACGTGGGGATCGACCCTGGGTTTCTGGTGTGCAATGTAAGGCAAAACAATCTGGTCGCTGAGGTTCTTACTGAAAAAGAAATAATATACCAGGCCACCTCCGGCAGCCAGAACCAAGATACTGATAATGATTAAAGCCTTTTTCATTAAATATTCTCCTTATATTAGCGGATTCGGTTATTTCTTTATTATTGGTTTCTGTACCATTATGCTCACAGGGTGCACTTTAAAGGATGGATGATTAAAGGTTATTTCAAGCATGTTTGCTTTGCCTTTGTTCATCTGTACAGGTGTAATCTGACACTCGTAATCGTTTGATGCACTCGGGGCGGTTATAGAAAAGCGGCCTTCGCTTTTAAGCAGCTTCTTATTGAGAGAAATCGCGTCATACCATTGCTGGGTAGCAGCATTCTCTGCAATTTCCTTAGGCAGCTTTATATTGACATCGTAAACCGGATACTCTGCTTCGGTAGGTATGTCCACATACAAACGAACCACATATTTGTTAACTCCCCGTTTTTTGCTGGTTACCGGCAGAGCGAAAATCCTGCGGTAATCAGCAGGCTTGACTATCCATTTAGAAGCCATTGGGTCACATTCCGCAATTCTGGATTTGACTTTTTTGTCCTCACCTTTGTAATATTTGCCATGTGCAACAATCGCCCGGGCCTTAAAAACTCCATTGTCATTTGGGTTGGCGATGAACTGGCTATATAACAGTGAGATTGCTTTGGCAGGAAACTCATTATCTCTCATTTGCTGAAGATGTGCAACAAGGTCTGCTTTGCGCTGGAGAAGTTCTTTTTTGGACCCTGAGGAGAATTTTACATCATAAACCGGTACAAAGACTGAATCTGAATAGAGAGAGTCCACATTTTCCAGGGTATTGATATTTTCTTCCAGAAATTTGTTTATACGTATTCTGGATACCCGGTCAATTTTAGTATAAAGAGAGTCTTCGAGCTCTTCGATTAGTGCGGCTTTCATGGTTAAAATGTCTGCAGGTTTCAGAAAGTTCATATCTTCATACAAAGCGTAGAGAAGCCTTTCGGACTGTGGCCAATTCTGTGAATTCAGTGCTGCCTCAATTTTTTTGCCTTGTTCCTCAATTGACATTTTGTCCAGAGCACGATATTTCTCAAGTAGAAAATCCAGATGAGCATTTTTGATAAGCATACTCAGCATGGTGCTATATTCGCTTTGGGCTTTGAGTACATTAAGCTGGATGACCAGTGCTTCTGCTTCTTTGAATTTGGAAAGAGCATTATTTATTGTGTCGGTTACTGCTTTAATCTTCTCATTGAGATCAGTGGCGCATCTGTATTGCAGATACATTCCACAGGACTGATCCAGTGGCTTTGGCAGACTGTTCTGAACTGAAGTAGCTCTTGTGACGATATTTCTGAAAAAATCATCTCCAGGCATCTGTTTATCTTTGGCAATAGAAGCACGGATTGCGGTAAGACTATCATTTGCAGCAATAATTGCATTGCTGTTGGTGTCAAAATCCTTTACGAACTTAGCCAGTACTGTGTATTCTGCAGGTGTTGGCAGCCCGGCAACATTGTAGAGTGTGCCGATACGGAAAAGAGGTTTTGTCAGATAAGTGTCTTCGTCAAAAGGCTTTGCATTTTCCTTGCCTGAGAGTCTCTGGTCATAGAAAGGAACAATCTCTTTCAACCGTTCTGCGATAACCGTTTGAGCTTCAGAAACGATAGGGCTGGTGAAACGGTCTTTAGACTCAAAAAAGGAGATGAAGTCTTCAACTGAATTTAGAAATTGAGCTGGATTACCTTTGCTGGCAAACTCTTTTCCAAAGAAATTGAGGACCATAAGGTAATTAGCCTGAAATTTCATCTCATCTTCGATATCTGATTTGAGCTTTTTATAATTTTCGTAAGCTTCGTCTTTGGAGTTTACTATTCCTGCAGGAAAGATGCTTTCGATAGCCAGAAGTTCTTTGTAAACCTTCTCAATTTCTGCAGAATGACCTTTTACTTTATCTATAACTGTGGGAAAGTTGGTTCCCTGGAGATGATTTCCGGAACCGATGGAATTATAAGTATTGCGATCTACTTTATTTTTCTGGAGAGTTTCTTTGAAACCGGCATGTTTGGTCTCAAATTTGAAGCGCCATTGTGGTGTATAACGATAATCAATGTTAAGGACCAAATCCTGTGAAATCCCTTCCATAATCAGAAAATAACCAGTGCTGTTTTTCGGGATGGGATAAACGCTCTGGGTATCAGTTTGGGATTCGTCGGCAATTTTTGCTCCGTAAGATTTCTTGGTAAATTGATTGGTAAGGAAACTTGTAAACTGTTTTTTTGAGGGGATATTGAGTACCAGGTAAAAATTGTCTTCCTGGGTAGAGGGAAAATTGATGAAATATTTCTTGTCTTTTTTCAGTTCAAAATCTTTTTTACCATTCTTAAGTTCAATGTATCCGCTTTCGGCTGGTGAGAGAACCGGTTTGGGTTGCAATTGTTTGTAAGAGGCACAGCCGATAAAAAGAAGCGGAACCGCAAAATACATATACCGTAGTTTCATCTAACTACCCCCATTTTGATAAGAAAATTAAAGTAATGTTCGAATTGGTACCCGGGTTAAGAAAACATTTACAGAACCAAATGTTTTTTAATCAGGCAATTAAAAAATCAGAGTATTTGATCGGAGACAGAGCCAGACAATAAAATTGCCCCCCCCCTTTCTGATACATAACTCAGGTATAAATAACAAATATAATGAGTGGATTCGCAGAGATGCTGCATTTTTTAGATAATTTTCTTTCTTTTAAGCATTATAACTAGCTTAATTTCCAATTTTTTGGAATTGATTCAGGTTTTCTGGGCTGTATTTCCCCGGAGGTAAATTATTGATTATAAAGGTTTCACCTCTGGGACGTTTCAAAAAGAGAACATATTTTTAAATTTTTTCCAGATTGCTTATTTTATATAAAATTCAAGAGATGACTCATGGCATAGATTCTGATTGATTTGAGTTATGTATATTTATTGAGTTCTCGACATATCCCCTTTTTAAGGATAACATTATCATCACTTTATACATTATTTATCGTTCGGTATAAAACATTAGAGTAAAGATTATGGACCGTTATTCAGGACTCTTTCTTCATCCCACCTCTATGCCTTCCAGATATGGAATTGGGGATTTGGGAAACTTTTCCTTCACCTGGATCGATATGCTTTCCCAAATGAAACAATCGTTCTGGCAGCTTTGTCCTTTAGGACCTACCGGCTATGGTGATTCTCCATATCAGTGTTTCAGTTCTTTTGCAGGTAATACCCTGCTTATTTCTCCAGATTCCTTAGCCGAAGAAGGGCTTTTAACCACTACAGAACTTGAGACCTATCCCAGACTTCCAGATTCCTCGGTGGATTATGGGGCAGTCATCATTCAAAAAGAAAAATTATTTCGGAAGGCGTATTCCCGATTCACCGATACGGGTGAATTTGTGCAGTTCTGTGAAAAGGAACAGTACTGGTTAAATGATTATGCTCTATTCAGGGTGATAAAGGATCTGATGGGAGGGAAACCCTGGTATCTCTGGGATACTCCTTTAAAGATGCGTTATCCTGCTGCAATAAAAGAAATTCTTTCAGCAGAGCGCAATTTAATACGCTATCAGAAATTTCTTCAGTTCTGTTTTTACCGCCAGTGGATCGCATTGAAATCATATGCAAATAAAAACGGGATTCAGATCATTGGGGATATACCTTATTATACTGCTTATGACAGTTCTGATGTCTGGGCTGCTTCTGAGCTTTTTGAATTGGATGAGTCCGGAAAACCTTTAAGAGTCGCTGGAGTTCCACCTGATTATTTCAGTGAAAATGGGCAACTTTGGGGCAATCCTCTTTATAGATGGAATAAAATGCGCAAGGATGGTTACTCCTGGTGGATAAAAAGAATTCAGAAAACTCTTGAGCTGGTTGATTACATCAGACTGGATCATTTCAGAGGGTTCGAGTCATTCTGGGCAATTCCAGCTTCCAGTAATACTGCAAAAAAGGGAGTATGGGAAAAGGGGCCAGGTATCGACTTTTTTAATGTGATTAAACAGAAACTGGGAAAATTACCCATAATAGCCGAAGATCTGGGAGAGATTACTGAAGATGTTGAATTGCTTAGGCAACAGGCAGGACTACATGGAATGAAGGTACTTCAGTTTGCCTTTGATGGCAATCCTCATAACCCATATCTGCCCTACAACATATTTCCTGATAGTGTCACATATACCGGAACTCACGATAATGATACATCCATAGGATGGTACAATAGCCTCTCTTCAGAAAATAAGGTTTTTGTTCATAATTTCCTGGGCTGCAATGGAGCAACTGTCTTTTTACAACTATTTCTCCGACTGGCCTTTGGTTCACCTTCCAGACTATGCATAATTCCGTTTCAGGATGTATTGGGGTTGGGGACGGAGCACCGGATGAACACTCCTGGAACCGGTAGTGGTAACTGGAAATGGCGATTCACAGAAGATCAAATCTGCAAAGAAAAACTACAGGAAATCAGAGAACTGACCAGTGTGTTTGGAAGAGCTCCGGATAAAGAAAAAAAGCAAATCCTGAAAAGCCGAATTGAACCTGAGGCGGGTGAATTAGGTCTAAAATGAACATTTGATTCTTCAGGTTTGGTTCACTGTCCCCCAGAGGTGATTTATTAATTGAACAAAAAAACACCTCTGGGGAACTATGACTGGCAGACTGAGAAAGCCTCCGTACTATACAATTGTTTATACCGGCCAATTATCTTTTCAATATTATACCAGTTCTCAAAGGAGTGTCTTGCGGCTTTACACATCTTTGTCCTCAGAGTTTCGTTTGTCATAAGTTCTTTAATGGCCTGATGAAGACTTTCAGTGTCTTTGGGGGGCACCAGGATTCCAGTCTTGCCGTTCTCGATTATTTCGTTTATCGGAGAAATATCCAGGGCAATTACCGGTTTGCCATGGCTCATTGCCTCAACATATACCATCCCGAATGACTCATCATTTGAGGGAACACAGAGAAATAAACAGCACGATAGAAGATGCTGCTTTGTATCTTCATCCACTTCACCCAGATCGGTAATATCTGGATTGACCGAATCGATTTTTTCGCCTGGTCCCACAATCAGAAGTTTTCCTGATGATTCAAGCCCATGAAATGCAGAAAGCAATAACGGGAGCCCCTTGTGTTTCTCCCGTCTGCCTATAAAAAGTATGTATTTGCCATAGGTATTGCTGCTTACCGGATTTGAAAAGCGGGGGATGGGTATCGGAGGTGGGATTACCACTATAGCAGGATTGCAGAAATCGCCGGTAACAGAAAGGAATTTTTTTTTAAAAGATTCTGTGGGGCAAATAAGTGTATCAGATGCCTTGTAAGCATCTATTTGCTTGGGAGAATCACCCCATTTCCCAAAATGGATAAAGGGATTGTTAATGAGTTTGATCCCTTTTTTTCTGCATATTTCGCTAATGCATCGGGCAAGGTAACCGGTAGAGATGCAGTGGACAATTTCTGCGTTTTTGAGCAGAGATGCAATTTTTTTTCTGAATGCCAATCTGTAAGAAAAATATAATAGATCATAAATAAAGGATTTTTTGCATACAGGTATATTCCATATTGCAAGTGGCAAGAGCATGATTTTTTCTATAATGCCGGTTCTTAAAAGATTAATGGGGTTGCCATCCGGATCGATGGGTGGAATCTCTTTGACACTCAAATAGCGTTTGAACAGTGAGGGTGATGAACAGGTTCCATGAGTGATAATCTGTATGTTGAAATCAACTCTGAGATTTGAGGCAAGTGTTTGTGCAACCGCTTCTGCTCCACCTCTTTGTGGCCAGTAATAGTCAGTGGCTATTGTCAGTTCCTTATTTTTCATCTTTTTTGCCTTGCTCTATTATTTAACCGGCTTATCCGTATTATACATTAATGAAGTAAAATATTGAGCTATTGTGTGATTAAACTATTTTACAGAGATATTTTGTAACCTGATTCGGACAGTTTTGGGTTATAGTAATTCGTGTCTTACTTCCTGTTTGGCTATTAGAGACACGTGAATGCATGATCAAGAAAACCGCGAATCTAAATCACTATAATGGATGAAATGTATCCAGTACCTTGTTACTGATTCGAAAGTATTTGTGTCCGAATGCTCACCAAAAGAACAGGTTTTATAAGAAACTGGGAATAATCGATAAACAGGAGAAAATGTGCGTTATCAAAATTACGAATTGGATCCCTTTCAGGTCCAGGCAGTGGAAGCAATCGATAGAGGGGAATCACTAATCGTAGCAGCTCCTACAGGATGTGGCAAGACTCTTATTGCGGAGTATGCGGTGGATGTGTCTATGGAGCGAAACAAAAGGGTTATCTACACTGCGCCAATAAAAGCCCTTTCCAATCAGAAATATCGTGATTTCAGGAAACGTTTCGGTGAAGAGGTCGTGGGGATTCAGACCGGGGATGTCACCATTAACCCTGAAGGCAAGTTGCTGATCATGACCACAGAGATCTTTCGTAATCTGATACTTGAAGATTCCTGTCGTCTCTCAGATATCTACTATGTAATCTTCGATGAAATTCATTATCTGGATGACCCGGAGCGGGGCACGGTCTGGGAGGAGAGTATTATTCTGGCTCCGCGGGAGATCCGTTTCATGTGTCTTAGTGCAACTGTTCCCAACATCCATGAATTGGCTCAATGGATGGGGGCTGTGAGAGGAACCAGTTTTACAGTTATAGAAGAAACGCAACGGCCCGTTCCTTTAAAACATCATTTCTACAGTCCAAAATTCGGATTAATGAATCTTAAATCGATAAAACGAAAATATCGTTCTGATGCCTCTGAGAGAAAAAAATTCCTGCGCCGTAAGCCTTCCTCAAAAAGGATCATTCAATATATCCTGGAAAGAGGCCAGACTCCAATTCTTTATTTCTGCTTCAACCGAAGAGCTTGCGAGTACAATGCAGAACAGCATAGCCAGTTGAATCTTCTCAATTATGAGCAGCAAAAGCAGGTTAGGACAATGGTCGATGAGTTAGTTGCCCAGTATAATCTTGGTGACTATGATCGTCTGCAGTATCTGCGTAACCTTTGGGAATCTGGTACGGCTTTTCATCATGCAGGAATTCTTCCTGCAGCCAAAGAGATTGTCGAGCGGCTTTTTACAGCTGGACTGATAAAGCTTCTTTTCTGTACCGAAACATTTGCTTTGGGAGTTAACATGCCTGCAAGTTCGGTGGTATTTGATGAGCTGGAGAAGTTTGATGGTGTGGAGTTCAATTATCTTATGACTCGTGAATACAACCAGATGGCAGGACGAGCTGGCAGACGAGGTATGGATGAAGTAGGTTTTGTATATTCACAAATAATACCTGAAGCTACCGATCCTCAGCATATCGAAAGATTGCTCTATGGCAACAACGAGCGGATTAACAGCCGTTTTTATGCGGGGTATTCCACGATACTTAACCTTTACAGTCAGTTCGGTGAAGATGCATTTGAGATATTCCGCAAGAGCCTTCATAATTTCCGTAAAGGCACTTTTGCCATGACCAAAGCTTACCGCAAAGAGGAAAATCAAATCGAAAACCGGATAAAATTTCTTCAGGCGACCGGTTTTCTTGATGGCACGAACCTGACCGAAAAAGGAAAGCTGGCAGCGGCAGTGAGTGGTTATGAGATTCAGGCAGCTGAGCTCTATGCTTCCAGAAGCTTTGATGAATGCAGTATTGTGCAAATTCCGGTTCTTTTGGCTTCACTAATCACAGAGGAGAGCCGGGGGAGGAAAAATGCGCCTGCATCATCTTTCAACATGCGTTTTAGTGCAGAGAAAGTTATTCACAAGCTTCGCATGAAAGAGATTAAACATAATATAAAGGTGCCCATTCGGGAGTTGGATTTTTCGCTTGCAGCACCGGTTTTTGCCTGGGCTAATGGGTGCACGTTAAAGGATCTGGCTTCTTTTGGTGTACCCGAAGGGGATCTGGTGCGAGTTTTGAGGATGACTATTCAACTGTTGCGAACGTTGCGGGACAGAATCCCTGATACTTTTCTGGCAGATCGATTCCATGAGGCATTGGTAATGATAAACAGAGATGTGGTGGATGCGCAGGCGCAGCTTGAAGTAGAATACTGAATTGTTTTTTGGGGGGGGGTAAGTGGTTGGGTATAAGGGTTTCTTTAATTTCCCCGGAGATAAAAAAATGACAAGAAAAACAATCAACTATGGGACTTTGGGTGTTCAGAAAATTATTCTAAAATGATAAAAGATTTCTACCTGAATTTATCCAGGAAAACCTATCTTTCCGATAACATAATTGAATTATGATAGTAAAAATGATAGTGGATACCATGATGTTGTGATTGAGAGGATTTTTTAAGGGTTCCTCTTTAATATCCCCAGAGGTAAAAACCTGATGCGGAAAAAAAAATAAGCTCAGAGGTACATTGAAGTGCAGAAAATATTCTGTTAATGGCCAAAAAGAATAAAATTCCTTGAGTTCGATTGTTACAAAGCTGTGTTCTGATTTGGAAGCTGAAATATTCATTCCAGGTAAATACCCAGAGATTAAACTTTTACGGTTTAAAAACATCTCTGGGGTGACAGGATTGGGAAAATCGCGCTGGACAATGAAATAAATCCCTGATTAACAGATAAAAATTACTAATATTCATGTATTCATGTATTCATGAAATTGGAGCTCACAAAATGATTCTTTTGTGATTAGAACTTGGTGCGCTAAATCATGGGTTCATTTAGGATAAAATTCCCGAAAGTGATAAGTCTTTTCTTCCTTTAGGAAAATTGGAAATTTTAAAAGCATGAAATCCGAGACCTTTCTCAGGTGATCTCTTTTATTACTTTTTCCAAGAGATATTCCTCATTCTCCCTATTTCTGAACCTGGTAAGCATTCTGGAAACTGCTGCTTCTGTTACCCTTAGATATCTGGCAGCATCTGCTCCACTGAATTCGTATATACTTTTGCAGATAGTAACAAAAAGCTCTCTTCCCTTGGATCTGATGTCGGACCGACCGGCCCGGAAAAGATCGTTTTTTTCCATAAC